>Ga0315902_10000164_pt1 | contig 111452 bp, 109 predicted proteins | sample LakEriMetagenome_9_FD_203523 | JGI IMG/M metagenome (GOLD analysis project Ga0315902, IMG submission 203523) | Freshwater fungal communities from buoy surface, Lake Erie, Ohio, United States - Buoy 12 MA117 | ecosystem: Environmental > Aquatic > Freshwater > Lake > Lake biofilm | place: USA...
CCAGACTTCATGCACTCGGATGGCGTGTTCTGACGATCTGGGAGTGCTACCTGAAGTCCACCTCCCCTGAAGTCCTGCAGGCAGACCTGGCCCGCTGGATTTCAGGCAACGAGGTCTCGGGAGATTTCAACGACCTGCCGACTGCAACAGCCTGAGGACAATTTCAGCGATTTTCCTGGCCAACAGCGGCGGGACAGCATTACCCACTTGGTGATACTGCTGTGTTCGATTGCCCTCGAAAAAGTAGTTATCGGGGAACGTCTGTAAGCGCGCAGCCTCGCGAACCGTCAGGCTACGGCACTGAGAGGGCTCAGGATGAATGTAGTAGTGCCCATCCTTGGCAATATGGGAGACGATTGTTGTCGATGGTTGATTGCGCAACTGCACTCGGAATCTGTCCAGAAATGGCGTTGATTCACTATTCACATTCTCATGACTGGGTAACAAGGCTTGCGGAAAGTCACGCAGCTTCGGTGATCGCTTTTCCTCTCGAGCGAATGAGGAGGCAAACAAATACCGATGCAGATCGGATTCCATATGGCTTCTCGTCTCATGCAGCGTTACGCCACCGATCTTAGGGTCGAGGTACCAAGCAGCGAGAGGTTCATTCATCAAGATATCCGACTGGATGAATTGTCCACCAGTTGATTTATGGATCCATGACTTAGTCACCGCCCACTGTGCACGTTCCAACACACGCAGTGGAACCGCACTTTTTTTCTTCTCGAGTACCTTTAGTCCATTAGTAAGAGCCTTTTGCCAATTAGCGATAGAGTCGGTCATCCCGTCATAACGGTTTGAAAGCTTGCTTCGAAGCGGGGGCAGCCCATCAAGAACATCCCGGGCGCACACTAAGGATGACTGCTCCAATGAGAAACGTTCGGGACAGCTAACTAGGTCTGGCACCGACTCAGCAACATCGGCTCTGATGCCAAACAGTATGACCCTGTGCCTAGATTGTGGGATTCCAAAATTCTCGGACTTGATTACAAAGTCATCCGGGTCACTGATCTCGCCAGGAACAACAAATGATCTGACCAGATATTGATGACCGTTTCCGGGTAATTTAAGGTCCTCAAGTATTCGATTAAATATTAGTGAGCCCGAATGCTGTGAGGTCAGCATTCCTTTGACATTTTCCATTACGAAGACAGAAGGAGAAAATTCCTTGATGATTCGCAAGTATTCCTTGTAAAGAAAATGTCGCTTGTCTGACTCAAATTCCTTTGGGTTACTGCCGCGCATCCTTGATCGGCCAACGATTGAATAAGCCTGACAAGGTGGCCCACCTATCAGGACCCACTCTTTGGCACCTGCAAGGCCACCCCGAATCCAAGAGTCAATCTCTCTATGATCATTTTTCCCCAATTCGGCACATCTGGCTTCCGCATATGATTTTTTGACGTACGGAATTACAGCCGGGTCACTCTCCAACTGCTCTCGTGAAATTTCCCCTCTGATATATTGATAGTAAGCTGCAGGAACCTTCCCTACAGGAAAGGACCGGAAAAGAGCTCGAAGTGAAAGGGTCTTATGAGCGACAGGATCTTTCTCAATCGAAACACGAATCTCAAAGCATCTCGATTCACCTTTTGTTAAAGATGCAAAACCCTCGCACAATCCTCCCGGGCCGGCAAAAAGGTCAATAACAGGTATGCCATTCATTGTTGATTTTTATCCAAGGATTCGAATACTTTCCTATTGACCGTCTGAAAGACTACACCCTAACCAAGGACTACCTCTCAGGCGCCTCAAACTGTCTACATTCTGCCAGGTTTCGACGGCTCCTGAGCAACTGACATTTTGCGAATTACTTCTCTGCCTAGACTCAGTATTTGTAGTAACGCTCCATACGTCCAACAAGACAAGTCATCACAACCGCGAGCAACTCTTCAATCGGTACGGCACCGAAACCCCGATTTTTCGCCTACCCCCTCCTGCCGTACCGCGGACAAAAAGTCAGGAGGTTCTGAGACAAAACGGGGTTTGAGACGGATTTCAGGGGTGTGTGGCCATGGGGTCAGTCAGGAGCCCAAAGCAAAAAGCCCCGCGTGGTGCGGGGCTCTGAGCGCCTTACAACCCGGCTGAGCGAGTTAGAAGGACTTGTTCTGGCGGAGCAGGAGGGATTCGAACCCTCGATACGGGAGACCCGTATACCGGATTTCGAGTCCGGCGCATTCGACCACTCTGCCACCGCTCCTGGGTTGATGGTTTCGCTGTGGTGCGAAGCCCAAGATTCTAACCCAACGCCCCCACAGCCCCGTCCGCCGGGGGCGCTCATCCGTAGTCAATATGATGAGCCCTCATGAATTCCCCCTGGCTCATCCATGGTCTGATGGTCCTGCTGCTGGTGCAGCTGTACCTGAACTTTCGTCTCAACGGCCTGCTTCAGGGCCTGTTCTACGCCGTGCTGGCGGGGGCGCTGTGGTCGCTGGGCTGGGCGGTGATCTGCCTGGCGCACAACCTCTTCACCTCCGACCTGAACGACTGGCGCTACCTGAACCTGTGGGCCTACGCCCGGCAGATCGCCGAGGAGATGGCGCTGAACCTGCAGCTGCTGATGACCTTCAGCCCCAGCGCCTGGACACAAATGAGCTTCTGGCCGGGCCCGCAGGCCTTTCCGACCGCCGACCGGATCCATTTCAACCTGTTCCTGTTCTTGGCCTACGCGCACGCGCTGGGTGGATCGACTTCCGCTTCAACGACCACCAACGCCCCGGCTCCGGCCCCAGCGCCTAGTCCTGCACAGCCCTCGCCTAGCAGCGGCAACAGCCTGGTGCGGCGCGACACCGGCCACATCGAATACCGCATGTATGTCGATGCCGCCCCCGTGCGCAACGTGGCGGTGCAGGTGGTCAGCCCCTACGCCGGCGGCGAGCGCGAGAAGCTGCTGCAGGTGGCCGCCCTGTTCGAATACGTGAAGTCGCGCGTGAACTACATCAGCGACCCGATCACCATGCGCAATGGCGCCAAGGAGCTGGGCGACTTTCTGGCATCGCCCACCGACACCCTGCAGATCGGCGGTGGCGATTGCGACGATCAGGCGCTGCTCATGGCGTCGCTGCTGTCTGCCGTGGGCATCGACAACCGCATCCTGTTTGTGGACAGCCCCAGCAACGGCGCGCACCTGCTCACGGAGTTTGCGGTGGATGCCAGCCTGGCCGAAGAAGTGGCGGCGATCCTTGAGGGCTTCTACGCACAAAACGCGCGCGTGCCCGGCCAGCGTTCGTATCTGCCTTTCGTGATTGGCGACAAAGTCTGGCTCATGGCGGACACCACGCGCGATTACGTGGGCGACTACAGCAGCCTGATGCAGCAGGAGTTCATCGTGCAGACGCCCAATGGGCTGCTGCAGTGGCACTCAAATCCGGTGGTGTTCTAAGGCGCGCTCAGGCCTTGAGGACGCTCAGTCCGCCCAGGTAAGGCCGCAGCGCCTCGGGCACCGTGACCGAGCCATCGGCGTTCTGGTAGTTCTCCAGCACCGCCACCAGCGTGCGGCCCACCGCCAGGCCAGACCCGTTGAGGGTGTGTACCAGCTCGTTCTTGCCCTGCGCGCTCTTGTAGCGGGCCTGTAGGCGGCGGGCCTGGAAGGCCTCGCAGTTGCTCACGGAGCTGATCTCGCGATACGTGTTCTGCGCGGGCAGCCAGACCTCCAGATCGTGCGTGCGCGCCGCGCCAAAGCCCATGTCACCGGTGCAAAGCAGCATCACCCGATAAGGCAGGCCGAGCTTTTGCAGGACGGCTTCGGCGTGGCCGGTCATTTCATCGAGCGCCGCGTTGCTGGTGTCGGGGTGGACGATCTGCACCATTTCCACTTTGTCGAACTGGTGCTGGCGGATCATGCCGCGCGTGTCACGTCCGGCGCTGCCCGCCTCGGAGCGAAAGCACGGGGTGTGGGCGGTGAGCTTGATCGGCAGATCGGTCTCGGCCAGGAGTTCGTCGCGCACGAAGTTGGTGAGCGTGACCTCGCTGGTGGGGATCAGGTACAGGGCGGCGTCCTCACTGGCCGCTTCGCCTTCCTGGCCGCCCTTCTTGGCGGCAAAGAGGTCGGCCTCGAACTTGGGCAACTGGCCGGTACCACGCAGGGTTTCGGCGTTGACGATGTAGGGCGTGTAGCACTCGGTGTAGCCATGTTCCTGGGTCTGCACGTCCAGCATGAACTGCGCGAGCGCGCGGTGCAGGCGGGCGATCGGGCCCTTCATGACGGTAAAGCGCGCACCGGCGAGCTTGACGCCGGTCTCAAAGTCCAGGCCCAGCGCTTCGCCGATGTCCACATGGTCACGCACCGCGAAGTCCAGGGTGCGCGGAGTGCCCCATTGGCGCAGGACCACGTTGCCAGTTTCGTCGGCGCCCACGGGCACGCCGTCTTGCGGCAGATTGGGCACCGCCAGCACCAGGGCCTGCAGCTCGGGCTGCAGTTGCTCCAGGCGGGCGGCGGATTGATCGAGCTCGGTCTTGAGGGCCGCGACCTGCGCCATCACCGCGTCGGCGGATTCACCCTTGGCTTTGAGCTGGCCGATCTGCTTGGACAGGGCATTGCGCTGCGACTGCAGTTCTTCGGTGCGGGTCTGGATCGTCTTGCGCTCGGCCTCCAGGCGCCGAAAGGCCTCGACGTCGAGGTAAGGCTGGGGGTTCTTGCGCGTGGCCAGGCGCGCCACGACGGAATCGAGGTCTTTGCGTAGGAGGCTGATGTCGAGCATCTTGAGATTTTAGGGGCTGAGGTTCAGGTGCCTCGGCGCGCGGGCGTGGCGCGTTTGGGTGCAGCCACCGCTCCCGCTGGGGCGCGACTTCCCGCGGCGGTTTTTCCGTTGGATCGCGTCTTCGCCGGGCCTGATCGTGGGCCATCTGCTGGTGCCAGGTGCAGGCTGACCGTCTTACCCAAGGCCGCTGCAGCACTGGCCAGGGTGGTGAGGGTCAGACTGGCATCTTCTTCGTCCAGCAGGCGATTGAGCGCCGCGCGGCTGGTGTGCATGCGCTTGGCCAGGGTGGTCTTGGTCAGATTCTGGGCTTTCATCTCCTGGGCAATCTGCCAAGCGATGACGCGCTTGAGGGCGACAGCGGTAACTTCTTCGAGCATCCCCTCTTCTTCGAGGAAATCGTCAAAGCGCGAACCCATGTGCTTGTTGCTCATATTCAACCTCTTTTGAGCTGCCTCAAGCGATCTCGCGCGAGAGCGAGGTCAGGCTGAGGCGTTGCCTGCTGCTTCTTGATGACACCATGCACGGTCTAGGACGGGCTTCATCAAGCAATCGTACCAAATTTGGTACGCTCCGCGGCCTCCCGGCTGAGGGCTTTCCGCGAGTTACCCGACGCTGCCCGGATCCACGTTCGCCCCGCACACGATCAGGGCCACGCGTTCCCCGGGCCGCGGGGCGTAGGCGCCCGTCTGAAGCGCCGCCAACCCCAGGGCTGCCGCTGGTTCGACCAGCAGCTTCATCTCCTTCCAGAGCCAGCGCTGGGCCTCGCGGATCGCCTCATCGGGCAGCAGCAGCGCATGGTGCACGTGGCGCTGGGTGACCTGCCAGGCGATGTCGCCGATGCGCCGAGCGCCCAGGGAATCGGCGGCGATGCCGCCCACTTCCACATCCACCGGACGACCCGCCTCACGGGCCCGGTACAGGGTGGGCGCCCGCTCGGGCTCCAGGGCGACGACGCGGGCGCGGTCCTCGAACCAGGCCGCGATACCCCCGATCAGCCCGCCGCCACCCACGCTCACCAGCACGCTGTCGGGGCAGACCCCGCCTTGCGCCTCGAGTTCCTGTGCCAGAGTGCCCGCGCCCGCCACCACCTCGGGCTGGTCGTACGCATGCGTGAGCAGGGCACCCGTCTCTTGCTGGCGGGCCAGGCAGGCCTGGTAGGCCTCGGCATAGACCGCACCTGTGACCACCACCTGCGCCCCCAGATCGCGCAGCTTGGCCTGCTTGGCTGGCGGTGAGACCGTGGGGACGAAGACCTCACAGCGCACCCCCAGGGCCTGGGCCGCTGCGGCCGTGGCGATGCCGGCATTGCCGCCGGAGGCGATGATCACGCCGCTGGCCGGCAGCGGGTTCGCCAGCAGCCGGTGGTACATGCCGCGGGCCTTGAAGCTGCCACCCACCTGCAGGTGTTCGAGCTTGAGCCAGACCTCAGCCCCCGCCACGCCCAGCGCGGCGCCGGGCAGCTTCCACAAGGGGGTCTCGCGCAGGAAGGGACGGCCCGCAGCGGCAAGGCGCTGGGCGGCCCGTTCGATCTCGTACCGGTCCATCAGGCAGCCGGTGGCGTGTCCAGCTTCAGCCCCTTGGGCAGCGGGAACTTGACCGTCTCCTCGATGCCGTCCATGCGCCGCACGGCGACGGCGCCGAGCGTGCGGATGCGGGCGATCACCTCTTGCACCAGTACCTCGGGCGCCGAGGCGCCAGCGGTCAGGCCCACACGCGCCTTGCCTTCGAGCCACTGCACCTGCAGCTCGCTGGGAGCATCGACCATGTAGGCCGGGACACCGAGCTTGCGTGCCAGTTCGGCCAGGCGGTTGCTGTTGGAGCTGGTGGGACTGCCCACCACGATCAGCACATCCACCTGCGGTGACATGATCTTGACCGCATCCTGGCGGTTCTGGGTGGCATAGCAGATGTCCTGCTGCTTGGGCCGGCGCACGCTGGGAAAGCGCTGGACCACGGCGGCCATGATTTCGGCGGCGTCGTCCACGCTCAGGGTGGTCTGGGTGACGACGGCCAGTTTCTCGGTCTGCGCCGGCTGCACCCGGGCGACGTCTTCCACGTCTTCGACCAGATGGATGCCGCTGTCCAACTGGCCCATGGTGCCCTCGACCTCGGGATGGCCCTTGTGGCCGATCATGAGAAATTCATACCCCTCACGCGCGAGCTTGGCCACCTCCACGTGCACCTTGGACACCAGCGGGCAGGTGGCATCGAAGATCGAGAAGCCGCGTTGTTGCGCCTCCTCCTGCACCGCCTTGCTCACGCCGTGCGCCGAGAACACCAGCGTGGACCCCGGGGGCACATCGGCCAGGTCCTCAATGAAGATGGCGCCCTTGGCCTTGAGGTCATTGACCACGAAGGTGTTGTGCACGATCTCGTGGCGCACGTAGATCGGCGCGCCGAACTTGACCAGGGCGTGTTCGACGATTTCGATGGCGCGGTCGACGCCAGCACAAAAGCCACGCGGCTCGGCCAGCAGGATTTCGGCGGGGGCGACTTGGGTCATAGCACTCCGATCACATGCACTTCGAACGTGACGGGCTGGCCCGCCAAGGGATGGTTGAAATCGAACAGGACGGCGTCGTCCTGTCCCACCTGTTGCACATAGCCCGCATAGGCGCCCAGGCCATCGGGCGTGGGAAATTGCACCACGTCGCCCACCGCGTACTGCTCGTGCGGGTCGCCCATCTCGCTCAGAAGCTTGCGGGCCACCCACTGGCACATGTCGGGGTTGCGCTCGCCAAAGGCTTCGCCGGCGGGAAGGTTGAAGGTGGTGCGGGTGCCCTCTTCCAGGCCGATCAGGCGCTGCTCCACGGCGGGCGCCAGCTCGCCCGAGCCCAGGGTGAGGGTGGCGGGCTGGGCGTCGAAGGTGTTGATGATGTCGCCCGCCGGGCCGGACAGCCGGTAGTGCAGGGTGAGAAAGGAACCTGCCGTGATGCGGGGCGCTTGGGATGCCATGGGGGTTTCTTCGGACAGGGTCTCGTTACACTGATTCCCCCCATTGTAGAAACCCATGGCCCTGCTCGATCTGCCCGCCGACGCCCGCCCCCGCGAGAAGCTGCTGGCACGCGGCGCCGCGGCCCTGTCCGACACCGAGCTTCTGGCCCTTTTGCTGCGAACCGGCCTGGCTGGCAAGGGGGTGATGACCCTGGCCCAGGAGCTGGTGGAGACCTTTGGCGGGCTGGCCGGCCTGCTGCACACCGACGCCCGCGCCTTGGGGCGGATCAAGGGGCTGGGGGGGCCGGCCAAGCGCTCGCAGCTGGTGGCGGTGCTGGAGTTGGCGCGTCGGGCCATGGCCGAACAACTGCGCGCGCGCCAGGTGCTCGATACACCCGAGGCGCTGGCGCACTACCTGCAGCTGCATCTGGCGCACCGGGGGCATGAGGTGTTCGCGGTGCTGTTTCTCGACGCGCAGCACCGGCTGATCGCCCTGGAGGAAATGTTCCGCGGCACGCTGGCCGAGACCAGCGTCTACCCGCGCGAGGTGGTGGTGCGCGCCCTGGACCTTCAAGCGGCCGCCGTGGTGCTGGCCCACAACCACCCCACCGGCCTGGTGCGCCCCTCGCGCGCCGACGAGGCCCTGACCCGCGGCCTGCGCGCGGCGCTGGGGCTGGTGGACGTGCGGGTGTTAGACCATGTGATCGTGGGGCCGGGCCAGGCGCTGTCGATGGCGCAACAAGGCCTGATGTAGGCTCAGGGCCTTCACGAGCCCCCGCGTATGAAGGCCAAATCCCTCCAAGACCTGCAAGGCATCCAGCAAAGCCTGGCGCAGGCGCGTGCGCGCAAGCAGGCGCAAGAGGCGGCGCGGATCGAGGCCGAACGCCAGGCGCAGGCCGAGAAGAATTTGTTTGCGCGGGCGGCGGGGCAAGTGCAGCCGCTGGCCGCGCCGCCACGCGTGACGCTCGTGCGCGAGCTGCCGCCGCCGTTGCCGGTGCAATTGAAGCTGGATGAACAGCGCGTGCTGCAAGAGGCCCTGAGCGACGAGTTCGACACCAGCACGCTACTCGATGTCGATGACGCCATGAGCTATCGCCGCCCGGGTGTGGGCACCGACGTGACCCGTAAGCTGCGCCGGGGCGACTGGAGCATTCAGCGCGAGATCGATCTGCACGGTCTGCGCCGCGACGATGCGCGCGAGGCGCTGGGGGAGTTCATTCGCGAGGCCTACCGCCAGGGCCTACGCTGCCTGCGGGTGGTGCACGGCAAGGGCCTGGGCTCGCCGGGCAAGACGCCTGTGCTCAAAGGCAAGGTACAGGGCTGGCTGGTGCAGAAAAACGAGGTGATGGCCTTTGTGCAGGCCCGCGCCTCGGACGGCGGTGCGGGCGCGCTGGTGGTGCTGCTCAAGCCCTCGGCCTGAGGGCAGGCGTTTAGAACACCGCGTGGTCGCCGCGCTCGGGCGCGCGCTCACCCTGGGTGACCACCCGCTCGTAGAAATCGAACAGGGTTTGGCTGCCGGTGGAGGGCGTGGCGTCGGCGTCGTAGCGGCCAGTAACGGGGTCCATCACCAGCATCGATTCGGTGGCGTAGTAGCGGCCGATGCGCGCGAGTTCGGCCTTCGCGGCCAGGGCGGGCACGACGCGCCCGAGGGTGCCGAGCACCGCGATGATGGCGTCGAGCAGGCCCACGGGCACCTGTTTGAACTTCGGCGGTTTGCCAAGCAGCTTGAACAAATACTCGCCCTGTTGGCGCGGGGTGATGGCCTCGCCCGGACCGCCGATCGGAAGGATGCGGTTGTGGCGCGTGGGGTCGTCGATGCAGGCAGCGATGAAGGCGGCCAGATCCTCGTCGCTGATCGGCTTGCAGGCGGTGAGGGTGCCATCTCCGAACACCAGAAACGGTTTGCCCTGGCGCACACGGGCGATCTGCCCCGAGAGCGACTTGAAGAAGGCGGTGGGACGCACGATGGACCAGGTCAGGCCCGAGTCCATCAGCTTCTGTTCAAAAGCCAGCTTGGCGTTCTGAAAGGCCAGCAGGGGCTTTTGCACGCAGATGGCGGACAGCAGCACCATCTGCGTGACGCCCGCCTGGCGTGCGGCCGCCAGGGCCAGGGCATGCGCGTCGTGGTCGATGGCCCAGGCATCACGTGGCGCGCCGGTGCGCGAGGCCAGGCAGGACACCAGCACGTCAAACCGCTCGCCTGCAAAGGCATCGCGCGCCAAGGACTCGGCCGATGTGACATCGCCAAAGCGCAAGGTGACACCGGGCAGTTCGCGGCCCAAGGCCTCGGGGTCGGGGCGTGGGCGCAGGAAGCAGACGACCTCATGGCCCGCGGCCGCCAGCGCCAGCGCAGTGGCACGGCCGATGGTGCCGGTGGCGCCCAGGAGGAGGATGCGACGGGGCTTCATCGAGTGATCTTTATGGAGCTTCTTCTTGTACGAGGAACTTGCGCGGAATGTCCATGGCCTCATGCAACAGGCGAACGATCAGGACATTCATGCCGTCCGTTCGATACAGGATGACATAGTGCCTGAACACACAAGAATGCAAACCTTCCGCGAGCTCCGGCCTCGCGCGGTAGCCCAACGGATTTCGACTGATCTTCTCGCACTGCTTTCGCAGTTCGACAACGAAGCTGCGGGCGCGCGCCGGATTTGCACGGGCGATGTAATCGCCGATCTCCTCCAGATCAGCGCCCGCGAGCGGAGTGAAGCGAACGCCCATCAGCGCTTGGCCGAACGCGCTGGGCCTTTGTACTTCGCTTCCAAACGGTCGAACACCTTCTCCCCCGCCACGCTCGGACCACTTGCGAGCCCTGCTGCCACTGCGGCGCGCATGGCGTCGAATTGAAGGTCTGCCTGCTTTTGCTGGTCCTCCAGCAGGCGCAGGCCAGCGCGCACCACCTCGCTGGCGTTGTTGTAGCGACCGGACGCCACCTGATCCCGGACAAAGTCCTCGAAATGCGAGCTGAGCGCCACGCTGGTGGGCATCGCCATCTCCTACCTATTAATAACTGTTATTTTTTCTTCAGGCGCCATCGTTGTCAAGGCGGCTACGCGCCCGCGCGATTGCGCATCCAGTCCGCCGTCTGCATGAACGACGCTTTCAGGCGCGCGCGCATCTGCGAGTCGATGCCAACCTCGCCCATGGCCTGGTCCATGCACGCCACCCATTGGTCACGCTCCAGGACGCCGATGGAAAAGGGCATGTGGCGCATGCGCAGGCGCGGGTGACCGTGCGCCTGCGTGTACAGCGGCGGGCCGCCGAGCCAGCCCGTGAGGAACATGAACAGCTTCTGGCGCGCACCCGACAACTCGGTGCCGTGCGCGGCGCGCAGGGCCGCATAGCCCGGCTCCAGATCCATCAGGTCATAGAACCGGTCCACCAGCGCACGAACGACGGACTCCCCGCCGATCAGGTCGTAGGGAATGGGCTGCGGGGGTGAGTCGTCGGCATCCATCCCTCCGATTGTCGATCAAATGGCTTCTGCGGCCCCTCGGGCGGTGTGGTGGCGTGCCGCACCTGCCGGCTCCGCTTGGGGCATGTGCGTCTGAATCTGGACCGTCGCTGCCAAGAGCTCGTTCAAAAGCGTCTGCAATTGGCCGGCTTGGCGATTGACCAGTTGGGTCATCTCGGCATGGGTCTGCCACGACAGCGACATGGCCCGCTGGGTGTATTCGGCGGTGCCACGGGCCATGGCCAGAGGGTCTGGCATACCGCCGTGGGCCGCCGGGTTGCCCGCCGCGAGCATGCCTTGGGTCGCTTGCGTCTGCAGCTCGAAAAAGCGCGTGGCCGCCTCCACGCCCTTGAGCCCGATGTCTTGGGCGCTTTGAATGACGGCGTGGTGAGCGGCCAGAAGATTGCTAATGAGGGTTCGCATGGTCTGCCTTTTTGCGTGGTTGACGTCTACCGACCATGGCAAGCGCCGTGCCTATGCGGCTCGAACGGATGACGGACAATGGCCGCATGCGCATCCTCGGCATTGACCCCGGCCTGCAGACCACCGGCTTCGGCGTGATCGAACTGGACGGCACCGCCCCGCGCTATGTCGCCAGCGGCACCATCCAGACCACGCACCTGCCGCGGGGCGACCTGCCGGCACGCCTGAAGGCCTTGTTCGACGGGATTCGCGAAGTGCGTGAACGCTATCAGCCCGATGCAGCTGCGATCGAGATCGTGTTCGTCAATGTGAACCCGCAGTCGACCCTGCTTCTGGGCCAGGCGCGCGGCGCCTGCATCACCGCCTTGGTGGCCTGCGACCTGCCAGTGGCCGAATACACCGCGTTGCAGATGAAGCGGGCCATCGCCGGACACGGGCGGGCTGGCAAGCCCGAGGTGCAGGCAATGGTGCAGAGGCTGCTGAAACTGCCGGGGCTGCCCGGGCCGGATGCTGCCGATGCCCTGGGGCTGGCGATCATGCATGCCCACGCGGGACAGGCCATGGCGCGACTGGAGCAGGCGAGCCCGCGCGTGCGACGCAACACCGGGGCCTACAAGGCGGGACGGGCTGTGTGAGCGCGCGGGTCAGAAGACCCGCTCGGCGATCAAGACCGCAAAGAAGCCGAACGCTGCCAGTAGCGTCCACTTGAGGACCACCAGACCCCACTGGCGATAGCGCGCCTGGCCGGTGCCCGCATAAAGCGCGAAGCACACGCCAGCGGCCAGTAACAGCAGCAGGATGGCCCAGCGAAAAAACAGCACGGTACGAGGCCCTTACCAGGCGCGTGCCACCTGCGCGAAGCCGGCGGGTGCGTGCTTCTCGTCGTCGAAGCTCACGATCTCGTAGGCATCGGGCTGCGACAGGAGTTCGCGCAGAAGCTTGTTGTTCAAGGCATGGCCCGAGCGAAACGCCTCGTAGGCCGCCAGCAGCGGACGTCCCACCAGGTACAGATCGCCCATGGCGTCCAGGATCTTGTGTTTGACCAGTTCGTCGTCGTAACGCAGGCCGTCGGAATTGAGCACGCGGTAGTCGTCCATCACCACCGCGTTGTCCATGCCGGCGCCCAGGCCCAGACCATTGGCACGCAGCATCTCGACATCCTTAGTGAAGCCGAAGGTGCGGGCGCGGGCGATGTCACGGCTGTAGGAGTCGCGACTGAGATCAAACTCGTAGGACTGGCCGGTCGAGTCGACCACGCGGTGAGCGAAGTCGATCTCGAAGCGCAGCTTGTAGCCGTGAAAAGGCGTCAGGCGCGCCCATTTGAGGTTGTCGCCCTCGCCTTCGCGCACCTGCACGGGCTTGAGTACGCGGATGAAGCGGCGCGGGGCTTTTTGCAGCTCAATGCCGGCGCTTTGCAGCAGAAACACGAAGGACGAAGACGAGCCGTCGAGGATGGGGACTTCCTCGGCGGTGATATCGACGTACAGGTTGTCCAAGCCCAGACCGGCGCAGGCCGACATCAGGTGTTCGACCGTGTGCACCTTGGCGCCGCCATGGGAGATGGTGGAGGCCATGCGGGTGTCGGTGACGGCCAGGGCCGAGACCGGGATGTCCACGGGTTGGGCCAGGTCGACCCGGCGAAACACGATGCCGGTGTCCGGCGGCGCCGGCCGCAATGTGAGCTCGACCCTCTGGCCGCTATGCAGGCCCACACCGACGGCGCGTGTGAGGGTTTTGAGGGTTCGTTGCGGCAGCATCGAGCGATTGTACGAATCCCTCACTTCCCCGCAGCGAATGAGCGAACCAGGAAGGTTTTCGTGCGTTCGAAGGAGTCGCGGGTGGTTTCCTCGTCGTAGGTGTAGGTGACCGTCCCGTGGCGTCCCTGCTTGGTAAAGCCATTGAGGCTCTTGCAGTCCCAGCAATGCGTCTTACCGGCATAGGTGTGGAACTCAAGCGGCCGGCCCGACGCCTTCACGGTGGCACCCAAGGACTCGCAATCCGCCGGGGGTGTCTCGGTGTCTGCAGACCCCAGCAACATCAGGTGGGGTTTCTCGATGTCGCGCTGCAGGATCTCGACGATTGCGCGATCCGGCGATTGGGTCTGCAGTCGGCACAAGGGATAGAACGACACGTAAGCATCAAAGCCGCGGGATGCGCCGATCGCTTCGCGTGTGCGCTTGCCGTTGTTGTAGAACGCGATCAGGGCGCCCTGAGAGAAACCGACCAGGGCGACCTGATTGGGGTTCACATAGGGCAACTTGCGCAGGTGTTCGGCCGCCTGGAAGAAGTCCTTGGCCGTGCGGCCCAGCGTGACGCCCGCTTGCGCGCCCTGACAGACCTGCGTGGCACCGCGCGGACCCATGAAATCCACCAGCAGCGTCACATAGCCGGCCTGCTGGAAATCCTTGGCCCATTGCAGCATCGACCAGTTGGCGGCCCGGGGGTTGGCCTTGTTAAAGACCAAGCCGCCGCACTGGTGGCCCAGCATGACCGCCGGGAACGGCCCCTCGCCCTCCGGCTTGAGCAACATCATCTGGGGATAGACGGCTTGCTCGATCGGCGTGACGGCGGTTGGGAACGTCAGGTCAGGCGCCGAGCGACTGTCAAACATCAGGTCCCGCGGCGTGAACTGGGCGTGAACCGCCGAAGCGGTCATTGCCGCAACCAGGCCGCAGGCGATGGCGAGGGATTGCAGGGCTCGCATGGCCGTATCAGTCCGCTTGACGACGCAGGAAGGCCGGGATCTCGTAGTCCTCCATGCCACCCGACGACAGCGCGTCGACCTTGGCCGCGGCCTGCGTGCGGTTGGTGCGCCACACGCTAGGCACATTCAGGTCGGCCGAGGTGCCGATGGATGCGGGCGTCGCAATCGGGGGCAGACCGGCCACATTGCCGCTGCCCGTGGCCACGATGGTGCCCAGAGTGGGAATGTTGCTCGGCGCGCTCGAGACATTGAGCGGCACGTTGTCGGTGCCGGTGCGGATCACGGCCAGCGGGGGCGCGGTGCGGCGCTGACCCTGGCGGGACAGGCCGGTAGCCACCACGGTGACGCGCACCTGGTCACCCAGGTTGTCGTCGTAAGCCGTGCCGTAGATCACATGCGCGTCGGGCGAGGCATAGGCACGGATGGTGTTCATCGCCAGCTTGGACTCGGACAACTTCAGGCTGCCCTTGGCCGCGGTGATCAGCACCAGCACGCCGCGCGCGCCCGACAGGTCGATGCCTTCGAGCAGCGGGCAGGCCACGGCCTGTTCGGCGGCGATGCGGGCGCGGTCCGGGCCCTCGGCCACGGCGGTTCCCATCATGGCCTTGCCGGGTTCGCCCATGACGGTGCGCACGTCTTCGAAGTCCACGTTGACATGGCCAGGCACATTGATGATCTCGGCGATACCGCCCACCGCGTTCTTCAGAACATCGTTGGCGTGCGCGAAGGCCTCGTCCTGGGTGATGTCATCGCCCAGCACTTCTTGCAGCTTCTCATTGAGGACCACGATCAGCGAGTCGACATTGGCCTCGAGTTCGGCCAGGCCGGCATCGGCGTTGGTCATGCGGCGACCGCCTTCCCAATCGAAAGGCTTGGTGACCACGCCCACGGTGAGAATGCCCATCTCCTTGGCCACGCGTGCGATCACCGGCGCGGCGCCGGTGCCGGTGCCACCGCCCATGCCGGCAGTGATGAACAACATGTGCGCGCCCTGGATCGCGGCCTGGATGTCCTCCACGGCCATCTCGGCGGCGTCACGGCCCTTATCAGGCTTGCTGCCAGCGCCCAGACCACTTTGACCGAGCTGAATCGTCTTGTGTGCCGCCGTGCGTTGCAGGGCCTGGGCATCGGTGTTGGCGCAGATGAACTCCACGCCCTGGACCTGGCGCTCGATCATGTGCTCGACGGCGTTGCCGCCACCGCCGCCCACGCCGATCACCTTGATCTGGGTGCCCATGTTGAATTCTTCGACTTCGATCATTTCGATGGTCATGTCTAGCTCCTTAATTCGAAAACTGCAGTTGCCTGTGTTGATATCTCTATTTGCTTCTTATTCGGGTCTGGCCTTATCCACTGGCCGGGGGCGCGGTCGAACAACTTCGACCGCGGCGATGCGAGGGTGGGCTGCCTCGGGCGAGCCAGAGTCGAAAGGGTCGCATCAGAAGTTCCTCACGATCAGGTCCTTGAAGCGGCCGAAGGCGGTCTTGACCGAGCCATTCTTCTGGGCCACCTTCTGCCCGCGCACGCGCGCCAGACGGGCTTCTTCGAGCAGGCCCATGACGGTGGCCGAGCGGGGCTGGGCCACCATGTCGGACAGCGCGCCCACGTATTTGGGGATGCCCCGACGCACCGGCTTGAGGAAGATGTCCTCGCCCAGTTCGACCATGCCGGGCATGACCGCGGTGCCGCCTGTGATCACGATGCCGGAGCTGAGGACCTCCTCGTAGCCCGACTCGCGAATGACCTGCTGCACCAGCTGGTAGATCTCGTCCACGCGCGGCTCGATCACACCGGCCAGGGCCTGGCGCGAGATGGTGCGTGGGCCGCGATCACCCAGACCGGGCGTTTCGACCTGGTCCTGGGGATCGGCCAGCAGCTGCTTGGCATAGCCGCTTTCGACCTTGATGTCTTCGGCGTCCTTGGTGGGCGTGCGCAGCGCCATGGCGATGTCGCTGGTGATCAGGTCGCCTGCGATCGGGATCACCGCGGTGTGGCGGATCGCGCCGCCGGTGAAGATCGCGACGTCGGTGGTGCCCGCGCCGATGTCCACCAGCGCCACGCCCAGCTCGCGCTCGTCGGCGGTCAGCACCGACAGGCTGGAGGCCAGAGGATTGAGCAGCAGCTGTTCGACTTCCAGGCCGCAGCGGCGCACGCACTTGATGATGTTCTCGGCGGCGCTTTGGGCGCCGGTGACGATATGCACCTTGGCTTCCAGACGGATGCCGCTCATGCCGATCGGCTCTCGCACATCTTCGTTGTCGATCATGAACTCCTGGGGCTCGACCAGCAGCAGGCGCTGGTCGGTGGAGATGTTGATCGCACGGGCGGTGTCCACCACGCGCGCCACATCGGCCGCCGTGACTTCCTTGTCCTTGATCGCCACCATGCCGCTGGAGTTCATGCCGCGGATATGGCTGCCGGTGATGCCGGTGTAGACCCGGGTGATCTTGCAGTCGGCCATCAGCTCGGCTTCTTTGAGGGCCTGCTGAATGCTTTGCACCGTGGCGTCGATGTTCACCACAGCGCCTCGCTTGAGGCCATAGGAAGGGGCTACGCCCAGGCCCGCGAGCTTGAGTTCACCACCGGGCAGAACTTCGGCGACCACGGCCATGACCTTGGCGGTGCCGATGTCCAGTCCGATGACTAGGTCCTTGTATTCCTTTGCCATTGCAATCCTCTCTATTTTTTCTGTCCGTCGTTGCCCAGGGTGCTCACACCGCGCAGGCGTATCGCATAGCCGTCGGCGTGGCGCAGGTCGGCGGCGACCAGGGCCTCGGGGCGGCGTCCATAACGTGAGGTGGCCTGCGTGAGCGTCGACACGAATCGCTGCGCGCGGGCGGTGATTTCTTCGGTGGTGCCACGCCCCAGTTCCACCGGGGCGCCGGTATCGAGCTTGGCGTGCCAGCTGCCGCTAGCGGTGAGCGTGAGCTGCTCGATTTCCAGCTCGAGGCCGCGAAACATCGGCGCCAGGCCCTTGTAGGTGGCCAGTACCAGGGCCGATTGCTCGCGCGGGCCAGATAGACGCGGCAGATCATCCTGATCGAGATCACCCGTATTGGCCTCGAAGACCTCGCCGAAACTGTTCAAAAGCAGCGTCTCACCCTCGGCACCCCAGAAGGCCACCGGGCGATGTTCCTGCAGGATCACGCGCAGACGATCCGGGAATTCGCGGCGCACCACTGCATCACGCACCCAGGGTACTTCGCGGAACGCCTGGCGCGCGTTACCCAGATCCACGGTGAAGAAGGTGCCCTGCACGCGCGGCGCCACATTGGCACGCAGCGTCGCCGCGCTGTTGTGGGCCACATCACCCTGCACGGTGATGCCACTGAGCGCAAACACCGAATGGCGCACACCCCACCAGCCCAGTGCCGACAGCGCGATGACGCCAAACACGCCCAGCATGACCAGGGCGGTGGCATTCATGACGCGCACGTCGATGGGCAGGGGTGTGGATGGCTTCATGGGTGGCTCACGCTCCCCGGGTTGTCCAGCGCCGCGCCCGCCAGCAACTGCAGGCACAGGTCTTCGTAGGAGATGCCGGCGGCACGCGCCGACATGGGCACCAGCGAATGGCCGGTCATGCCAGGCGAGGTGTTGATCTCGAGCAGCCAGGGCGTGCGGGTGGCGGCGTCGATCATCACGTCGATCCGGCCCCAGCCGCGGCAACCCAGAACACGATAGGCCTTGAGCACCAGCGCCTGAATCGCGGCTTCCTCGCCCGCAGGCAGGCCGCAGGGCACGAGGTACTGGGTGTCGTCGCTGAAATACTTGTTTTGGTAGTCGTAGTTGCCCTGGGGCGCGACGATGCGGATCACGGGCAAGGCACGGGCCGTATCGCCAGAACCCAGCACCGGGCAGGTGACCTCGTCACCGGCGATGAACTGCTCGCACAGCACATCGCTGTCCAGGGCGGCGGCGGCCTCGAAGGCACGGGGCATGTCGGCGGCATCCGTTACCTTGGTCAAGCCCAGCGACGAGCCCTCGCGTGCGGGCTTGACGATCAGGGGCAGGCCCAGCGTGCGGGGCACCTCGGCCAGCTGCTGCGGAGAGGTCGCGCCTTTGCGAAGCAGCACATAACGCGGCGTGGAAATTCCCTCGGCCAGCCAGACCCGCTTGGTCATGACCTTGTCGATGGCCAGGGCCGAAGGCATGACGCCCGAACCGGTGTAGGGAATGCCCAGAAGCTCCAGGGCGCCTTGCACGGTGCCGTCTTCACCGAAGCGGCCATGCAGCGCGATGAACGCGCGCTCAAAGCCCTCCTTGCGCAGGTCGGTCAAGTCCCGCTGCGCGGGATCGAAGGCATGGGCGTCCACGCCCCGCGCCTGCAGCGCCTGGAGCACGCCGCCGCCGGACATCAGCGAGATCTCGCGCTCGGCGGAACGTCCGCCCATGAGGACTGCGACCTTTCCGAAATTCATTCCTTGTCTCCCATCTCGACCAGCTTGGCGGGCACGCCGCCGATGGAGCCCGCGCCCATGCACATCACCACATCGCCCTCGCGCGCCATCTCCACAACGGTGCGGGGCATGTCGGCGATGTCTTCGATGAACACCGGTTCCACCTTGCCGGCCACGCGCACCGCACGCGCCAGGGCGCGGCCGTCTGCGGCGACGATGGGCGCCTCGCCCGCGGCATAGACCTCGGCCAGGAGCACGACATCGGCCAGCCCCAGGACGCGCACAAAATCCTCGAAGCAATCACGGGTGCGGGTGTAGCGGTGCGGCTGAAAGGCCAGCACCAGACGACGACCCGGGAAGGCGCCGCGCGCCGCGGCCAGCGTGGCGGCGATCTCCACCGGGTGATGGCCGTAGTCCTCGATCACGCGGAAGGTGCCGCCGCCTTGTGCGGCGCGCACCGGCAGATCGCCATAGCTCTGGAAACGCCGACCCACGCCGCGGAATTCAGCCAGGGCCTTTTGCACCGCGGCGTCGGGGATGTTCAGTTCGACCGCCACCGCGATGGCCGACAGCGCATTGAGCACGTTGTGGTGACCCGCTAGATTCAGCGTCACCTCCAGGTCGGGCAGCACCACGCCATTGCGACGCTGCACGGTAAAGCGCATCTGCGGTCCGTCGGCGCGGATGTTGATTGCGCGCACCTGGGCGGCCTCGTCCACGCCGTAGGTGGTGATGGGGCACTGCACGTCGGCCATGATCGCGCGCACCGCCGGATCGTCAAGGCACAAGATGGCCGTGCCGTAGAACGGCATGCGATGCAGGAAGTCGACAAAGGCACCCTTGAGCCGACCGAAGTCATGGCCGTAGGTCTCCATGTGGTCGGCGTCGATGTTCGTCACCACCGACATCACCGGCATCAGGTTCAGGAAGGAAGCGTCGGATTCGTCGGCCTCGACCACGATGTAGTCGCCCGCGCCCAGCTTGGCATTGGCGCCGGCGCTATTGAGACGGCCGCCAATCACAAAGGTGGGGTCGAGCCCGCCCTCGGCCAGCACGCTGGCCACCAGGCTGGTGGTGGTGGTCTTGCCGTGGGTGCCGGCAATCGCGATGCCCTGCTTCAGGCGCATCAATTCGGCCAGCATCATGGCGCGCGGCACCACCGGGATCAGGCGCTTGCGGGCGGCCAGCACCTCGGGGTTGTCGGCCTGGACGGCAGTGGATGTGACCACCGCGTCGGCGCCTGCGATGTTCGCCTCGGTATGGCCGATGCAGGTGCGGATGCCCAGGCCTTGCAGACGACGCAGCGTGGCGCTGTCGGCCAAGTCAGAGCCGGAGATCGTGTAGCCCAGATTACGCAGCACCTCGGCGATGCCGGACATGCCCGAGCCACCGATGCCGACAAAGTGGATGTGTTGGATCGCGTGTTTCATGACGCCAGGGCCTCGCAGGCAGCGACCACTTCAGTGGTCGCTTCGGTTTTTTCCAGGGACTTGGCCACCTGGGCGCGCACGATCAGTTGCGCGCGGTCCAGGCCTTGCAGCAGTGCCGCCAAGCCCTCGGGCGTGAGATCGCGCTGCGGCAGCAGCCAGCCACCGCCGGCATCAACGACGAAGCGCGCGTTGGTGGTCTGATGGTCATCGACCGCATGCGGGAAGGGCACATAGACCGCCGCCACGCCAATGGCCGCCAACTCGGTGACGGTACTGGCCCCGGCGCGGCAGATCACCAGGTCGGCGTCGGCAAAGGCCTGGGCCGTGTCGTCGATGAAGGGAGTGAGATCCGCCTGCACGCCCGCGGCCTCGTAATTCGCACGCAGCGCGTCGATCTGACGCGCGCCGCTTTGGTGGGTCACCACAGGTCGCTGCGCGGGCGGCATCAGGGCCAAGGCCTTGGGCACGATCTCGTTGAGGGCCTGCGCCCCCAGGCTGCCGCCTACCACCAGCAGGCGCAGCGGGCCGCTGCGACCGGCCAGGCGATCGGCCGGCGGCGGCTGGCGCAAAAAGCCTTCGCGCAGCGGATTGCCCACCCAGGCGGCCTTGGTCAGCACGTTCGGGAAAGCGGTGAACACGCGATCAGCGACAGCGGCCAGCACACGATTGGCCATGCCTGCGCGCGAGTTCTGCTCGTGCAGCACCAGGGGCTTGCCCAGAAGCACGCTCATCATCCCAGCGGGAAAACTGATGTAGCCACCCAGGCCGATCACCACGTCGGGCCGCACGCGGCGCACCACCTGCAGGCTTTGCCAGAAGGCCTTGAGCAGACGCAGCGGCAGCAGGGCCAGCGTCACCGGGCCCTTGCCTCGCACGCCAGAGAACTGCACGGTCTCGAAGGTGAAGCCGCGAGGGGGCACCAGTCGGCTTTCCATGCTATCGGGGGCGCCGACCCAGTGCACCGTCCAGTCACGCGCGCGCAGGGCTTCGGCCACAGCCAGACCCGGGAAGATGTGGCCGCCGGTGCCGCCGGCCATGACCAGAGCGCGCCGGGTCATAGCCGCCCTCCCCGCTGCACGACACGACTTTCGTAGTCGATGCGCAAGACCACCGCGATAGCGACCAGGTTCACCAAGATGGCGGAGCCGCCGTAACTGAGTAGCGGCAGCGTCAGGCCCTTGGTGGGCAAGGCACCCAGGTTCACGCCCATGTTGATGAAGGCCTGGAACCCGATCCAGATGCCCACGCCCTGGGCTACCAGACCAGCAAAGAGGCGGTCCATGGCCACCGCCATACGACCAATGTGGATGATGCGACGCGTGAGCCAGAAGAAGGCCACGGTCAGCACCAGGATGCCGATGAAGCCGAACTCCTCGCCGATCACCGCCAGCAGGAAGTCGGTGTGCGCCTCGGGCAGCCAGTGCAGCTTTTCGACGCTACCGCCCAGACCCACGCCAAAGATCTCGCCGCGACCCACCGCGATCAGGGCATGCGACAGCTGATAGCCCTTGCCCAGCGCGTGCTTCTCGCTCCAGGGATCGAGGTAGGCGAAGATGCGCTCGCGCCGCCACTCCGACAGGGCGATCATCAGCATGAAGGCCACCAGCAGCACGCCGGCGATCAGGAAGAACATGCGCGCGTTGACACCGCCCAGGAACAAGATGCCCATGGCGATCACCGCGATCACCATGAAGGCGCCCATGTCGGGTTCGGCCAGCAGCAAAAGACCGACCACCGCCACCGCCAGCGCCATCGGGCCGACGGCGCGCAGGAAGTTTTGCTGCACGTCCATCTTGCGCACCATATAGTCGGACGCATAGAGCACCACTGCGAACTTCGCCAGCTCGGAGGGCTGAAAACTCATGAAGCCCAGCGAGATCCAACGGCGCGCGCCATTGACCACCGAACCGATGCCCGGAATCAGCACGGCCACCAGCAGAATCAGCGACGCCACGAACAGCCAGGGCGCAAAGCGCTCCCAGGCGTCAACCGGCACCTGGAAGACCAGGATGGCTGCGGTGATCCCCACGACCAGCGCGAAGGAATGTCGCATCAGGTAGTGGTGATTGCTCAGACGGGCCAGACGCGGGTTATCTGGCATGGCGATCGAGGCCGAGTACACCATCACCAGGCCAAAGGCGAGCAGGCTCAGGACCACCCACAGCAAGGTGAAATCGAACTGCTCGACGCGCGAATCGGAGGCCGACCCGCCATAGCCGCTGGTGCGCACTGGTACATCGGCACGCGGGCGGCCGGTGATCCACTGCAGCAGGCTGGCGGGCGAGAGGTTCACGCCTGGCCCTCCAACGCGGTGCCCGCCTCGTCGGCGAGGGTGCGCACGGCCTCGCGAAAGACGCGGGCGCGGTGCTCATAGTCCTGGAACATGTCAAAGCTGGCGCAGGCCGGCGACATCAGCACCGCATCGCCCGCGTGGGCGCGGCCTGCGGCCAAGCGCACCGCCTGCTCCATCGAGTCGGCTTCGAGGATCGTCACGCCCTGGGGCGCTAGCACGGCGCGAATCTGTGGCGCGTCGCGCCCAATCAGAACGGCCGCACGCGCATGGCGGGCCACCGGGTCAGCCAGGGGCGAGAAGTCTTGACCCTTGCCATCGCCGCCCAGAATCACCACCAGCTGGCGCTCGGCGCCCAGGCCTTGCAAGGCGGCGACGGTAGCGCCCACATTGGTGCCCTTGCTGTCGTCAAAGTATTCGACTTCGCCCACGATGCCTACCGGCTCGACGCGGTGCGGCTCACCGCGGTACTCGCGCAGGCCATAGAGCATGGGGCCCAGCGGGCAGCCGGCCGAGACGGCCAGCGCCAGAGCCGACAGCGCGTTGACGGCGTTGTGGCGACCGCGAATGCGCAGGGCCTCCACCGGCATCAGGCGCTGGAAATGCAGCTCGACGACCTCATCGCGACGGCGCTTAATAGTCTCGTCGGCCTCGAGGGCGCGGACCAACCAAGTCATGCCATTGAGGACTTCGATGCCAAAGTCGCCCGGACGCTGGGGCATGTCGGCGCCGAAGGTGATGTGGGCCCGTTGCTCGATCTTGCCGCCCTTCAGGCGCACAGGCTCGGGCAGCATGGCCATGACGCGAGCGTCTTCGCGATTGAGAACCATGAGGCCGTGCGCGCCGAAGATGCGCGCCTTGGCCGCAGCGTAGGCGTCCATGCTGCCGTGCCAGTCCAGATGGTCTTGGGTGAGATTGAGCACCGTGGCAGCCGTGGGCTCGAAGCCGGCAAGGCCATCGAGTTGGAAGCTGGAAAGCTCCAGCACCCAGACCTGCGGCAGATCGTTGGCATCGATGCGCGCGGCCAGCGTGTCCAGCAGGGACGGGCCGATATTGCCCGCCACAGCCACCGAGCGCCCCGCGCGTGCGACCAATTGGCCCGTGAGCGAGGTGACGGTGGTCTTGCCGTTGGTACCGGTGATCGCCAGGACAGCGGGGCGGTAGCCGGCGGGCAGGGGTTCGGGTGCCACGAGGGGCGCGGGCTCATCGTCGGCAGCCGACGCCTGCGGTGCCTCGGCGTCTGCCTGCGACTCGGTGGACTCAAGGGGCTCGGTCGATTCAGCGGCCTCGGCATCAACCGCCTGGCTGGCCGCCTGCGCGGCTTGTTCAGCGCGCGCAGCTTCTTCGGCCTGCGCCGCTTCTTGCGCCTGTGCGGCTTCGCGTGCGGCCTGCTCGGCGCGCTCTTGCGCCTCGGTCTCGACGCGAATCACCTCCAGCGCCTGCACGAACAGGTCCAGCTCGCCGCCCACACGCAGACCCCGGGCGCGCGCCGCTTCGAGCAGCGAATCGACCTGGGCGGGTGCCAGACCGGGACTGCGGAACACGGCCTGCACGCCCTCGAGTAGGGATTCGCTGAAGGCGCCACTGACAAAGCGGACCTGCGGCAGCTGCTCGCGCAGGGCAGCCAGATGCGGCGGCGTCTCGCGCGTGTCGGCGACCGTCACGTGCGCGCCGCAGCGCGCGCACCAACGCGCCATCGCCAGGCCGGAGATGCCCAGGCCAAGGACGACGATGTGCTGGTCTTGAAGGGAGTTCATGTCTTAACGCAGCTTCAGGGAGGACAGACCGACCAAGCACAGGAGCATGGTGATGATCCAGAAGCGGACCACGACCTGCGTTTCCTTCCAGCCGCTTTTCTCGAAGTGGTGGTGCAGGGGCGCCATCTTCAGAATGCGACGGCCCTCGCCATAGCGCTTCTTGGTGTACTTGAAGTACAGGACCTGCGCCATCACCGACAGCGCCTCCACCACGAAGATGCCGCCCATGATGGCCAGCACGATTTCCTGGCGCACGATCACCGCGATGGTGCCTAAAGCGCCGCCCAGAGCCAGAGCCCCCACATCGCCCATGAAGACCTGGGCCGGGTGGGTGTTGAACCACAGGAAGGCCAGGCCAGCGCCGGCCATCGCGGCGCAGAAGATCAGGAGTTCGCCCGCGCCCGGAATGTGCGGGAACAGCAGGTACTTGGAGTACACCGCGCTGCCCGCGACATACGCGAACACGCCCAGGGCCGAGCCCACCATCACCACCGGCATGATGGCCAGACCGTCGAGGCCATCGGTGAGGTTCACCGCATTGCTCGCGCCCACGATCACCAGGTAGGACATGATCACGAAGCCGAACACGCCCAGGGGATAGGAGATCTCCTTGAAGAACGGCACCAGCAAACCGGCCTTGGGTGGCAGGTCGACATCAAAACCGGATTGAACCCACGAGAAGAACAGCTCCACCACCTTGGTGTTGGAGCTCTCGGAGATGCTGAACACCAGGTAGAGGGCGGCGATCAGACCGATCACCGACTGCCACAGATACTTCTCACGCGAGGGCATGCCCTCGGGGTCCTTGTTGACGACCTTGCGCCAGTCGTCGGCCCACCCGATCATTCCGAAGCCCAGCGTCACGATCAGCACGATCCAGACGAAGCGATTGGACAGGTCAAACCACAGGAGCGTCGACACCGCAATCGCCAGCAGCACCAGCACACCGCCCATGGTGGGCGTGCCGCTCTTGGACAGGTGCGACTCCATGCCATAACCGCGCACGGGCTGACCGATCTTGAGTTCGGTCAGGCGTCGAATCACCCAGGGACCTGCGAGCAAACCAATCAAAAGGGCCGTCATGGCAGCCATCACCGCACGGAAGGTGAGGTACTGGAACACACGCAAGAAGCCGAACTCCGGCGAAAGCGATTGCAGCCAGATGGCGAGGCTCAGAAGCATCAGGCGTCTCCCTTGTTGTTGTGAGGTGCGTGGGCGGTGATGGCGTCAACCAACCGCTCCATCTTCATGAACCGAGAGCCTTTGACCAGCACACTGGCCACCGACGACAAGCGCTCGCGCACAGCCTGTTGCAGCGAATCGATGTCCTTGAAATGCAGCCCGCCCATGGCCTGCGACTGCTCGCCCAGGGTCAGGAGTTGGACAATTCCACGCTGGCGGGCGTAATCGCCGACCTCGGCATGGAACTGCGGGCCCTGGTCACCGACCTCGCCCATATCGCCCAGCACCAGCAGCTGGGGGCCAGGCAGTTCGGCCAGCACGTCAATCGCGGCGCGCACCGAGTCGGGGTTGGCGTTGTAGGTGTCGTCGATGACGGTGAGGCTGCGTCCACCCAGATCGAGGGCGAACGCGCGCGAGCGGCCCTTGACCGGCTCGAAGGCGGCCAGCCCCTGCGCGATCGCGGTCAGCGGCGTACCCACAGCCAGGGCGCAGGCGGCTGCAGCCAGCGCGTTGACCACGTTGTGACGACCGGCCACTTGCAGGGAGAAGGCCAAGGCACCGGCGGGCGTGTGTGCCTGCACCTGCCAGCGACCCTGCTGCCACTGAGCGTCGACCAGCGCCACATCGGCACCGGCAGCGCCGAAGGTCATGCAGCGGCGCGTAGCGGCCAGCTCACGCCACAGGGCGGTGTAGGCATCGCCAGACGGGAACACCGCCACGCCGTCAGCGGCCAGCGAGGCAAACACCGAGCCGTTCTCGCGCGCCACCGCTTCGACCGTAGCCATGAACTCCTGGTGCTCGCGCTGCGCGTTGTTGACCAGGGCCACGGTGGGCGCAGCGATGCGCGCGAGGTAATCGATCTCGCCGGGATGGTTCATGCCCAGTTCGATCACACCGACCCGGTGGTAGGGGGTCAGACGCAGCAAGGTGAGCGGCAGGCCGATGTCGTTGTTGAAATTGCCTTGTGTGGCCAGCGCTGCATCGCCCTGCCAGGCGCGCAGGATGCTGGCGATCATCTGGGTGACCGTGGTCTTGCCGTTGCTGCCGGTCACCGCCACCAGCGGCAGCTCGAAATGCTGGCGCCAGCCCTGGGCCAGCTGGCCCAGGGCCAGGCGGGTGTCGTCGACCTCGATGCCAGAGACCCCGGCCGGGATGCGACCCTGATGCGCCAGAACGGCGGCGGCGCCGCGTGCCATGGCGTCGGCGATGAGGTCGTTGCCATCAAAACGTTCCCCGCGCAGCGCCACGAACAGATCGCCGGGCTGCAAGGTGCGGGTGTCGGTGTGCACGCGCGTGACTTCGGTGTCGGTGTGGCCGACGCCGTGTGCGCCCGGGATCCAGGCCGTCGCCTGCTCCAACGTGAATAGCGGGTTGGTGGCGTTCATGCGCCCGCCCTCTCGTCCAGCGCCCGACGCGCATGCACCCGGTCGTCGAAGGGCGTGCGCGCACCGTCGATTTCCTGGTGATCTTCATGGCCCTTGCCCGCCAGCAAAATCACATCGGCCGGTGCAGCGGCCTGCACGGTGGACGCGATCGCGCGGGCGCGGTCGATCTCGACTTCGACGGCATCGCGGTGCGACAGTCCCAGGAGGATCTGGCTGATGATGGCCTGTGGCTTTTCGTGGCGTGGGTTGTCGCTGGTGACCACCACCCGATCCGCCAGCGCCTCGGCCACCGCCGCCATCAGCGGGCGCTTGCTGGTGTCGCGGTCGCCACCACAGCCGAACACGCACCACAGACGGCCCCCACGCTGCTGCGCCAAGGGGCGCAGCGCGTGCAGTGCCTTATCCAGGGCATCGGGCGTGTGGGCATAGTCCACAGCCACCAGCGGGTGACCCGCACGATGCAAGCGCTCCATGCGCCCCGGCACCGGCAGCAGGTCGGCGCAGGCGCGAATCGCATCAGGCAACGCAATACCCACCGCACGCATGGCGCCGATCACGCCCAGGAGGTTGGCCGCGTTGTAGTGGCCAATCATCTGCGTGTGCAGCGTCTCGCGCTGGGCGCCCTCGACGACGGTGAAGTGCAATCCCGCCTCGCTATAGGCGATGTCCTGGGCGCGCAGGCGCGCATCTTCGCGATGACAGGAGACGGTCCACAGATCCAGCGACTGACCTGCCAGGGTTTGGGCGAGGCCTTCGCCCTTTTCATCATCGACATTGACCACCGCCGCACGCAGACCGGGCCATGCAAAGAGAGACGCCTTGGCGGCCCAATAGGCCTGCAAGGTGCCGTGATAGTCCAGATGATCGCGGCTGAAATTGGTGAAGACGGCCACGGCGATGCGCGTGCCGTCTAGGCGGCGCTCGACGATGCCGATGGACGAGGCCTCCATCGCGCAGGCGCTCAGGCCATCGTCGACAAAACGTCGCAGCTGCGCCTGCAGCCGCACGGGGTCGGGTGTGGTCAGCCCGGTGTACTCGACCTGGGGCGGACAGCCGATGCCCAACGTGCCGATCACGCCGCAGCCACCGGCGCGCGCCTGTGACAGCGCCTGCGCCAGCCACCAGGCGGTGGAGGTCTTGCCGTTGGTTCCCGTGATGGCGATTACGTCCAGGCGCTCGGAGGGCTGCTCGTAATAGGCGGCCGCGATCGGGCCGGTGGCGGCCTTCAGGCCGGGGTAGGCGGCGATCGCCGCATCCTGAACACCGCCGAAATCGAAGGCCTCGACGCCCTCGGCCTCGACCATGCAGGCCGCCGCGCCGCTGGCCAGGGCCGATGCCACATGCTGGCGACCGTCGGTGGCCGCACCGGGCCAGGCGACGAAGCCGTCGCCTGCATGCACCTTGCGGCTGTCGCCCTGCAAGCCGCCGCGCACGCGGCCTGCCAGCCAGCGTGCAGCTTCTTGCGGCGTGTGCAGCGTCTGCATCAGAACGACTCCTCCACAGCCACCACCACCTGCGGCTTGACGGTCATGTCGGGCTGCAGGCCCATGATGCGCAGGGACTGTTGGACCGTAGCGCTGAACACGGGCGCAGCCACATCGCCGCCGTAGTAGCTGCCACCGCGTGGCTCGTCGATCATGACGGCGACAACGATGCGGGGTTTCTCGATCGGCGCCAGACCCACGAAGAAGCCGCGGTACTTGCCCTCGACATAGCCCTTGCCTTCGGTCTTGCGGGCGGTGCCGGTCTTGCCGCCCACCGAATAGCCCACGGTCTGCGCCTTGGGCGCGGTGCCGCCAGCGCCGGTGGCCAGGTGCAGCATATGGCGCACCTCGGCCGCATGGGTCGGATCGAACACCCGCACGCCGGCGACCGGCCGGTCCGACTTAAGCAGCGTGACCGGCACAAGCTCGCCATCGCGCGCGAACACGCTGTAGGACCGTGCCAGTTGGAACAGGCTGCCAGACAGTCCGTAGCCGTAGCTCATGGTGGCCTGGCCAATCGGCTTCCAGCTCTTGTAGGCTGGCAGGCGTCCGCTCACGACACCGGGAAAGGGCAGCTGCGGGCGCTGACCGAAGCCCACGTTGGTGAACATCTCCCACATCTCACGCGGCTCGAGCTGCATGGCCATCTTGACAGTGCCCACGTTGCTCGATTTCTGGATCACCTCATTGACCGTGAGCACGCCATGCGGCTTCGAGTCGTTGATCGGCATGCCCGAGATGTAGATGCGGCCTGGCGCTGTCTGAATCGGGGTGTCGACGCGCACCAGCCCGCGCTCCAGGGCCAGCGCCGCGACGAAAGGCTTGACCGTGGAACCTGGCTCGAACATATCGACCAGGGCGCGGTTTCGCATCTGTTCGAGCGACACGTTGACTCGCTTGGACGGCGAGTAGCTCGGGTAGTTGGCCAGAGCCAGTACCTCGCCGCTTTGCACGTCCAGCACCACGATGCTGCCAGCCTTGGCCTTGTGCTCGATCACGGCGTCGCGCAGCTTCTGGTAGGCAAAGAATTGCACCTTGCTGTCGATGGACAGCTGCAGGTCCTGGCCGTCCATCGGCGGCACCTGCTCGCGCACGTCCTCGACGATATTGCCTAGACGGTCCTTGATCACACGGCGCGAACCTGAGCGACCCGCCAGGTCTTTGTCGAAGGCCTTCTCGATGCCCTCGAGGCCCTGGCCACCCTGGTCGTCGATGCCGGTGAAGCCCACCACATGCGCCGCCGCCTCGCCCTCGGGGTACTGGCGCTTGTATTCCTTGCGAATCAGCACGCCCTTGATGCCCAAGGCCATCACTTTCTCGGCGACGGCGTCATCGACCTGGCGCCGCAGCCAAACAGGCTTGCTGCCATCGCCCTGGTACTGGAGTCTTTTCTCGAGGTCGGCCAGGGGCATTTCGAGCAAAGCCGCCATCTGCGTCAGGCGCGGCTTATCACGGTCAATGCTGTCCGGAATGGCGATGATGCTGGGGGCGGGCACGCTGGTGGCGAGCAGCAGGCCGTTGCGATCGAGGATGCGTCCGCGCGTTGCAGGCAATTCGATGGTGCGCGCGAACCGAACCTCGCCCTGACGCTGGAAGAAGGCATTACCGAACACCTGAACCCAGGCCGCCCGCCCCGCCAGGCCGATGAAGGCGATGGCGATCACGGCAACGACCATCTTGCTGCGCCAGACCGGGGTCTTGCTCGCGAGCAAGGGGCTCGAGGTGTACAGGACGCTGCGGGTCATCGCCGTGCAGCCTCCGAAGACGCAGGGGATACCGCCGTGGGTGCAGCCGCAGCAGCAGTCCCCGGCGCACTGCCCAGGGTGACGTACTGCGTGATGCCCGGTGTGGGCGCGCGCATCTGCAGCTGGTTCTTGGTGATCTGCTCCACGCGCAGGGGCGTGGACTGACCGCGCCGCTCGGCGAGCAGGCGCTCGTTCTCGGCCTCATGCGCACGCGCCTCGGCCTGAGCCTTCTCGATATCGGCATACAGGCGGCGCGACTCGTACTGCACCCGCACCAGGTACAGGGCGCTGGCGATCACTGCCAAAGTAAGGAGGATGTTCAGGCGCAGCATGTCAATGGGCCGTGCGTTGCGCCACCCGCATGATGGCGCTGCGCGCACGCGGGTTGGCGGCGACTTCCTCGGCCGAGGGCTTGACGCGATCGAGTGCAGCGAGCTTCAAGGGCGCGCCCGTTGCGAAGGGCACACGGCGGTCCACCACCTCGCGTGCATGCTTGGCGATGAACTGCTTGACGATGCGGTCTTCCAGCGAGTGAAAGCTGATCACGACCAGACGTCCTTGCGGCTCGAGCAGGTTCAAGCTGGCCTCTAGCGCTTGCTCGAGCTCTTCAAGCTCGGCATTGACGAAAATCCGAAGAGCCTGAAATGTGCGCGTTGCAGGGTTCTGGCCCGGCTCGCGGGTTTTGACCGTGCCAGCCACGAGTTCGGCCAACTCGGCGGTGCTTGCAAGAGGGCCCCGTTCCTGTCGGCGAGCAGCAATCGCCTTTGCAATCGGAACAGCAAACCGTTCTTCGCCATAGTCACGAATCACCTGCGCGATCTGGCCGACTTCGGCCGTTGCCAGCCACTGGGCCGCACTCTGTCCGCGCGTGGTGTCCATGCGCATGTCCAGTGGGCCGTCGTGGCGAAAAGAAAAGCCCCGCTCGGGGTTGTCGATCTGAGGGGAGCTCACACCCAGGTCCATCAGCACGCCGCAGGCCGAACCCGCGGGCAGCTCGCCGATATGACGAAAGCCCTCGTGCCGAATAGACAGGCGCGCATCGGCGATGCGGCCAGCCTCGGCGATGGCCTCGGGGTCCTTGTCGAAAATCACCAAGCGGCCCTGGGGCGACAGCTGCGAGAGGATGGCGCGCGAGTGGCCGCCGCGACCGAAGGTCGCATCCACATAAAGTCCATCCGGTCGGGTGACGAGCGCTGCAACCGCTTCCCTCAACAGAACGGTGGTGTGTGTCCATGCGTGGTCCACCGCCTTGGCCGTCAGAAAGAAAAGTCCTTGAACACGTCGGGCATCTCGCCGGCCATGGCTTGCGCCTCTTTGGCGTCGTAGCTGGCCTTGTCCCACAGCTCGAAGTGGTTGCCCATTCCGAGCAGGATGGTGTCGCGATCGATGCCAGCGGCCGCGCGCAGCTCGGGGGAGATCAGCACACGGCCTGTGCCATCGAGCTCCATGTCCATCGCATTGCCCAGGAAGATCCGCTTCCACCACTGCGCCGACATCGGCAGCGCCGCGATGCGCTCACGGAACTTCTCCCACTCGGGGCGCGGAAAAATCATCAGGCACCCGTGCGGGTGCTTGGTCACCGTGACCTGGTTGGCGGCAGTGGCAGCCAGCACGTCGCGATGCCGGGTCGGCACGGAGAGCCTTCCCTTGCTATCGAGACTGACGGACGAGGCGCCTTGAAACACCGCTGGATTCCTGATGGAGGGTTGAACCGGTTTGGCGGGATCGAATGCCCCTGAAAAGGCATTTTTTCCCACCAAATTGCACTTCTTCCCACTGTATCAGGAAAACACTCGTGCGCAAGTGATGTCTTGCGGAAAATTTGCAATGAAATCAAGGACTTAGAACGGTTTTCGCGACCACTGTCGCGCTGAAATTCGTTCTAAATGAAGCACTTAGCAGCGCCTGTGAATGTGAAACCTGAAGCCCTGCCGCGCGACGGCGGGGCCGGTCTCACAGGATGTAACGAGAGAGGTCCTCGTTCTGGCTCAGATCTTTGAGCCGGGCGTCGACATAGGCGCCATCGATGGTCAGGGTCTGGCCGCTGCGGCGGGTGGCCTCGAAGCTGATCTCGTCGAGCAGGCGCTCCATCACCGTGGACAGGCGTCGCGCGCCGATGTTTTCGGTGCGTTCATTGACCTCGTAGGCGATGGCCGCCAAGCGGGTGATGCCCTCGGGGGTGAAGGTCAGGGTGACGCCTTCGGTGGCGAGCAGCGCCTCGTACTGCGTGACCAGGCAGGCATGCGTCTGGGTGAGGATGGCCTCGAAGTCTTGCACCGACAGCGACTTGAGTTCCACGCGTATCGGCAAACGCCCCTGCAGCTCGGGGATCAGGTCGCTGGGCTTGGCCAGGTGGAAGGCGCCACTGGCGATGAACAGGATGTGGTCGGTGCGCACCGGGCCGTACTTGGTGGACACGGTGGTGCCCTCCACCAGCGGCAGCAGATCGCGCTGCACGCCCTGGCGCGAGACCTCGGCGCCGCTGCCGCTCTCGCTGCGCGAACAGACCTTGTCGATCTCGTCGATGAAGACGATGCCGTTTTGCTCGGCGTTGTGTATCGCCTGGGCCTTGATCTCGTCTTCGTTCACGAGCTTGGCGGCCTCTTCGTCGACCAGCATCTGCATCGCTTCGCGGATCTTGAGCTTGCGCGTCTTACGCTTGCCGCCACCGAATTGGCTAAAGACGCCGCGCAGTTGTTCGGCCATGTCCTCCATGCCCGAGGGCCCCATGATCTGCAGCGGCGTCGCCGCGTCGGCCAGGTCGATCTCGATCTCTTTGTCAGCCAGCTGGCCCTCGCGCAGCTTCTTGCGAAAGGACTGGCGTGTGGGGTTGTCTTCGGCGCCCTGGGTGCCAGGCAGCAGCACCTCGAGGATGCGGTCTTCGGCGTGGTCTTCGGCGCGCGTGCGCACCTTGCGCATCTCGGACATGCGCGTTTGCTTGACGGCGATCTCGGCCAGGTCTCGCACGATGGAGTCGACATCCTTGCCCACATAGCCCACCTCGGTGAACTTGGTGGCCTCGACCTTGATGAAGGGCGCATCGGCCAGACGGGCCAGGCGACGCGCGATCTCGGTCTTGCCCACGCCGGTGGGGCCGATCATGAGAATGTTTTTGGGGGTGATCTCGGGGCGCAGCTTTTCGTCAACCTGCTGGCGGCGCCAGCGATTACGCAGGGCGATGGCGACGGCGCGCTTGGCCTCGTGCTGGCCCACGATGTGGCGATCGAGTTCGGAGACGATTTCCTGGGGGGTCATGCTGGACATGGAACTGCCTGCGTCTTCTTAATCCAAGGTCTCGAGGGTGTGGTGCATATTGGTGTAGATGCACAACTCGCCTGCGATTTCCAGCGACTTCTTGACGATGTCGCGCGCGCCCAGCTCGGTGTGATCGAGCAGCGCCTTGGCAGCGGCCTGCGCATAGGCACCGCCCGAGCCGATGGCGACGATGCCGTGTTCGGGCTCGAGCACATCGCCGTTGCCGGTGATGATCAGCGACGCATCGCGGTCGGCCACGGCCAGCATGGCCTCAAGCCGGCGCAGGACACGGTCGGTGCGCCAGTCCTTGGTCAGCTCGATGGCCGAGCGCACCAGGTGGCCCTGATGCTTTTCGAGCTTGGCCTCGAAGCGCTCGAACAGCGTGAAGGCATCGGCCGTGGCGCCCGCGAAGCCGGCGAGCACCTTGTCGTGATGGAGCTTGCGCACCTTGCGCGCCGAGCCCTTGACGACGAGGTGGCCCAGAGTGACCTGGCCATCGCCGCCGATGGCGACCTGCCAGTGACCATCAGGTGTGCGCCGACGCACGCTGACGATGGTGGTTCCGTGAAATTGATCCATCGTGACTCGAAGGGTGTGAAAAGGAAGATCAGTCGCGGCGCAGCGTGATGCAGGCCTGCGAGGCCAGTCCCATCGCGCCTAGGAAGGCGGCCACCAGCCGATGGACATCGACCAGGTGGACGGTACGCGCCTCCTCCTGACGGGCCGATACCCAGTTCAGGAGCGCACCCGCCGCCTCGAAATCGAGCCGCTCAAGTCGGCTGCAAGAGATCACCAGCAGGTCGGCGCCTTGCAGTCGGGTCTCCAGCCGGGCGAGTTCGTCGGCGATGTCACCGAGCAGGGCACCCGAGAGCTCGCCCACCACGGGCGGCGCGAAGACACTGACACCCAAGCCGCTGAGGTCGCCCACGTCACCCACACTCAGGGTGGACACCCGCGACTCGAAGGCATCGAACACGGTGTCGGCGCGGGCGTCGCCCGTACCTGCGAGCAAACTGACCTCACAGAGGGGTGGATCCCAGGCGGGGGGCGAGACTTCGTAGGTGACGCAGTAGTCCAGGGCCACCAACTCGAACTCGTCGCTGCGACGCATGGTGCGCAGCCAGTCCATGCGCAGCGTCCACCAGCGTGGATCGGCGCTGCGCTCGCCGCAGGCGGTACGGCTGTCAAGAATGCGCTCCAGACCCTCGATACCGACCATGCGCAGGCGCACGCGCTGACCCGCCCACTGGGCTACCAATTGCGCCAGCGCCGGGAGCGCCTCCAACTCGAGCCGGACCAGGTCGGCCCAGGACAGGTGCCAGGGCGGGGGCAGGCCGGCCAGGGTCTGCTGCAAGGCGCGAACGCCGGACAGGTCCAGAACCGCCGGACACGACCAGTCGATCGCAGTCGCCTCGCCAGCCGACGGGAGCCGGCTGGCGCTGGACTGACCTTTGACATCGGGCTCAAACAGGCGGCGCCACTGGGGCGGAGAGCACTGAAAGCGGAAGGCAAATTCGGTGGCCCGCTCGTCGTAGGCGGTCTGCTGGTCGGTCACTCGATACAGGTCGAACAGTACGCGCCAGGTCTCGGGCTGGCTGGCGCGCGGGTGGTCAGGGGCCAACAGCGCGAGCAAGGACGCCTCCGCCCCGGCTGTATCCCCACTGGCAAAGCGCAGCGCCGCGTCCTCAAATTCAGGATCGTGGACAAATGGCGTGACATGAGGCGGCGCAGCAGCCAGCCCGCGCACCGTGGCGGCCACCGGCACGACGGTCCGGGCGAAACTGGCCTGCGTCGGCGCATGCACAGTGTCAGGGGCCGCGGCAGCGGGTGCGCGAGTGGGCAGCGATGCGGGGGCGCGTGCCGGCGCACGGGTCTTGATTCGCCGCCACTGGATCGACATCTGCGCCTCGATCTCGTTGATCTTTTTGAGGGTCGTGGCGCGCTCGTCGGGGCCGGAAGGAATGGAGCTGTGAAACAGCGTGGGATGCGCTGCGCCGGGGGCATCTCGGGACTCGCGCTGGCGCAGCTTGCGCAAGGCGTCGAATTCCTGGTGGCGCAGGGCATCGTTGTGCCGCTTGCGCTCGATCATGGCTTGCAGGGTTTCGCGCGAGTAGGTGCTCTGAGCCCCCCCATCGTCAGCGGCGGCGGCCGGAGGACGCGCCAGTCGCTGCCACAAGCCGCCCCACAGGCCACCACCCGGACGGGTGGCAGGGCCTTCGGGATCACCCCGGGGCGTTGGCATCGGCGGCCTCAGTCGCCGAACATCTTTTGTTTGAGCTCGCGGCGCTGCTGCGCCTCCAGCGACAGCGTGGCCGTGGGCCGAGCCAGCAGACGGCCCACGCCGATCGGCTCGCCAGTCTCGTCGCAGTAGCCGTAGTCGGCCGCGTCGATGCGTGCGATGGACTGCTCGATTTTCTTGAGCAACTTGCGCTCGCGGTCGCGGGTGCGCAGCTCCAGCGCGTGTTCTTCTTCGATGGTGGCGCGGTCGGCCGGGTCGGGCACGATGACGGTGTCCTCGCGCAGGTGCTCGGTCGTCTCGCCGGCGCTATTGAGGATGTCCTGTCTGAGCTGCATCAGCTTGCGGCGGAAGAACGCCAGCTGCTTTTCGTTCATGTACTCGCCATCGGGCATGGCCAGAACTTCAGCGTCACTGAGCTGGTCGGCCGATTTGGTCTTCCAGTTGTTGGCGAGTTTGGGGTCCTTCTTGACCGGGAGGCTGGGAGGGGGGGTTAGCACGGGTGGACTCGGGGTCTGGATGTAGCTGGCCTTGGCGGCGGTCGAGGCGACCGATTGGGCCATGGACGGCACCGTGATCTGCACCAAGCGGGCGGAGGGCCGGGTGGCGCGCGGCGGCGTCGAGCCTGCGACCGCGGGGGCGGCAGCTACGGGATTGGAGGGTGCGGCGGCAGGTGCCGGGCGGGCGGACGCCTTGGGGGCGGGCGCGGGCGCGGCGGCTGCCTTCTTGGCGGGGGCCTTGGCGACAGGCGCCTTGGCTTTGGCCACGGATTTGGCCGCAGAGGGGGGGACTGCCTTGGCAGCCGGCTTGGCGGGGGCCGCCTTGGCAGCACCCTTCTTGGCCGGCATGGAAGTGCCCGCCTTGGCCTTCGGCGCAGCCGAGGGCTTGGATACGGGTTTGGCCGCGGCTTTCGACGCGGGTTTGGAAGCTGCCTTGGGGGCGGGCTTGGCCGCAGATTTGGCGGCGGGGCGAGACGTGGATTTGACGGGGACCTTCTTCGGTGCAGGTTTGGCCTTGGCGGCAGCCTTCGCGGCCGGCTTGGCCACGGGTTTGGCGGGTTTCTTCGTGGCCGGTTTGGCGGTCGGCTTGGCCGCCGACTTCGCGGCCGGCTTGGCCTTGGCGGGCGCCTTCACAGGCTTGGCCTTGGCGACGGGCTTTTTTTGCGCCTTTGCGGCGGCCTTGGGTTGCGGCTTCACTTCCTGCCTCCTCGCGGCTTCGGCCCTGTCAGACGGCGTGTCGCCGCCCTCGAGCCTTCGTTTGTTATCTGTCGGCATACGGCCTTCATCAGCTCGGTTTATACCCTGACTGACCGGAGAGCCGGACCCCTTTCCCACGGGCCCCGACGCAAACCCCATCAGTTGCAAGAAAGAGGCAAGCATCGAGAACCGTCACTTTTGAAAAACGCGCAAGCCTACCGCAAACCGGGGCAGCCAGCGTATTTCAGTCCAGGCATTGCTGCAAACCCTGCAAAAGGATGTCCTGGGGCAGGTCAATGCCGATGAACACCATCTTGCTGGTACGCGGCTCGCCGTCGTTCCACAGCGGACCCAGGTCGCTTCCCATGAGCTGATGCACGCCCTGGAAGATCACCTTGCGCTCGGTCCCTTTCATGTTCAGGACGCCCTTGTAACGCAGCATGCGCGGGCCGTAGATGTTGACGATGGCGCCCAGGAAATCTTCCAGCTTGGCCGGATCAAAGGGCCGGTCGGACTTGAAGACGAAGCTCTTGACGTCGTCATCGTGGTGATGGTGGTGGCCGTGCCCCTCGTGGGCATGCGAGGGGTGGTCACAGTGCGCGCCGTGTGCGTGGTCGTGCCCCTCATGGCCGTGGTCATGATCGTGGGGGTGATGGCCGTCTTCGGTCAGGAAGTCGGGGTCGATCTCCAGCTTGGCGTTGAGGTTGAAGCCATGCAGGTCCAGCACGCTGGCCAGCGGCACCTCGCCAAAGTGAACCGCTTGCTGGGGGGCGCGCGGGTTCATGTGCTTGAGGCGATGAATCAGCGCATCGACTTCGTCCTGGGCCACCAGGTCGGTCTTGCTGATGAAGATCCGGTCGGCGAACCCCACCTGCCGGCGAGCCTCTTGGCGGTCATTGAGCTGCTGCGGCGCGTGCTTGGCATCCACCAGGGTCAGCACCGAGTCGAGCAGATAGGTCTCGGCGATCTCGTCGTCCATGAAGAAGGTCTGGGCCACCGGGCCCGGATCGGCCAGACCCGTGGTCTCGATGACGACGCGATCGAAATCGAGCAGGCCTTTGCGCTTCTTGGCCGCCAGCAGTTGCAGGGTGGCACGCAGGTCTTCGCGGATGGTGCAGCAGATGCAGCCGTTGCTCATTTGCACGATCTGCTCCTGGGTGTCGCTCACCAGGATGTCGCTGTCGATGTTTTCGGCGCCGAACTCGTTCTCGATCACGGCGATTTTCTGGCCATGCGCCTCGCTCAGCACGCGTTTGAGCAAGGTGGTTTTTCCAGAGCCGAGAAAGCCGGTCAGGATGGTGGCGGGGATAAGGCTCATGGTCGAGATTGAATTTCTGCGGACCGGGAGTGTAAGGGGCAAACCGATGGCGCGGTGTCGGCAGGGGCCTATGTGCGGTTGGCGCGGGTCTGAATCACCAGGCCCTTGAGGTATTCACCCTCGGGAAACAGCAAGGTCATGGGGTGGTCGGGCGCGCCGCCCAGGCGCTCGACGATGTCGCCGTCGGCGCCGGCGTCGATGGCGGCCGAGGCCACGATCTTGTGAAACAGGTCGGCAGAGATGCCGCCCGAGCAGGAATACGTGAACAGCACGCCGCCCGGGGCCAGCAGCTTGAAGGCCAGGCGGTTGATGTCCTTGTAGGCGCGTGCCGCGCGCTCGGCATGGGCGGCGGTGGGCGCGAGCTTGGGCGGATCCAGCACGATGGCGTCAAAGTGGCGCCCTTCTTCGATGAAGCGGCGTAGGCTGGCGTTGACATCGGCATCCAGAAACTCGGCGCGATTCGCCTCGAAGCCGTTGAGGGCCACGTTGGCCTGCGCGCGGGCCAGGGCTGGCCCAGACGAATCGATGGAGGTCACGTGGGCGGCGCCACCGACCAGCGCAGCGACGGTGAAACCCCCGGTGTAGCAGTAGGTATTGAGCACGCGCTGCAGGCCCAGGCGGCGCACGTAGTCGCTCAATCGCTGGCGACTGTCTCGCTGGTCCAGGTAAAAGCCGGTCTTGTGGCCGGCGGCGATGTCCAGCGACAGGCGCCAGGCGTGCTCGCGCAGCGTGAGTTCGACCGGGCCGTCACCGCGCAGCCAGCCGGTGACCGGCGGCAGGCCTTCGAGCTGGCGGGTGCTGGCGTCGGAGCGTTCGTACAGGCGCGTCAGGCCGGTCTCGGCCAGCAAGGCGTCGGCCAGGGGCGCCTTCCAGCGCTCCACACCTACCGACAGGAACTGGGCCACCAGGGTGTCGCCATAGCGGTCGACGATCAGTCCGGGCAGGCCGTCGGACTCGCCGTGCACCAGGCGCAGGCTGTCGCTGTCGATCGCCATGCGCTGGCGGGCCTGAACGGCGCCGCGCACACGTTGCGCGAGGAAGCTGGCGTCGATGCGCTGCGTCTCGTCAAAGCTCCAGCAGCGTGCGCGGATGCGGGACGAGGGGCTGAATGACGCCCAGGCCAGGAAGCGACCGTCGTGGGCCTCGATGCGGACGGTCTCACCGGGGTCGCCGCCGCCCTTGGCGATCGCGGCATCAAAGACCCAGGGATGGCGGCGCAGCAGCGAGCGCTCCTTGCCTTCCTTCAAGCGGATGGTTTTCATCGGGGGATTGTCGCCGCTGGGGCGCACCGCACACGCGCTGAGTGCGGTGCCTGCGGGTGCGGGCGGTTAACGCAGCGGCGCTTCGTTCAAGACCACGTGATCGCCTGCGCCGGCGTCCGTCTGGACTCGCACCCCCTGAAAAAAGATCTTCAGGTGGGCCAGCTCGCCGCGCACCACGAAGGGCGCAGCACCCGGCACGGTGCGACCGACGCCGGGCTCCAGTGCGATGCGGGTGGACTTTTTCGAGGCATCCACCACGCACAGGCTGATCGGCTTGTCAGCCACCAAATACACGAAGTTGCCCGCCTTGCGCGGCTCGCTGGGGGTGTAGCTCGGGCCGGTTCGCGCGTCGCTGGGGGTGCAGGCCGGATCTGCCGTCGCGGAGACGGCGGTCAGAGCGCGAGCGGCAGGCACCGCCTCGCTCGCAGCCTGCGTGGGAGCCGCGACCGCCGGCGTGTCCAGGGTCGCAGGCACGAGGGCTTGCGCCGTCGGCACCGTTGTGGGTGCCGTCACCGGCCGTGAGCGGATCAGAGTGACAAACACCACCGCGAGGGCGAGCACCCCCGCGCCGGACCACACCGTCCAGGCTGGCCATCGCAGACGCGCGGGCGCCTCTGGGGGCAGGATGACCGGTGGCGAAGCCACAAGAGCAGGCGCCGGAGGGGGTGCGGGCGCGGGCACAGGCAAAACGGGGGCTGCTACAGGCAAGGACTCGGGGACGGTAGCCTCAGGAATGACCGGCGCTGCCACATGCCCCAGCTTTGCCAGCAGACTGCGCCCCATGTGCGCCTTGATCTCGGGGCTGTAGAACGCTCCGCCCTCGCCCTCCTCCAGCCCTCGCAACTGTTGCACCGTCATCGTTCCCATGCGCGCCAGCACGATCGGATCGAGACCTGCTTGTTCGCGCAGGGTCTTGAGTAACTGACCGTCCGAGCGTTGCCACAACGATGACGTCATGAGGGAAAAGCCTTCGATGAACAAGCCGAAATTATCGAGAGGCGATGGCCCGATCGTCCATACGCCAATTGGCGTGTCGCTGGGGAAGCAGCCCCGCGACGGCAGCCTTAAGGCTTGCGCCGCGCGCGCGGGTGGGCCGCGTCGTAGGCCTGGGCCAGGTGCTGAAAATCCAGGCGCGTGTAGACCTGGGTGGTGGCGATGTTGGCGTGGCCCAAAAGCTCTTGTACCGCGCGCAGATCGCCGCTCGATTGCAAGACATGACTGGCAAAGGAGTGACGCAGCATGTGCGGATGCACCGGCGCTGCCAGCCCCGCGCGCAGGCTGCGTTCGCGCAGCACCTTCCAGACGGCCTGGGCCGTCATGCGCTGGCCCCGCTCGCCGATGAACAACGCGGGCTCGCTCGCCTCGCGGATCTGGCACGCGGACGGACAGGCAGGCCCACTGCGCACCGCCTGCCAGCGGGCCAGGGCCTCCAGCGCCTGGCGGCCCACCGGCACGGTGCGGCGCTTGCTGCCCTTGCCCAGGACTTGGGCCTCGCCCGCATCCACATCCACCCAGCCGCGCGCCGCCACGCTGGCCACCCGGTCCAGGCCCACCAGTTCGCCCACACGCAAGCCTGCGCCGTAAAGCAATTCGACGAGGGCGGCATCACGCGCCTCGCGCCAGGCGTTGGCTTGTCCGTCCTGAAAACTCGCCAGTTGCACAGCGTCGTCCACGCTCAGCGCCTTGGGCAGGGGGCGGGGTGACTTGGGCGCGCGTACGTCGACTACCGGGTTGTGCGTGACCAAGCCCTCGCGACCCAGCCAGGTGTAGAAGCCGCGCCAACCCGACAAGATCAGGGCGATGCCGCGCCCGCTGCGGCCGCCGCCATGCATCTGGGCCACCCAGCGGCGAATGTGGGCGGTCTGCACCTGCAGGAGGTCGATGCCGGCGGTCTGCGCGTGGTCCTGCAGGCGCGCCAGATCCAGCGCATAGAGTTCGACGGTGCGCGCAGCCAGGCGCTTGCCGACACGGACATGCTCGAGATATTTCTCGATCAGCGCCTGGGGCGGTCCGGCGACGCTCATGCCCTATGACCTCTCAAACGACTCAGGGGCGACGCAGGCGGCCCAGCGCCGCACTCGCCAACTCGGCGATGTGCTCCAGGAAGTCGGTGCCCATGCCACTGGAGAAACGCTGCGGATCGGGCGACGCCAGCACCAGCATGCCGAACGCGGGCGCGCTGGTGGCGATCGGTCCTTCGCGCAGAGGAATCATGGCCAGCGAGGCCGCCTGGGCCGAGTCTTCCAGCCAGCCCGCGGCCTCGAAGCCGGAGTTGACGCCGCAATAGGGCTGGGTCAAGGACGAAGCGAAGCTGCGTACGTCTTCGCTCACGCCCTGGGCATAGGGCTGCGAAGCATGGCACTCGTCCAGGCCCCACAGGCGCAGGGCCGCCTGCGGCACCAGGAACTGGTTTTGAATCTCGGCGACGATGGCCGCGGGCAAGGACTCGCCCTCGGGCACCGACAGCAGATGCAGGGCCCAGCGATGCAGGCGCCCCGCGATGACCATGTTCTCGCTGCCATGGCGAATCATGTCCATCATGCGCAGCTCCAGCACCTTGATCTTCTCGCGCAGCATCTCGGCCTGGCGCTCCTGCAGGCTCACCGCCCGATTGCCATGCGGGCTATTGAGTTGCACGCTGGCGAGCAACTCGGCGTGGCGCTGGAAGAAATCAGGGGTGTTCGCCAGGTAATTGGCGATGTCGTCTTCGGTGATCGGGTTCATTGCGTCGTTGTTCATCGTCATGTCGGTATCTCCACCTCGCCTTCGAACACAGTGACGGCCGGGCCCGTCATGAGGACAGGCGAGGCGCCGCCGTCCCACTCGATGGTGAGCAGGCCCCCGCGGGCCTGCACGTCGACTCGTCGATCCAAGTAGCCCAGTCGGATGCCGGCGACCACCGCGGCGCAGGCCCCGGTGCCGCAGGCCAGGGTTTCGCCCGCGCCACGCTCCCAGACCCGCAGACGCACCTGGGTGCGGTCCACCACCTGCAGGAAGCCGACATTCACATGGCGCGCAAAGCAGGGATGCCGCTCGATCAGCGGGCCCAGCGAAGTCACCGGCGCGGTGTCCACATCGGAAACCATCAGCACCGCATGCGGATTGCCCATGGACACCACCGCCACGGGCACGCCGGCCCCGTCCACCGAGATGGGCCATTGCTGCCACGGGCCCTGGATCTGGGGCTGCAGGCCCATCGGGTCAAAAGGAATGGCGGGCAGATCAAAGACCGGCGCGCCCATGTCGACGGTGACACGGCCGTCCTCGAGCATGCGCAGCGTGAGCACGCTGCTCAGGGTCTGGACGCGGATGGTGGACTGGTCGGTCAGCCCCCGCTCACGGACGAAGCGCACGAAGCAGCGGGCGCCGTTGCCGCAATGTTCGACCTCGCCGCCGTCGGCGTTGTGAATGACGTATTCGAAATCGATGCCCGCCTGCGGCGAGGGACGCACGCACAGGATCTGGTCGGCACCCACGCCGAAGTGGCGATCGGCCAGCCAGCGGTATTGCTGCGGCGAGAGGTTCAGGCGGCCACGGGTTTCGTCCAGGACGACGAAATCGTTGCCCGCACCCTGCATCTTGGTGAAGCGAACGCGCATGACCGCATTATCGGCCACCCCATGCACACCGGCGCTCGCGTGATGTAATCCGCCGCATGGTCCGCGCCACCCAACTCCTATACGCCCAACGCGAACCGGCGCCCCTGCGCCAGGCGGCCACCGTGCTCCTGATGCGGGACTCGCCCGAGGGGCCCGAAGTCCTCATGACCCGGCGCTCGGCCACCGCCAGCTTCGCGCCCGGCGCCTATGTCTTTCCCGGCGGCGGCATCGACCCGGCCGACGCGCAATCGCACGGCCTGGCCGCGCGGCGGCCCACCCAAGGCGACCTGCACCTGACCCAGGCCATCGCCGCCATCCGCGAGAGCTTCGAAGAACTGGGCGTGCTGCTGGCGCGGCGCCCCGATGGCCAGGACGCCACCGACGCCGACATCGCCCAGATGGACCGCAGCGGCCCGTTCGCGGCCCAGTGCCGCACCCGCGGGCTGACGCTGGCGGCCGACGGCGTCTTCGTGCTGGCGCACTGGATCACCGACCGCGACATGCCCCGACGGTTCGATGTGCCCTTTCTGGTGGCGCGCATGCCCCAGGGCCAGGAGCCGGTGGCCGACGAGTCCGAGCAGTTCGAGCCCGTGTGGGTACGGCCGGCGTTGGCGCTGCAGCGGCATGAGGCGGGCTCTTTCCTCATGATCTATCCGACCATCCGCACCCTGCAGCGGCTGGTGAACTTCAAGAGCGTGCAGGCGGTGCTCGATGCCTGCGCCAGCGAGCAAGCCCTTTGGACCAGCTGCCCGCGCGCCGGCCTGCACCACGGCCAAGAGGCGCGCTTCATGGAGCACGAAGCGCCCTATGGCGAATTGGCGATGGTCTGCCCCGACGGCCAGATCGTGCACGCGCTGGAGTGGCAGACCGAACGTCCGGTGCCCCTGCTGCGCCACCTGCAGCGACTGACTGCGCCCAACCCCGGCATGATGACCGGGCCTGGCACCAACACCTACCTGGTGGGCGATGCCGCCAGCGGTTATCTGGTGATCGACCCGGGCCCCAACGAGGCCGACCACATCGAGCGCCTGCTCCAAGCCACCGGTGGCGATGTGCGCGCCATCGTGTGCACCCACTCACACCCCGACCACTCGCCGGCGGCGCGCCCGCTGCAGGCCCGCTGCCTCGCGCGTCCCCCGATCCTGGGCCTGCCCTCGGGGCCACACTCGCGGGCTGACAGCACTTTCGCCCCCGATCGGGCACTGGCCGACGGCGAGGTGATCTCGCTCGAGGGCGGCGGGCTCACACACCGCCTGCAGGTGGTGCACACACCCGGCCACGCGGCCAACCACCTGTGCCTGGTGCTGCTGGAAGACGGCTTGCTGTTTTCGGGCGATCACATCCTCAATGGCAGCACCACGGTGGTGGCGCCGCCCGATGGCGAGATGACGGCCTATCTGCAGTCCCTCGATCGTCTGGGGGGCCTGTGCACGCAGCACGACATCGCCTTCATCCTGCCCGCGCATGGCCATGTGCTGGGCGACGCGCCGCAGGCCATTGCCAAGCTCAAGGCACACCGCTTGGCGCGTGAAGCCAAGGTCTTGCAGGTGATGCGCGCCCACCCCCAGGGGACGCTGCAAGACTGGCTGCCCCTGGCCTATGACGACGTGCCGGCGGCGATCCGGCCGGTGGCGCTGCATTCGCTGCGGGCCCATGTGGACCGCATCCGGGCCCTGGGCCTGGAGTCGGCATGAGCGCCGACGATCCGGCTGGCGGTGCGAACGAGCCGGTACGCCTGTCCAAACGCGTGGCGGCGATGGTGCCCTGCTCGCGCAGCGAGGCCGAACGCTATATCGAAGGCGGCTGGGTGCGTGTCGACGGCCAGGTGGTCGATGTGCCGCAGGCCCGCGTGGCGCCTGCGCAATCGGTCACCCTCGACCCCGACGCGAGTCGGCTGGCGCTCACGCCCGTCACGGTATTGACTCACGAGATCGGCGACGGCCAGCCTGTCTTGCCTGCGAAGTGGCGCAAGCTGCAGGCCCTGGTGCCGCTACCCGAGGGCGCGGGCGGACTGGCGGTGTACAGCCAGGACTTTCGCATCGTGCGCAAGCTCACCGAAGACGCGCTCGCAATCGAACAAGAATGGGTGGTGCAGGTTCAAGGGCAGATCGCCGAGGGCGGGCTGGCCCGTCTGGGGGGTGGCTGGAGCTGGCGCGGTCAGAGCTTGCCGCCGGTGAAAGCCAGTTGGCAAAGCGAGCAGCGCCTGCGACTGGCGTTCAAGGGGATGGATCCGACGCACATTCCCTGGCTGTGCGAGCAGGTGAATCTCAAACCCATGCAGGGGCGGCGCATCCGCCTGGGGCGCTTGCCGCTGGCGGGCCTGCCGCCAGGGCAGTGGCGCACCCTGCTGCCGCACGAGCGGTTCTAGAAAATAAAGTGTGAAGCGCGCCGGTACGCCGGATTCTGTGCGTCGCGGTTGCCCGTGACGTGACCGCCATTCTTCTGGGCCGCCCGTTGCCGAAGCGGCTCGATGCTACCTACCCGCCAGCTCCCCGGGACACAGGTCGACGCTGGCCTACTTGGTATTGCTGCACGTAGAGATTGCCCGTTTCACCCCCCGTGTTGCCACGGGGACTCGTCTCTGTTGCTCTGATCCTCACCTCGCGGTGGACAGGTGTTACCTGCTACGCTGCCCTGTGCAGTCCGGACGTTCCTCCAGTGCGCTCTTTCGAGACTTGCACCAGCGGCGGTCTGGCGTGCTTCACGGGACGTATTATCGGCGCTTGCCCACTTGTCTTTGGTTCGATAGCCACGAACCCGCAAGACCATGATCCGTCTGTCCGAACTCAAGTTACCTCTGGCCCAGGCCGAGGCCCCCGAAGCCCCTCTGCGGGCCGCTGCCAGCCAGGCCCTGGGCCTGCCGCCTGGTGCCATCGACCAGCTCACGGTGTTCAAGCGCAGTTTCGACGCGCGCAAGGCCGACCTGCTGGCCGTCTTTATCGTGGACGTCACGCTGGCCGATCCCACCCAGGAAGCCCCCCTGCTGGCCCGCCTGGCGGACCGCCCGCATATCGGACCGACGCCCGACATGGCCTGGCACCCGCCAGTCACAGCCAAAGCACCGCCCCAGCTGCGGCCCGTGGTGGTGGGCTTTGGCCCCTGCGGCATCTTCGCGGCGCTGGCGCTGGCGCAGATGGGCCTGTGCCCCATCGTGATCGAACGGGGCAAGCCGGTGCGCGAACGCACCAAAGACACCTGGGGCCTGTGGCGCAAGAACGTGCTGCACCCCGAGAGCAATGTGCAATTTGGCGAGGGCGGCGCCGGCACCTTCTCCGACGGCAAGCTCTATAGCCAGATCAAGGACCCGCGCCACCTGGGGCGCAAGGTCATGCACGAATTCGTAAAGGCCGGCGCGCCTGCCGAGATCCTGTACGCGGCGCACCCCCACATCGGCACCTTCAAGCTGGTCAAGGTGGTGGAAAACATCCGCGAGCAGATCATCGCCCTGGGCGGCGAGGTGCGCTTTGCGCAGCGGGTGACCGACTTCCTGATCGAAGACGGCCACCTGCGCGGGCTGACCGTGCAGGACCAGGTCACCGGCGCTGCGCACGAACTGCGCGCCGACCATGTGGTGCTGGCCCTGGGCCACAGCTCGCGCGACACCTTCGAGCGACTGCATGAACGCGGCGTGCACCTGGATTCCAAGCCCTTCTCGATCGGCTTTCGCATCGAGCACCCGCAAGGCATGATCGACCGCGCCCGCTGGGGCCGACACGCTGGACATCCGCTGCTAGGCGCCGCCGACTACAAGCTGGTGCACCACGCGAACAACGGGCGCGCGGTCTACAGTTTTTGCATGTGCCCCGGCGGCACGGTGGTGGCGGCCACGTCCGAGCCCCATCGCGTGGTCACGAATGGCATGAGCCAGTATTCGCGCAACGAGCGCAATGCGAATGCCGGCATCGTGGTGGGCATCGATCCACGCGACTACCCGGGCAGCGATGCGCTGGCCGGTGTACGCCTGCAACGGGAGCTGGAGTCGCGGGCCTATGTGCTCGGTGGCAGTACCTATGAGGCGCCTGGGCAGTTGGTGGGCGACTTCGTCGCGGGGCGCCCCTCCACCCAATTGGGCGAGGTCGAGCCTTCGTACAAGCCGGGCGTGAAGCTGGGCGACCTGCACCTGGCCCTGCCCGCCTACGCCATCGAGGCCATGCGCGAGGCCCTGCCCGTGTTCGGCCGCAAGATCGCGGGCTTTGACCGGCACGACGCCGTGCTCACCGGCGTGGAGACGCGCACCTCCTCGCCCCTGCGCATCACGCGCGGCGACGATTACCAGAGTCTGAACGTGCGGGGTCTGTATCCGGGCGGCGAAGGTGCGGGCTATGCCGGCGGCATCCTGTCCGCGGGTGTGGACGGCATCAAGCTGGCCGAGGCCGTGTCGCAGGGGATGTACGCGTCTTAACAGGCCGCCGCGATGTGCGTGCGCTCGATCACACGGTCATCGCCCAGCACGATCAGCGAGAACAGCAATTCATCGAGGGTGTTGGCCATTTTCGTCTTGCGCGCAAGCAAGGGCGTGGCCTGCGGATGGAGCACCAGGAAGTCGGCCTCGCACCCCGGCTGCAGGTTGCCAATGACGCCCGCAAGCCCCAGGGCCTGCGCCGCGCCCGCCGTGTGCTGCCACCACAGATGGCCCGGCGAGAGCGAGATACCCTGCTTGGTATGACCCTCGCGCCCCACGTAGTAGGCAGCCAGCATGGTGTGAAAGGGGCTGAAGCTGGTGCCACCGCCCACGTCACTGGCCAGGCCGTAGCGAAAGCCCGCGCGATCCGCCGCTGCGTAATCGAAAAAGCCACTGCCCAGAAACAGATTGCTGGTGGGGCTGACCGCTGCGGCAGCGCCGGTTTCGCGCATCAAGGCGCGGTCGGTGTCATCCAGGTGAATGCAGTGGGCATACACCGCGCGCTCACGCAGCAGGCCGAAGGACTCGTACACCGACAGGTAGCTGCGCGAGCCTGGATGCAGCGTGCGCACCCACGCGATTTCGTCCGCGTTTTCGGCCACATGCGATTGAAGCCAGACATCGGGGTAGCGCGCGGCCAGTTCGCCAGCGCCACGCAGTTGCGCGTCGGAACAACTGGGCACGAAACGCGGGGTGATCGCATAGCCCAGTCGGCCTTGACCCTGCCATTTACGAATCAGGCTTTCGGTGTCGATCAGCGATTGCTCGGTGTCGTCACGCACACCGTCGGGGCTGTGCCGGTCTTGCAGCACTTTGCCGCCGATCAGACGCAGGCCCCGGCGTTGAGCCGCAGACATCAGGGCGTCAACCGATTCGGGATGCGAGGTGGCAAAGGTGAGCGCGGTGGTGACACCATGGCGCAGGAGTTCGTCCAGAAAGACCTCGGCCACGCCTTGCGCATAGTCGGCATCGGCAAAGCGCGACTCATGGGGGAATGTGTAGTTCTCCAGCCAGGGCAGCAGGCCCTCGGCAGGTGAGCCGATCACGTCGATCTGCGGAAAGTGCAGATGCAGATCGACAAAGCCCGGGGCCAGGAGACGACCGGGCAGGTGCTCGATGGCCAGGCCCGGGTAGCGTGGCGCCAGCGAGGTGTAGTCGCCTGCATCCACCACCTCCTGTACGCCGCGGGGGCCCGGGCCGATCACCAACAGACCGTCGGAGTCGTAGACGGGCGTGCCGTCGGAGGCAAATCGCAGGAGGGCCGCGCGTAGGGCTTGCATGCGCGCTATTTTGCGACCTTGCCGATGACCCCAGCCACCAGATAGTTCATGCCCAGGATCTGGTCGTCGCTGAGGGCCACGCCAGCGGGGATTACGGTCTGGCCTTCGTTGTCCTGAATGGGGCCCGTGAAGGGGCGCAGGCGGCCGGCGGCGATGTCACGCTGGCGAGCCAGCACCTCGTCACGCACGGCCTGCGGCACGCGCGGGCCGAAGTCGCCTACGCGCACCATGCCTTCTTTGATGCCACCCCAGACTTGCCCCGGCTTCCAGCTTCCATCGAGCACAGCCCGCGCGCGCCGGGTGTAGTAGTCGCCCCATTCGTGCGTGACCGCCAGCACCTGGGCGTCGGGCGCCGCCTTGCGCATGTCCGAGTGATAGGCCACGGCCAGACGACCGCGCTCCTGGGCAGCGGCCATGACGGCGCTGGAGCCGGTGTGAAAGGCGATCACGTCCACCTCCTGGTTGAACAGGGTGAGCGCCGCGTCGCGCTCGCGCGGCGGATTGAACCACTCCCCCAGCCAGACCACCCGCACCTGGGCCGCCGGATTGACCGAGCGCATGCCCAGGGCGAAGGCGTTCAGGCCCTGCAGCACCTCCGGGATCGGAAAGCCTGCGACGTAGCCCGCGACGTTCGTCTTCGTCATGCGGCCTGCGGCGATACCCGCCAGGTACCGGCCTTCGTAGTAGCGGGCGTTGGCGGTGGCGACATTGGGCGCGGTCTTGTATCCAGTGATGGATTCGAACTTCACATCAGGGAAGTCGCGCGCCACTTTCAGGGTGGGCTCCATGTAGCCGAAGCTGGGGGTGAAGATCAGTTTGTGACCTTGCTGCGCCAGGTCGCGGATCACGCGCTCAGCGTCTGGGCCTTCGGGAACGTTCTCGACATAGCGGGTTTGCACGCGTGCGCCCAGGGCAGATTGCAAGGCCTTGCGGCCTTCCTCGTGCTGGCGCACCCAGCCGGCGTCGGCCAGGGGCGCGACATAGAGAAAGCCGACCTTGAGCGGTGGCGGCGTCTGCGCGTGAGCGGATGAAAAAAGACTGGCGGCCACGCACAGCGTGGCGGCGAGGTTTTTGTACATGGTGTTCCTCGACATGGCCCCGGGGCAAAGAAAAGCGCCGCTGCGGGGCGACAGCGGCGCGGGCGTGATTCTATCGGTCTATTGGAAGGTGGCGAAGAACGCGTCCAGCCGCTCGATGTAGGCCGCCTTGGCGGCGGCGTCGACAAAGCTGGCCTCGAAGCTGTTGCGGGCCAGCTGGTAGGCGTGGGCTGCGGTCAGACCGGTGGCGGCGAAGGTTTCGGTGAAGTTGGCGTTCATGTAGCCGCCGAAATAGGCCGGGTCGTCGGAGTTGACGGTGGCGGCCAGGCCGGCATCCAGGAGCTGGCGCAGGTTGTGATCGGCCAGACGCGGGAACACGCACAGCTTGAGGTTGGACAGCGGGCACACCGTGAGCGGGATGCGATCGCGGGCCAGGCGCTTCATCAGCTCGGGGTCCTTGACCGACTGCACGCCGTGGTCGATGCGCTCGACGTGCAAGACATCGAGCGCAGACCAGACATAGGCGGGCGGCCCCTCCTCGCCGGCGTGGGCCACCAGGCGCAGACCCAGTTCGCGGCAGCGGGCAAAGACCTTGGCGAATTTCTCGGGCGGGTGGCCCAGCTCGCTGGAGTCCAGGCCTACGCCGATGAATTGGTCGCGATAGGGCAGCGCCTGCTCCAGGGTCTCGAAGGCGTCTTGCTCGCTCAGGTGCCGCAGGAAACAAAGAATCAGGCGCGCCTGCACGCCCAGCGCGCTGCGCGCCGCTTCGCATGCGCGGTGCAGGCCTTGGATCACGGTCTGCATGGACACGCCGCGCGCGGTGTGGGTCTGCGGGTCGAAAAAGATCTCCGCATGCACCACGTGGTCGGCCCGGGCGCGCTCCAGATAGGCCCAGGCCATGTCATAGAAGTCCTGCTCGGTCTGGAGCACGCTGGCGCCAGCGTAGTAGATGTCCAGGAAGCTTTGCAGGTTGGTGAAGGCGTAGGCGCGGCGCAGGTCGTCTACGCTGGCATAGGGCAACGTGAGGCCATTGCGCTGCGCCATCTGAAAGATCAACTCGGGCTCGAGCGAGCCTTCGATGTGGATATGCAGTTCGGCCTTGGGCATGCCGCGAAGGAGTTCGGGCAGGCGGTCGGCGGGTAAGTTTTGTTGGGCGGTCATCGGGGTTTGGGTCCGGGAGAGCGAGTTCCCTGGATTTTCGGTGATGTTGCGTTTTTCTCCGACAGGACTGCGGTTTATCTCCGACGAGGCGCGCTGCACGGGTGGGGGCGGCAGGCTCCTCCCGACGGTCCGCAGCGCCTTCGCGCGCGGCCCCACGGGGCCCTCCGCCTACCGCCCCCACCCGCGCATCACGCACGCAACGCGTAATGGCTTCACGCCGGAGCGCTGGCCTCTGGGACTCCGGCTACAGCACGTCTGAATTTCGCGCCGGAAGTTACCTAGTCGGAGAAGGATCTTCCGCGCTCGACGCGCGTGGTGTGGGGTGGGTGGGGGACGTGGGTCCGGGGGCGCCTGTGCGCAGCTGAGGAGCGCAGTGACAGGCGGATTAAGAAGCGCGCATGTTTGAGCCGCAGGCGAGTTTTGCGCGCTTCCCGCCTGGCGCGAGCACCGCAAGGAAGCCCGAAGGGCCTGCGCAGTGAAGCCCCCGGGCCCATGCCCCACGCCCGCCCCGCGCCGCGCGCCTGGCTGGAGAAAACAGCGCCCCAAGAAAAAGGGGCCCGAAGGCCCCCCAGAGAAAACCGCGAACCGCGATTTACTTCTTCTTATCCGCGCCCGGGATCTTGCCCTCGACGCCCTTGACGTAGAACATGATTTCGCTCATGAACTTGTCGTCGGCGACGGTGTCCTTGGCGAGCACGGTCTTGCCGTCCTGGCCAACGATCGGGCCCTTCCAGACCGCGAAGCTGCCGTCCTTCAGGCCAGCGCGGATTTCATCAATACGCTTCTTGGTGTCTTCCGGCACGTCGGCGGCGATAGAGACCATGTCGATCGCGCCTTCTTTCACGCCCCACCAGGTGTTGCCACCGCTGGTCCACTTGCCCTCCAGCGCTTCACGCGTGGCCTTGATGTAGTAAGGGGCCCAGTTGATGATGGCCGAACCCAGGTGAGCCTTGGGGCCGTAGGAGGTCATGTCCGAGTCCCAGCCGAAAGCGCGCTTGCCAGCCTTTTCGGCGGTCTGCAGCACGGCGGACGAATCGGTGTTTTGCATCAGCACGTCGGCGCCGCCGTTGATCAGGGCGGTAGCGGCATCGGCTTCCTTGGGCGGGTTGAACCACTCGCCGACCCAGGCCACCTTGGTCTTGATCTTGGGGTTCACCGACTGAGCGCCCAGCGTGAAGCTGTTGATGTTGCGAACCACTTCAGGGATCGGGATCGAGCCGACCACGCCCAGGACGTTGGTCTTGGTCATCTTGCCGGCGATCACACCGGCCATGTAGGCGCCCTCATAGGTGCGGCTGTCGTAGCTGCGCAGGTTCTCGGCCTGCTTGTAGCCGGTGGCGTGCTCGAACTTGATGTTCTTGTGGTCGGCAGCGACCTTGAGCATGGGCTCCATGTAACCGAAGGTGGTGCCGAAGATCAGCTTGTTGCCCTGGGAGACGAGCTCGCGGAAATTGCGCTCGGCATCCGCCGATTCCGCCACCTTCTCGACGAAGCTGGTGGCGACCTTGTCGCCGAATTCTTTTTCGATCGCCTTGCGAGCGTTGTCGTGGGCGAAGGTCCAGCCGCCGTCGCCCACCGGGCCGACGTAGGCAAACGCAATCTTCAGCGGCTCGGGCTTGGCGGCCGATGCGGCCGATGCCGCGGGGGCAGCGGCGGGGGTCGCGTCCTTCTTGCCGCAACCCACGAGGGCGGCAACAGCCACTGCGGACAAGGCCGCCACTTTCAGCATCGAGCGTTTCTTCAGGTCGGTCATGGGTTCCTCTGGTTGCAAGGGGGGGGTGGAAAAGTCGAATTATGAGCCGGGATAAAAAGGCTTACCTAGCGACGCGGGCATGTTCAGGCGGATCCAGGCCGGATTGCGGGAAATCAGGACCAGCACGACGACCGTCGCCAGATAGGGCAGCATGTTCAGGAACTCGCTGGCCACCTCGACGCCCGAGGCCTGCAGGTGAAACTGCAGCATGGTCACGCCGCCAAACAGGTAGGCCCCCAGCAGCACCCGCGCGGGCCGCCAGGTGGCGAAGGTGGTGAGCGCCAGGGCGATCCAGCCCTTGCCGGCCACCATGCCCTCCACCCACAGTGGGGTGTAGCTCACCGACAGATAGGCGCCCGCCAGGCCGCACAGGGCCCCGCCCGCCACCACCGCCGCCAGGCGGATGCGGCGCACCGGGTAACCCAGGGCATGCGCCGACTCGGGCGACTCGCCCACACAGCGAAGCACCAGACCGGTGCGCGAGCGATACAGGAACCCGATCAGGCCCGCAGCGAAGGCGATGGTGAGGTAGACCAGCGGGTGGTGCTGAAAAAAGGCCGGTCCCACCCAGGGCAGATCACCCAGGAAGGGGATCGAGAAGCGCGGGCGCTCGGGCAGCTTTTCCTGGACGTACTGGATCCCCGCGAAGGCCGAGAAACCTGCCCCAAAAAGGCTCAAGGCCAGGCCGGTGGCGTACTGGTTGGTATTGAGCCAGATCACCAGCGCGCCGAACACCAGCGCCAGCAGCGCGCCCGCCCCCGCGCCGGCCACGAAGCCGGCCAGGTCGCTGCCGGTATGGACCACGGCCACAAAGCCCGCCAGCGCGGCGCACAGCATCATGCCCTCGGCCCCGAGGTTGACGATGCCCGCTTTTTCGCTAATCAAGAGGCCCAACGCCGCAATCGCGAGAACCGTACCCGCGTTGAGGGTGGATGCCAGAAGGAGTGCGTAGGCTTCCATCAGGCCACCGCCTTGCCCGTTGCATCGCCGGCCTGGCGCCAGCGCACCCGATAGACCATCAGCGTGTCGCAGGCCAGGAGCGCGAACAGAAGGAGCCCCTGGAACACGCCGGTGATGGACTTGGGCAGGCCCATGCGCGATTGCGCGAGCTCGCCGCCGATGTAGAACATGCTCATAAGAATCGCCGAGAACACCATGCCCACCGGATGCAAGCGTCCGACGAAGGCAACGATGATGGCCGCAAAGCCATAGCCCACCGGCACATAAGGCGTGAGCTGACCCACCGGACCCGCCACCTCCAGCGCGCCGGCCAGACCCGCCGCACCGCCCGAGACCAGCAGCGCCACCCACAGGGCGCGACGCGAGGAAAAGCCCGCATAACGCGCCGCGGCGGGCGCGAGGCCGCCGACCTGCTGGGCGAAGCCCGCACGGGTACGAAACAGATAGAGCCACAGCATCGCGGCACCGGCCAGGGCGATCAGCAGACCGATGCTCACGCGCGAGCCTGTCATCAGCCGCGGGATCTGGGTGACGGCATCGAAGGTTTTGGTTTGCGGAAAGTTGTAGCCGCCCGGATCTTTCCAGGGGCCAAACACCAGCCACACCAGCAGCTGCACGGCGACATACACCAGCATGAGGCTCACCAGAATCTCATTGGCGTTGAAGCGATCCCGCAAGAATGCGGTGATGGCGGCCCAGGCCATGCCGCCGGCCATACCCGCCCCCAAGATGGCCAGGACGATCCAGCGGGTGGACTCCTTGTCCGCCAACAGCGCCACGCCGCCGGCGCAGATCGCACCCAACACGAACTGCCCTTCGGCGCCGATGTTCCAGACATTGGAGCGAAAGCACACCGCCAGCCCCAGCGCGATCAGCAGCAGCGGCGTGGCCTTGACCATCAGCTCGCCCAGGGCATAGCCAGACTTGACCGGCTCCCAGAAGAACATCTGCAGGCCCCGCACCGGGTCCTTGCCCAGGGCGAGGAACAGGGTCGCGCCCAGGACGACGGTGATGGCCAACGCCAGCAGGGGCGAGGCAATGCTCCAGACCGGCGAGACCTGGGGACGCATTTCAAGCCGCAGCACGGGCATCCTCCCAGAGACCACTCATCCACTCACCGATGCGTTCGATCGAGGCCTGGGCGCGCGCCAGCGAGGGCGACAGCCGGCCCTTGGCGATGACATGCAGGCGATCGCTCAATTCGAACAACTCGTCCAATTCCTCGCTGACCACCAGCACCGCGCAACCGGCGTCACGCAGGGCCAGGATCTCGGCGCGAATCTGGGCGGCGGCGCCAACGTCGACTCCCCAGGTGGGCTGCGAGATCACCAGCAGTCGGGGCTGGGCATCGATCTCGCGACCGACGATGAACTTTTGCAGATTGCCCCCCGAGAGCGAGCGGGCGGGCGCATCGGGGCCGCCGGCGCGCACGTTGAAGCGTTCGATGATGTCGCGGGCCTGCTGGCGCAGCGCGCCCATGCGGATCCAGCCGCCACGGCCCACCGCCTCGCGGCGCGTGAGCATCAGGTTGTGGGCCAGGCCCAGCGCGGGCACGGCACCCCGACCGAGGCGCTCCTCGGGGACGAAGTGCAAGCCCAGCGCGCGCCGATGACCCGGGTCGAGATGCCCGACGGCCTGGCCACCGACTTGCACCATGGCGGGGTCGGCCCGCGTGTCCTCGCCCGAGAGGGCGTACAGCAACTCACGCTGACCGTTGCCGGACACGCCAGCAATGCCCACCACCTCGCCGGCGCGCACCTCGAGGCTCAGGTCTTCGAGGTCGACCCCAAAGGGCGATTCGCGTCGCAGGGTGAGGTCTTGCACACGCAACACGGTAGCGCCCAGGACGGCCTCGCGATGTTGCAGCTGCGGCGGCTCGGCGCCGATCATCAGGCGACTGAGGGAGGCGTTGCTTTGCTCGCGCGGATCGCAGGTGCCGGTGACGCGCCCTGCACGCAGCACGGTGCAGGCAGTGCACAGGGCGCGGATCTCGTGCAGCTTATGGCTGATGTACAGGATGCTGCAGCCCTGGTCGGCCAGCGTGCGCAGCACCGCAAAGAGTTTTTCGACCGCCTGCGGGGTCAGCACCGAGGTGGGTTCGTCCAGGATCAGGAGCTGGGGATCGGTCAGGAGGGCGCGGATGATTTCCACCCGCTGCATCTCGCCCACCGACAAGGTGTGGACCGGGCGCGAAGGGTCGATGTCCAGCCCATAGGCCTGGGCCTTGGCATCGATACGCTGGGTAACCTCGGCCAGCGACAGGTGTCGATCCAGCCCGAGCCACACGTTCTCGGCGACGGTGAGGGTGTCAAACAAGCTGAAATGCTGGAACACCATGCTGATGCCCAGGGCGCGTGCCTCCTGCGGGTTGCGCACGGTCACGGGCTGGCCATTCCACAGCACCTGGCCTTGGTCGGGCTTGACGCTGCCATAGATGATCTTCATCAACGTGGACTTGCCGGCACCGTTTTCACCCAGGACCGCATGGATCTGCCCGGCCTGCACGGTCAGGGCCACCCGGTCATTGGCCAAGACCGCGGGATAGCGCTTGGAGATGTCGGTCAGCTGCAGGCGTGCGGGGGTCATGGCAGGGGGGTGCGCAGGGGCGCCGACGCCTCGTAGACCTGTTGACGCAGCCAGCGGCCCGCCGCCGATTCGTGCGTGCGCTCGTGCCAGACTTGGTAGAAATCGATACGCGGGAACTGGACCGGGCACGGCAAGATGGTGAGCGGCAGCCGGTCGACGAAACGCGTAAAGCAGCGGCGGCCTGCGGTCACCACCAGGTGGGTCTTGGCCACCATCTGCGGCAGCAGTCCGAAGTACGGACAGTGGATGCTGCTATTGCGCACCAGGCCCAAGCGCTCCAGGTGGCTGTCGACCGCGCCCAGCTTCGGCGAGGCCGCGGGCTGAGACACCACATGTTCGGCAGCCAGCCAAGATTCGACCGTCCATCCCTGCTTGACAGCGGGGTGGTCTTTGGCCACCAGGCAGACCACCTCGTCGTCAAACAAGGAGGTGCCATGGAGCTTATCGACCGGATCGAACCAGTTGATCAGGAGAACATCGATCTCGCCCTGCGCAAGTTGGCGGTAGCTCGTCTCGCGGTCGACCAGGGGATGCACCTCGATCGGGCAATGCGGCGCCAGCGCCTTGATCCGGGCCACCAGATCCGGCAGCAGCTGGGGGCCCAGGTAGTCGCTGGCGATCAGGCGGAAGGTGTGACGTTCTTGGGCGGGGTCGAAGCCCCGGGCGTCGGCGAACAGGGCTTGCGCGGCGCGCAGGATGTCGGCGCTCGGTGCGATCATGCGCAGGCCGGCATCTGTGGGCACCATGCTGGCGCCCGAGCGCACCAGCAAGGGATCACCCGCGATCTCGCGCAGACGGCGCAGGGCCGCCGACACCGCGGGCTGGTGCATGCCCAGGCGCTCGGCCGCGCGCGAGACGCTGCGCTCGGTCAGCACGGTGTGCAAGACCTTGATCAAGTGGAAATCCAACTTGTCAAATAGCGAGGAGTTGATCATGCGGTGAGGATCGGTTTGGGCTGCAGGGGCACCGCCACTTGAAGCATGCGGACGCAGCCCCGGGCTTGCCCCATTTCGCCTAGCAGGAATCCGGCCATACTTGGATCCATGGAGACCCAAACGATCCGCTTCATCCGCCGGGGCGAAGTGACAACGCTCGGCAATGTACCACCCGATCGCACCCTTTTAGAGGTCCTGCGCGAGGACCTTGGCGCCTGCGGCACCAAGGAAGGCTGCGGCGAGGGCGATTGCGGCGCCTGCACGGTGGTGATCGCCGAACCCGAAGGCGCCAGTCTGCGCTTTCGCGCCATCAACAGCTGCATCCGGCTGGCCCACTCGGTGGACGGCCTGGCCCTGTGGACGGTCGAAGACCTGTCCGAGCCTGACGGCACCCTGCACCCGGCCCAGGAGGCGATGGTGCAATGCCATGGCTCCCAATGTGGTTTTTGTACGCCGGGCTTCGTCATGAGCCTGTTCGGGATGTACCAGACCCATGTGCGCGCCGGGCGTGAGATCACTCGTGAAGTGGCGCAGGCGGACCTCTCGGGCAATTTGTGCCGGTGCACCGGCTACCGGCCGATCCTGGAGGCGGCCCAGTGCATGGCCCACCTGCCGGCAAGCCCCATCGATGAGGCCGACCTGGTTGCCAAGCTGGCGGCCCTGCGTGCGCAGGCGCCCTCGATTTCGGCCTCGGGCTACCAGATGCCCACCACCCTGCCCGAGCTGCTGGCCCTGCGCCGCGACCATCCGGGCGCGCAGGTGGTGGCCGGCTGCACCGATGTGGGGCTGTGGGTGACCAAGCAGCACCGGCGCTTGCCGCAGGTGCTGGACGTCACCCGGGTGCGCGAGCTGCGTCAGATCGAGACCGCGCAGGGCCACCTGTCGATCGGTGCCGCCGTTCCCCTGGCCGATGCCTACGCCGCCCTGGTGGCCCAGCGCCCAACCCTGGCCACCTTCGCCGAACGCTTTGCCGGCTTGCCCGTGCGCAACTCGGGCACCCTGGGCGGCAACGTGGCCAACGGATCCCCGATCGGCGACTCGATGCCGCTGCTGATCGCGCTGGACACGCGCATCGTGCTGGCCAGTACCCGCGGCGCACGCAGCCTGGCGCTGGAGGACTTCTACACCGGCTATCGCCAGACCGCGCTGGCGGCCGACGAGGTCGTGGTCCGCCTGGATGTGCCCCTTCCCGCGCCCGACGAATTCCTGCGCGCCTACAAGATCTCCAAGCGCTATGACGATGACATCTCGGCGGTGTGCCTGGCGATCCGGATGCATCGCCAGGGTCAGACCGTCACCGGCGTGCGCATCGGGGCTGGCGGCGTGGCCGCCACACCCGCGCGCGCGCGCCAGGCCGAGGCCGTACTCGAAGGACAGGCCTGGAGCGAAGCCGCCGCCGAGGCCGCCGCCACCGCGCTGCGCGCCCAGTTCCAACCGATTAGCGATATGCGCGCCAGCGCCGCTTACCGGCGCGAGGTGCTGGGCAATCTGATGCAGCGCTTCTGGCTCGAAACCCAGGGCACCAGCGACATCAACCTGGAGCGCTACACCCTCACTCAGGTGGCACCATGAACGCGCGCGAAACGCACCCGACACCGGCACATGCGCCTGCCATGGGTGCCTCCCGTATTCACGAAAGCGCCCGCGCCCAAGTAGCGGGCACGGCCACCTACATCGACGACATCCCCGAGGCGCGCGGCACTTTGCATGCGGCCCCCATCCTCTCGCCCGTGGCCCACGGCCGTCTGCGCGGGGTGAACACGCAAGCGGCACAGGCCCTGCCCGGGGTGCGCGGCGTGGTGCTGGCCGCCGACATTCCTGGCGACCCGCTGCTGGCCACCTTCGTGCACGACGAACCGATCTTCGCCATCGACACCGTGCAACACGTGGGTCAGGTGATCGGCCTGGTGGTGGCCGACAGCGCGATGGCGGCGCGGCGCGCAGCCCGCCAGGTCCAGATCGACATCGACCCCCTTCCCGCCTGGCTCGACGCCCGCGCCGCGCACGCGGCCCAAAGCTATGTGCTGCCGCCGGTGGTCGTGCGCCGCGGCGCGGCGGATGCCGCCATGGCGGCCTCGCGCCATGTGCTGGACGGCCAGCTCGAAGTGGGCGGCCAGGAGCATTTCTACCTGGAAGGTCAGGTGGCCTACGCCCTGCCCCTGGAACAAGGTCAGTGGCGCATTCACGCCAGCACCCAGCACCCGGGCGAGGTGCAGCACTGGGTGGCGCACGCACTCGGACTGGGCAGCCACGCGGTCACCGTCGAATGCCGGCGCATGGGCGGCGGCTTTGGTGGCAAGGAAACGCAGGCCGGTCATATGGCGGTGTGGGCGGCGCTGGCGGCGCGCAAGTTTCGCGCGCCGGTCAAGCTGCGCCTGGACCGCGACGACGACTTCATGGTCACCGGCAAGCGGCATCCCTTCGCCTACGACTGGCAGGTGGGGTTTGACGACCAGGGCCTGATCACCGGCCTGAAGCTCACGATGCTGGCGAACTGCGGCTTCTCGGCCGACCTGTCGGGGCCGGTGGCCGACCGCGCGATCTTTCACAGCGACAACGCCTACTTCCTGTCCGACGTCGAGATCACCTCCTACCGCTGCAAGACCCACACCCAAAGCCACACTGCGTTTCGCGGCTTTGGTGGCCCGCAGGGCATGATCGTGATCGAGGCCATTCTGAGCGATATCGCGCGCCATCTCGGGCTGGACCCGCTGGACGTGCGCCGGCGCAATCTGTACGGCGTGCAGGATCGCAACGTCACCCACTACCAGATGAAGGTCGAGGACAACATCCTCGACCCCCTCATCACCACGCTGGAAACCAGCAGCGGCTACCGCGCACGGCGCGAGGCTTTGGCCGTCTGGAACGCACGCAGCCCCGTGATCAAGCGCGGCATGGCGATCACGCCGGTGAAGTTCGGCATCAGCTTCACCGCCACCTTGTTCAACCAGGCGGGCGCGCTGGTCAACGTCTTTACCGATGGCAGCGTGCAACTCAATCACGGCGGCACCGAGATGGGCCAGGGCCTGCACACCAAGATCATGCAGATCGTGGCCGACGAACTGGGCGTGCCCCTCGAGCGGGTGCTGTGCACCGCCACCGAAACCGGCAAGGTACCCAATGCCTCCGCCACCGCGGCTTCCGCTGGAACCGACCTCAATGGGCGAGCGGCGCAGTTTGCAGCACGCAACATCCGCGACAACCTGGCCGCCTTCGTCGCGGGCCTGGATGGCTGCGGCGCGGGGGCCGTGCATTTCGCGGGCGGCCAGGTGATCTCACCCAAGACCACACGCGGTTTCGACGAAGTGGTGCGTCTGGCCTATGCCAACCGCATCCAACTTTGGAGCGATGGCTTTTACCGCACGCCCAAGATCCACTACGACAAGACCACTCTGACCGGCCGGCCCTTCTACTACTTCAGCTACGGCGCGGCCTGCACCGAGGTCGCCATCGACACCCTCACCGGCGAGACGCGGGTGCTGGCGGTGGACATCCTGCACGACGTGGGCACCTCCATCAATCCGGCGATTGATATCGGGCAGATCGAAGGCGGCTACATCCAGGGCGTGGGCTGGCTCACCAGCGAGCAGTTGGTCTGGAATGAGCGCGGACACCTGGCCACGCACGCCCCCAGCACCTACAAGATCCCGGCCACGGGCGATGTGCCCGAGCATTTCAAGATCGCGCTTTGGCCCGAGGCCAATCGCGAAGACAACGTCGGCGGCAGCAAGGCGGTGGGCGAGCCACCCTTCATGCTGGGGATCAGCGCCTGGGAGGCGATCCGCGATGCAGTGGCCGCCGCCCACCCGCAGCGGCGCGTCGTGATGCAGGCCCCGGCCACGCCCGAGAACGTGCTGCGGGCGCTGCGGCCCGAGGCCTTCGGGGGCCTTACGGCCCCTTCGCACCGGCGTTGAACCAGGCCGCCACCGCGCCGCGCTCGTCCTCGGTGATCCCGGTGGCGTTGTTCATCGGCATCAGCCGCGTCACCACCACCTGCTGGTAGATCGCCTGCGCCTGCTGCGTGATGGCCTCGGGGCTGTCCAGCCGCACGTTCTTCATCTGCACCTGCGCGCCGTGGCACGACAGACAACGTTGCTCCATCACCGTCTGGACTTGCGCGAAGCTGGGCGCCGCCGGTGCCGGCGCGCTCGAGGCCTTCGGTGCCGCCGGCACGAGCCAAGCGATCACGCCCAGGATCGCCGCCACGCCCACCACCGCATAAGGCAACGGATGCCGGTTACGCCCCAGCTTCCAGCCATGACGCAGCACAAAGAACTGGCGGATGGCGGCGCCCGCGAACATCATCATCACCAGCACCACCCAGTTGTGCGGGTGGCTCCAGGTGAAGCTGTAGTGGTTGGACAGCATCGCGAACAGCACCGGCAACGTGAAGTAGGTGTTGTGCACGCTACGCTGCTTGCCCCGTTTGCCATGCACGGGGTCCACCGGCTCGCCGGCCTGGATGGACGCCACCATCTTGCGCTGGCCAGGAATGATCCAGAACAAGACGTTGGCGCTCATGGCGGTGGCAATCATCGCCCCCACCAGCAGGAAGGCCGCACGCCCCGCAAACAGATGGCACGCCAGCCACGAGGCGATCACCACCAACACGGCGACCAGCGCGCCGACCATCGTGTCGCCGTTCTCCCGGTCGCCAAACACGCGGCAGACGGCGTCGTACAAGAACCAGAACACCACCAGAAAGGCCAGCGCCGCGGCGATGGCGGCCGATGGCGCCCAGTCCATGCGCGCCGGATCAATCAGATAGACCCGCGGGTTCCACAAATAGGACACCGCCAGCAGCGCAAAACCCGAGAGCCAGGTGCTGTAGCTTTCCCAATAGAACCAATGCAGGTGCGAGGGCAGCTTGGGCGGCGCGAGCGCGAACTTGACCGGGTGATAAAAGCCGCCGCCGTGCACGGCCCACAGCTCGCCGCTCACGCCCTGCTTCTTCAGGTCCTCATCGACCGGGGGCGTGAGGCTGGAATCAAGAAAAACGAAATAGAACGAGGAGCCAATCCAGGCGATGGCGACGATCACGTGCAGCCAGCGCACAAGCAGGTTGGCCCAGTCGAGGAGGTAGCTTTCCATGGCAATCCATACCTTCAGGACTGCTCACCACCGCGGGCGCTCTGAGCAGAAAAGACCGCGAACCCAGAGCTTGCTGCCAAGCCCGGCACCGCTGCGGCCGTAGGGCGCCAGTGTAAGCAAGTTCTTAAGCAAGTTCAGGGCAGTTGCAGCAATTGCGCGGCGACGGCCACCGCGATCACCTCGGGCTGCTTGCCCGCGATCCCCGGCAAGCCTATGGGGCAAGTGACCTGTGCGAGCTCGGCGTCGGTATAGCCCCGGTCTGCCAGCCGGTGTCGAAAGGTGGCCCACTTGGTCTTGCTGCCAATCAGACCCAGGAAGGCCAGGTCACCGCGTTCGCGCTGGCGACGCAGGCAGGCCGCCACGATATCCAGATCTTCTGCGTGGCTAAAGCTCATGACCAGCACCCGGCTACCCGGCGCGAGGTCGGCGACGGCGGCCTGCACCGGTTCGGAGTGCTCGCAGCGCACCTGGGGCGGGCAGTCGGCGGGAAAGATCTCGTTGCGGCTGTCGATCCAGGTGATGGCAAAGGGCAGCGGCGCCAGCACTCGCACCAGCGCGCCGCCCACGTGGCCGCCTCCGAACAGGGCCAGCGGCTGGCGCGCAGGCATCAGACGCTGCGTGAGCGTGGGCATGTCGGCTGCGCCCACGCGCTCGAAACGCAGATGCACCACGCCCCCGCAGCATTGCCCCAGGCTGGGGCCCAGAGGGTAGCGATGCACCGAGTCGTGCATCGCATCGGGGGCCTGCGCCAAGCGCGCGCGCGCCTGCGCGATCGCCTGAAACTCCAGCTGCCCGCCGCCGATGCTGCCCGCCACGGCGTCGGGCCACACCAGCATCCAGGCACCCACTTCGCGCGGCACCGAGCCCTCGGCCTGCACCACGGACACCCAAACCGCCTCGTGTTGTTCGAGACGGGCCAGGGCATCGGGCAGCGACAAGAGCGTCATGAGCGAAGTATGCTTGCGGGCGTTGAAGGAGAGTCCATGCGCGCCACAAGCCCCCTTTCCCGGTTCATGGCCATCGTCGCGGCGGTGGTCGCCGCGCTCTTGGCTGGCTGCAGCACCCCCCCAGCGCGCCAGGAAGCCGCGCGCCCAGCGCCGACCGGCGCCCCCGTCGAAGACGCCCGGCCCACCGGGGCCCCGCAAGTCGCCCCCGCAGCAGTGGCGGCGCCCGCACCCGCTCCGGCAGCCGCGCCGGCCCCCAGTGTGCGAGCTTCGAACGCCGCGACGCCGCGCGATTACCGCCGCGACGCCGCCCAACACCTGTACGGCCTGAACCGCACCCGCATCTACCCCGGCCGGCTGCCCCCGCTGCTCTATGCGATCGGCGTGCTACAGGTCGAAGTCGATGGCAAGGGGCAGGTGCAACAAATCAACTGGATGCGCGCACCGCGCCACGCACCCGAGGTGGTCGCGGAGATCGAACGCACCGTGCGCGCCGCCGCGCCCTTCCCAGTGCCCGCGCGCATGGGGCGGGTCACCTATACCGACACCTGGCTGTGGGACCGCAGCGGGCGCTTTCAGCTGGACACCCTCACCGAGGGCCAGAACTAAAGGGCAGAACTAAAGGCCGGAACTCAGGGCCCGATCAGGAGCCGCGGTAGGTCGAATAGCTCCAGGGGCTGCAAAGCAGCGGCACGTGATAGTGCGCGCTCGTGTCAGCCACCCCGAAGTCCAGCGAGACCTGATCGAGGAAAGGCGGATCGGGCAGCGCCACGCCACGCGTTCTAAAGTACGCGGCGACATCGAAGACGAGGCGATAGGTTCCACGCTGCAGGCTGGCGTTGTCATACAGCGGTCCGTCGGGATTGCGTCCGTCGGCATTGAGCGCAAAACGCTTGACCAGCTGCGCCTGACCGCCATCGGTGCGGTACAGGGCCACCGCCATGCCGCCGGCGGGCGTGCCATGCATGGTGTCCAGGACGTGCGTGCTCAATCCCATGGCAACCCTCCTAAATCAGTAGACAACAGTGTATACACTTTGTGTCTTCGCCCTTAACATCAGCCGATGCACGCCGCGGAAACCACCACCAGCACCATCGCCGAGGCCCTGACCCGGGCAATCGCGGCGCACCGGCTGCAGCCGGGGACCAAGCTGGCGGAGCAAAAGCTCGCCGACCATTTCGGGGTGTCGCGCACGCTGGTGCGCCAGGCCCTGTTCCAGCTCTCGCAAAACCGCCTGGTGCGACTTGAGCCCGCGCGCGGCGCCTTCGTGGCCGCGCCCACTGTAAGCGAGTCGCGTCAGCTGTTTGCGGTGCGCCGCATGCTCGAAGGCGAGATGGCCCGCACCTTTGCGCGCGAGGCCACGCCCTCTCACATCAAGGCCCTGCGCGAACACATCGCCCAGGAAAAAGCCGCAGCCGAAGCCGGCGAATCAGCCCGCCGTAACGAGCTCCTGGGCGACTTTCATGTGCGCATGGCCGAACTACTAGGCAATGAGGTGCTGGCGCAGATCCTGCGCGAGCTGGCCTCGCGCAGCTCATTGATCTCGCTGATGTACCAGCGCGAAGGCGCAGCCGAACACTCCAGCGAGGAACATCTGCACATCGTGCGCGCGCTGGCCGCGCGCGACGAAGACCGCGCCGCCCGCCTGATCACCGAGCACCTGGACCACGTGGAAGCCAGCCTGGACTTTGACCGGCCCCTTCTCACCCAAGACATCGCCCAGGCCCTGTCCTCCTGACCATGATCTACGACAGCACCGCCCCCTATCCCCGCGACCTGGTCGGCTACGGCCGCAACCCGCCGCATGCGCGCTGGCCTGGCCAGGCGCGTGTGGCCGTGCAATTCGTCCTCAATTACGAAGAGGGCGGCGAGAACGCCGTGCTGCATGGCGATGCGGGCTCCGAACAATTCCTCTCCGAGATGTTCAACCCGGCGGTTTACCTCGAGCGGCATATGAGCATGGAGGGCATCTACGAATATGGATCGCGCGTGGGCGTGTGGCGCATCCTGCGTGAATTTGAAAAGCGCCAACTGCCGCTCACCGTCTTCGGTGTGAGCACCGCGCTGCAGCGCCACCCCGAGCTCACCGCCGCCCTGCGCGAGATGGGCCACGAGATCGCCTGCCACGGCTGGAAGTGGATCCACTACCAGAACATCGACGAAGCCACCGAGCGCGAACACATGCGCCTGGCCATGGACATCTTGCACAAGATGACAGGCGAGCGACCGGTGGGTTGGTACACCGGCCGCGACAGCCCCAACACCCGCCGCCTGGTGGCCGACGACGGCGGCTTCGAGTACGACAGCGATTACTACGGCGAAGACCTGCCTTTCTGGATGAAGGTGCGCCGCACCGACGGCCAGGTGGTGCCGCATCTGGTGGTGCCCTACACGCTCGATGTCAACGACATGCGCTTCGCCCTGCCCCAGGGCTATTCGCACGCCGACCCCTTCTTTCAGTACATGCGCGACACCTTCGATGCGCTCTATGCCGAAGGCGATGAGGCGCCCAAGATGATGAGTGTGGGCATGCATTGCCGCCTGCTCGGACGGCCGGGCCGCATCGTGGCCCTGCAAAAGTTCCTGGACCACATCGCCCGCCATGACCGCGTCTGGGTGTGCAAGCGCATCGATATCGCGCGGCACTGGAAGCAGGTGCATCCGTATCCGGAGGCCCGCGCGTGAGCCTGACCCTGGCGCAACTGAACGCCGCGCCCCTGGGCGAAGCGGCAGCCTTGCTCGACGGCCTGTACGAACACTCGCCGTGGATCGTGCAGGCCGCCCTGGCGCAGCGCCCCTTTGCGTCGCTGGCCGCCCTCAAGCACGCCTGCGCCCAGGTCGTCACGCAAGCCACGCGCGATCAACAGCTGGCGCTGATACGCGCCCACCCCGAGCTGGCGGGCAAGGCCATGGTGAGCCAAAGCCTCACCGCCGAATCCACCGGCGAGCAAAGCCGTGCGGGCCTGACGAATTGCACGCCTGCTGAATTCGAAACCCTGCAAAAGCTCAACGCCGACTACAACGCCAAGTTCGGTTTCCCCTTCATCCTGGCGGTGCGCGGCCCGCGCGGCACGGGCTTGAGCCGCACGCAAATCATCGAGACCTTCACCCGCCGCCTGGCCCACCCGGTGGCCTTCGAGCTGGCCGAGTGCCTGCGCAACATCCACCGCATCGCCGAGATCCGCCTGAACGACAAGTTCGGCGTCGAGCCGGTGCTGGGCGATCTGGTCTGGGACTGGCAAGAGGCACTGGCCATCTACAGCGACCCGGGCTTCAAGGAAAAAGGGCAGCTGACGGTCACCTACCTCACCGATGCCCACATTCAGGCCGCCGCCTTCATCGCCCGCGAGATGAAGGCCTGCGGCTTTGATGAAGTCGGCACCGACGCGGTCGGCAACGTGGTGGGCGTCTACCACGGCACCACACGCGACGCGCGGCGCCTGCTCACGGGCTCGCACTACGACACCGTGCGCAATGGCGGCAAGTACGACGGCCGCCTGGGCATCTTCACGCCCATGGCCTGCGTGCGCGAACTGGCGCGCGCCGGGCGTCGCCTGCCCTTTGGCATCGAGGTCGTGGCCTTCTCTGAAGAAGAGGGCCAACGGTACAAGGCCACCTTCCTCAGCGCCGGCGCTCTCACGGGTGCCTTCGATGCGAGCTGGCTGGACCAAAAGGATGCCCAGGGCATCACCATGCGTGACGCCATGAAGGCCGCTGGCCTGCCCGCCACGATGGAGGCGATCGGCGCCCTGCGCCGCGACCCGGCCCGCTACCTGGGCTTCGTCGAAGTGCATATCGAGCAGGGGCCGGTGCTCAACGAGCTGGATGTTCCCCTGGGCATCGTCACCTCCATCAATGGCAGCGTGCGTTTTCTGTGCGCGGTGACCGGCATGGCCAGTCACGCCGGCACCACGCCCATGGACCGCCGTCGCGACGCCGCCGCTGCGGTGGCGGAACTCGTTTTGTATGTCGAGCGCCGCGCCGCACAAGATGGCGACAGCGTGGGCACCGTAGGTATCTTGCAGGTGCCGGGCGGCTCCACCAATGTGGTGCCCGGTCGCTGCGAGTTCACGCTGGACCTGCGCGCACCCACCGACACCCAGCGCGACGCCCTGGTGCATGACGTCCTGCAGGCGCTGCACGCAATCTGCGAACGCCGCGGCGTGCAGGCCCACACCGAAGAAATGATGCGCGCCGCGGCCGCCCCCAGCGCCCCGGCCTGGCAACAGCGCTGGGAGCGCGCGCTGCAGGCCCTGGGCGCGCCCCTGTATCGCCTGCCCAGTGGCGCTGGCCACGACGCCATGAAACTGCACGAGGTGATGCCGCAGGCCATGCTGTTCGTGCGGGGCCTGAACTCGGGCATCAGCCACAACCCGCTGGAGAGTTCCACCAGCGACGACATCGACCTGGGCGTACGCGCCTTCCAGCAACTGCTGGAGCAACTGGCCCAAGAAAAAACCACATGACCGATTACGAAAAACTCGACGCCTGGATTGACGCGCACTTCGACGAGGAAGTCCGCTTCCTGCAAGCGCTGGTGAGCGTACCCACCGACACGCCGCCAGGCAACAACGCGCCGCATGCCGAGCGCACCGCGCAACTCCTGGCCGGCTTCGGCTTCGAGGCCGAGAAGCACTCGGTGCCAGCCGACGAGGTCAAGGCCGCCGGGCTGGAATCCATCACCAACCTGATCGTGCGCCGCTACTACAGCGCGGAGCGCACCGCCGAGGGCCGTCCGGCCCGTGGACGCGTGGTGGCCCTGAATGCCCACGGCGATGTGGTGCCACCGGGCGAAGGCTGGACGCATGACCCCTACGGCGGCGAGATCGTCGACGGGCGCCTGTACGGGCGCGCCGCCGCCGTGAGCAAGAGCGATTTCGCCAGCTTCACCTTCGCGGTGCGCGCGCTGGAATCCTTGGGTCTGCCGCTGCAAGGCGGCATCGAGCTGCACTTCACTTATGACGAGGAATTCGGCGGCGAACTCGGCCCGGGCTGGCTGCTGAAAAAAGGCCTCACGCGCCCCGACCTGATGATCGCAGCGGGCTTCAGCTACGAGGTCGTCACCGCCCACAACGGCTGCTTGCAGATGGAAGTGACGGTCAACGGCCGCATGGCCCATGCCGCCATTCCCGACACCGGCATCGACGCCCTGCAAGCGGCGGTGAAGATCCTCAATGCCTTGTACGCCCAGAACGCCCTGTACAAGCAAGTGACCTCAAAGGTCGCAGGCATCAAGCACCCTTACTTGAACATCGGCCGCATCGAGGGCGGCACCAACACCAACGTGGTGCCCGGCAAGGTCAGCTTCAAGCTCGATCGCCGCATGATCCCCGAGGAGGATCCGGTGGTGGTGGAAGCGTCCATCCGCGACGTGATCGCCCAGGCCGCCGCGCAATCGCCGGGCGTGCAGGTCGATGTGCGGCGCATCCTGCTGGCGCGCGCGCTCAAGCCCCTGCCAGGCAACCAACCCCTGGTCGAGGCCCTGCAAAAGCACGGCCAGACAGTCTTCGGCCAGCCCCTGCCCGCCATGGGCACGCCGCTGTACACCGACGTGCGTCTGTATGGCGAAGCCGGTATCCCTGGCGTGATCTACGGTGCAGGCCCGCGCACGGTGCTGGAGTCGCACGCCAAGCGCGCCGACGAGCGCCTGGAGCTGCAGGACCTGCGCCGCGCCACCCGCGTGGTCGCACGCGCCCTGCGAGACCTGCTCGCCTGAGCCCCAAGGCCCGACCGTCGATGACTCAGCGCACCCGACCCCGCCGAAACAGGTTGACGATGGCCAGGAGCACCACCGCGCCCACCAGCGACACCAGGAACGAGCCGATGGACAGGCCTTCGTTGATCGTCCCGACGCCCACCATGGGCGAGATCACCCAGCCGCCGATCAAGGCGCCGATGATCCCGACGACCACGTTCAACAAAATCCCTTGCTGCGCGTCGGTGCGCATGATCAGGCTGGCCAACCAGCCAACCACCCCTCCGACGATGAGCCAGATCAAAATGTTCATCACGAGACTCCTTTGCGACCCGTGCAATATCGTCAGACGCCCCGGCTGCGCGCGTAGTCGCCCGCCCGGGAGCGCCGTGCGCAGGGCTCGCATGCGCAGGTCGGACGGCCCCTACCCGTACTCAAAGAGGTCTTTAGACCTCACCCAATCCCCCGACGGTTTGACCGGGAATCCGATCAGAAAACGGCACCCTTTTTGCATGTAATGTCCTCTGTTAACCCCACCTTCAGTCTGGAGACCTTATGACCAAGCGCATCTTCCTCAAAACCACCGCCGCCCTGGCCCTGGCCGCCTCGTTCGGCACCGCAGGTGCACAGGCCCTCACCCCCATCAAGTTCCAACTCGATTGGCGCTTCGAAGGGCCCTCCGCACTCTTTTTGACGCCGGTGGCCAAGGGCTACTTCAAGGACGCGAAGCTGGACGTCACCGTGGATGCCGGCAACGGCTCGGGCGGCGCCGTCACGCGCGTCGCCTCGGGCACCTATGACATCGGCTTTGCCGACATGGCCGCCCTGATGGAATTCCACGCCAACAACCCCGACGCCCCGAACAAGCCGGTGGCGATCATGGTGGTCTACAACAACACGCCCGCCTCGGTGATGGCGCTGAAGAAGACCGGCATCAAGACCCCCGCCGACCTGGCTGGCAAGAAATTGGGCGCCCCGGTGTTTGACGCGGGCCGTCGCGCCTTCCCGATCTTCCAGAAGGCCAACGGCGTCGGCGCCGTGAACTGGACGGCCATGGACCCCCCGCTGCGCGAGACCATGCTGGCCCGCGGCGATGTGGACGCCATCACCGGTTTCACCTTCACCTCGCTGTTGAACCTCGAAGCGCGCGGCGTCAAGGCCGAAGACGTGACCGTGCTGCAGTACCCCGATTACGGCGTGAAGCTGTATGGCAACGTGATCATCGCCACGCCCAAGATCCTCAAGGAGAACCCGGCGGCGGTGAAGGCCTTCCTGTCGGCCTTCGCCAAGGGTGCCAAGGACGTCATCGCCAACCCCGGCGACGCCATCCAATACGTCAAACAGCGTGACGGCATCATCAACACCGAACTCGAGACCCGCCGCCTGAAGCTGGCCATCGATACGGTGATCAACAGCGCCGACGCGCGCGCCGAAGGCTTCGGTCAGCTCAATCCGGGCCGCCTGGCGCTGATGGCCTCGCAAGTCTCGGATGCCTTCAACACCAAGACCCGCATCAACCCCGACGCGGTGTGGAATGGCTCCTTCCTGCCCGCCAAGGCCGAACTGAACATCCTGCCCGCACCCAAAGCCGCCGCCGCTCCCGCCAAGGCTGCTGCCTCTGCCAAGAAGTAAATGACGACGCCGCTCTTTGTCGACTTCCAGGACGTCTGGCTCGCCTACAACGAGGAACTCCTCGCCGAGAACCATTTCGCGGTCGAAGCCATCGACCTGAAGGTGCGCGAGGGCGAGTTCATTGCCATCGTCGGGCCCTCGGGCTGCGGCAAGTCCACCTTCATGAAGCTGGCCACCGGCCTGCGAATGCCCTCGCGCGGATCCATCCACATCGGGGGCGCGCCGGTCACCGGGCCGCTGAAGATCTCGGGCATGGCCTTCCAGGCGCCTTCGCTGCTGCCCTGGCGCACCACGGTCGACAACGTGCTGCTGCCGCTGGAGATCGTGGAGCCTTACCGCTCCAGCTTCAAGCAAAAGCGGCCCGAGTACGAAGAGCGCGCCCGCGCGCTGCTTCGCAAGGTGGGCCTGGGCGGCTATGAGGACAAGTTCCCCTGGCAGCTCTCGGGCGGCATGCAACAGCGCGCGAGCATCTGCCGCGCCCTGATCCATGAGCCCAAGATGCTGCTGTTGGACGAGCCCTTTGGCGCGCTCGATGCCTTTACCCGCGAAGAGCTGTGGTGCATCTTGCGTGACCTGTGGACCGAGCAGCGGTTCAACGTCATTTTGGTGACCCACGACCTGCGCGAGTCGGTCTTCCTGGCCGACACGGTCTACGTCATGAGCAAGAGCCCGGGTCGCTTCGTCGTGCGCAAGGAGATTGAATTGCCCCGACCCCGCGATCTGGAAATCACGTACACTAAGGAGTTCACGGACATCGTCCATGACCTGCGCGGGCACATAGGCGCCATGCGCAAGCAAGGTGCGGAGGTGGCGCAATGAACAAAAAGCAATTAGAAAGCGCCTCCCCCTGGGTGCTGCTGGTGGCCACCATCGCCCTGTGGCAGATCGTGTGTTCGGCCTTCAACGTCTCCGAGTTCGTCTTTCCCAGCCCCGCGCGGATCTGGGAGCAGATGGTGGAGTTTCGCGGCGTGATCGCTGGCCACGCCTGGCGCACCTTCTGGGTGACCATGGCCGGCTTTGGCATTGCCATCGTCGTGGGCGTGATGCTGGGTTTCCTGATTGGCAGCTCGCGCCTGGCCTATGCGGCGGTGTATCCGCTCATGACGGCCTTCAACGCCCTGCCCAAGGCGGCCTTCGTCCCGATCCTGGTGGTCTGGTTTGGCATCGGCATCGGCCCCGCCATCCTCACCGCCTTCCTGATCTCCTTCTTCCCAATCATGGTGAACATCGCCACCGGCCTGGCCACGCTCGAACCCGAGCTGGAAGACGTGCTGCGGGTGCTGGGCGCCAAGCGCTGGGACGTGCTGGTGAAGGTGGGTCTGCCCCGCTCCATGCCCTATTTCTATGGCTCGCTCAAGGTGGCGATCACGCTGGCCTTCGTCGGCACCACCGTGTCGGAGATGACCGCGGCCAACGAGGGCATCGGCTACCTGCTGATTTCGGCAGGCTCGGCCATGCAAATGGGTCTGGCCTTTGCCGGCCTGGTGGTGGTGGGCGCGATGGCCATGGTGATGTACGAGCTTTTCAGCTACGTCGAAAAGCACACCACCGCCTGGGCCCACCGCGGCTCGCAAAACCACTGAAAGCGCGCGCACGGCGATGGCCTGGCACGCGCACCTGGCGCTGTCCTACGCGCGCCAGGGCGCGCGCACCGTCGCCCGACACCGTCACCAGGGCCCGCTGCGTATCCTGCAAAGCCTGTATCCCGAGGGCGATGCGATCTGCCACAACGTGCTGGTGCATCCGCCCAGCGGGCTGGTGGGCGGCGACATCCTGGACATCGATGTGCGTCTGGACGCAGGCACCCACGGCCTGGTCACCACGCCGGGCGCCACACGCTTTTATCGCTCAGAGGGCGAAGCCGCCATCCAACGCGCCCGCGTACGCGTGGCCGATGGCGCGCGCCTCGAATGGCTGCCGATGGAAGCCCTGTGCTACAGCGGCTGCCGCGCCGAGAATCACCTGACGCTCGCACTCGAACCGGGCGCACAGGCCATGGGCTGGGACGTGACCGCGCTGGGCCTGCCCGAGGCTGGCTTGCCCTTCGAAGCGGGCAGTCTGCTGCAACACCTGGAACTGCAAGGCGGCTGGCTCGAGCGCGGACGCATCGACGCCCACGACGCGCGCCTGATGGACGGACCGCTGGGCCTGGCGGGTCAGCGTTGCATGGCCACCTTGTTCTTCGCAGCGGGCACGCCGATCGATGCCGCCAAGCGCGAGCGCGCGCTGGAGAGCGCTCGCGAGTTGATCGAAGCCCACCCTCTGGCGGCACAGGCCGGCGTCACCTCGCCCGAGGCCCGCGTGCTGGTTGTGCGGGTGCTCGCGCCGGTGGTCGAGCCGGCGATGCAATTGCTCAAGTCGGTGCGACACACCTGGCGCGCGGTGATGTGGGACCTGGATCCCCACCCGCCCCGTACCTGGGCGCTGTAGCCATACCGGCGCGGCATCGCCCGCGTCCTACCCCGCGCGCAGGCCTTGTCTGCGGGCCACACGCAGTGCGCTCTGGCGAACACGGATCCCACGGGATCGAACAGTATCGTGCATCACTTCATGGATGAAAGACCACGATGCACCGACTCCCTGCTACCCCGGGCCGCGCGCTTCGCGCCCTGCGCCCGCACATGCCCTCTCTGATCGCCGTCTGCCTGATGACCCTGTCCGGACTGAGCTTCGGCCAGACGCCCAGCGACACCGGTCTGGACGCCTCGGGCGACTACCAGAAAGAAATGCAGGCCTGTCGAGAAGGTCGCACCGGACAGGACCGCGCCACCTGCATGCAAGAGGCGCGCAACGCCCGCCAGGCCAAGCGCCAGGGCGCGCTGCAAACACCCAGCGCCCAATCCATGGGGGCCAACGCCATGGCCCGCTGCGAAGGCATGGCCGAGGCCGACATGGCCGCCTGCCGGGCCCGGATGATGGGATATGGCCAGACCAGTGGCAGCGTCGCCGGCGGCGGCATGATGCGCGAGCTCGAAGTGATCGAGATGGAGCCAGGGCAGGAGTCGGTCAACGTGGCACCCAAAGGCACTGGGCCGGTGCTGGTGGTGCCAGCGCCCAAGCAGCCATGACGTTCGGCTAGATGGCCCCTAGATGGCCACGAGCTGCCGAATCCCCTTGACCTTCATCTGGTTGCCGGGCCCGCGTGCGATCACCTCGCCGCGCTCCATGACCAGGTAGTTGTCGGCCAGTTCTTCGGCGAAGTCGTAGTACTGCTCGACGAGCAGCACCGCGACCCGCTGGCCATTGAGGCCTTCGGTGGCCAGCATGCGGATCACGCGCCCGATGTCCTTGATGATGGACGGCTGGATGCCCTCGGTCGGTTCATCCAGGATGATCAGCTGGGGCTGCGCCGCCAGCGCGCGGGCGATCGCCAGCTGCTGCTGCTGCCCACCCGAGAGATCACCGCCACGTCGGTGAAGCATCTGCTTGAGCACCGGAAAGAGTTCAAACAGCTGCGGCGGAATCGGCGTGGACGCCGGCTTGTAGGCCAGCCCCATGCGCAGGTTGTCTTCCACCGTGAGCCGCGCAAAGATCTCGCGCCCCTGCGGCACGAAGCCGATGCCGGCACGTGCACGCTGATAGGGTGTGGCGCTGGTGATCGCCTGGCTGTTGAATTCGATCGCACCGGACTTGATAGGCACCAGTCCCATCAAGGACTTCAGCAGCGTGGTCTTGCCCACGCCGTTGCGACCCAGAAGCACGGTGACCTCCCCTGGGGGCACCTCCAGGCTCACATCACGCAGGATGTGCGAGCCACTGTAGTACTGATGGATGTTCTTGACAGAGAGCATGGCGGTCATCGTCCCAGGTACACCTCGATCACGCGCTCGTCGTTTTGCACCTGGTCCAGCGTGCCCTGGGCTAGCACCGCGCCGTCACACAGCACGGTCACGATCTCGGAGATGGTGCGAATAAAGCTCATGTCGTGTTCCACCACCATCAGCGAATGCTTGCCTTTGAGAGACAAGAACAATTGCGCGGTGCGCTCGGTTTCTTCGTCGGTCATGCCCGCCACCGGCTCGTCCAGCAGCAGTAGCTTGGGGTCTTGCATCAGCAGCATGCCGATCTCCAGCCACTGCTTCTGGCCATGACTGAGGTTGCCGGCCAGGCGATGAACGCTGTCGGCCAGATGGATGGTGTCCAGCACCTGGGCCAGGCGATCGGCCTGGGCCGAGTCCAGGCGGAAGAACATCGAGGCCCGCACGCCCTTGTGGGTCTTGAGGGCCAGCTCCAGGTTCTGAAACACCGTGAGCTGCTCGAACACCGTGGGCTTCTGGAATTTGCGGCCGATGCCCATTTGCGCGATCTGGGGCTCGGTGTAGCGAAGCAAGTCGATCGTGCTGCCAAAGAACACGGTGCCCGAGTCGGGCCGGGTCTTGCCGGTGATGATGTCCATCATCGTGGTCTTGCCCGCCCCGTTGGGCCCGATGATGCAACGCAGCTCGCCGGGTGCGATGTCCAGCGACAGCTGGTTGATCGCCTTGAAGCCGTCAAAGCTCACGCTCACATCTTCCAGGTACAGGATGCGACCGTGTGTTACATCCACCTCGCCCGGGGTGGCCAGGCGCGAGAAGGCCGCCGCACGCCCGCCCGAGCCACCGGCTTGCACGTCTTTTTGCTGGCGCGCCTCAATGCGACGCGCGCCTTGTTCCATCAGATCGGGGGTCATGCCTTGCCTCCGAAACGACCACCCGCCTTGCGCAGCCAGCCCACGATGCCCTGGGGCAGGAACAGCGTGACGGCGATGAACAGCGCACCCAGCACATACAACCAGAATTCGGGGGCCACCACGGTCAGCCAGCTTTTGGCGCCATTGACCAGAAAGGCGCCCACGATAGGGCCGATCAGGCTGGCGCGCCCGCCCACCGCAGCCCAGATCGCGATCTCGATGGAGTTGGCCGGGCTCATCTCGCCCGGGTTGATGATGCCCACCTGGGGCACATACAGGGCGCCGGCCACGCCGCACATCATCGCGGAGATCACCCAGATCGTGAGCTTGTAGCCGATCGGCGAATAGCCCGAGAACATCACGCGCGACTCGGCGTCCCGGATCGCCTGCAGCACCCGACCGAACTTGGCGTTGACCAGCCAGCGCGCGAACAGGAAGAAACCGAGCAGCGTCACCCCAGTCAGCACGAACAACGTCATGCGCATGCTGGGTGTGGCCAGGGGGATGTCCAGGATTCGCTTGAAATCGGTGAAGCCGTTGTTGCCGCCAAAGCCGGTTTCATTGCGGAAAAACAGCAGCATGGCGGCGAAGGTCATGGCCTGCGTGATGATCGAGAAATACACGCCCTTGATCCGCGAGCGGAAGGCAAAGTAGCCGAACACAAAGGCCACCAGACCCGGCACCGCGACCACCAGCACCAAGGTGGCCAGGAAGCTGTCGCTGAACGTCCAGTGCCAGGGCAACTCTTTCCAGTCCAGGAACACCATGAAATCCGGCAGATCGCTCTTGTAGTTGCCGTCACGCCCGATCTGGCGCATCAGGTACATGCCCATGGCGTAGCCGCCTAGCGCAAAGAACAGACCATGGCCCAGCGACAGGATGCCGGTGTAGCCCCAGATCAAATCCATGGCCAGCGCGCAGATTGCGTAGCACATGATCTTGCCCACCAGCGACACCGCGTAGTCGCTCAAATGAAAGACGCTGTCTGCTGGCACCAGCAGATTCAAGATGGGGGCGACGGCGCACACGGCGATCAGGGTGACCAGGAAGGCGGCCCAGCCTGTGCGCGTCATGAGGGGAGCACGTTCGGGGGTCATGCTTCAGCGCTCCGGCCCTTGATGGCGAACAACCCTTGTGGGCGTTTCTGAATGAACACGATGATGAACACCAGCACCGCGATCTTGGCCAGCACCGCGCCGGCCCAGCCTTCGAGGAACTTGTTCAAGACACCCAGACCCAGCGCGGCGTAAACCGTGCCGGCCAGTTGTCCTACGCCGCCGAGCACCACCACCATGAAGGAGTCGACGATGTAGCTTTGTCCGAGGTCCGGGCCCACGTTACCGATCTGGCTCAGGGCGCAACCCGCTAGGCCGGCGATGCCCGAGCCGAGTGCAAAGGCATAGGTGTCGACACGTGCGGTGTTGACCCCCATGCACGAGGCGATGGGGCGGTTTTGGGTGACGCCGCGCACAAACAGCCCCAGGCGTGTACGCGCGATCAGCCAGGCCATGCCGGCCAGCACCGCGAACGCAAAGCCGATGATCACGATGCGGTTCCAGGGCAGCTGCAGATTGCCCATGACAGCCACGCCGCCACTCATCCAGCTCGGGTTTTCGACGCTCACGTTCTGCGCGCCAAACACGGTGCGCACCAGTTGCATCAGCATCAGGCTGATGCCCCAGGTCGCCAGCAGCGTCTCCAGCGGGCGGCCATACAGGAAGCGGATCACGCTGCGCTCCAGGAACGCCCCCATGAGGGCTGACGCCGCAAAGGCCACTGGCACGGCGGCCACCAAGTACCAGTCAAAGGCACCAGGCAGGTACTGGCGAAACAGGCCTTGCACCACGAAGGTGGCATAGGCGCCGATCATCATCAGCTCGCCGTGGGCCATATTGATCACACCCATGAGGCCGTAGGTGATGGCCAGGCCCAGGGCCACCAGCAAGAGGATGGAGCCCAGACTCAGGCCCGAGAACACCTGGCCTGCGCGGTCGCCCCAGGCCAGAGCGGATTCAACTTGTCGCAGCGCGATCTCGATCGCGGACCGTGCACTGGGATCCTGCTCGTCGCGCAGGGCTTGGGCCAGCAGCGTCTTGGTCGCAGCCTGGCCACTTGAAGCCAGCACACGCGCCGCTTCGACCCGCAGTTTGGCGTCCGTGCTGGAGATCAGCACCGCGGCACGTGCCAGGGCCAATTGCGCCTGAATGGCGGGATTCTTTTCCGACTGCAGCGCCTTCTCGATCAGCGGCAGGCGCGCCGCATCGGGCTCGGCAGCCAGCGCCTTCACGGCGGCGGCGCGCAGTTTGTCGTCGGGTGAAAAAAGGCGGATCGCACCCAGTGCGGTATCGATCTCGCCGCGCATGCGGTTGTTACTCACCACATCTTCGGCATCGGCTGGCACGACAGCGGGCGCACCCGACACCGGGTCAATCCCCTTGCCATCACGCACGATGAAGACCTTGCCACCGGCCGTCTTCACAGCGTCATCGGCCAATGCCTGCAAAAAAGCAGCCGTCTTGTCATCGGCGGTCGTCACCGCCTTGTTAAGAGCTTCAATCCGCGCATCGGCCTCACCGACGGCAATGGCCTGGGCTTCGACGGCAGTCAGAGCATAAGAAGACGCCGAAAACACAAGCGCCGAGAGCAAACCAAGAATTCGAAGCATGAAAAAAGAAAGAGTAAAGAACTGCGCGCGAGTGGCGCGCCGCGCCGGGCCGCCCCAAGCGGCCGCGCCGCCCCCCTCTGGGGGGAGGCGGCGAAGCCGCTTCGGGGGGAAGGTCGTCAGACCTTGCTCTTACCCTCCGGCTCGTCCTTCTTCTTGTCGTTACCCGGGATGAAGGGCGACCAGGGCTTGGCTTTCACCGGGCCAGGCGTCTTCCAGACGATGTTGAACTGACCATCGGCCTTGACCTCGCCGATGAACACCGGCTTGTGCAGGTGGTGGTTCTTTTCGTCCATCTTGGCGGTGAAGCCCGAGGGGGCCTTGAAGGTCTGACCGGCCATGGCAGCGATCACCTTGTCCACGTCAGTGGTCTTGGCCTTCTCGACGGCCTGCTTCCACATATAGATGCCGATGTAGGTGGCCTCCATCGGATCGTTGGTCAGGGGCTTGTCCTTGTGGCCGGCGATGTTCTTGGCCTTGGCGTAAGCGGCCCACTTCTTGGTGAACTCGTCGTTGGTCGGGTTCTTGACCGACATGAAGTAGTTCCAGGCCGCCAGGTGACCCACCAGCGGCTTGGTGTCCACGCCACGCAGTTCTTCCTCGCCCACCGAGAAGGCGACCACCGGCACGTCCTTGGCCTTCAGGCCGGCGTTACCCAGCTCTTTGTAGAACGGGACGTTGGAGTCACCGTTGATGGTGGAGATCACGGCCGTCTTACCGCCAGCGGAGAACTTCTTGATGTCGGCAACGATGGTCTGGTAGTCGCTGTGGCCGAAGGGGGTGTACTTCTCGTCGATGTCTGAATCCTTCACGCCCTTGGATTTGAGGAAGGCGCGCAGGATCTTGTTGGTGGTGCGGGGGTACACATAGTCAGTGCCCAGAAGCACGAAGCGCTTGGCGCTTCCGCCTTCCTTGGACATCAGGTATTCGACGGCGGGAATCGCTTGCTGGTTGGGCGCCGCGCCGGTGTAGAACACGTTCTTGGACAGCTCTTCGCCCTCGTACTGCACGGGGTAGAACAGCAGGCCATTCAATTCTTCAACGACCGGCAGCACCGACTTGCGCGACACGCTGGTCCAGCAGCCAAACATCACGGCCACTTTGTCTTGCGTGAGCAGCTGCTTGGTCTTCTCGGCGAACAGGGGCCAGTTGGAGGCCGGATCGACCACCACGGGCTCGAGCTTCTTGCCCAGTACGCCGCCCTTGGCGTTGATTTCCTCAATCGCCATCAGCGCGGTGTCCTTCAGGACGGTCTCGGAGATGGCCATGGTGCCCGAGAGGCTGTGGAGGATGCCGACCTTGATGGTGTTGCCCGATTGGGCATGGACGGCGGAAACGCTGGCCAGCGCGCCCAGGGCGGCGGCGACGGACAGGGCCTTGAGGGTGAAGCGACGTTGCATGCGAACTCCAGGTAGGGATGAACAAGAGAGGAAAGCGAAACCTTGACCTCAACACAGGCTTCGCAAGAAGCGGGCCCGCTGTTCATCTCACCTGGGCCCGCAGGGCCCCGCGACTCAGGCAGCGCCTGTCATAGCAGCCTTCAGCCCGGGGGCCAGCAGACAGATGATCGCCACCATCGACAGACGCAGACGCAGCGGCAGATACCAAGCTGGCAGCAGGCCCTGCACCGACAGCCGACGATCCTGCAAATAGTGCAAGGCAAAGGTCATCACCAGGATGACGCTACCCACACGTGGCTCCAGCAGCAGGGCGCACCAGGCTATGAGGGCTGGGACGGTGCTCCAGGCATACATCCACGTGCGTCGCATCACCGCCAACTGCGGCAGCAGCATCGCGAACGCCCAGTGCAAGGCGCCCACAAAACTGAGGATCACCGCGCCATAAGCCAGCAAGGCCAGCGACGTGGTCCGGGGCTCCACCCCCAGCAGGCTGGCGGCCGCCAAGCCCACAAAGGGCACCAGGCCCCCATATCCGAGCCAAGCGACATGGCGCGGGGGTGAGGCATCGGGAGAGGCGGCGGGGGTGGGTACGGCGTCGTTCATGGCGGCGGATTATCAGACAGGGGACGACTTCGCCCCATCTCGGGGCGCGATGCGGCCCCGCCTCACCCAACTTGGGAGGATGGCCGGCCGGAGCACCACAATCGTGCATCTTGGGGCTGCGGACCCACGGCCGCGCCCAATCGCGATCCTGCAGAATGTGAAAACCCAGGCATGCCGATTGCAACCTGACCCGACAGCCCCCTAGGAAGCGCCATGGACCTCACGCCCCGAGAAAAAGACAAGCTGCTGATATTCACCGCCGCCTTGCTGGCCGAGCGCCGACGCGCGCGCGGCCTGAAACTCAATTACCCGGAAGCCATCGCCCTGATCACCGCGGCGGTCATGGAAGGCGCGCGCGATGGCAAGTCGGTGGCTGCCCTTATGAGTGAAGGCCGCGAAGTGCTCTCGCGAGACGATGTCATGGACGGCGTAGCCGAAATGATTCACGACATCCAGGTGGAAGCGACGTTCCCGGATGGCACCAAACTTGTCACCGTTCATCAACCGATCATGTGACCCCCCCGAAGCGCCTGCGGCGCTTCCCCCCCAGGGGGGCGCCCTCGGTGGACCGGCGGAGCCGGATCCACGCGGGCACTGGGATTTGAACTTGGTGCGCCACCTTTTCTTTTTTGGAAGTTATCTATGAAAACCCAGTCTCTGCTTCGCTTGGTGTCGGTCTGTCTGGCCTCGCTGGCCGTACCGGCCCACGCCCATGAAGGGCACGGTATCGACATCGCCTCGCACTGGCATGCGACCGATACGGTCGGCCTGCTGGTCTTGGCTGTGGCCGTCGGCCTGGTGGTGTGGTTCACGCGGGGCGGCAAGTGATGACGCCCGGTGAACTGCTGATCGATGAAGGCGAGCACGCCCTCAACCCAGGGCGTCGCGCGATCACCGTGGTCGTGCGCAACACCTCGCAACGCCCGATCCAGGTCGGCTCGCACTACCACTTCGCCGAAACCAACAGCGCACTGGAATTCGATCGCGCAGCGGCGCGCGGTATGCGCCTGAACCTGGCGTCGGGCACCGCGGTGCGCTTCGAGCCTGGGCAGCAACGCACGGTGGAACTGGTCGATCTGGCGGGCGAGCGCGCCGTTTACGGGTTCCGGGGACTGGTGCAAGGCAAGCTCTAAGAGGGCGGAGACAGATATGGCAACCATTGGACGCCGCGCCTACGCGGAAATGTTTGGTCCCACGCGGGGCGACCGGGTTCGCCTGGCCGACACCGACTTGGTGATCGAGGTCGAAGACGACTACACGCTGCGCGCGGGCGGTTACGGCGAAGAGGTCAAGTTCGGCGGTGGCAAGACCATCCGCGACGGCATGGCACAAAGCCAGCGCAGTCGCGCCGAAGGCGCCGTCGACACGGTGCTGACCAACGCACTGATCATCGACCACTGGGGCATCGTCAAGGCCGATATCGGCCTGAAAGACGGCCGCATCACCGCCATCGGCAAGGCCGGCAACCCCGACACCCAGCCCGGTGTGGACATCATCATCGGCCCCGGCACGGAAATCATCGCCTGCGAAGGCAGCATCGTCACCGCCGGCGGCATCGACAGCCACATCCACTTCATCTGCCCGCAGCAGATCGAAGAAGCGCTGGCCTCGGGCATCACCACCATGTTCGGCGGCGGCACCGGCCCGGCCACCGGAACCTTTGCCACCACCTGCACGCCCGGCCCCTGGCACATGGAGCGCATGCTGCAGGCCGCCGACGCCTTCCCGATGAACCTGGGTTTTATGGGCAAGGGCAATGCCAGCCAGCCTCAGGCCCTGCGCGAACAGATCGAGGCCGGCGCCATCGGCCTGAAGCTGCACGAAGACTGGGGCTCCACGCCCAGCGCCATCAGCAACTGCCTGGATGTCGCCGACGAGATGGACATCCAGGTGGCGCTGCACTCGGACACGCTCAATGAATCGGGCTTTGTCGAAGACACCATCGCCGCCACGAAAGGCCGCGGCATCTGCGCCTTCCACACCGAAGGCGCGGGCGGCGGGCACGCACCGGACATCCTGCGTGTGGTGGGCGAGGCCAACTTCCTGCCCTCGTCGACCAACCCCACCATGCCCTACACCGTCAACACGCTCGATGAACACGTCGATATGCTGATGGTGTGCCACCACCTGGATCCGGCCATCGCCGAAGACCTGGCGTTTGCCGAAAGCCGCATCCGCAAGGAAACCATCGCCGCCGAAGACATCCTGCATGACCTAGGTGCCATCAGCATGTTCAGCTCCGACTCGCAGGCCATGGGTCGCGTGGGCGAGGTGATCCTGCGTTGCTGGCAGACCGCACACAAGATGAAGCTGCAACGCGGCAAGCTGCCCGGCGATACCGACCGCCATGACAACGCGCGCGCCAAACGCTATGTGGCCAAGTACACGATCAATCCCGCCATCGCGCACGGCATCAGCCACGAGGTGGGCAGCCTCGAGACCGGCAAATGGGCTGATCTGGTGATCTGGAAGCCCGCCTTCTTTGGCATCAAGCCCTCGGTCATCGTCAAGGGCGGCACGATTGCCATGGCGGCTATGGGTGATCCGAACGCCTCAATCCCCACGCCCCAGCCCGTGCATTTCCGGCCGATGTTTGGCAGTTTCGGCGGCTCGCTGCTGAAGTCGTCCATCACCTTCGTCTCGCAGGCGGCCCTGAGCGCTGGCGTGCCCGCGCGCATCGGCATGGGCAAGGTGGTGAGCGCCGCGCAGGATATCCGTCGCGTGCGCAAGCAGCACATGATTCATAACGCCTACCTGCCTCGCATGGAAATCGACGCCCAGACTTATGCGGTGCGTGCCGACGGCCAGTTGCTCACGTGCGAGCCCGCCACTTCGCTGCCGATGACGCAGCGGTATCTTCTTTTTTAAATCGCATGACCCTCTTGCATGTGAGCAAATGCCTACCCGGCGGCCAAGGCCTGGCGCCGGCCCTGGTGCGGCGCGCCGCCACCGTCGAACTCGATTGGGATGTGCGCCAGAAAAGCCGCTTCGACTGCACCGACTCCAGCGGGCGCGCTCTGGGCGTGTTTCTGCCCCGGGGCACCGCAGCGCGCGGCGGCGATGTGCTGGTGGCCGAAGACGGCTCGCTGGTGCGCGTGATCGCTGCGCCGCAGCCGGTGCTGGTGATCACGACCTGCCCGCAGCACGGCACGCCTTTTGACCTGACCCGCGCCGCCTATCACCTGGGTAACCGGCATGTTCCCATCGAGCTGCGGCCCGAGCACCTGAAGATCGAACCGGATCATGTGCTGGCCGACATGCTGCGCGCCATGCACCTGATCGTGAACGAGACCCGCGACACCTTCGAGCCCGAGGGCGGCGCGTATGGCGGCGGCCACGGTGGGCATGGGCATGGCCACGCGCATAGCCATGAAGGTCACTCGCACGCCCACGACCACGGCCATGGCCACGACCACTGAAAGCGACGACAGCGCCCTGCTGCAATTGATCTGGCTGGCCTCGCCGGCCTTGCCGGTGGGTGGCTTCTCGTATTCCGAGGGCCTGGAGGGTGCGGTCGATGCGGGTCTTGTCACGGACGAGGCCAGCGCCGCGCGTTGGCTGGTCGACCAATTGCACCTGACCTTAAGTCGCTCGGACCTGGCCGTGGTGGCGCAGGCCGCTGCCGCCTGGCGAGCCGGCGACACCGAACGCGTACAAGCCCTGAACACCTGGGTCTTGAACACGCGCGAGACCCGCGAGCTACGGCTGCAGACCGAGCAGATGGGGCGCTCCTTTATTGAGTGGCTCAAGTCCGTGCACCCCGACGTCGCGGCCACGGCAATTCCCCTGGGTCACCTGACCTACCCGGTCGCTTTCGCGCGGGCGGCTTCCACTGGCTCGGCGTCGGTACGCGCCATCGCGCTGGCCTTCGCCTTCGGGTGGGCCGAGAACATGATGCAGGCCGCAATCAAATCGGTGCCGCTGGGGCAAAGCGCCGGCCAGCGTATCCTGGCCCGCCTGGCCCACGACATTCCGCAAGCCGTCGATCACGCCCTCGCGCTGGACGACGACTCGCGGCAATCCTTTTCGCCCATGCTCGCGATCCTCTCGTCGCGGCATGAACACCAATACTCACGCCTCTTCCGATCATGAGCCTGCACCACATCGCACATCGCACCAAGACACTGCCGCCCCTGCGCGTAGGCATCGGCGGGCCTGTGGGCTCGGGCAAGACCACCTTGCTGGAGATGCTGTGCAAGGCCATGCGCGAACGATGGGACCTGGTCGCCATCACCAACGACATCTACACCAAGGAGGACCAGCGCCTGCTCACCGTCAGCGGTGCACTGGCCGCCGATCGCATCATGGGGGTGGAGACGGGCGGCTGTCCGCATACCGCCATTCGCGAAGACGCGTCCATTAACCTCGAGGCCATCGACCGCATGCTCGAGACCTTCCCGAATGCCGATGTCGTGTTTGTGGAATCAGGCGGTGACAACCTGGCTGCCACCTTCAGCCCCGAGCTGTCCGACCTCACGATCTATGTGATCGATGTGGCTGCAGGCGAGAAAATCCCGCGCAAGGGCGGGCCAGGGATCACCAAGAGCGATCTGTTCGTGATCAACAAGACCGACCTGGCCCCGCATGTGGGGGCGGATCTGGGCGTCATGGAAACCGACACCCAGCGCATGCGCCAGGGCAAGCCCTATGTGATGACCAATCTCAAGACCCTGGCCGGCGTCGACCAGGTGATTGAGTTCATCGAGCGCAAGGGGATGCTGCGCTCAGCGCAGGCGGCCTAGGCTCGGCCTACAATGCCGGCTGCCGCGGAGGTGTGGCAGAGTGGTCGATTGCACCGGTCTTGAAAACCGGCAACGGGAAACCGTTCGTGAGTTCGAATCTCACCGCCTCCGCCAAAGCGTCAAGCATCCCCGCAGGATCTTGACCTTCAGACCGGATCGTCGCGATCCGGCTTGACAGGCTCCACATACGGAAACCGGGCCTTCGACTTCGCATTCGTCGGCCCCGCAGACCCCGAGCCGCGGATGAAGCGCTGGGTCTCGTCGACATAGGGCTGATACGCCCAATTCGAGTACATCTTCGAGCTGCCATGCACAGCGTCCAGGAACAGGCGGCGGCGCTGGCTGGCCAGGATCCGCTCGTGGATCTGCGCAGGCTCCCAATCGCGAACCAGTCGTTCATGCAAACGCGCCTGCACCTGCGCCACATCGGCCTGGCCCGCACGATTCACCAATTCATCGGGATCCGACACCAGGTCAAACAGCAGCGGCTCCAAGCCATACGTGTAGATGTATTTCCAGCGTCCCTCGCGCACCATGCGCGAGGCAGCCCGCACGCCCTCCGAGCTGTACTCGGAGATCACCGTGCGATCCGCGCCGTCGTCGCGGCCTTCGAGCAGCGGCACCAGGCTGGTCCCGTCGATGGCATCCACGGGTTGGAAGGCCTCGCCCGGGCGTGCCATGTCCATGAACGTGGGCAGCAGATCGACCAGCGAGACATGCGCCCCGACACGCGCCGGCTTGAATCGAGCGGGCAAGGAAATCATCATCGGCACCCGCGCCGACCACTCGAAAAAGCACTGCTTGAACCACATGCCCCGCTCACCGAGCATCTCGCCGTGGTCACCCGTGAGCACCACCAGCGTGTCCTGGGCCAGACCCGTCTGCTCCAGAACCTCCAGCACGTGGCCGACTTTTTCGTCGACGTAGCTGGTCATACCGTAATAGGCACGGCGCGCACGGCGCACATCGTCCTCGGTCACGGTGTAGAGGTTTTGCGCGTGCGCCACATGCAGCCAGCGACTGTGTTCGTCGAGCTTCGCATAGTCGATGGGCGCGACGCGCGGCATGTCAATGTCCTCGTCGCGGTACAGATCCCAAAAACGCTGCGGCGACACAAACGGCGGGTGCGGGTGCGTGAACGATACCGTCATGAAAAAAGGCCGCTGCTGCGGATCCCGCGCGAGGTCGTGCAGCCGCTGCATCGCCTTGTATTCGACCTCATCGTCGTAGTCGATCTGCAGGCTGCGCACGCACGGGCCCGCCTCGAGCACGGGCCGCATGCTCACACCCGTGGGTCGGTGCTGCGGACCACGCGTCCAGTCAGGCGTCCAGGCGAAGTCGGCCGGGTAGATGTCGGTGGTGAGGCGCTCCTCGAAGCCATGACGCTGGTCGGGTCCGATGAAATGCATCTTGCCGCACAAGATGGTGCGGTAGCCGGCGTGCCGCAGGTAATGCGCCATGGTCGGCACGGCGGCGGGAAACTCGCTGGCGTTGTCCCAGGCCTCGATTGCGTGCGGCAAGCGGCCCGTGAGCAAGGACGCCCGCGAGGGCGCACAGATCGGGAAGTTGCAGTACGCGCTGTCGAAGACGACCGAGCGGCTCGCCAGTCGATCCATGTGCGGGGTCTTGACGACCGTATGACCATAAGCCGGCAGCGCCGGCGCGGCCAACTGGTCGACCATGACAAACAGGATATTGGGTGCGCGGGGTGTCGGGGTAGAGGTCACGGTCTTGGCGGGTTTCAATCGGGCTGAATGCCCTGAGCTTTCACCACGGCGGTCCAACGGACCACATCGTCCTTGAGCATCTTCTCGAAGGCGGCTGCGGACCCGGGGGCGGCAGCGTTCATGCCGCTTTGGGCCAGGGCAGCGCGAAAGTCGTCTGAAGCCAGGACCTTATGGACCTCGGCCACCAGTCGGTCGGCCACGGGCCGCGGCAGCCCGCGCGGCGCGAGCAGGCCCAGCCACTGATCGACATCGAAGTCGGGCACGCCGGCTTCCGCCATCGTCGGGACATTGGGCAAGGCGTCAAAGCGCTTGCCACTGGTCACGGCCAAGGCCTTGACCCGCCCAGCGCGAATTTGAGGCAGGGCCACCGTCGCATTGGCAAATTGAAAGTCCACACGACCTGCCAATTGATCGTTCAGGGCGGCGGGCGCGCCGGTGTAGGGCACGTGGACGATGAACAGTTTCTGTGATGCCTTGAGCAACTCGCCCGTCAGGTGCGCGGGCGACCCCACGCCCGCGGAGGCGTAGGTCAGTCGCCCAGGGCGTGCGCGGGCGGTCTCGATCAACTCCTTGACCGAGTTGGGCGAGATCGCCGGCCCCACCACCAGCACGTTCGGCGAGGTCGCCACCAGGGCCAAGGGCTCGAAGTCGCGGCTGAAATTGAAAGGCAGCTTGGGCTGCAGCGCCGTATTGATGGTCAGCGCGCTGGTGGTGAAGACCAGCGTGTAGCCATTGGGAGCCGACTTGGCCACCACGTCTGCGCCCAGGTTGCCGCCGGCCCCCACCCGGTTTTCGATCACGACCGGCTGGCCCAGAGACGCCTGCATCCGATTGCCCAGTTGACGGGCCGCGACATCGACCAGACCGCCCGCGGGCCACGGCACCACGATGCGTATCGTTTGGGCCGGATAGGCCTGTGCATGGACCGTCGTGGAGGGCAGGAACGCAGACAACAGGGCCAGCGTGCAGGCCAGCAAGGGGTAACGGCGCATGGGGGCTCCTTCTTGGATGGCGCATCATGCTACAGAGCGCACAAGGCGCTGAGTAGGTGATCACCCTAGGGGCCCAGGAGACGACGGGGACTCAATAAAACCGGATCTTCCCCAAGACACGCGGCGACTCGCCGGGCGCGATCACCAACGCCTCGCCCTCTTGCAGCATGTGCCTTCCAAATTCTGGGCCAACCAAGCCTTCGGAGAAAGTGATGGCGTGCCCCACATACACATTGTTCTTACCTGTCGGCGTTTGGGTGAACCAACCGGTGGAAGGCACCGAGCGCAAGGCCTGATTCAGCCGGGGCATGCCCCGCCCGCGCTGCGCCAGCAGCCAATCGACTGTGACCCCCCGAGCAAACGCCAGGCGCGCGGTCTCCTCGCATCGGCAAAACGGACTGGTGTACACATCCCCGACGGGAATTCCCAGTTGTGTGATCGTCAACCCGATCTGTCGGGCCTGCGCCCTGCCCGCCTCGTTCAAGGGGCGCTGGCTGGCGCAATGAGCGATGGTTTCGTTCGGTGGATTGACCTTGTGGGGGTCTTGGCCGTCGGTGATCGCGTGCCGAAAAAAGAGGTGATACCCCCCCTGCCGCAGCAAATCAACCAGATCCGCCTGCGCGCTGGCGGTGCCACTGAAAGAACATAAAAGCAGTACGGCCAGCAGTCGACGCGCAATGTTCATCGTGTCGCAACGTCAGCGGCTGGGTGACGCGGCAAACGGGTTATCGCGTGAGGCGTCAAGAATCACGATTCGGGTGACGCTACCTGCCGGGTCGCGATCCGGGTGATTGAAAAAGAACTTGCCACGAAGCTGGCCGCTGATGTCCGGGGTCTGCTTGAAATTCGACAGCGCCGGATCGCGAAAGGCCGGCTCAACACCCTCACGCACGCCCTGAAAAAGTTCTTGAAGATCGTCGCCGCGCTGCATCAGCCCCCGCAGAAAAGCGATGGTGAACGGCGAGTTCTTCTGACCTGGCAGACTGTCAAATGCGGATTGGCCCTTGGAGGCCGCATACAGGGTGACCGTGCCGTTATCGCGCCACGGCTTGATTTCTTTTTGCACCTGAGCGAGTTGAATGCCTTGCGCGAGCATCTGCGGGCCGGACGCGATACGGGCATCGACCGGGAGCATGACGTCTTCTCCCGTCACGTGGACCGCCTGGCCCGAGTAAAAGAAGACACCGACACCGCCGCCACTGGCCAAGGACCGCTCAAAGTCGGACAGCAGGGCCATCATGGCCTCGCGCCCCAGGTTGCTCGCCTGGGTCACCTTGAATCCGCGCGCCTTCAAGGCCTCGGCGACGGCATTGGCGTCATGGACGGCCCCCGCCAGCTTGGGCAGTTCACGGTAGTCGTCGTTGCCGATCACCAAGGCCAGGCGCGGCCCCACGGATTGGGCTTGCGCAGGGCCGCAGACCATCGCGATACCCACTCCGATGGCCAGGACCGCTTTGAAAACAGTCATCATTTTTCTTCCTTTGGAGCGCTTTCGCTCGGTTCTTCGGTCGCAGAGGTTTCTTCGAGGTGGTCGAGGACTGCGGCAAACGCCATCAGCAGCAACACCGTCACCAAGGGCGTGATCAGGAAGCGATAACGCAGCGACCACGACTGCTTCTCGCGCCAGGCGCGCGCAGATTTTCGAAAGCTGCCGCCCAACAAATAAGTCACTACGGCCCACACGAACCACTGACCGGCTTCTTCGTAGCCCGAGAACGCGATATAGATCACCAGGAACACCACGGACAGCATGGCCACCAGGCGCAGGCCCTGCCCGGCGCGTTCGAGCACGCGCACCCCGAAGGCATCGCCATGCGCTTCCTTCTCGGCATGCGAGAAGATCTCGTCGGACAGATCGACATCGGCGCTTCGCAGCAAATCAGTCGCGATCGCGGGCAGCAGCGCCAAGAACGCGTTCATCATCAAGAAGGTGGTCAGTGGCGCTTGCGACAAGGCGATCAAGATGTCATCAGCCGTCCAGTCACTGAATACGTCCACCGGCAGATGGCCCATCGCCCAGGTGGCGACGGTGTTACAGGCCACTGCGCTAAACAGGAACAGGACGAACAGCACTGACAGCGGACGAATGCCCGCACGCAGCCCCCGATAGGCCCACAGGCCGCTGGACATCAGCGTGGCATGCGGATCGCGCGCCATCTGGATCGCAGCCAGCACCGGCAACAGGGCCAAGATCATCGAGACGAAACCGCCCGCGACCAGAGCGACAAATAGCAAGACCGTCGCCAGCAGCACATCGCCCTGAAGCACGACCAGGGCCTGCACACCCTCGGGCACAAGCAGGAAAATCACAAACGAAGTCACCGCCGAGGGCACGCCCCACAGCACGGTTTTGAGCACGGGGAAGAAGCGCCCACGCAGGCCCTGCCAGCCCGCACGCGCCATGGCCAGCGCCGTGCCCCCGCGTCCGCGCGACACGCCCAGGGCCAGCCACGCGAAGATCCAGGCGTCGGTCAGGTAGGACACGACGATGAAGACGTCCATCCCGAGCAGGTCCAGGGCCCGCCGCAGCAGGACAACTGCCGCCGCCACCGCCAGGAACAAGAAGGGATGCCGCAGCCACAGCACGCGCGCGTCGCGCAGCCAGGACGAACAGCGACCCAGAGCGAGGTCGTACGCCGGCAGGGCGGGAGCGGGTACGGTCTGCGTCATCGCGCAGTCCCTCCAGGCGCCGCCAACACACGGGCGATCTCGGTCAGATTCGTCAGACGCTCACCACTCGTAGGGTGAGACGACAGATAGGGCTCCAGGCGCTGGGCCAGACGCGGCGCGGGCTCGTCACCCTTCATGTCGACCCAGATGCTGGCACCGCGTACAGGGTCATAGCCGGCACGCGTCATCAGCTGCATACCCAGGAGATCGGCCTCGCGTTCATGTTCCCGCTCCAGGGGCAAGGTCACCCGCTCCATGCTCTCCACCAGTGTGTTCAGTCGCAGCTGCCCCATCTTGAAGCTCTGGGCCATGGCCTGCAGCGTGCCCAGGGTGACCGCGCCGCGACCGATGGAGGCGCGTCCGTGCTCCAGCAAGGCGTGGGCGATCTCGTGCCCAAGCACCGTGGCCACCTTGTGTTCGTCCATGCGCGTCAGCGCCAGCAGCCCCGTGTTCAAGGTCATCTTCCCGCCAGGCATACAGCTGGCGTTGATTTCGTCGTCCTTGATGATGCGAAGCTCCCACGACCAGTCCTGGCTGAAGGGATAGGCCTGAATGGCCTGACGCACCAGGCGATTGGCGATCACTTCGACACGTTGCTGCAAACGCGCGTTGGTCTCCAGGCGCTCCTGCTGCTCCAGGGACTCGACCAACTCGGCATAGCCACGCTCGCCGATGATTCGCGACAGATCGCGGCTGATCATGTGCACACGCACCTTGGGGGGGTGACCTTTGAAACTCGCATGGTCTGCGGGCGGCGAACTGGCGTCGTCGCATCCCGCGATCGCCAAGACCAGGGCCAGGCCGGCCAGGACGCGGCCTGTATCAGCGCGGCGCGTCACCGCTTAGATTCCCTTGGGCCGAGCGACGACGTCGCTGCGGTCCTGGATTGGAAGCTCGAGCACCCGAACCGAATTGCCTTCGCGCACACCCAGTCGAATGGCGCCCTCGACCAAGCCGCGGGACCACACTCGCTTGTAAAACGCCTCGAGCGATTGCACCGGCTCACCATCGACTGCGATCACCCAATGACCTGGGCGTAGACCGGCCGCTTCGGCGGGGCTGTTGGGGTTGACGCGGGTGATGCGGATCGCACCGCCCTGGGGAATGGCGTTGATACCGAGCCAGGGTCGCTTGCCTTGGGGATTCAGACCGGTCTTGAGGAGTTCGTCCAGCACCGGCTCGAGCACGTCGACCGGCACAAACAGATTGCCAGGCAGGAGGCTGGGGCTGCCGTCTGGCATCACATCGCGCATCGCCAGGTTCCCCACGCCCACCAGCTCGCCGGCCATGTTGAACAGGCCCGCGCCGGAGTGGTTCAAGACCATGGGGGCGGTGTAGAGGGCCGACTCGAGGTGGTACTCCCAATAACCGGTGAAGGCACGCGTGTCCATCAGACGGACCGCGCCGGCTTGGCGCGGCGCGGTGCCCGTGAGGAAAAGCAGCGGACTGCCCTTGGCCACTGCGGCCGCCGACCCCAACTTGACCGGCGTCACACCGGCCAGGGGAAACAGGGGGCGCAGCAGGCCCAGGCCATTGACGTAGTCATAGGCGACGACCTGGGCCGGAATGCGCTTCTGGTCGCGGGTGACCACTTCGACGGTCTCGGCCTCCAGCACCAGGTAACCGATGGTCAAGACCAGCCCCTGCGGCGCAATCACGATGCCGGTGCCTTCGCGCTGTCGGCCCAGGGTGCGCACGGAGGGGGCGTCGTCGATGGCCCGCGCCTCGATGCCCACCGTGGCCGCCTGCAGGGCCTCCAGGCGCGCGCTCGCGGCTTCGGTCCGGGCAGGCGACTGGGCCAAGGCGGTCACACCCCACAAGCCGCACAGGAGGGCCAGGCAGGCCGCCGCCTTCTGGCGCGCCCGCATTGAGATTGAGACCACCATGGGCATTTGACTCTTGATTAAGATCGTGTCAATTTGACGCCCATTATGGTCAGTTCTCCTCTGGCCGCTAAATCCGTCCACGAATCCTTCTAAAGTAGTCAACATGCATGCACTCCTAAGCGGGCTTTCTCGACCCTTGGCCCGAGCGCTCGGCGCCCTGGGCCTGCTCGCCAGCCTGGCGATCTGGGCCGGCGCGGCGCAGGCCGCCGGGCCTGAGCGTGCCTCGCGCAGCGCGCTGATCATCGCCATCGCCAACTATGGGCCGCCGCAAATCCCGGCGCTCGACGGCGTGCCCTTTGACGTCGACAGCGCACGCACCATCGCCCGGGCCATGGGCATCCCCGATCAGCGCATCAACGTGCTGCGCGACGCACAGGCCACCAAGGCCGGCATCCTGCGCGCGCTCGACACCCTCGGGCAAGGCGTCAACGAAGGTGGCCGGGTGCTGGTCTACTTCTCTGGCCACGGCACCCGCTGGATGGAAAAGAACACGGGCTGTAAGGAAGGCTTGCTTGCCTACGACGGCCAGACACTCACCAACGACGAGATCGCGCAACGCACGCGCCGTATGAGCGAAGTGGCCGACAAGGTCATCGTGATGTTCGATGCCTGCCACTCCGAGGGCGTCTCCACCCGCCGTGCGACCACGCGTTCGATCGCCGAGGGCAAGTTCACCGCCAAGTTCTTCCTGAAAGCCGGTGCGGGCGAAGACGCCTGCGCCGCCAGCAACCTGCAAACGCGCAGCCTGCTGGATGCCTCCACCCGCCTGGGTGCGCTGGGCGAGAACTTCGTGCAAATCACTTCGTCGCGCGCCAATGAGGTCAGCTACGACGAAGCCGGCAAGGGCGGCATGGCCACGCAGGGCGTGCGCGATTGCCTCCTGGGGCGGGCGCGTGACCGCGATGCCTCGGGCGCGGTCTCGATGGCCGAAGTGCAGCAGTGCGCCCAGGAATTCCTGAACGACAAGTTCAAGTCGGCGCCGCAAATGCTCCATCACGTCACCGTGACCGGCAACCGCAACCTGGTTCCGGTCGCTGTCGTGCGACCATCGCCGCCCCCGGCGCCTGTCGTGGTGGCTGCGGCCCCTGCACCGGCTCCTGCGCCCGTGCTGCAAGCTGCGCCACCGCCCGCCCCGGCCCCGGCCCCGGCTGCGCCTGCCGCCACGGTGGTGCCGCCTCCCCCGCCCGCGCCCATGCCCGTTGCCGCGCCACCGCGTCCCCCGGCCGCTCCTGCCGCTCCGCCCGTGGCCGTGCGCCCGCCGCCCGCCGCTGCGCCCGCAACACCCGCGCCTGCACCGACGCCTGCACTGGCACCCGTCCAAGCGCCCGTCCAGGCCGCCAACCCGCCCTCCATCCTGCAAGCCAATACGCCCGAGCCACCGGTGGAGCCGGCCCTGGCCTCGCTGGCCACGCTCAAGGAGATCGAGGCTCAAGCCAATCCCAGGCGTCGCGTGGAGGTCACCGCCGACAAGACCACCTTGCGTATCGGCAAGGACCCCCTGAATCTGCAGATCAAGTCAGCGCGCGATGGGCATGTCTATCTCGTCCTGCTCGGGAGCGACCGCAAGAGTTTCTATGTGCTCTTTCCCAACGGCCTGGACAAGGACAACGTGATCCGCGCCAACGTGCCGATGCGCCTGCCCCGCCCCGACTGGCAAGTCGTGGCGCAAGGCCCCGCCGGCACCGACCACCTGCTGGTGCTGGTGTCCGATACACCGCGCGACTTGAGCGCGCTGACCCTGTCGCCGCCAGATGCCAAAGCACCCTTTACCTTCGCCCTCAATGACCTGCCCGGTCGTTCGGCGCTGTTCGACTTCTTCTCCGGCCGAGGCGTGACCGGCACGTCCGAAGCCTTCGGCGCAAAACTGATCGCCATCCAGGAGGTTCGCTAATGATTCACATCGTCTTCCCCCGCGCGGCACTGGCCGCTCTGATGCTGTGCGCGCTTGCGCCCGTCGGGGCGCAGCAAGCCCCGGTGCGTGATGCGTCGGTGGGCGAAATGGTCGAGCGCCTGGCGCCCCAGCCCACAGCGACCACGCGCAGCCTGCGCAACCTCGTACCGCAAAAGCGCGAGCTCGATCTGGTCGTGCAGTTCGACTTCGACTCCGCACGCCTGCAAAACGTGAGCAAGCCCTTGCTGGAAAACCTGGCAGCGGCCATGGCCACCGAGCGCCTGTCCAACACCCGTTTCCTGGTCCAGGGCCACACCGACGCCAAAGGCACCGCCGCCTACAACGAGGCGCTGTCCGCGCGCCGGGCCCAGGCCGTCGCCGAGTTCCTGCAAGGCAAGGGCATCCGAGCCGAGCGCCTGCGCACCGAGGGCAAGGGCTTCAGCGAGCTGCTGATGAAAGACCAGCCCGAAGCGGCCGAGAACCGACGCGTGCGCATCGTCGCCGTGGAGTGAACGCCATGACACGTCGCTGGGGTCTATGGGTCGCGACAGCCTGGCTGGCCGCGGGCGCCCTGCAACAGGCGCAAGCGGTGATGCTGGTGACCGAAGAAGAGGCGGCGCAATCACGCGCGGCGCCGACGCAGCTGGTGGCACGCTCTCCGCTGCCCGCCAATGCGCCCGTGATCAAGCTGCTGGCCCCCAACACGGCGGCCACCATCACGTCGCCCACACGCATTGAGCTGCGTTTCGAGCCCGCGCCACAAGCGAGTATCCGGCCCGAGACCTTTCGGGTGTTCTATGGCGCCTTGAAGCTGGACATCACGAGTCGCCTGATGGCGAACTCCAAGGTGAGCGCACAAGGCCTGGACGTCTCCGAGGCCCACCTGCCCAAGGGATCGCACCGTCTGGTGCTGGAAGTACAGGACACGGCGGGTCGCATCGGCGCGCGCCTGGTCAGCTTCGTGGTCGAGTAAGGTGCGCTTACCCGGGCAGGAACAGCGCCTGCAGGTCACTTAGAAAATCAAATCCGTGCTCGGTGGGTTGCACGCGCTCGAGCGAACGCGTGATCAGCCCGCGACGCTCGGCCTCGGACAGCGCCGACGCAATCGCCGACACCGGCAGACCGGTGCGTTCGGCGAAATCACGCAAGGCGAAGCCCTCGCGCAGTCGTAGCGCATTGAGCATGTATTCAAAGGGCAGGTCGGTGCGGCTCACCTCGCTGTCCTGGGCCACCGCATTCCCAGCGCGCGCATGCTCCATATACAGCTTGGGCTCGCGATAGCGCACTTGACGCACCACGCGATGCGGAAAACTCAGCTTGCTGTGTGCCCCGGCGCCGATGCCCAGGTAATCGCCAAACTGCCAGTAGTTCAGGTTGTGCCAGCAGCGGTGATCCTCGCGCGCATACGCCGACACCTCATACCGTTGCAGGCCCGCAGCCTGCGTCAGTTCGGTGATCCGATCGAGCATGGCGTAGGCCGTGTCCTCGGGCGGCAGCTCGGGCGGGAACTTCGCGAAATAGGTATTGGGCTCGAGCGTGAGGTGGTAGATCGACAGGTGCGGCGGCGCCATCGCCAGGGCCTGGCGCGCGTCGGTCTCCAGCTGCGCCAGGGTCTGACCCGGAAGCGCGTACATCAGGTCGATGTTGAAGGTCTCGAAGGCATGAGCCGCTTCTTCGCAGGCGGCCAATGCCTGCGCCCGGTCATGCACACGCCCCAACGCCTTCAGGTGCGCGTCGTGAAAGCTTTGCACGCCAATCGACAGGCGCGTCACGCCCGCGGCGCGAAAGGCGCGAAAGCGGTCCTTCTCGAAGGTGCCCGGATTGGCCTCCAGCGTGATCTCGCAATCGGCCTCCAGGCGCAGGCGCGCGCGCACATCGCTGATCAGGCGGTCGATGCCTGCCGGCGAGAACAGACTGGGCGTACCGCCGCCAATGAAGATGCTGTGCACCCCGCGCCCCCAGACCAGGGGCAAGGCCTGCTCCAGGTCCGCCATCAAGGCGTCGAGATAGGCCTGCTCGGGCAGCTCGCCCGGTGTCTCGTGCGAGTTGAAATCGCAGTAGGGGCACTTCTTGAGGCACCAGGGCAGGTGCACATACAGCGACAGCGGCGGCAAGGCTCCCAGCTGCAAGGTGCCAGGTCGCATCGCATGCGCCAGATCGCGCGGGCCAGCGGCTGCGGCCGTCACCAGCGCTCCTGCATCAGCCGCAACATCTCACGCGCCGCCAGCCCGCGGTGGCTGTTGGCGTTCTTCACCTCGGGCGGCAGCTGCGCGAAGGTCTTGCCAAAGGCGGGCAGGTGCATCACCGGATCGAAGCCAAAGCCATGCTCGCCCACCGGTGCGCGCGTGATCTCGCCCACCGCGCGTCCCACCGCGATCAGCGGCTCGGGGTCATCGGCGCTGCGCAGGGCCACCAGGGTGCTGACCAGCGCGGCGCGCCGGTTCTCGATTCCCTGCATTTGCTCGAGCAAGGCCCGCACATTGGTGTCGTCACCCTTAGGGTAACCAAACTGCGTAGCGTAAAACGCGGTGTCCACCCCCGGCAGACCGCCGAAAGCGTCAACGCACAGGCCCGCGTCATCCGCCAGCGAGGGCAAACCGCTTTCACGCGCCGCATGACGCGCCTTGGCCAGCGCGTTCTCGACGAAGGTGCGATGCGGCTCCTCGGCTTCGCCGATGCCCAGATCGGCCTGGCACACCAGCTTCACGCCCAGGGGCGCGAACATGGCCTGCAACTCCGCCAGCTTGCCCCGGTTGTTGGAGGCCAGCACCAGGGTGTCGATCATGGTCAGGCCTGTGCGGGCGTGGCGGGCAGCGGACGTGCCAGCGCGCTGGCTTGTAGCGACACGAGTTCGGCAATACCCTTCTCGGCCAGTTGCAGCAGGCGGTCCATCTCGGCGCGGGTGAAGGCCACGCCTTCGGCAGTCCCCTGCACCTCGACGAAATGGCCCGCACCCGTCATCACCACGTTCATGTCGGTGTCGCAGGCCACGTCCTCGATGTATTCCAGATCGAGCAGCGGCGTGCCCTGCACGATGCCCACCGAGATCGCGGCCACCGGCCCGGTGATGGGCGAGGCGGCCAGCTTGCCCTGCGCCAGCAGCAGGTTCACCGCATCTTGCGCCGCGACGAAGGCGCCGGTGATAGCCGCCGTGCGCGTGCCGCCATCGGCCTGCAGCACGTCGCAATCGAGGTGCACAGTGCGCTCGCCCAGGGCCTTGAGGTCGAACACCGCACGCAACGATCGGCCAATCAGGCGCTGGATCTCCTGGGTGCGGCCGCTTTGCTTGCCCCGCGCCGCCTCGCGGTCGCCACGCGTGTGCGTGGCGCGGGGCAGCATGCCGTATTCGGCTGTCACCCAGCCCTCGCCGCTGCCCCGTTTATGCGGCGGCACCTTGTCTTCGACCGAGGCGGTGCACAGCACCCGGGTCTGCCCAAACTCGATGAGAACCGAGCCCTCGGCATGGATGGTGAAGCCGCGGGTGATGCGCACCGGGCGCAGCTGGTCTGCGCCACGGTCGGCGCTTCGTTGGAATGTGTTCATGGCGGCAATGCTAACAACGCCCGGCGTGGGGCCTGCCGCCACCTCCCGGTTCAGGCCGCGTCGGGCGGCAGCGGCGCGGGCAGCGCAGAGGCCTTGCGGTCCGCCGCCCGGCGGATCGCTTCGTTGATTTCGGCGATTGAGCGCTCGATCGCCGCCTCGTCCAGATCGTCGGCGGCGGGGTCTGTAGCCCCGGCGACGCTGCACTGAATGGTGGAGGCAAAAACGCCTTCACTCAGGCCCTCCGTGAACACGCCCTGCGTCGAACCGGCGGCGGTGATCTTTTCCCATTCGACCGCGATGAGGGTCACGTTGTCGCCCTGCGGGCCTCCCCGTCGCAAGGCCTCCTCGGCCAGTTGCGGAACTGCCTGAGACACAGGCAAGGCGCTGAGACCGTCCAGGATGCGTGACTCCGGCAGGCTATCCCACAGACCATCGGAGCACAAAAGGAGCTTGTCCCCCTGCCGAAGATGCACCGGCCCACCCGGGTCGTGGATCGGATGGATGGCAGAACCCAAGCAGGTAAACAGCACGTTGCGGTGGATCGAATCCTCGCGGTTTGTCAGGCTGTGTGACTGCGCGCGGTGCGCCAGGTAAGAGTGGTCACGCGTGCGCGCCAGCAGCTGTCCTTCGCGCACCAGGTACAGGCGCGAATCCCCGCAGTGGATCCAGTGCAGCCGATCGTCCTGGATCATGGCGGCCACCAGGGTGGTGCGCGGCGCGTCGCCAGGCTGGTGCGCCTGTCCATGGCGCACGATGGCCTGATGGGCCGCCACTAGCGCTGTGCCCAGAAAAGTGACTGGGCAGGGCACCCGCGGCTGCGCCTCGCGCTGGAACCGCGCCGCCACAGTCTGCAGCGCAAGTTGCGCCGCGACATCGCCACCCGGGTGACCTCCCATGCCATCGGCCAGCAGGAAGAGGGCCGCCTCCCGGGTGTAGCAATACCCCATGCGGTCTTCGTTGCGCGGGCGACCGCCCTTGCGACTCATTTGAAACACCGAGAACTTCATGCGGCCCTCCGACCGGACAGGGCGTACGCCAGGTGGGTGCGCATACGCTGGGCCAGCGTCGGGGCGGGGCGGGCCGGGTCAGGCTCTCGACTGAGTGCGCGTTGCAGGGCGAAAACCGATTGCGGCCTGGCCATCGCATCCAGCGCCATGCACCATTTCACGACCTCGATCAGTCGGTCCGAGTAGGCCCCGCGCAGGCGTGCGAGCAATGGCGCCAGGCGATCCGCCGTCTGGCGCTGCGTCGCCTCTGGCGGCGAGCCGCCTTGCATGCAGGCGTACAGGCTGGCCCCGATGGCATAGATGTCGGTCCAGGGCCCCAGGGGCACGTCGCGGCGGTACATCTCGGGCGCGGCAAAGCCCGGGGTGTACATGGGGCGGATGAATCGCCCCTGCTTGGACAGCACCTCGCGCGCAGCGCCGAAATCGAGCATCACGGCGCGGTTGTCCTCGGTGATGAACAAATTGGCAGGCTTGAGATCGAGGTGCAGCATCTTGTGCTGGTGCACGATGCGCAGCCCCCGCAGGATCTCGTCGAACAAGGAGCGGATGCTCGCCTCGCCCAGCACACGCGGTCGCTTCATGTCTCGCGCGGTGACGATGAAGTCCTGTAGCGTGTCACCTTCCAGGTAGTTCATCACCATGTAAACAGTCTCGTTTTCGCGAAAGAAATTGAGCACGCTGACCACCGAGGTGTGCGAGATCTGGGCCAGCGCACGCCCCTCCTCAAAGAAACTCTTGAGCCCCAGCCGGTACAAGGCGAGCTTGTCGGGCGCGACCTGCGGCTGGCGCTGGCCCGGCTCGCGCGTGGCGAGCGAAGAGGGCAGGTATTCCTTGACGGCGACCTGCTGGCCCTCGGGGTCGAGGGCGAGGTAGACGATGCCAAAGCCCCCGGAGGAGAGCTTGCGAATCAAGCGGTAACCGCCAACGACGGCTCCGGGCGGCAGGGGGACAGGTTTGAGCTTTGACATAATGGGGAAGGCCAGCGCGGATGCAGCCTCTAGGTTGAAGCCTATCCTCGAAAATAAAACCAAAGTTTACATATGCCCGTGTTTAGCATGACCGGCTACGCCAGCGCCCAGTCCAGCGGCGCGCCGCACGAGTCCGGTCAGGCAGACGCAGGGGCGGCGCCCCGCCTGGGGGTGGAGATCCGCGCGGTCAACAGCCGCTTCCTGGATTTGTCCTTTCGCCTCGCCGACGACCTGCGCCAGCACGAGCCCGCCTTGCGCGAGCTGCTGCAATCACGCCTCAAGCGCGGCAAAGTCGAAGTGCGCGCCGGCCTGGAGTCGGCCACTGGCGCCGACCTGCGCGATCCCGGCGCGCGCCTGCTGCAGCGCCTGAACACCTTGCAAGACCAGATCCGCAGCTGGCTGCCGCAGGCCCAACCCCTGAGCGTGGCCGAGGTGCTGCGCCTGGCCGCCGCGGGCGAGGCGCCGACCGCCGACAGCGGCGCGCGCCTGCTGCCCCTGGCCCAAGAGACCCTGGAGGCCCTGCTGTCCGCCCGCGCCCGCGAAGGCGAGCGACTGGTGACCATGCTGCGGGGTCACCTGCAGCAATTGCGCGCGCTGGCCGAACAGGCCCGCCCGCTGGTGCCCCAGCTGGTCGAACAGCAACGCACACGTTTTCTGGAGCGCTGGAAAGACGCCATGGGCCTGGGCACACAGGCCGGGGCCGGCGCCACCCCGGAGGCCGCCCAAGACCGCGCGCTGTCCGAGGCCACCGCATTTGCCATCCGCATCGACGTAGCCGAAGAACTCACGCGCCTGGCGGCGCACCTGGACGAGATCGAGCGGCTGCTGGCGCGCGGCGGCGAGGTCGGCAAGCGCCTCGATTTCCTGATCCAGGAGCTGCACCGCGAAGCCAATACCCTGGGCGCCAAGTCGGCGGCCCTGGAGCTGACCCGCATCTCGGTCGACATGAAAGTGCTGATCGAGCAGATGCGCGAGCAGGTCCAGAACATTGAATGAAGGTTTTTAAGTGGACTACCCAGGCAATCTCTTCGTCGTCGCCGCCCCCAGCGGCGCGGGCAAATCCAGCCTGGTCAAGGCGCTCATGGAGCTGGACGCCCAAGTGCTGCCCTCGGTCTCGCACACCACCCGAGCCCCTCGCGGGCAAGAAAAGCACGGGCGCGAGTATTTCTTCGTCTCGCCCCAAGAGTTTGATTCCATGGTGCTGGCCGATGCCTTCGTCGAATGGGCCAACGTGCACGGCAACCGCTACGGCACCTCCAAAAAGGCCATCGAGGAGCGCATCGCCTCGGGCACCGACGTGATCCTGGAGATCGACTTCCAGGGCGCCGTCCAGATCAAGCGCATCTTCACCAACGCGGTCTTGATCTTCATCCTGCCCCCCAGCTGGGAGGAATTGCGCGCCCGCCTGGAGCGCCGCGGCGAGGACACCCCCGAGGTGATCGAGCTGCGCCTGAAGAATGCCGCCGACGAGATGGCCCAGGCGCGAGAATTCGACTTCGTTATAATCAACGAGTTATTCGAGCGTGCGCTGTTTGACCTCAAAACCATCGTGCACGCCCAGCGCCTAAAGTTTTCGGCGCAGCGCCGCACCCGGGCCGCCACCTTCAAGGCCCTCCACATCATCTGACCCCACGGAGCAACGCCCATGGCCCGCATCACCGTCGAAGACTGCCTGCAAAAGATCCCCAATCGTTTCCAGCTGGTGCTGGCCGCGACTTACCGCGCCCGCATGCTCAGTCAGGGTCATGCCGCCAAAATCGAGAGCAAGAACAAGCCCGGTGTCACCGCCCTGCGCGAGATCGCCGAAGGCAAGATCGGTCTGGAGATGCTGAAAAAAGTCCCGGGCTGACCGCGCCCCTGAGGCCCACCGGGCCTGCCGCAAAAAGCACCGCACCGCGGTGCTTTTTTCATGTTCCAACGCCTTGGGCACGGGCTCGCGCTACATTTAAGGGATGAGTGCGGTGCTCGACCCCTCTTCCGGCAAACGCAAGCGCCCGGCCCCCGTCGTCCCCAGTTCCGCCCAGGCCAAGGCGGCGGCGGCCAGCTTTGCCGCGCTCATGGCCAAGCTCGATTACCTGGACGCCAGCGACATCGAGCAGGTGCGCCAGGCCTATCGCTTCGCCGACGAAGCCCACCTGGGCCAGATCCGCGCCAGTGGCGACCCCTACATCACCCACCCGATCGCCGTTGCCGCCCAGTGCGCGCAGTGGAAGCTCGACGCCCAGGCCCTGATGGCGGCCCTGCTGCATGACGCGCTCGAAGATTGCGGCGTCACCAAGCCCGAATTGATCGAGCGCTTTGGCGCTCCGGTGGCCGAGTTGGTCGACGGCCTGACCAAACTGGACAAGCTGCAGTTCAACACCCGCGAAGAGAACCAGGCCGAGTCCTTTCGCAAGATGCTGCTGGCGATGGCACGCGATGTGCGCGTCATCCTGATCAAGCTGGCCGACCGCTCGCACAATATGCGCACCCTCAACGATATGCCGCGTGCCAAATGGCACCGCATTTCGTCAGAGACGCTGGAGATCTACGCGCCCATCGCCAACCGACTGGGCCTGAACCAGACCTACCGCGAGCTGCAAGAACTCGCCTTCAGCCACATCAAGCCCTGGCGCCATGCGGTGCTGGCCAAGGCCGTGACCAAGGCCCGCAGCCGCCGGCGCGACCTGATTCAAAAGGTGCAGCGCGAGGTCGAGACAGCCTTCGAGGCGGCGGGCCTGAAGCTCCGACTGGCCGGGCGCGAAAAAACGCTCTATTCCATCTACCGCAAGATGGACGAAAAGCATCTGAGCTTCGCGCAGGTCACCGACATCTATGGCCTGCGCGTGATCCTGCCGCGCCTGATCGACTGCTACACCGCGCTGGGCATCCTGCACCAGATGTACAAGCCAGTACCGGGGCGCTTCAAGGACCACATCGCCATCCCCAAGGTTAACGGCTACCAGTCGCTACACACCACGCTGGTGGGGCCTTCGGGCGTGAACGTCGAATTCCAGATCCGCACCGAGGGCATGCACGTGGTGGCGGAATCGGGCGTGGCGGCCCACTGGCTGTACAAGGCCAACCCCTCCGACGACGAAGCCGCCGACCGCACCGGTGCCCAGTGGCTGCAATCGCTGCTGGACATCCAGCACGAAACACGCGACGCCGCCGAGTTCTGGGATCACGTCAAGATCGACCTGTTTCCCGACGCGGTCTATGTGTTCACACCCAAGAGCCAGATCATGGCCCTGCCCCGCGGCGCCACGGTGGTCGACTTCGCCTACGCCATTCACAGCAACATCGGCGATCACGTCGTGGCCGCCAAGATCAACAGCGCGCAAGTGCCCCTGCGCACCGAGCTGAAAAACGGCGACGTCGTCGAGGTCGAGACCGCCACCGCCTCGACGCCGGATCCGGCCTGGCTCGGCTTCGTGCGTACCGGGCGCGCACGCTCCAAGATCCGGCATCACCTCAAGACCCTGGCGCAGGCCGAATCACAAGGTCTGGGCGAGAAGCTGCTGACGCAGGCCCTGCGTGCCGAAGGCATCGAGCGACTGCCTGACATCGACGAACACCACCAGCTGGTCTGGGACAAGCTGCTGCGATTCACTGGCAGCCGAAACCGCGACGAACTCTTGATGGACATCGGTCTGGGCAAGCGCATTGCCAGCATCGTGGCCAAACGTCTGGTCACGCTGCTGTCCGAAAACGGCGCCAAGCGCGACGCGCTGCTCATGACGCGCGAGCGCTTCACCGCCCACGAAAACCCGGCACATGGCGCTGTCATCCTGGACGGCAGCGAGAACGCCTCGGTGCAATACGCCAGCTGCTGCCGCCCGGTGCCGGGCGATCGCATCGTCGGCTACCTGGGGCGCGGTGAAGGCCTGGTGGTCCACGCCGAGGATTGCAGCGCCGCGCGCCGCTTGTTGCACAAGGACAGCGAGCGTTTCATCGGTGTCGAATGGTCCGACGAGCCCACGCGCTCCTTCGAGACCCACCTGATCGTGACGGTAGGTAATGGCAAGGGCGTGCTGGCACGCGTTGCCTCGGCCATGGCCGGCGCCGAGGCCGACATCACCCACATCGACATGGACGAAGGCCGAGCGCAAGACGCCGCCGACCTGCGCTTCTTGGTGGCCGTGAGAGACCGCAGCCATCTGGAGGCGGTGATGCGTGCGATCCAACGCATTCCCGATGTCCTGCGGGTGCAGCGCACGCGCCGCAGCGGCTGGAACAACGGCGCGGACGACGCTCAGGCCGCTGGGTAACGCACCTGCAAGACCTCGATCGTCTGCGCGCCTGCAGGTGTGAGCAGCTTCACTTCATCGCCCTCGCGGGCCTTGAGTAGTGCCCGTGCAATGGGCGAGATCCAACTGACCTGCCCCAGGCTGCTATCGGCCTCGTCAATACCGAGGATGGTGACCTCGCGCTCGCTGCCGTCCTCGCTGGCGTAACGCACGGTCGCACCGAAGAACACCTGGTCACGCCCGTGGTGCACGCAGGGGTCGGTGACCTCGGCGATCTCCAGCCGCTTGGTCAGGAAGCGGATGCGGCGGTCGATCTCGCGCAGGCGCTTCTTGCCATACAAGTAGTCGCCGTTCTCCGAGCGGTCTCCGTTGCCGGCCGCCCAGTGCACGACTTCGACCACGCGCGGGCGCTCGTCGTCGATCAGATGCAAAAGCTCGGCCCGCAGGCGCGCGTAGCCGGCGGGCGTGATGTAGTTGCGTGCGCCCGCAGGCACCGCGGACGCCCCCGGTGGCAGGTCGTCGTCCTCGGAGTCGGTCTCGCGGGTGAAGGCCTTGTTCATCGTGCGGCAAGCATAGCCGGGGCGGCAACGGGCTCCTACAAAGGCCGCGGTGCACGCCTGACAAGCGACTCGCGAGGGCGCTGCCCAGAATGCCCCCGATGCATGCAAACGCGCCCCCAGGCCAGGCCCGAGAAGCCGCGCGCTATGCCGTCCTGCAGCGAATCGGTCCCGCCTTGCGACATGACCTGGTGGTGAATCTGCAAGCCTTAGGCATGCTGACGGACGTGGTGGCGAACCGCCTGGAGCGGGGGCTACCGCCCTTGGCCGACCTGCAACACCAGCTTGCGCGCATACAACGTACCACCCGCGACGCGATCGCCCAGTCGCTGCGTGTGGCGGCGTGGCTGGTGCCCCCAGAAGATGACAGCGTCGATCTGCGCACCAGCCTGCAAGAGTGCCTGGCCCTGGTTCGCAGCGGGCTCGAACACCGCGGGTTCTCCTTGCAGGTCGACTGGCCTGCCGCCGGTTTTGAGGTCTCGGGCACCCTCGTACGGCCACTGCTGCTGGCGGCCTTGCTCCACCTGAGCGATCAGGCGCGAGCGCCCAGCGAACTGCAGGTAGTTGGCCGCGCCCAGGCAAACCAGGCCACCCTGACGCTGGCGTGCCCGGCTGCGAACGGTAATGGCGCATGCGAGGCGATGGATCTCGATCTGCCCTATCGGCCGCTCGCGGCCTTGGATGTCCAGGCCCTGGCTGTCAGCAGGTCGGTCGACCTGCGTGTGCAGGCCGGTCAGATCGACATCCGACTGGCACGTCTGGTGCCCACCACGCCGCTACAGATCGCGCCGATCTGAAGACCGACTGTCGATGTAAGCCTCCAGGTCGGCGATCGGCAGCGGCGGACAAAACAGATGCCCCTGAAAGGCCTGACAGCCCTGGCTCGCCAGAAACGTACGCTGCGCCTCGGTCTCCACGCCCTCGGCGATCACGTCCAGCCGCAGGCTCTGCGCCAGACCGATGATGGTGCGCGCGATCGCCGCATCGTTGGCGTCGGTGAACAAGTCCTTCACGAACGCGCGGTCGATCTTCAGCTGGTTCAAAGGCAGGCGCTTGAGGTAAGACAGCGAGGAATAGCCCATGCCGAAATCGTCCAGCGACAGCGCGACGCCCATGGCTTGGAGTTTCCCCATCTTGGCAATCGTCACCTCGATGCCTTCGGCCAGCAGGCTCTCAGTCAGTTCGAGCTTGAGTTTGCGCGGCGCGATGCCGGCCTGCGCGATCGCCTCCATCACCTGGTCGACAAACTGCGGGTCGCGAAACTGGCGGGCGCTGACATTGACCGCGATCGACAGGTGCTGGCGCACAGCATCGCCCGCCCAACGCGCCAGCTGCGCGCAGGCCTGCCCCAGCACCCAGCGGCCGATGTCCAGGATCAAGGAGGTTTCTTCGGCGGTGGCAATGAACTGCGCGGGCGCCACGAGCCCCCGCACCGGGTGCCGCCATCGCAACAGGGCTTCGACCCCGGTCATGCGGCCTTGCCCGTCGACTTGCGGCTGGTAGTCGAGCGTGAACTGCTCCTCACGCCAGGCCTGACGCAAATCGGCGGCCAGCGACGCGTGGGCGCTGGCCACGGCCTGCATCTGCGGATCAAAAAAACACACCGTGTTGCGGCCGGCGCGCTTGGCCTGGTACATGGCGAGGTCGGCCTGCTTCAACAGCTCGGTGACCGGCGCGGGCTGCGGGCCGAACACCGTCACGCCGATGCTGCAGGTGCTGTGATGCAGATAGCCTGGCAGCGGATAGGGCTCGCCCAGCGCCCGCAGGATGCGATCAGCCACACCCGCTGCGGCGGCCGTCGCGGCCTGCGGGCCAGCATGGTGCGGCGCCATCAGGATCACGAACTCGTCACCCCCCAGGCGGGCCACCGTGTCTTGCGGGGCCACGCACGCCCTGAGGCGATCCGCCACCTGCTGCAGCAGCAGATCACCCTTTTGATGGCCCAGCGTGTCGTTCAGGACCTTGAAGTTATCCAGATCGATGAACATCAGCGCGCCCCCTTGCGCGCCGGCGCGCTGATCGAGCGTGGCATGCAGACGGTCCAGGAGCAGCTGTCGATTGGGCAGGCCGGTGAGCGCGTCATAGAACGCCAGGTGACGGATCCTGCGCTCGGACGCCTTGCGCTCGGTCACATCGCGTCCCACTGCCACCCAGTGCGTGAGCTTGCGGGACTTGTCCCAGACCGGCGAGATATCCAGGTCGACCCAGAAAGGCTCGCCGTCCTTGCGATAGTTGATCAAGTCCACCCGCACCGGCTGCCATTGTTCAAGCGCGTTGCGTATCTGGTTCAGGCGCTCACGCTGCGTCTGCGGTCCCTGCAGAAAGCGCGGCGAGCGACCCAGCACCTCGGCCCGCGCGTAGCCGGTGCGTGATTCAAACGCATCGTTGACGAAAACGATGCGGGGGCCCGGCTCCTTGAAGGGCCCGGCTTCGGTGAGGATCACCAGGTCATTGAGCCGGGCGATGCTGCCTTCGAGCAATCGCAGCTGCTCCTGCGACTGTCGGCGCGTCGTGACATCGCGAATCTGCAGGGCCAGGCCGTCGGCAAAGGGCTCGCCGCGCAGGGCCAGCCACTGGCTCTGGCGGACGTCGAGCGCCTCCAGCGCGAGAGACTGGCCCTGGGTGATCGCGACGCGCACCGCCTCCTCCACCTGCAAACGGGCCGTCTTCTGAAACAGTCCCCAGACCGCGCGCCCCTGCAGGCTGGCGGCCGGGCGCGCCAGCAGGCGTTCGGCCTGTGCATTGAGGTGGTTGAAACGCCCCGCCGCATCCACAGTGACCAGCGCGCCTGCAGACAAGGCACACGGTGTGATCGCCTGCACCACGCCCTCGACGCCCGTGATTCGCCCGTCGGTACCACGCACCGCCTGACCCAGGATGCGGGCCCACTGACGACCCTCGGGCGTGAGGACCTGCGCCTGGCATTCAAAGGGCTCGCCCCACTGTGCGCAGGCGTGCACCCGCGCCTGGAGAACCTCCCGCCAGGGTTCGGCCACGAAGTCCAGGCGCGCGGCGCCCGCCTGCGGCATGGCAAGCCAGGCGAGCAGTCGCGGCGATACGTGCAAGTTGCCAGGGGTCAGATCCAGACGCCACAGGCCGGCGTCAGCGGCGCGTTCGAGCAGACGCACCGCACTGGCCGCGTGCAGTGCGTCGGAGTCGGCATCCTCGGTCGTAGCAGGGCTGTGCAGGCTCGCAGTCATGGGCGGGGAGGACAAGGGAGAGGGCTGCGGGTATCGGCACCGTCTGACGCGATTTGACGCCGCGCGGCGCACGAACGACGCCGCCTGCCGGCTAAGGTGGTAACAAGTTGCTACCCGCTCACCGCCCTTCAATGCCATGAATGCGCCTACCCTGCATGCCTATGTCGTCGAGGACAACCCTCGCGTGTGCGAGAGCTTGATCGCGACGCTGCATGAGCTGACCGGTGTGCGGGTGATCGGCAGCGGCCAGGCCCCGGCCCAGGCGGCAGCCTGGCTCGCCGACCATCCCGACGGCTGGGACCTGCTGGTGATCGACCTGTTCCTGCGCGGGGGCAGCGGCCTGCAACTCGCGGCCCAACTGGGACGGCGCAAGAGCGATCAAAAGGTGGTGATCTTCAGCAACTACCTGACGGCCAGCGTGCGCAAGCGCAGCGCGCAACTGGGCGTGGATGCCGTGTTTGACAAGGCCACGCAGACCGATGCTTTGGTGGATTACTGCACGCGCCTGTGTTTTTTGCGCGCAGCCTAGAAGCGGATCCAAGAAAAGAAAAAGCCAGTTCCGAATTCGGAACTGGCTTTCCTGGATGGTGCGGCTGGCAGGATTCGAACCCACGACCCCTTGGTTCGTAGCCAAGTACTCTATCCAACTGAGCTACAGCCGCTGAGCCCGCAAGTATAGCAGGCTTGGCGCAGCCCCCGAAATGCCCCGTTTCAGCCCGGCGAGCCCGCCCGGGCCGAGAGAAAGGCCAGGGTGCGCTGCCAGGCCGCACCGAAAGCCAACTCGCTGTAGCCGGGGTGCTGCTGCTGCATGAATCCGTAGCGGGCCTCATGCACATGGCACTCGACCTGCGGCAGCGGCGGATCCGCAGGCACCCGGGCCGCTTGCGTGCGGATGAACCCGTCCACGCCCGCGTGCGGCATCCAACGGGGGTCGGTGGCGAATTGCACGAGTACCGGACACAGAGGCTCCAGCGCACGCTCCGACTCGCTCTCGATCCCGCCCGGATAGTGGCTGACGCAGGCGCGCAGTTGCTTGAACTGGGCGGCGGCACGCCAGGCCAGCAACCCGCCCCAGCAAAAGCCTGCCATCACCACGCCCAGATTGGGCGCGACACGGCCGGCATGCAGGATGGCGGCCTCGATGTCGTGCATCACCCGCGGCGAGTGCAGGGCCTGCAGCGGCGCAGCCAGCCGCGTCGACCAGTACGAGGTCTCCAGGCGATAGCCGTAGTCCGCGCCCGACACGCCACGACCGAAGGTGGACGGCGCCAGCGCCAGATAGCCCTCGCGCGCAAAAGCCTCGCACATATGCCGCGCGTGCGGATTGACGCCCGGTCGGTTCTCGCCCGATGCGGCAGGCGAGCGGTCCTTGTGCGTGCTCCCCGGGCGCCGCTGGTCCATGTGCTGCAGCACCACCACCACGGCGTGCGGTGCGTGGCGAGATTCGGCCACAAAGGTGCGTACGGCGGCCCCGTCGCGCGTGGTCAAGTCGATGTAATGCCCTGGGGGCTCGGCAGTTTTCATGGTTTCACTCGGTCGGGAATTTCACCGGCTTTTCACTGGTCAGTAGCTCGCTCACGGGCAGCGCGCGGGCAAACAGCCAGCCCTGGCCGCGATAGCAGCCGATGCGCAAAAGCGCTTCGCGCTGTTCGATGGTTTCCACCCCTTCGGCAGTCACCTCCAGGTCCAGGGCTTTGGCCAGATCGACGACCAAACGTGCGATGCGCAGCTCGCGTGCGCGCTCCATGCCCTGGACAAAAGAGCGATCGATCTTCAGGCGACTGATCGGGAACTGTGTGAGGCGGCTTAGAGAGGAATAGCCGGTGCCGAAATCATCGATGGCCAGACGCACACCCAGGCCGACCAGGGCCTGCATCTGCGTCTGCAGGCTGGGGTTGCTGCGCGAGATCTCTGTCTCGGTCAGTTCGATCTCCAGCCCCTCCAGGATCCCGGGTTCGCGCAGGCTCCAGTCCAAAAGCAGGTCCAGGAGACGCGATCGCCGAAACACCTGAGGCGAGGCATTGAAGGCGATCACCGCCTTTGGAAAGCGCGCCTGCAGCCTCGGCTTGTCGTGGAGGACCTTCTCGGCGATGCACAGGGTGAGGGCGTCCATCATCCGCCCCTCCTCGGCCGCGGCGATGAACTCGTTGGGGCTGACGCTTCCGAGCTCAGGATCGTCCCAACGCGCCAGCGCCTCGAAGCCGATGACCCGGCCGGTGCGCAAGTCGACCTCTGGCTGGTAGTGGACATCGAAGGCGCTGGCCTGGATCGCCTCGCGCAGACGCACCTGGATCTGGCGGCGCCGATAGAGCCTGCGGCCCATGCGAGCGTCGTACCAGACCAGGGAACCGCGCCGCTCCTGCTTGGCCTCGTTCATCGCGGCGTCCGCGCAGATCTGCAAGTCATGCCAATCCGTGGCGTCTTCGGGAAAACGACTCACGCCAAGGGTGGCCGTCACCCGGACCATGCCCGCCTCGGTGCTGACCTCCAAGGGCGTGAGCCGATCGAGCATCTGGCTCAGGGTGTCATCGTCGGTGCCGCTGCGATCGATCATGGCAATGAATTCGTCGCCCGAGCGACGACACAGCAGGTGCCCGGTCGGCAAATGCTGCATCAGGTGTGCGGCCATGCTCTTGACCACGGTATCGCCCGCATCGTGGCCGAGTTCATCGTTCACCGCCTTGAACCGGTCCAGGTCCAGAAAGACCACGGCCATCTTCCGGGAGACGCTGTGGGCGTCCGCCAGCACCGACTGCACCTGCTCGGACATGTACCGAAAATTGGGCAGCCCAGTCAGCGCGTCCCGATTGGCCAGGTCGCGCAGCTGGTGTTCGATCTTTTTGAGGCGCGAGATGTCGGTGATCACCGCCACATTGCCCAAAACCTCGCCCTCGTCGTTCTGGATCCGCGACAAGGCCACCGACGCGTGAATCAGCTCCCCCGAGCGCCCCAGAAAAGTGGTCTCGCCGCTCCAGCGGCCGGTCTGCGAGAGCGATGCGGCCATCTGGAGACCGATTTCAAGATCCTGCGCCTTGCGATACAGGATGCCGGACGGCTTCCCCAGTAAATCGGCGCGCGGATAGCCCGTCATCGCCAGCAGCGCTGGATTCGCCTCGACGATCTTCCCGTCGAGGTTCGTCACCATGATGCCCTCGGCCGCCGTCGCAAAGACCTGGGCGGTGGTACGCAGTTCGTCCGTGAATTGGCGCTGCTTGACCAGCATCGTGTTCAGGGCGCTGGTCACCTTCGACAGTTCATCGTCTGGGCCCGGCTCGACAGCGGTCAGCTGCTTGCCCTCGAGAATGGCCTGGCATTCGAGCAGCAGCCGGTCCAGCCGCTCGGTCGTCGCCGCTGCGAAGCGATCCGCCCAGGCCTTGACCCGCTTGATGATCCACCCCCCCAGCAGCAGGGCCACAAGCAGGCCCGCGAGCACGAACAAGACCGCAGCGTAAATAGGCTGACCGACCCAAATACGCACCGGCACGTTCATTTCGCCTTCGGAGGCCGTTGCGGCCGCCTGGCCTGTGATCATCCAGCGCCCTTCGGGCTCGGGGGTCAAGGCCGACTCACCAATCGCCAGCGAGAACGCGACATCGGACTCGAGCCGCAGCAGGCTCAGGGCTTTGGGCACTTCAATGACGGCCACGATATAGCCGACCGCGCCATCGGTATTGGGGTTCAGGATTCGGTGGACCAGGAGGACCTGAGACACGCCGCTTTCAGACCTACGGATGCCAAAGCCATCGCGCATCTGGTCGACGGCGGCGGTCACGACGGGATCGGACGCAATCGCAGGGGCAACCGCAGCCGGCTCCGAATTGGGAGCGATGAACACCCGGCCCCGGTAATCCAGGACATAGAAGCGGCGCGCACCGCCGCGGTTGAATCTCTCCAGCAGCGGCGCCAGGTACGCCTCGCGACCCTGACTGTCCGTCAGTCCGGTCCACAGCAGGGGCGAGGTGGCCAACGCACTGATTTCACTGGCCTGGCTGGTGATCTCCGACACCATGCGCGTCAATACCCGTTGACGTTGATTCTCAACCTCGGCGCTTTGCTGCAGGTAGGCAGCCAGCACCGTCAGTGCCATGACCAGGCTCGTGATCAGCGCGACATAGACGCGCAGGATCTGCACCAGCGGGACGCTGATGCGCTCCTTGAACAGGCTCGGCGCAGACGGAGGAGACATCGGGACCGCCCGATCAGCGCACCGGGGTGAGCTCGCCGCTGCGCTGCATCCGCACGAACAAGACTTCACGCGCCGTCAGAGCGTCGCGCGAGGTCGCGGTGAAGGCCGGGGCATAGCGGCGCACCGCCCCCTCGAAGGGCGGCAGGCTCTCCAGGGCCTTGCGGATGTCGTCACCGCGCGTGCTCCCCGCCTTGTTCACGGCCAGCGCAAGCAGGTGCGTCATGTCGTAGGCGTGGGCAGAACCCACCGGGCTGGGAATCTGTTCGACGGCGGTCAGCTGGGCGTCG
>Ga0315902_10000166_pt1 | contig 110173 bp, 110 predicted proteins | sample LakEriMetagenome_9_FD_203523 | JGI IMG/M metagenome (GOLD analysis project Ga0315902, IMG submission 203523) | Freshwater fungal communities from buoy surface, Lake Erie, Ohio, United States - Buoy 12 MA117 | ecosystem: Environmental > Aquatic > Freshwater > Lake > Lake biofilm | place: USA...
TCGGAAGTGGCGGTCGAGAACACGCACTTGCACTAGGACTACAAGCAGATCCGGCTTGCAGTGAATTGCATTGCGCGCCAGGAAATCCCGGTACTTCGCAGATCGCTACAAACCATCTCGTAGCAGTGACAGATAACGCAGCAATCGTTGAACTCGCAAAAAATTTGAGCGTTGATTTAGTGGTAATTGGCCCAGAAGTTCCTTTGGTAAATGGCGTTGCCGACTTACTTCGCGCCGCTGGCATCACAACCTTTGGGCCATCGAAAGCGGCAGCGCAGTTAGAAGGATCTAAAGACTTTGCTAAAGGGGTTATGCGCGATGCAGGAGTACCGACTTCGCGCAGTTTTACCTGTGAAAGCCAAGAAGAGATCGAAAGCGCTCTCGATGCTTTTGGAGCTCCATACGTAGTAAAAGATGATGGTTTAGCTGCAGGTAAGGGCGTTGTCGTTACTGATGATCGCGCAATCGCGTTAGCACATGCACTTTCTTGCAAACGCGTGGTAATTGAAGAGTATTTAAACGGTCCCGAGATTTCACTCTTTGGAATATCGGATGGACGCAATATTTTGCCGATGGAACCAGCGCAAGATTTCAAACGTGCATATGATTTTGATAAAGGTCCAAACACTGGTGGCATGGGTGCATACTCACCACTTCCGTGGGCACCTGATGACATCGTAGAAGAGACATATGAAAAAGTCTTAGCGCCGATGATTGCGGAAATGTCAGCGCGTGGAACTCCTTTTGTGGGACTTCTATACGCCGGACTTGCAATCACTGATCACGGTTTGCGAGTGATTGAATTTAATGCACGCTTCGGTGACCCCGAAACACAAGTGTTAATTCCGCGATTGAAAACTCCGTTAGCAACTCTTCTATATAAAGCTTCAACAGATTCGTTAGATGATGTGGCTCTCGAATGGCGAGATGAAAGTGCAGTCACAGTTGTATTGGCAGCACCGGGTTATCCGGATGCGCCGCAAGTAAATGGCGCAATAACTAAAATTCCAGTGATCGCGGATACGCAAATCTTTCACGCCGGCACAACACAAAGCGGCGACGCCTTGGTCTCAGCCGGGGGACGCGTCATGACGATTACTGGACTCGGTGAAGATTTAACGCAGGCCCGCGATCGCGCATATCGCGCGATCTCACAGATCGAACTTTCTGGATCTTTCTATCGCAGCGACATTGCGCTAAATGCGTCGGTCGCTGAGAAGGGCAATTAAATGGGGGAGAATAAGCCAGTGAGCGTCCTTGCAGATCGTTATGCATCAAAGGCAATGCGCGCCATCTTCGCACCAGAAGAGAAAATCATTGCAGAACGCCGGTTATGGCTAGCGGTTGCTCGTGCACAAAACAAGCTAGGTCACACAATTGCTGATTCTGTAATCGCAGATTACGAAAAAGTTTTAAACAAGGTAGACCTGGCATCAATTGATGCGCGTGAAAAAATTACTCGCCACGATGTAAAAGCACGAATCGAAGAGTTCAATGCTCTGGCCGGACACGAGGCGATTCACGCGGGAATGACTAGCCGCGATGTGACTGAAAATATTGAAGCCCTCCAAGTTAAAAATGGTTTAGAAATTGTCCACGGAAAAGTTGTTGCAGTATTGGCCCAACTTGGCGAGAAAGCTGCGCAATATTCTGCACAACCAATTGCTGGTAGATCACATAATGTGCCGGCGCAAATAACAACTTTAGGAAAACGCTTTGCATCTGCTGCTGAAGAACTGCTCTTTGCATACGAACGGCTGGCTTCTTTGCAAGATCGTTACCCAATGCGTGGCATAAAGGGCCCAGTTGGTACCGCACAAGATTCAATTGATTTGCTCGGTTCATCAAAGTCGCATCAATCATTAGAGTTAGAAATTGCTAACGATCTCGGTTTTAACCGAGTCCTAGATTCAACTGGTCAGATTTATCCACGCTCATTCGATTACGACGTCGTAACCACTTTGGTGCAATTAGCGGCCAGTCCATCCTCACTTGCCACATCAATTCGCTTGATGGCCGGTGCAGAACTCGTCACTGAAGGATTTAAAGATGGACAAGTTGGTTCATCTGCGATGCCACATAAGATGAATACTCGTTCTTGTGAGCGAATCAACGGGCTAAGCGTTATCTTGCGCGGATATGCCTCTATGGTTTCTGAACTTGCCGGCGATCAATGGAATGAAGGCGATGTTTCCTGCAGCGTTGTTCGCCGGGTTGCTCTGCCTGATGCTTTCTATGCAATTGATGGCTTACTAGAAACTACTTTGACGGTATTAAATGAATTTGGAGCATTTCCCGCGGTAATTCAGGCTGAACTAGATCGCTACCTTCCTTCCCTTGCCACAACAAAAATCTTGATGGCTTCAGTTAAAGCTGGCGTAGGTCGCGAAGTTGCCCACGAAGTTATTAAAGAGCACGCGGTTAAGGCTGCCCTTGCTATGCGTGAAGGAAAGGCAAACTCATTACTTGATGCACTTGCTGCAGATGCGCGAATCCCGCTAGATCGCAAAGCACTTGATGCGCTAATTAGCCAACCAATTGAATTTACTGGCGATGCTCGCCAACAAATTGCTCGAGTTGTAGATCGCATCGACGCGATTACTTCCGCGCACCCTGCCGCAGCGCAGTACAAACCACACTCCATCAGGTGAGCGGCTTCGGCTTGGCTGGCGCACCGCCAGCACCATCCATAAATGGTTGGCAGCACTTGCGCACCGGAAAGGTTCGCGATCTTTATACAAATTCTCAAAATGAGATTTTACTTGTGGCATCAGATCGCATTTCAGCATTTGACTGGGTTCTTCTATCAGAGATTCCAAATAAAGGGGCGATACTGACTCAACTCTCACTTTTCTGGTTTGAGTTATTAGAAGATCTAGTCCCTAACCACATCATTAGCGATGAAGTCCCATCTGAAGTCAGCGATCGTGCAGTAATTGTTAAACCACTGGAAATGTTTGCTATTGAATGTGTGGCTCGCGGCTACTTAACCGGCAGCGGACTTACTGAGTATAAAAGTAGCCAAGCGGTCTGTGGCAATTTACTCCCAGCAGGTTTAGTAGATGGATCAAAGTTACCTGAAACGATTTTTACGCCAGCGACAAAAGCTGAAATTGGCGATCACGATATAAATATTGACTTTGCAACCGCAGCCAAGGCTGTTGGTAATGAAGATGCAGAGGAACTTCGCGATATGACAATCAAGCTTTATGACACCGCAGCAGAGTTTGCCAATAGCCGTGGAATTATCTTGGCTGATACGAAATTTGAATTTGGCCGCGATGAAAAAGGGGTAATTACCCTTGGAGATGAGGCGCTCACGCCTGATTCCTCACGTTTTTGGGAGGCCACCAGCTGGAACCCAGGTAGCGCACCAGCCTCATTTGATAAACAATTTGTAAGAGATTTTCTCACCGCCAGCGGTTGGGATAAGAAGAGCCCACCACCAGAATTGCCTGCAGAGATAATCGAAAAGACTGCAGCGCGATATGAAGAAGCCTTTTTTCGAATTACCGGCAATAAGTTTTAAAAAACTAAAGGAGCAGCAAATGGCAAAGATCGTGGTCGATGTAATGTTAAAACCAGAAATTCTCGACCCACAAGGTGTTGCTGTCTCTGCTGCACTTCCGCGATTGGGTTTTACCTTTGCCAAGAGTGTGCGTCAAGGTAAACGTTTTGAAATTGAAGTAGATGGCGAACCAACTCCTGCGCAACTCGCTGAAGTAGAGAAGGCGGCCGAAAAACTCCTTGCCAATCCAGTTATCGAAACTTTCACGGTGCGAGTTGAGAAGTAAATGAAAGTTGGCGTAGTAACTTTTCCAGGCACGCTAGATGATCGCGATGCAGCGCGTGCTGCAACACATGCCGGCACAACTGCGGTTTCACTCTGGCATAACGACGCTGACCTAAAAGGCGTGGATGCAGTTATCTTGCCTGGCGGTTTTTCTTATGGAGATTATCTGCGCTGTGGTGCGATTTCACGTTTTGCTCCGGTTATGGAAAAGATTATTGATGCCGCAAATGGTGGGATGCCACTGTTAGGAATTTGCAATGGCTTCCAAGTACTTTGCGAAGCGCACTTACTGCCAGGCGCGCTCACCCGCAATCACGAACTGCATTTTCTCTGTCGCGATCAAAAATTAGAGATAACAAATAGCCAAACTGCCTGGACAACGTCTTATAAAGTCGGGCAAGAGATTGTTATCCCACTCAAAAATGGCGAAGGTTCTTTTCAATGTGATGATGCAACTCTGGCGGCTTTAGAAGGCGAAGGCCGCATAATTGCGCGTTACGTAGGTGAAAACCCCAATGGATCTCGCAACAAAATCGCTGGAATTACCAATGAGCGCGGCAACGTAGTTGGTTTGATGCCTCACCCAGAACACGCCATTGATCCCTTAACTGGACCAACCGCAGATGGCTTGGGCTTCTTCACCTCTGTTTTAAATGCGATGGTGAAGTAATGGCGCTGGATACTGTTGCAATCGCCGAAGCTAACCCTGATACAAATCAGCCATTTGCAGAACTCGGGCTGAAGAGTGATGAGTACGCCCGCATTAAAGAAATTTTAGGTCGCCGCCCAACATCTTCAGAGCTGGCTATGTATTCGGTGATGTGGTCAGAACACTGTTCCTACAAATCTTCAAAGGTTCACTTAAAACAATTTGGCGATAAGGCAGTAAAGACCGATGCGCTCTTAGTCGGCATCGGTGAAAATGCTGGAGTAGTCGACGTTGGTCAGGGATATGCAGTAACTTTTAAAATTGAATCACACAACCACCCATCTTTTATTGAGCCATATCAAGGTGCAGCAACTGGAGTTGGTGGAATCGTTCGCGATATTTTAACAATGGGTGCCCGCCCGATTGCAGTTATGGATCCACTTCGTTTTGGTCCAGCAGATGCCGCCGACACACGTCGCGTTCTGCCCGGGATTATCGCGGGCGTTGGTGGCTATGGAAATTGTTTAGGCCTGCCCAATATTGGCGGTGAAGTTGTATTTGATGAAACTTACGTAGGCAATCCACTTGTAAATGCTTTATGTGTTGGAGTTATGAAACATAGCGATATCAAACTCGCTAAAGCCGCCGGTGCTGGAAATCTAGTTGTGCTTTACGGCGCAAAAACCGGTGGCGATGGAATCGGTGGAGTTTCAGTTCTAGCCTCTGAAACCTTTGATGCCACAGGTCCCGCAAAGCGCCCAGCGGTGCAAGTCGGAGATCCATTCGTTGAAAAAGTCTTGATTGAATGCTCGTTGGAAATTTTCGCAGAAGACCTTGTAGTAGGCATCCAAGACCTTGGCGGGGCAGGCTTATCTTGCGCAACCAGCGAATTAGCATCTGGCGGTAGCGGCGGTATGAAAGTTGAACTAGATCGTGTTCCGTTGCGCGATGCCACTTTATCTCCAGAAGAAATCTTGATGTCTGAATCACAAGAGCGCATGTGCGCGATTGTGGAACCAAAACACATTGCGCGCTTCTTGGAAATCTGCAAAAAATGGGATGTCACGGTCACGGTAATCGGTGAAGTAACCGATGGCGAACGCTTGGAAATTACTTGGCACGGCGAATTAATCGTGGATGTCCCACCGCGCACCGTTGCACACGAAGGTCCTGTATATAACCGTCCGCTTGCTAAGCCGGAATATGTAGATCGTGTTAACGCCGAAGTGATAAATGTTCCGAGGCCTGAAACAGCTGAGCAGATTAAAGAAACCGTCCTTAAATTAGCTGCCACTCCCAACTTGGCAGATAAATCCTGGGTAACCGCGCAATACGATCGTTATGTTCAGGGAAATACCATCCAATCGCAACCAGATGATTCCGGAATGGTTCGCATTGATGAAAAGACAAATCTTGGTGTGGCAATTGCAGCCGATGCAAATGCCAATTGGTCATACTTAAATCCTTACGAGGGCGCAAAATTGGCACTTGCCGAAGCCGCACGAAATATTGCAACAGCAGGTGCGAAGCCACTTGCGGTGACTAATTGCCTTAACTTTGGATCGCCAGAAGATCCGGGCGTAATGTGGCAGTTCGCCGAATCTGTTCGTGGACTTGCTGATGGATGTTTAGAGATGGGTCTGCCAGTAACTGGCGGCAACGTTTCTTTCTACAATCAAACTGGCGCAGTTGCGATCTTGCCAACTCCAGTCATCGGCGTACTTGGTGTTATTGATGATGTTCGCACACGAACTCCAATGAGTTTTGATCGCGCAGACCTAGAACTCTATTTACTTGGCGATACCCAAGATGACATCGCAGGCAGCGAGTGGGCTTATATGCACGGACAGCGCGGAGGTAAAGCACCAATCGCTGATTTACAGCGAGAAATGCGCCTAATTAACTTACTTGTTGCTGGACGAACTTCACAAATATTCACCGCAGCACATGACTTAAGCCAAGGTGGGCTTAGCGCAACTCTGACTGAGATGGTTCTGCGTCATAACGTCGGTGCAATTGTTGAAATTGAAAATCCAGGTACAACTCTGATTTCAGAATCACCAGGGCGCGTTGTTGTGGCTGTCGATCCTGCAAAGAGCGCAGCACTCCAAGATTTGGCTGCGAAAGAGAAGATATCAATTACCAAAATTGGAACCACCGGTGGATCTAGCTTGGTAATCAATGGCGCGCATATTTCTTTAACAGAACTTCACAAGGCGCACACCGAAACTTTTCCTAAGTTGTTTGGATAAAGATGCGCGACCCGATAATCCTAGAAGAGGTGAAGCAAACCCTGGCAGCGTTAGTTGAACGCTCACCTGGCCGAGCGATTGAAGTTCGCATTCCACCTTATGCAGCGGTGCAATGCGGCGATGGGCCAACTCATACCCGTGGCACTCCCGCAAATGTAATTGAGATGAGCGCAGATACCTGGTTGGCCTTGGCTAAGGGTGAGCGCACCTGGGCCGATGCAATGTCAGCGGGGGATATAAACGCATCTGGTGTGCGTGCAGATTTAACAGAACATTTGCCAATTAGGATTAAGCCATGACGCGCCGCCCCGATGGTCTCTTAAACCATAACGTCTTAGATGACGATAAAGCGCCGCAAGATGCTTGTGGAGTATTTGGTGTGTGGGCTCCGAAAGAAGAAGTCGCAAAGCTAACTTTCTATGGTTTGTACGCACTTCAACATCGCGGACAAGAATCTGCAGGTATCGCAGCAAGTGATGGCGAGAGAATTTTGATTTACAAAGATATGGGTCTGGTTTCTCAAGTATTTACCGAAACTGATTTAGCATCTTTAACTGGTGATTTAGCAATTGGCCATTGTCGTTACAGCACTACAGGATCAAGCACTTGGGTTAACGCCCAACCAACGCTAAGGCCAACTAAATACGGCACTTTGGCGCTAGCCCACAATGGAAATTTAACAAATACCGGCGATCTGGCTGAGATGGTTCAGAAGCTCGAAGGCGACTCAGCGAAAAATGGACGAGGCGCTACAACAGATACTGAAATTATGACGGCGCTAATTGGCCTGCAAGATGAGAAGAATGTAGAAGCTAGCGCGATAGCTGTATTGCCAAAGCTAGAAGGCGCATTCTCGTTGGTATTTATGGATGAGAAAACTTTATATGCAGCGCGCGATCGACACGGTGTTCGCCCGCTAGTAATTGGAAAGTTAGAACGAGGTTGGGTGGTTGCTTCCGAAACCGCAGCCCTGGATATTGTCGGTGCTGCCTTTGTGCGCGAAGTAGAACCTGGCGAGTTCTTAGCGATCAACGAAGATGGGATTCGCTCCCAAATTTGGGCAAAACCAGATCCAAAGGGTTGTCTCTTTGAATATGTTTACTTGGCTCGTCCAGATACAACAATTGCCGGTCAAGGCGTTCACGCAACGCGAGTTCGCATCGGAAAACGTTTAGCAATTGAGGCACCAGTTGAGGCTGATTTAGTGATTCCAGTTCCAGAATCTGGAACACCTGCAGCTATTGGTTACGCACAACAATCAGGAATTCCTTACGGTTTAGGGCTAGTGAAAAATTCATATGTTGGTCGCACATTTATTCAGCCGTCCCAAACAATTCGCCAGCTAGGTATTCGTTTGAAGTTAAATCCCTTGCGCGAAATTATTGAAGGAAAAAGAATTATTGTTGTTGATGACTCAATTGTGCGCGGAAATACGCAACGCGCAATTGTGCGCATGCTCCGCGAAGCCGGTGCAAAAGAGATCCACGTGCGGATCTCCAGCCCACCAGTTGAATGGCCGTGTTATTACGGAATTGACTTTGCATCCCGCGCCGAGTTAATTGCTAGTGGATTAGAAGTGGAAGAAATCCGCCGCTCCATCGGCGCAGATTCCCTTAGTTATGTCTCGCTTGAAGGCTTGATCGCCGCAACCACAATCGCTGAAGATAAGCTTTGTACCGCTTGTTTTACGGGTAAATATCCGATTTCAGTGCCGACTGATATGTCAGAAGGAAAGATGCGCCTGGAAATTACTGAAACCGTGAAAAGTCATGAGCACATATAAAGACGCGGGCGTCGATATCGACGCTGGTGATCGCGCCGTTGAATTAATGAAGGCATCTATCGCCAAAGCATCTCGTCCTGAAGTAATGGGCGGTATCGGTGGATTTGCGGGACTCTTTGATGCCAGCGCGCTAAAGAAAATGAACAAGCCCTTGCTGGCTACTTCGACTGATGGCGTTGGTACTAAAACTGAGATCGCCAGACAGATGGGAATTTACGACACAATCGGAGAAGATTTAGTTGCAATGGTCGTTGATGATCTAGTTGTTTGTGGTGCGGAACCGCTATTTATGACTGATTACATCGCAGTTGGAAAAGTGATTCCTGAGCGAATTGCCGACATCGTTAAAGGAATTGCCAGAGGATGTGAAAAAGCAAATACCGCTTTGATCGGTGGAGAAACCGCTGAACATCCTGGGTTACTCAAAGAAGATGAATTTGATATTGCAGGCGCTGCAACCGGTGTGGTTGATGCCGATAAACAACTTGGTTCTCATCGCGTAAAGGCCGGAGATGTAATCATTGCAATGCCGGCGAGTGGATTTCATGCAAATGGTTATTCATTGGTGCGCCATATTCTGGCAACGCAAAAATTAGATCTGCATAAACAGTATGACGGACTAACAAAAACATTGGGAGAAATTCTCTTAACCCCAACTGAGATTTACACCTTGGATTGTCTAGCGTTAATCAAGGCGCAGTCAGAAAATATCAGGACTTTTTCGCACATCACTGGTGGTGGGTTGGCAGATAACACTGCACGTGTGATTCCGGATGGGCTAATTGCAAAATACGACCGAACAACTTGGGCGCTTCCTGGCGAAATGAAATTTATGGCCGAGGTCGCCAAGGTGCCGCAAGCGGACATGGAGCGCACCTGGAATTGCGGTATCGGAATGGTCGCCATCGTGGACCCGGCGATTGCCGACCTGACCATCAGATCACTGGCGGCGCGGGGGATGAAAGCCTGGATCGCAGGCTCAATTCACGCTCAAAGTGGCCCAGGTGCGGCTGCTTTGGAAGGTAACTACCTGACGCGATAACCTACGCGTCTTGACGAATTTAACTTTGGTAAGGAGGTCGCCCAATGGGTCGCGGCCGTGCAAAAGCTAAACAAACAAAAGTAGCAAGAGATCTCAAATACAACTCACAAGAGATGGACCTTGATCGTCTTGCCAAAGAACTCCATGGTGAGGATTCATCAAATAAGTCTCGCGATGATGATGACCCATTTGCTGAGGGTAATTACATTCCTCGTGCGTAATCCACGCGCTTAACATCCACTTGCGATTAAAGTGAGACCAACTCCTTACGTAGCATCACTTCGTATCTACGAACCACTTTCTGCTTTTGAACCCGCGGATCGGTTGCGTTGGCAGGAGTTAAAAGCTGATGAAAATTCTAAGCGGAGCGAACAAGAGCTAGCGTTGCGCCGTTTAGTTTTTCCTGAACCGCCTGCTGGCCGTCCCGATGGTGCACATATTTTAGATATCGATGGCCTGCGTTATGTTTCGCCTTGGTCAACCGCAACGCGTTGTTGGGCCGCTCTCGATGATTTCAAAGAGTCTCTCCCTTCGTCGGTGACACCGCTCTTTATTCCGCAATCTTTAGAAGATGTAATTACTGCTGGCGTTGATTTAATGGAAGATCGCGTGCCGCATATTTTGACTGAAAATTGGTTAATACCTCCGCGTTGGTTCTCATTATTTATGGCGGAAGAGCGCATCCGCGGCGAAGATGAAGATGGGTTGTTCTGCATTATGCGAGCCACCATTGCAGATGCCAAAGCGCGCACTGAAGTTGCACATCAAACGGTTAGAAACGCATTCGGTGAAGGTTCAGTAGAAGCAGAGATCGAACATTTATTGGAATGGCTAGATATGTTTCACAATAAATCACTTGTGGAACTCGATTACGGCGGACTAGCAAACTACTTAGATCATGGGTTGCGCTTAGCTGGCGAAGAAGGGCTAGAAGCAGATACTTCAGTGGAAGATGTTCTGTTATCTCTTTCAGGCCTTGCCGCCGGTGACGGTCAGATGGCTGGCCAAGGTTATGAACGCCTGGTTTCACGCTGGCGCATCGTGCAGAGCTTTGAATCTGCGATTTAACGATCGCATACGCTCAACTCACTCTTGCTATTTGCGCTTACTTTGGCGGATACTTCCGACAGTCGTAACAAATCGGACATCTAAAGAAATTATAGAGGAGCGTTATGAATCGCATACCTGATGCAGAAATCTTGCTCACTCCTCGTGAGGTCGCCGATCTATTTGGCGTTGATCCAAAGACAGTTACTCGATGGGCCAAAGCCGGAAAGTTAACTTCAATCCGCACACTTGGTGGACATCGCAGATTCCGTAAATCTGAAGTTGATGATCTTCGAAACAATTACTTTAAGAGCGAGACCAAGTAAGTAATTTATGGAATTTTCAGTTCTGCAATTCGTCGCACTTGGCGTGCTTACATTCGTCTTTGTTGGTGCGATTACTCCGCTAATGCGCAAACTAGCTTTGCGAATCGGCGCGGTTGATGCACCAAATCTAGCCCGCAAGGTTCAGAAAGAACCGGTTCCGTATTTAGGTGGAGTTGCAATTGCAATCGGCGTAGTCGGTGCATCGTACGGTTCGCTATTGGCTGTTGATTTTTCAATGGAGACTTTTCGTTTAGCAAGTTTCGTTTTAGTTCCAGCGATAGCAATTTCAGTGATGGGTCTGATTGATGACTTGCGAGGTTTAGCACCTTGGCCTCGTTTGATTGCGCAAACCGTGACTGGAATTATTGTGGCAATCATCTTGACTTCAACTGACACCATGGGCGTCGCCTTTGGAAACACTTTTTTAAACTACGCCATATCAGTCTTATGGATTGTCGGCGTCTGCAACTCCATTAATTTCTTTGATAATTTAGATGGAGGCGCTGCAGGTACCGTTGCCGTTATCTCCATTTTCTTATTCTTTATCGCCTACGATCGCCAACAAGTATTGGTCAGCGCACTCGCCATTGTTACAGCTGGTGCGACTGCGGGCTTTTTAATGTGGAATCGGGCTCCAGCCAAGATTTATATGGGAGATGCCGGTGCGCTCTTTCTCGGCATCATTATTTCGGTATTAACAATTCGCTTAAGTCCAGGAGTTGTTCCGCAAGTAAAGTCATTTGCGATCCCACTGGCGTTAATGGCGGTGCCAATTCTTGATACAACAGTCGCTGTCACATCTCGTATTTATCGCGGGATTTCGCCCTTCCAAGGGGGTACGGATCACCTGTCGCATCGCTTGGTGCGCGCAGGTCTAACGAGACGAATTGCTGCATTTACTTTATGGGCCTTGGCCGCCTTTTATGGCGCACTCGCACTAGCTATCTATCTCTGGCCAGATACCGCTGGTTATCAATTAATGGCAATTGGTGCAGCGGCATGGCTCTTTAAATTGGTTTACTTCTTACGAATTCCATCTGAGGGGTAGACTGTTCTTATGGCTAACAACGATGATGTAAAAGCGAGAATGCTCGCCGCTCTTGAAGCGAAAAAAGGTAAAAAGGGCGCACCTGGAACTCAGACACATGCTGAAGGTGGTTCAAAGATTCGTGGTGGTCAACGCAGTGGTGGAGCACCACAGGTGCAACGTAAAGCGGGACCTTCAGGATCAGGTTCTGCCGGTTAAACCGGTTTCATTTAATTTAACTGCAGTGGCTCGGGACAGGATCGAACTGTCGACCTCACGATTTTCAGTCGCGCGCTCGTACCAACTGAGCTACCGAGCCAATATTAAATTGTTTAAAATTAAAAAAGAATAGAGTGTGTGGACACTCTATTCTCGCGACCCGGACGGGACTTGAACCCGCGACCTCCGCCGTGACAGGGCGGCGCGCTAACCAACTGCGCTACCGGGCCTTAAAGATTGAAAACATAAGTGGCTCTTATGTCACCTTAAAGCCGTTACACCGAATAAATTCGGCCTTGCAATCTGCCAAATTTCTTTGGCCTTGCGTGCCCCCAACGGGATTCGAACCCGTGTTACCGCCGTGAAAGGGCGATGTCCTAGGCCCCTAGACGATGGGGACGTTTGAGGCTCGCAAATCGTACCCGTTAATGGGGTGCAGACCAAAATCGGTTAAAACTTTGCCCTGAAATAGCAGTAAATAGCTCTATTTTAAAGAAGTGACCACTGAATCGTGATTGAGACAGTGACATCTTGCTCGCCTAAATCAACAACTGTTGCTTCAGAATCTGCAGCCTTGGACATTGCCAGAATTGGTGAGTATTCAACTGGACTTGAGTTTTCAACCAAGTAATTTACTCGCCCAAGTTTTGCATCCAGTAATTTTGCGTAAGAAGTAGCTTTTGCTTTGGCATTTTTTACCGCAGCAGTGCGCGCTGACTCAGTTGCCTTTGATGCATCAAGTACAAATGGAGTGACACCTTGAATTTGTAATTCATTGCCACCTGCAGCGACTACTGCGTCAACAACAGCACCAGCATTTTCTGCATTCTTGATCGTTACTACAAAGCCCTGAGAACCGCGGTATCCAACTAGAACAGAACCTTTATCTTGGGTGTAGTTATATTCTGGATAAACGGAAATACTCTGGGTCGCGATGTCTCCCTTGAGGATCCCGCTCTTAGTCAAAGCCGCACGAACGGCAGCGCTAACTGTTGAAACCTTTGCAAGTGCTTCCTTATTTGAACCAGCGACAAATGAAACATTGGCATTTAACCGAACCGCATCAGGTGTTACTTTGATTGAACCCTGAGAATTAACGGTCACATAACGCGTTTCTGGCGTTGCAGCTTCCGCAGGAAGAGAAGCGACAATACCTCCGGCTAATGTGAGCGCGATTAATGTGGCGGCTATCTTGCGAATTCGTGTAGTAGTCATGGCTTAAGTATCCCCTATTTATTTACCTGCGGCTGTGATGGAACTGAGAAAGTTATGTGATTTAAAGCGAACGATACAGATCAGCGTGATCCTTTAACATCCGTTCCAATGAGAAATACTGGTTGGTTCTCGCCTTACCTGCCTCACCCATGATCTTACGTAATTGGGCATCTCTAACTAATTTTTCGATGGCATCTGCCATATCTGAGGCGTTTGTTGAGGTTAAGTACCCAGTGCTCTGATCAATGACGATATCTGAAATAGAACCAACTTTGGTAGCAACAATTGGCAATCCCGCTTGTGCTGCCTGTATCAAAGTCAGTGGAATGCCTTCGTTATCGGAAGTCAAGATTGCAATATCGCTAGCGGAAAAAATCTGAGCAATATCACTGCGCCATCCAAAGAAAGTTACATTTAATTGTTCGCGTTCTGCTCGCGTTTTAGAGCTTTCAAAGAGTTCACCCTCTCCGGCTATCAAGAAGCGCAGATCTAGGCCGCGCTGCTTACATTCTTTGGCAACGTCGAGCAATCGATCAGGTCGCTTTATCTGGGTCAGACGCCCAACATAAGTTATGTAAAGCGGCTGCGCGCTAAGACCTAGCGAATTCTGGGCATCTGATTTAGAAATTGCTTTCGGATCGGGCAGCCCAGGAAAAAAGACTCGATATTTATCGCTCTTGCCAATCCCAACAGCAAGCAACTCTTCTTTAACTTTACTGCCGATTGCAATTAATACACTGGTTCGAGCAGCGAAGAACTTCTCAATCAAAACAACAACTCGAGTTAGCGTTTTATTAAAATACCCGTGTAGCAAATGTCCATGGAAGGTATGAACTCGAACTGCCCCACGGCCCGCCAGCAAAGATGCCGCTCGTCCGAGGACTCCGGCTTTCGCTGTGTGAGTGTGAATTACATCTGGTTTGTGTTTACGGATTAGCGAGACCAAACCAAAAAAAGCTTTTAGATCTGCAAGTAAAGAAACTGAACGCCCAAGGCCGGCAATTCGTGTTGCCTTTACATCTTTTGCCACAGTATCCAAATAATCGGCTTCATTTTCATCGCAGAAACCAGTTACGAGAATTTGCTCAATCGCTGATTTATCAAGCCCACGCATTAACTCGGCCACAATCACGGCAGGACCACCCACATTCATGCGGGCGATTATCTGCATAACCTTAACTTGCGGAGCCATGTGGTTATCTTCTCGCAAAAAGGCGCGATAATTGCGGACATGACCGCTGGCGAATTCATATCTAATTGCACCGCCGATGCGCTCTCATCCGCCGCTCAATTATTGAAATCTGGTGGCTTAGTCGCACTTCCCACTGAGACGGTTTATGGCCTAGGCGCAGATGCCACAAATAAAGATGCGGTGGCGCGTATCTACAAAGTAAAAGGTCGTCCCGCTGATCACCCTTTAATCGTTCATATCCATTCAATGCAATCACTAGGTGATTGGGCTGATGAGATTCCAGATTATGCAATATTACTCGCCCGTGATTTCTGGCCCGGCCCAATGACTCTAGTTTTAAAGCGCACTTTGCTAGCCGAAGATTTTGTGACAGGCGGACAACCCACGGTTGGGTTGCGGGTTCCAGACCATTCGATTGCACTCGCACTCCTTTCCGCATTCGCAAAAATCGGCGGACTAGGAATCGCGGCACCAAGTGCCAATCGTTTTGGACGGGTTTCACCAACAACAGCACAAGCTGTTCAAGAAGAGATTGGTGAATTTTTAGATCAAAGCGATTTGATTCTCGATGGCGGCCCTTCCAGTGTTGGCGTTGAATCAACCATTATTGATTGCACATCAGATGCTCCACGCATTTTGCGCCCCGGTGCAATCACAGTTGAGATGATCGAAGAATCGACAGGGCTCAAAGTGTCGCGCGCGGAAACAAATATTCGAGTTAGCGGCTCACTCGAAAACCATTACGCCCCAAATGCAACAGTTGATTTAAACCGAACCCCAATTTCCGGTGAAGGATTTATTGCTCTCTCTGATATTCAAACGCCGGCAAATGTGATTCGCCTAGCTGCTCCAAATTCTGTAGAAGATTTTGCAAGACTTATGTATGCCGCACTTCGCGAAGCTGATGCACAAGGACTCAAATCTGTTGTGGTCACAGAACCTGATGGAGATGGTTTAGCGCTTGCCATTCGTGACCGCTTAATGCGAGCGTCAAAAGGGCGGTAAAAATCCGCTACGATACGGCGAGTGTTTGGCATGTAATTAGCCAAATTACAGTGGGGCCTATAGCTCAGTCGGTAGAGCAACGGACTTTTAATCCGTGGGTCGACGGTTCGAGCCCGTCTGGGCCCACTTTCTACAACAAACCGCGTCGTTTCAGCAGCGGCTCGATCTTTGAGTCACGTCCTCGGAAATTGCGGAACATCTGCATCGAATCAATCGATCCGCCGCGTCCCAATAACGTGTTTCTAAAGTGTTCGCCGTTCTTGCGCTGTAATCCGCCGTTCTCTTTGAACCAATCGACGGTATCGGCATCCAATACTTCTGACCAGATGTAACCGTAGTAACCGGCTGAATATCCACCAGCAAAGATGTGCGAGAAGTAAGTCGAGCGATAGCGCGTAGGAACAGGTGCGAAATCTAGACCATAGTCTTTTATAGCTTGAGTTTCAAAAGCCTCTACATCGCTGACTTTTGCTGCTTCTTCAACTGTGAGTGAGTGCCACGCTAAATCTAAAATTGCAGCAGCTAAATAACTAGTTGTGGCATGACCCTCATTGAAAGTTGATGCCGCATTTAAATTATCAATCCACTCTTGTGGCAGTTTCTCTCCGGTTTCGAAGTGGCGTGCATAATTTTCTACGACCTCTGGCCATAAAATCCACATCTCATTTACCTGTGATGGGAATTCAACAAAGTCACGCTGCACACTTGTTCCAGATACTCGTGGATATTTAACTTGTGAGAGCAGACCATGAAGCGTGTGGCCAAACTCGTGAAAGAGAGTTGTAATTTGATCAAAAGTTAACAGTGTGGGTTTACCAGCTGGAGGCTTTGCAATATTTAGGTTATTGACAACAACGGGAAGTTGGTTGAAGAGGAAGTTTTGATTTACCAGGCTATTCATCCAAGCTCCACCACGCTTTGAATCGCGAGTGTAGAAATCACCGATGAAGAGCCCAAGCTTCGAGCCATCTTCATTAAAGACATCAAAGGCGCGGGCTTCAGGATGGTAGGTAATTAAGTCTGGGCGTTCCTTAAAGGAAATTCCAAAGAGTTTATTGGCGGCGAAAAAGATGCCTTTTTCTAAGACTGATTCCAATTCAAAGTATGGACGCATTTTGCTGGTATCGATGTTGTACTTCTCAAGACGAACCTGCTCGGTATAGAAACCCCAGTCCCAGCTTTCAATATCAGCACCAGCAGATTTCTTTAAGTCTTCTGCTTCCACTTTGGCATTGCGAACAGCGGCAGGTGCAATCTTCCTCAGCATTGCATTTACATTGTCGGGATGTTCGGCTGTTTGCACTGCGATCACGTGCTCGGCATGCGTGTTATTGCCAAACAACTTGGCACGTTCTGCGCGCAACGTAACCATCTTTAGCAGAACTGACTTATTGTCATTTTCATTACCGCGGTTAGCTTTAACTAGGGAATCCTGCATAATTTTCTTGCGAAGAGCTCGATTGCTTAGTGAATCAAGCACAGGGTTTCCGGAGAAATTCACCATTGCGATCAGCCATTTACCCTCATGGCCGCGCTCTTTGGCAGCGGCAGCCGCTGTTGCGATTTCATTCTCGCTCAAGCCATCTAACTCTTCAATACTTTCAACCAGAACAGCCAAGTCATTCGTATCGGTCAATACATTCTTCGCGAACTGAGTTGATAGCTTAGAAAGTTCTTCATTGAGTTGCTTCAATCTTTCGCGTTCTGATTCAGATAGGTGAGCACCTGAATGGACGAGATCTTTGTAATAACGCTCCAGTAACCAAGCATCTTCAGTATTGAGCCCCGAAGATTCGCGGTTTTCATATAAGGATTTAATGCGATTAAAGAGAACCGGATTTAATTGAATTGCATCTTGATGCGCCGCAAGCTTAGGAGCTAACTCTTCTTCAATAGCGTCCAAGGAATCGCTGGTATCACTTGAAGATTTATTGAAGAATACTCTCAGCACGCGCTTCAACATCTGCCCACTTTTTTCGAGAGCAACGATTGTGTTCTCAAATGTCGCGTCCCCTGGAGTGTTCAGAATTTCCTGAACTTCCGCTAACTGTTGCGTGCATCCTTCATAAAACGCCGGCAGGTAATGCTCTTCCTTTATGAGAGCAAATGGTGGAAGTTCGTATTCAAGGGTGCTTCTCTGGGCAAATGGGTTCGCATTAGTCATGCCGCAAACCTTACCGACAATGTAGATTCGAGAAAACGTCGCTATTGCTATGTCATTATTACTCGGTGAGTACAACTACCGCATCGCGCAAAAACAACTGGGTAGTGCTTTACCTGGCTTTGGGCATTGTCTGGGGATGTTCTTTTATCTTCATCAAACTCGGTCTTGAATTCTTGACTCCATTTGGAGTCGCCTTTGGTAGATGTGCATTAGGCGCTGCAACGCTTCTAGTTTGGGCAAAATATAGAAAGATCTCACTACCCAAATCTGGAAAATTATGGGCGCATCTTTGGGTGGTATCGCTTTTGCTAAATGTAATTCCAGGCGTTCTTTTCGCACTTGCCGAAACTGCAGTCACTTCGATCTTGGCAGGAATTATTAATGCGGTAACTCCGCTAATGACTTTGCTTGCAATAATGCTCGTGACGCGAGATGAGAAACCAAAGTTTTATCAGATTATAGGAATCCTGATCGGATTCATTGGAGTTCTAACAGTTCTTGGCGCTTGGAAAGGGCTAGGCGAGAATCCTCTGTGGGCAATTTTGGTCTTGCTAGGTGCAGTGACTTGCTACGGATTCTCTTTCCCATATTCGCGCCGTTTTATCTTGCCTCACAAATTACAACCAGAATCAATGGCGGCAGCTCAAGTTACAACTGGTGCGATTACGCTCCTACCTTTCTACTTATTTGATGGAATTTCACGAGATGTTTACCGACCAGGTCCCGTCGCTGCAATGTTGGCCTTAGGTATATTCGGTAGCGGTTTTGCATATATCTGGAACTTTAAAATAATGGAGGTTGCGGGAAGTGCGATCGCCAGCAGCGTTACTTACCTGACGCCTGTAGTGGCAGTGATTGTCGGAATTATTTTTCTTAAAGAGCGTTTGTTTTGGTACGAACCAGTCGGTGCGCTAATTGTTTTACTCGGCGCCGCTATCGGTCAAAATCGAATAAAGGTAGTAAAAAGCAGATCAATTAAAGGTTAAATCCAACCGGTAGTTCGAGACGGTGGGATTTCAAAAGCTCTTTGTCTTTCAGAATCGCATCTGTCTTACCGTCGGCAACGATGATGCCGCCCGAAAGGATTACTGATCGCTCACAAAGTTCGTGGGCGTATGGCAAATCGTGAGTGACCATCACAATTGTGATATCAAGAGAGCGCAAAATATCGGCTAGTTCGCGCCGACTAGCTGGGTCTAAATTAGAAGATGGTTCGTCCAGAATTAATATCTCCGGTTTCATCGCCAGGACAGTAGCAACTGCGACTCTACGACGTTGTCCAAAAGATAAGTGGTGTGGTGGACGATCGATAAAGTCGAGCATTCCCACTTGAGTAAGCGCTTGGGCTACTACTTCATTTAACTCTTCACCGCGCAACCCCATGTTGTAAGGGCCAAAGGCAACATCTTCGCCAACTGTTGGCATAAATAATTGATCATCGGGATCTTGAAAAACAATTCCAACCTTAGAGCGAATTGCCTTGAGAGATTCTTTGTTCTTGCTGTCGACAAGCTGTCCAGAGATACGAACTTCACCCTGCATAGTCGGGTGTATACCGTTCATATGCATTACTAACGTTGTCTTACCGGCACCGTTTGGACCCAGAAGTGCAACTCGCTCGCCCTTTTGAATTGTTAAATTGACACCGAAGAGCGCTTGATTGCCATCGGGATAGGCAAATGCGAGTTCGGAGATTTGCAGACTCGGGGTGCTTGTCATTTTTACCAACCAATCATCAGAGCAATAAGTGAAGCGATGAGAGCTAGAAACGGAATGGAAAGCGCAGTTACCCATTGCCGCGCAGTCACAGATTGATTGTTTAAAGAAGGGAGTACGCCATCGAAGCCACGCGAGAGCATGGCTAAGTGCACCCGCTCACCGCGCTCGTATGATCGAATAAAGAGCGCTGCGGCTGCTGTTGCTAAAACTTTCCAATGTTTGATTCCGGTTGCGATAAAACCGCGTGATTCGCGGGCAACTTTCATCCGCTCCATCTCATCGCTAATCACATTGATGTATCGCAACATAAATGAAGCGATCTGAACCATTATCGTAGGAAGTTTTAGCGTTTCCAGGCCGCGTAAAATTTCGCGGGCGGTGGTTGTCGTTGAAAGAATGACTGCGGCTAAAACGCCGAGTGTTCCCTTTACTACAATCGAAGTTCCAGCCAATAAGCCGTCGCGATAAAGTTCTAAACCGAAAACAGAGAACTTTTCCCCTTCACCAAAAAATGGCATCAATATCGCGAAGAAGATAAATGGAATTTCGATTAGCGCGCGCTTAAAGAGAAGCAGAAGCGGGATTTTGCTCATCACAGCGGTAAAGATCAACAGGCTGAAGAAGGCGATAAAGGCGGGCCAACGCGTAATCGGAGTAGCCACCGAAACCGAAATAAAGGCAAGAACAGTCAAAATTTTTACGTGCGCTGCTAGGGAATGGGCTACCGAATGTCGGTGTAAGTAAAGACGTTCTCCTACATCGTGGCCGTGATGGTGGCCGTGACTGTGTACGAGATCAAGGTCTGGGCTTTGAATTTTTATTTTATTCCGCCAGGTTTACGACGGATCAAGAAAAAGAGTCCAGTAGAGATAGCGCCAGTAGCAATTACACCGATCACTCCTGCGGCACCAGTTGAAAGGCGGGCGTTTTCAACGCCTTTAACACCATAATCAGCGAGCACGCCATCGCTATTGGTGTTCTCTTTTGCGGTTTCAATAAATCCAATATCACCAGCGACTTTTTCAAGTCCATCCGGGCTAGATGAAGCATAAAAAGAAACGACGCCGGCTAGAAAGAGCGATGCGAGGAAACCCGAGATTAAAAATGTTTTCTGTTTCATTTATTGGCCCGAATTTCTAATTGAGAAACCTGATTTTTATATCCGTAAACTAAATCTGAACGGCTGGCGAGTACTGCACCGACGGCAAAGAAAGTGATTAGAGCTTCACCGATTCCGATGAGTAAGTGTGTACCGATCATTGCAGCAAGAACCGCCGATACCGAAAAAGTGGCGTTTGCACCAATTGCATATTGCAGAACGAAACCTGCCGCGGCAGCTGGTACTGAAAGAAGCGCAGCGATCGCTGCTGCGATACTGATTGAGACTTTCTTCTTCGGCATAATCTTTTTAATCAAAAGAAATACGCCATAACCAAACCAGACGGCGATGATGGACATATTGAAGATACTTAAACCAAGGGCGCTTAACCCACCATCGGCAAATAAGAGCGCTTGCAAAATTAAAACAATTGTTATCGCAAGAGTTGCCGCATACGGCCCGATTAAAACTGCAGCCAGGGCAGCGCCGAGTAAGTGTCCACTGGTGCCTGCCGCTACTGGAAAGTTGAGCATCTGCACCGCAAAGATAAAGGTGGCGGTCAGACCGGCTAAAGGTGCGGTCTTTTCATCGAGTGAGGATTTCGCCCCACGGATAGAAATGGCCACGCCAGCGGCGGCCACGACGGCGAAAGCGCCAGAGGTAGGTAGGTCAATGAACCCATCGGGGATATGCATGGCTTGATTTTAACCTAGATGCAAATGATTCGCATCTGGAAATTGGCCCCAAACGGCTAAGTCAGACCTCCTGCAGATCCACTTTGGACTAATCTCAAGGCAAGTGAAATAGATCTGGGGGTATCGATGAGCGAAGATGATGGCCAAGACGAGCTCGTATCCGAGGAAATGCTCTGGGATCGAATACCGGAAGTAAATGGCGCAGAACGCGCAAATACTTATTACGAACTCTCTGCCCGAATCTTTGCTCGCGGTCAATATGACGAAGCGCTCGCGCTCGCCGAAACCGCACGCGATATCTTCGCCGAACTCGGCGCAGCAGAATCCAGTGAAGGTCTTGCTCAGGCTTACTCTGCAATCGGCTATAACTTAAATCAATTAAAGCGCATGGATGAAGCTGCATCTGCAATGAGTAAAGCGGTAGAAATTTTGCGCGAGAGTAAATCACCTCTCTCGCTTGAACTAGCCTGCACGCTAGGCGAGTGGTGGTATGCCTCGAAGAATTTTGAAAAAGTTGTCGAGATAATGGATGAATGCGCGCAAGAACATTTGGTCGATGGAAACCAGGTTGGTGCGGCTAACGATCTGCACCTGCTCGGATGCGCATATCGCGAATTAAAGAAATTTGATTTAGCAATTAAAACTTTTAAGGAAGCGCGTTTAATTTTTAAGACTGAAAAAGAAGTGATTCAGGTTGCTCGCTGTGATCAGAAAATTGCATCTTGCTATGTAGAAGTCGGCGATGGCGAGAAAGCTTTAGAAGCAGCGCGTAAAGCGATCGATGTATTTGAAACTGGACATGATCATCGCCGCGAAACTTTTGCTCTTCTTGAATATGGGAAAGCGGAAGTACTTATCGGCAAGCTAGAAGATGGCTTATCTACCTTAGATGGCGTATTACAGATAATTTCTGAGGATGAACCAAAAGATTTTGAACTAATCGTTGATATCGAGATGCGGATGTCAGCGGTTCTGCGCAGCTTAGGACGTATAGATGAGGCAAATGAGATTGATCGACGCCTTATTGCAGTGCGTGAAGCGATGGAAGATGTGCCTGCTCCAACTGATCTAGGTGACTAACCCGCTAGCTCAATCTTGGAAGGTGCTGCAACGCCCAGTGATACATTGCGATCGCACCTGCAGCAGATGCATTCATAGAACGCGTAGATCCATATTGCTGTATTGCGTATAAGACTTCGCAAGCGGCAATGCCTTCATCAGACATTCCCGCGCCTTCTTGGCCAAAAAGCAGCACACAAGACTCAGGCAGATCTGAACCTTCAAGTTGTTTAGATGATGGAACGTTATCTATTCCAATTATCGGCAAATTGTTTTCTTTGCACCAAGTTGAAAAATCGGCGATTGTCGGGTGATGGATCACTCTCAGGTATTTATCAGTAACCATTGCACCGCGCTTGTTCCAATCACGCTTTCCAACGATATGAACTGCTGAAACATTAAATGCATTGGCTGTGCGGACGACAGATCCGATATTTAAATCGTGCTGCCAATTCTCAATTGCTATGTGCAATTTATGTCGTTTAGTGTCTAAATCAGCGACAATCGCCTCTACTGACCAATATCTGTAGTGATCTAGAACATTTCTACGATCACCATTTTCTAGTAATTCTGGATCATATTGCGAGCCCGTTGGCCAAGGTTTCTCGTGTGGCCCGACTCCGACTACGGGAAAGAATTCTCCTGGTCCAATCGTGGCAGGTGTATTCATTTCCATATGCGCACTCTAAACTTAATAAGGGTTAAACGCTAGAAAGGGCTAAATATATGGAAACAGTATTTCTCATCGCCTACATCGTGCATATGTTGGCAATAGTCGGAATTCTCGGATTATTACTATTTCCGTGGAATAAAAGCCCTCGAAAACTTTCACCAGGAGTCTTGCATAGCGCCGCAACCGCTCTGGTAGCAGGGCTCGTAATGGTGGGTACGTACGCTTCAGCGAAACCAGATGAAACCCTTGATCACACCAAAGTTGGTATAAAACTGGTAATTGTTCTGATCATTCTTGTAATCAGTTACTTAAATCTTAAAAAACCTGAGCTAAAGAAGAACACTTGGCTCGCTCTAATTGGGTTAACTCTGCTCAATATCATTATTGCAACTGCCCGGATTTAATTAGCCACGATGAAAAAGCTCTTGGGGTTAAGCGCTGCCATTATGGCGGCGAGTTTTTTTGCGACCTCAACAGCTTCCGCATTTGATCCATCTAGCGCAGCGAATGTATTTGCACGTATGGCTGCTTCACCAACACTGAGCAATCCTTCAGTATCGCTAATTGATGTGAGCACAGGAAAAGTAGTTTTTGAATCTAATGCCAACTCACAACGCAAACCGGCATCACTGATGAAGTTGCTATCAGCCTCAGCCACATTGCGATATTTAAATCCTTCGAAAGTCTTTGCTACTTCAGTTGCTCTCGGGCCAACACCCAACTCAATAGTCATTGATGGTGAATACGACCCGTGGATATCAATGAATAGCAAAGAAGCTTTAAAAATGGGTCGGACTTCCTTTTATGCGCTAGCCTCAAAAAGTTTGAGCGTCATTGCAAAGAGATCAGGCGAACCGGTAAAGAAATTGCAGGTTTACTACAACGACCTGTATTCCAAAGATGTAGCAAATTTTAAAGCGTATTATAAAAAACGGGGAGTAAGCGCCAACATTGTGAGTGTGAGCGATTTAAAGGCAAAATCACTCGTTACCGAGCAAATTTTCTATTCCACTTCGCCAACCATTAAAGAAATCATGAATTGGTTTCTAGTCTGGAGCGATAATATTGTTTCAGAACGAATGGCGCGATTAGCCGCGAAGGCCGCAGGTAATGACTTCAATGAAAAAGGCGTTGCAAAAACCTTCGATAAAGTACTTAGAGAGTTAGGGATTGATCCTTCAAAAATCATTATAAAAGATGCAAGTGGTTTATCTAAGCAAAATAAATTGACCGCAAATATTCTTTCGCAGCTCTTATATAAAATTCATTCCGATCCGCTCTTTTCACAGTTAATTGATGGACTACCAGTGGGTGGACAAACGGGAACCTTAAGTAAGCGATATATTGAATTTGCACCACAAGCAGTTGGTTTAGTAAAGGCAAAGACCGGAACGCTTTCAGGTACTGTCAGCTTGGCGGGCTATGTTCAATCAGGTGATCGCGAATATGCCTTCACAATCATCGCCGACCAAATCGGACGGACTAATGCCGCAAGTGAGCGAGCACGAAAAACTCTAGATATTTATTTGGGCAAGATAGCTGCGCCGCTAATGTTGCCGGTTACCGAAACGCCAACTGCGACTATTGGTTAGCAAATACCTTAATTGATCCGCCATAACAGGCTACCCAAGTTCGAGAATATACAGATTCGTAAGTAACGCCAATCGGTTCAGCGCAGACTTTAATGTTCTGGATCACTTTCATATCTGATGTTCTAACTTTGGAGAGAGTTCCGCTACGGAAATTAACAACAAATAGCGCAGAGCCATCAGAAGAAATTGCCAAACTGCGTGCAGCTTTACCGGTCGCTACCGCCTTGATGGCCTTATTGGTATCCAAGTCCCAAGCGATTACTTTGCCAGAGATATTTAAAGTCGCATATAGCTTGGAGTTATCGGGGGATAATTCAATCGCGCGCGGATTAGAACCAATCGGAATGTGCTTCACCGAGAAATCTTCAAGATTTATGCGATGAATTCGGTTGCCACCCATTTCGGCTACGTATGCAAATTTACTATCGCTAGAGATTGAAATACCTCGTGGATAGCGTCCGATTTTGATTGATTTAACAGTCTTTTGAGTTTCAACTGAAATTACGGTCAATGTATATGAACACCAATTTGAAACCAGAATGTATTTGTTATCTGGTGTTACCTTCACAACCTTTGGTACAGATCCGACCGGATAAACTGCATCGATCTTGTTGTTAGATAGATTTATGCGAGACAAATAACTTGAATCGTAACCTGATGCAGGTGAGCAGGTGTCAGTGCCTTCTTTATTAAATCCTTTGCCGTACATCGCATAATTTGTGAAGTACAAGTAGTTGCCATCTGGTGAGTAGGCACCTTCTACCGGAGCACCTTTATAAATTCCGGAATATTTCTTATATCCAAACTTTGACAATTCCACCGAGTCGGGAACCGTACTTTTAAGTTGGAGGGTTTCTGCATCATAAATAGTTACGCTATGGCGATACATCATGTTATGAGCACTGACTAAGCCAGCATTAGATGCTTGAACAGATTTAGGGGCAATCGCGCCAGTAATTGTTTTGATAAGCGTTAGCTTTGTCTGATCGGTTGTTGCACTAGCGCTGCTTGGCAGTGATGTGGCTAAAAATAAAAGTGCAAAAGAAAAACTCACCCACTTTAGCCTCATGGTGGGTGAGTTTACCTTTATAAATTAGTGGTCGTCGTCCTCATCGTCTTCTTCATCTTCGTCATAATCATCGTCATCCTCATCGTCATCGCCGCCTGTTGGTAAAGAAGCGATAGATGGTGGCTTTGGAGTAGTTGGTTGATTAACGACAATTGGAGTAGGAATCAAACTTGATTTGCCTGAAGCGCTAACGCTCGGTGCTGACGGTTCAGCAGGTGAGGAGGCGACAGAAAGGTTTATCCCTTGCTCTGATGAGATAGCAGGTGTTTCCGCTCCGTTTTGCGCGACAAGTGCTCCGAGGCCAACAATTGACATGGCAGTGGCAAGCACTAGCGCAGGAAGTGCGCGCGCCGACCTTTTAACTCGCGGCGCAGAATCTGTTTCCGCGAGCTGGATCCATTCGGGCTTATTTGGAGGTGTCATTTGTCATATCCCTTTCTTCATTACGCACGATAGGCGAGGATCCTCAGAAGACCATGAGAACACGACTCATTAATGCTGAGTAATCTTGTCCCGTGCGCACCGATTCACACGTAAATCTCTCCGCAAAAGTTCGGGGATATGTAGACCTAATGAAATTGCGCGTAGTTGAGCTCTTATTGGTTTCAACACTTCCAGCGATGGTCTTAGCCGAAGGTGGATTACCTTCTCTTTCTCTCACCATCGCAACTTTAATTGGTGGAACATTGGCTGCCGGAAGTGCAAATGCATTTAATATGGTGATCGAATCTGAATCAGATAAATTGATGAAACGAACTGCGAAGCGTCCATTGGCAACTGGCGTTTTGAATAAAAGAGAAGCAACGCTTTTCGCAACTTTCATTGGGTTGTTTTCGCTAGCCATATTTCAAATCTTTACAACTTCTCTAGCAACGCTATTAACTTTGATTGCAATTGCCTTTTATGTTTTTGTCTACACAATCGCGCTAAAGAGACGGACACCGCAGAACATAGTCTGGGGAGGCGCTGCTGGTTGCATGCCAGCGCTAATTGGTTGGGCCGCAGTTACGAATACCTTGTCGGTCACTGCGTGGTCTTTCTTTTTAGTAATTTTCTTCTGGACACCACCGCATTTCTGGGCGCTGGCAATCAAATATAAAGATGACTATGCCGCAGCAGGAATTCCAATGTTGCCAGTAGTAGCCAGCAAGACCCATTTACTTCGCCAGATGTGGGTGTACACGATTGCGATGATCGCATCTTCGGCCGCCTTATTTATAAATGCAGATCTGCAATTTTGGGCACAAGCGCTAAATATCATTTTAGGTGTTGTATTTGCCTGGCAGCTTCGCGGCCTCGATGAGAAATCCGAAAATTACGAAAAAACCGCAGGAAAGATTTTTAATTGGTCAATAAGTTATTTAAGTCTGTTATCTGTATTGCTAGTTGCTGCTCAGTTGTTAAAGGCTTGAGATAAGTCTTTAATCAAATCGTCGACGTGTTCTAGCCCAACTGATAGACGCAACACTGAAGGCGTAATTCCCATCTCTGCCTGAACTTCTGGCGATAGACGACGGTGAGTTGTCGACGCTGGGTGAGTTATGAGGGACTTACTGTCGCCCAAGTTATTGGAGATATCGATAATTCGCAGGGCATCCATAAATTTGAAGGCATCTTTCTGGCTGCCCACAAATTCAATGCCGATAGTGCTTCCTCCGCGACTCATCTGCTTCTGCGCAATTGCATAATCTGGATGAGACTTAAGCCCCGGATATTTAACCGTTTTTATTTCTTTACGGGTGACAAAGAATTCAGCGATGGCTTGTGCGTTTTGGCACATTCTTTCTACGCGCAACTCCATAGTTTCAAGAGATTTCAAAATTACCCACGCGCTAAATGGGCTAAGCGTCGGGCCAGTGTGGCGGATAAATGGAATCAAGTATTCGTGAACATAAGAGAAAGAACCTAAAACTGCTCCAGCGAGTACGCGACCTTGTCCATCAATGTGTTTTGTAGCAGAGTACATAACAACATCGGCGCCAAGTTGAAGTGGTTTTTGTAAAACTGGCGAGGCCATTACGTTATCGACGATAACTGTGGCACCTACCTTGTGGGCAAGGTCGCTGACCATGCGAATATCAACAATTTCCATAAGTGGATTACTTGGTGATTCAATAAAGACAACCTTTGTGGGCTTGCTAAGTGCAGCAGCCCACTTCGCTGGATCATTGCCTCTAACTAAATCAACGGTCACGCCCCACTTAGGCAAAATTTCAGTGAGGACAACATGGCAAGAACTAAACATCGCGGCAGATGCAACGATGTGATCTCCCGCGGTGACCATGCAAGCAATCGATGCAAACATGGCTGACATTCCAGATCCAGTAGCTACGCAATATTCAGCGCCTTCAATTGCAGCTAAACGCTTTTCAAACATCTCAACGGTTGGGTTGTGGAATCGGCTGTAAAGGTAGTGATCTGTTTCATCGGCAAACGAATCAAGGGCTTCCTGCGCAGAGGAATATGTAAACCCGCTATTTAGATAAAGGGCTTCTGAAGTTTCACCAAACCCTGAACGAGTCAAGCCTGCGCGCACCGCATCAGTCTGGGGATTTAAATCCCAATCTGGCGCTGGCCTCTGATTGCGTGGCTGATAGCCCCAGGTCTCATTACTCACAGCGATAATTCTAAGGTGCAATTGATATATTCAATACATGTCCAAACTAGCGATCTCAGTTGATGATCTGAGCAAGAAATATGGCACCGGGCTTGCAGTCTCACACGCAAAATTTGAAGTTCCTCTCGGAACTATTTGTGGGTTTGTAGGTCCAAATGGCGCTGGTAAAACGACCACGATTCGCATGCTCCTTGGCCTAATCTCACCAACCGGCGGCAAGGGCGAAATACTTGGTGAGCCGATTACTTCGCCCGATAAATATCTTTCCAGCGTTGGCGCAATGATCGAAGGGCCTGCCTTCTATCCAGCGCTATCTGGCGCTGAGAATTTACGAGTGCTTGCAACACTTGGTGGTTTCCCGCAAGAGCGCGTTGATCAATTGCTCAAGCAAGTCGGTTTAGCTGATCGCGGAAAATCAAAGTACAAGACTTATTCACTTGGCATGAAGCAACGCTTAGGAATTGCCGCAGCGCTGCTTCCAAATCCGAAGCTGTTAATTCTTGACGAACCAACCAACGGGCTAGACCCTGAAGGTATTCAAGAAATTCGCCAATTGCTGCGTACTCTGGCAGATAGCGGAACCACTGTATTTGTTTCTTCCCACTTGTTATCAGAACTCGAATTAATCAGCGAATATTTGGTGATGTTGCGAAAAGGCGAAGTAGTTTTCGCTGGACCAATTCAAGAGCTCTTTGATCAACAACAACCATTTATGATTGTAAAAACTGAACGTGAAGAAGACTTACAGCGAATTATTGAGATAGCCCAGAATGCGGGCCACAAAGCGCACAAGCGCGATGGCACTGCACACATCGAAGGGCCAGCCGAATGGGCGGGAGTTCTAAATAAATTGGCATTTGAAAGCGGAGTATTGATCACCCAGTTATCTCCACAGGTACCAAATCTGGAAGAAACATTCTTTGAGATGACAGGAGATCAGAAATGATTCGCAGTATCACTCGAATTTTCTTCGCCGAATGGCGCAAATTACGCCGCCCTACTTTGCTCCTTGGCACACTTGGCGCAGTCTCGTTTTTTAGCGTTTTAGTCTCATCTGTTCTTTTCTTGATGATTGATTCGCCTCAGGGAAACGGCGATCGCGGGGTTCAAATCACTCGCGAGATGCTCTCGCTTTCAAGCGGTGCTACACAATCATTCTCAAGCATCGGTGGCCTTCTCGGGATCATCGCCCTCTGCGTTTTTGCGGCACAGACTGCGCAAGAGTATTCACTTGGAACTCTTCGAAATCTCTTAGTTCGCCAACCAGGCCGAATCAGAATTTTGATAGGCAAGCTAGCCTCCATGAAAACTTTCGCGATGGCTATGACGCTAGTCAGCGCGATTATTTCAATTGGAGTTTCTTACGCGCTGGCTGGTGGCAAGAATGTCAGCACTGAGCTCTGGTTTAACGGCGATGGGCGCTTAGAAATCGCCAAGACGCTATTAAATGTCTTTCTATCAATTCTTGGTTTTGGAATCATCGGGATGGTTTTAGGAATAGTTCTTCGCTCTCCAATCAGCTCAATTTCATTGGGCGTACTTTGGTTACTGATTATCGAAAATATTGTCGGCGCACTTAAATCCAGCACCTTAAATTGGTTGCCTGGAAATCAGCTTTCAACAATCGCAACCGGCGGCAGCCAAAACGTTTCCTATTCCCATGCATTGTCCCTTTCGGCGATTTATGTAGGCGTTGCTTTGGTCATAGCTACGGTTCTATTTACTAAGAGAGATGTATCCAACTAGCGACACTTGAGGCAATCTCCGAAGTTACTCAGGTAACTGATTTATTCTGAGGGCTTACTTGTTGGGGGTTTTGTGTCGCATCGCAGTAAAGCCGCAGCGTTAGCCATTATTTTTGGGCTAACGCTTTCGACTACTCCTGCAATCGCGGCGACACCAAAGCCGACATTGGCTCAAATTGAGGCGGCAAAAAAAGCAGAAGCAGCAAAGAAGAGAGCAGCAGATGCTGCAGCAAAGAAATTGGCGGCAGCAAATCAAACGCTGCGTTCTTTAACTGTCAAAGCGAATGCGGCTCAAGCTTTATATTCAAAGGCGAAGAAGGAGTTAGCGGTAGCTACAACCGCTGCGGTTGCTGCGGCAGCATATGCACTTGAAACCCAACAAGCAGTATCCGCAGCTCATCGTGTAATCGGAAAGATGGCAGCGAGTGCATACATTATGGGTGGCTCTTTAACTGAGATTGAACCCTTGCTGAGTTCCAACGGTCCTCAAGATTTAATCGACCAAATCACAACTTTGGATAAATTAGGTGAGCAAAATTCAATGGCTTTGGATCGCTACAAAGCCGCCGAAGTAATTGCGCGCGAAGCAAAGGCGAAAGCGGATGAAGCAAGAATTGCTCAAGAAAAAGCGACCGCCAAAGTTGCTGCTGCTAAGAAAGTTGCCGATGATGCTAAAGCGCTACAACAAAAGGAAGTAGATAAATTACAGGCCATTCAAGATAAGTTGGCAAGAGATTTAGCCAGTGCCAAAAGAGTTCGCATTACCCTTGAACAGCAACGCGCGCTAGCGTTACTTGAAGAAAGTCGCGCGAACACTGCAGCAAATACTGGCGGACAGAAAAAAGTATGGCCCGATTTAGGATTCAAGGGTCGTTCAACTATTCGATCAACAGAAGCACAGCGTGCTACAGCGGTGGCATTTGCAAGGAAACAAGTCTTAGCGCGTAAGCCTTACATTTGGGGTTCTGAAGGACCGAATGCTTTTGATTGTTCCGGCCTTGTATATGCCGCCTATAGAGCCGCAGGACTTGGTTGGCCAAACTGGGATCGCCTTAACTCCTCACTTTATGCTGGTTATACCAAGCATGTTTCACTTAACGACTTAGTCCCTGGTGATCTGCTCTTCTATTCTTATAAAGGAAACATCTCATCCATTCACCACATCACAATCTATGCGGGTAACGGAATGATGTGGGAAGCAAATTCCAAAGGTAAAGGCCTGCTTTACTCCAATATGTACAGCATCAAGGGACTTATGCCATTCGGTGGTCGGGTCTAGAGTTGACCCATGACTTCGGCGCTGCTAGAACTTCGTAGCGCAGTACGCCCATTTCTTGAGAATTTAACTGCTGGAGATTCTGCGATTGTTGCAGTCTCGGGAGGCGCGGATTCACTCGCGCTTGCTTACGCGCTAATTAAAGAAGCACCAGATTTAGCGATCACCTTAATTGCTGTGACAATTGATCATCAATTGCAAACTGGTTCAGGTGATCAAGCAAAGAAAGTGCAAGAACAATTGAAGGCGATGGGATATAAAGAAGTAATAATTGAAAAAGTTTCAGTAGTAGAAAAATCTGGGATAGAAGCAGATGCGCGCACAGCTAGATATGCCGCACTAGATTCAATTGCTCATGCATATGGCGCTTCACAAGTTTTCTTGGGTCACACAAGAGATGATCAAGCAGAAACTGTTTTGCTTGGCTTAGCCCGTGGCTCCGGCACTCGATCTTTATCTGGCATGGCTACAGTTACTGGAAAATACGCACGTCCATTTTTACAATTAACAAGATTACAAACCGTTGCTGCATGTGATGAAGCAGAGATAAGTCCTTGGAAGGATCCGCATAACGCAAATGAAAAGTTTTCTCGAGTGCGTGTGCGAAATAAAGTTATGCCGGTAATGGAAGAAGAGATTGGCCCAGGTATTGCCGCCGCCTTGGCGCGAAGTGCGGCAATTTTGCGCGATGACGCCGATGCACTGGATGAGATGGCGCAGGCCGTTATCTCGCGAGTTGATTTAAGCGACCTGGATTGTGCCGCTCTAGCTGAGCTGCCGCGGGCTATCCGATCTCGCGTGCTTCGAGCCGCGATCTACGCTGCCGGGGCGCCGAGCGGCTCAGTGAGCGCGGATCATCTCTCTGGCGTCGAGGCGCTGGTCACTTCTTGGCGTGGCCAGGGCGAAGCGAGCCTGCCGGGTGGTGTGAAGGTTGCTCGGATTTCGGGCAGACTTTCGCTCTTGGCCCGCCCATAAATCTCCTCAAGAGATTTGATATTAAAGGAGTCCTTAAGTGGATCTAGCTGCTGTCGGCACAGATGTTGAACGCGTAATTGTTACTCAAGAAGAACTGCAATCAAAAGTTGCTGAACTCGCAGCGCGCGTTGATGCTGATTACAAAGATCGTGACTTACTCCTTGTCGGTGTTTTAAAAGGTGCGATTATGGCGATGGCAGACCTAACCCGCGCGATGCAACGCCATATTGATATGGATTGGATGGCAGTTTCATCTTACGGTTCTGGCACTAAATCAAGTGGAGTAGTTCGCATCCTTAAAGATTTAGATCGCGACATTACGGGACGCAACATTTTGATCGTAGAAGACATTGTTGACTCTGGTTTAACACTTTCTTGGTTGCGCGCCAACTTAATGTCACGCGGTGCGGCAACAGTGGAAATCCTGGCAATTTTACGTAAACCAGAGGCAGCAAAAGTCGAAGTCGATTGCAAGTACGTTGGCTTTGATATCCCTACCGACTTTGTTGTTGGTTACGGATTAGATTTTAACGAGAAGTATCGCAATCTCTCATTCGTCGGTGTGCTGGCTAAGCACATGTATTCATAAGGAACGCGAATTTAAATATGGAGAAGAAAAACCCTTTGAAGAAGAAGTCGGATACCAAAGTTTCGAATAATAAAAAAGCGGCGAAAAAAGTTCCGACAACTCGTGCTGGTCGAATTGTTCGTGGTCCACTTTTCTGGATCGTAATTGCGATTCTCGGCGTAACAATTTTCGGACAGATTTCAAGCGTCGGAAACCGTTATACCGAGATCGGTACCTCACAAGCGCTTGACGCTATTGCGCAGTCAAAAGTTGAATCCGCACTTGTCATTGATAGATCACAGAAGCTGCAGTTAATTCTTAAGCCAGGCGAATTAATTGAAGGCTCAAGTAAAGTTGAATCTTCTTATGTTGCTCGCCAAGAACCAACAATTATTGATTCCCTAACTGGAAACCCACCACCTAAAGGCTGGAATGTAAGCGTTCCTAGCCAATCTCTATTTGTTTCATTCCTATTTTCTATCTTCCCAATCCTTCTGATTGGCTTCTTATTCTTCTTCTTAATGAGCAATGCTCAAGGCGGAAATAAAGTCTTTTCTTTTGGAAAATCTCGGGCGAAACTGCAAGATAACGACGTTCCACAAAACACATTTGCTGATGTTGCCGGAGCAGATGAGGCAATTGCCGAACTTGAGGAGATCAAGGACTTCCTAGCAAATCCTGCCAAGTACGCGTTACTCGGTGCAAAGATTCCGAAGGGCGTTCTTTTATATGGCCCTCCCGGAACCGGCAAAACTTTATTGGCACGCGCAGTTGCTGGTGAAGCGAAAGTTCCTTTCTATTCTATTTCTGGCTCTGACTTTGTAGAAATGTTTGTTGGAGTTGGTGCGGCTCGTGTGCGCGACCTATTTACGCAAGCTAAGGCAAATGCACCAGCAATCATCTTCGTAGATGAGATCGATGCAGTCGGTCGCCAACGTGGTGCCGGTATGGGCGGCGGTCACGACGAACGCGAACAGACTCTTAATCAATTGTTAGTTGAGATGGATGGATTTGAAACGGGTGGTCAAGTAATTCTGATCGCCGCAACCAACCGTCCAGATGTATTAGATCCCGCACTTTTGCGTCCAGGTAGATTTGATCGACAGATTGCAGTGGATCGCCCAGATTTAAAGGGGCGTGAAGAAATTCTGAAAGTTCACGCAAAGACCAAGCCACTTTCGGACGAAGTCGAGTTGCTCAATTATGCGCGCCGCACACCAGGATTTACTGGCGCAGATCTTGCCAATGTTCTCAATGAAGCTGCGCTATTAGCAGCACGCGAAGAGAAGAAAGTAATTTCTAATCTGCAAATTGATGAGGCTATTGATCGTGTTATGGCTGGACCACAACGTAAATCAAGAATCATGTCGGATGAAGAACGTCGCGTTACCGCGTATCACGAAGCCGGTCACGCACTGGTTGCGCATGCACTTCCACATACCGATCCGGTTCATAAGATCACGATCATGCCGCGTGGTCGCGCACTCGGTTACACAATGGTTCTGCCAGATGATGACAAGTACTCAACCACCCGAAATCAATTGCTAGATCAATTGGCATATTCATTGGGTGGTCGCGCTGCAGAAGAATTAATTTTCCACGATCCATCGACAGGTGCTTCTAATGACATTGAAAAAGCAACCGCACTAGCGCGTGCAATGGTCACTCAATACGGAATGACTGAAGCAATTGGCGCGATCAAGCTAGGTTCAGATGCTTCCGAACCGTTTATGGGTCGCGATTACGGCCATCAACGTGATTACTCTGAAAGCGTTGCAGCTAAAGTCGATGCCGAAATGCGCAAGTTAATTGAGAACGCCCATCAAGAGGCCTTTGATATTTTGGTAGAAAACCGTGCGACTTTAGATGCAATGGTGTTGGAGTTGCTTGAGAAAGAGACGCTCAATAAGGAAGCGATTACCGCGATATTCGCCAAGGTAAATTCTTGGCCGCGCCGTCCTTCCTGGACTGGTTCATCAACCCGCATTCCTTCACAGCAACCACCTGTTGCTGTCCCGGAGCGGTTGATTGTTAAGCCTGCTGCAGAGAAAAAACCATCACGAGTTAAGAAGAGCACGAATAAGGAAAGTTCTTAAACGTGAACGAAGTAAACCCAATTTCAATGGGGCCTGATGCTGGTCGGGCGTCGCATCCTTACGATGAGGCACGTGCTGCAGCTGCGGTGCGCGAACTACTTTTGGCGCTGGGTGAAGATCCTGATCGTGAAGGTTTAAAGGAAACTCCCGCACGAGTTGCGCGGGCTTTTAAAGAGAACTTTGAAGGACTTTGGAAATCGCCAGAAGAGGTTCTGACAACCACTTTTGATATTGGTCATGAAGAATTAGTAATCATTCGCGATATCGAAGTCTTTTCACATTGCGAGCATCATCTGACCCCGTTTCACGGGGTTGCCCACGTTGGTTATATCCCGCGCGGAAAAATTACCGGATTGTCCAAAGTCGCTCGCTTAGTAGATCTCTTTGCTCGTCGCCCACAAGTGCAGGAGCGTTTAACGACACAAATTGCTGATGCAATGGTAAAAATTCTCGACCCAATGGGAGTAATCGTAATTATTGATTGCGAGCATTTGTGTATGTCAATGCGTGGTGTTCGTAAGTCTCAAGCACGCACAACAACGAGTGCGGTGCGTGGCGTATTACGCGACCCAACCACACGCGCAGAAGCAATTAGCCTAATTACCAAAAGTTAGTCAGTGCTTGGACTCCAATGAAGATAATGGGCATTTTAAATGTCACCCCGGATTCATTTGCCGATGGAGGAAAGCACGATACTTTTGAAAAGGCAGTTGCTCGCGGTTTAGAGATGATTTCCGAAGGTGTAGACATCATTGATATCGGCGGCGAATCTACGCGACCTGGTGCAGAACGCGTTTCAGCGGCGGAAGAACAAAATCGCGTTATCCCGGTAATTGAAAAGTTGTCGCAAACTGGAATCCCAATCAGTATCGACACAATGCGGGCAGAAACTGCAGAACTGGCAGTTACTGCAGGTGCGAGCATTGTTAATGATGTAAGCGGTGGGCTTGCAGATGATCTGATGCATGAAGTTGTTGCTGAAATGGGCTGCCCATACATTTTGATGCATTGGCGTGGTCACTCAAAAGATATGAATAATCAGGCTATTTATGGTGATGTAGTTAAAGATGTTATTGCAGAACTCAATACGCAAATCGATGCAGCGCAAAGAAGTGGGATTGCTCGAAACAATCTGATTATTGACCCAGGCCTAGGTTTTGCCAAAGATGCTGCCCAGAATTGGGAGATTTTAAATCGGATTGATGAGATTACCGATCTAGGTTTTCCGGTATTGATTGGTGGCTCGCGCAAGCGCTTTTTGGGCGGTGCCACTCCTGATGAGCGTGAAGCGGCAACGATTGAATTAACTAAGAGCCTGCTTGCGAAAGATATTTGGGGAGTTAGAGTTCATAGCGTGAGCCCACATAAGAATTTGGTATTAGCTAATGGCTGATCTAATTGAAGTTAAAGGAATTAAATCCTTTGGCTACCACGGAGTCTTTGAATCAGAGAATATTGCTGGACAAGATTTCTTCGTGGATGTGGCGTTCGAATTGGATTTAACGCGCGCCAGCATTACTGATGATGTCGCTGACACCGTTAACTACGCAGACATCACCGATTTAGTATTAGAAGAAGTAACCGGTGAAAGAGTTGCGCTAATTGAGAAATTGGCTGGTCGAATTGCCGACCGAATAAGAAGTACGTACCCACAAATCGCCACGGTTGCGGTCACTGTGCACAAACCACAAGCTCCAGTTAAAGCTCAAGTGCAAGATATTTCGGTAACAATTAATAGATGAAAGCGGTTATCGCTCTAGGTGCCAATATTGGAAACCCCAAAGAGCAGATGGATTTAGCTGTAGCAATGTTGCGCGAAGCTACAGACTTTAAATTGGTATCGAAGTACTTTTCAACGAAACCGGTCAGCGATATTGAGCAACCAGATTACTTAAATGCAGTCTGCATTGTTGAAAGCGATTTACCAGCAATTGACCTTATGGCGCTCTTACACGGCATTGAAAAAACGCTTGGCCGAGAAAGAAATAAAAAATGGGGGCCGCGCACAATTGATTTAGACCTTATTCAATATGGGACATTGCTTAGTTCGGCAGATGAGTTGCGACTTCCGCATCCACGAGCGCATGAGCGCCGCTTTGTTATTGAACCTTGGCACTCGATTGAGCCAGATGCAATTTTGCTGACCCAAGGAAAAATTTCAGAGATTTTGGAGCAATTGCCTTAAGGCTCTAAACTTGGATCTATCACCGCCCGGTACCTGAAAGGACTGGAGCCCGATATGAAGATAGTTAACAGCGCAGCTGAGTTGGATGACGGCTGCACATTTGTTCCGACAATGGGAGCACTTCATGCTGGGCACGCATCTCTTTTTAAGTTGGCAAAAACAAAAAGCGACTTTGTGGTTGCGAGTATCTTCGTAAACCCGCTTCAGTTTGAAAACAGTAAAGATTTAGAACTCTATCCTCGAACACCAGATCGCGATATTGAAATAGCACGCGAAGCTGGCGTTACATACCTTTGGCTACCTCAAGTGAGCGAGATTTATCCAGAGAAGGTTATAAAGAAATCTGCAGGTCCGATTGGTGAAATCTATGAAGGAGTAAATCGTGCGGGCCACTTCGATGGTGTTGTCACAGTTGTCTCACGCTTATTTGATTTAATCTCTCCCTCTCGGGCAATTTTTGGCGAAAAAGACTTTCAGCAACTAACCCTGATAAAAAGCCTTGCTAAGGAAAGTTATAAGAGCCTTGAAATTATTGCAGCGCCGACAATAAGAGAGAGTGATGGTCTGGCACTTTCCTCTAGAAATATCAGATTAAGTCAGAGCGATCGAATTGCGGCAACGGTTATTTATCGAGCACTGATAGCAGCCCAAGAGAGCGAAAATGTAAGTTCGGCAAGAGGTTCGATGCACCAGGTTTGCGCACAAGAGACATTATTTAAATTGGATTATGCCGAGATCATCGATGAAGAAAACTTTGAAATTGCCACTGATTCCACCTTAAAGCAGCGTGCGATTATTGCTGGTTGGCTAAATGGGGTCCGTTTGATCGACAATATGCAGATGAGCCCATCTTCCGGAATTGCCGGTGTCCAATGAAGTTACTTGCGCCTGAACCAGGATGGACTGCAACCGCTGATGTAATCGTGGTTGGTTCTGGAATTGCTGGACTCACAACAGCGTTGCAAGCGCGTACTTTCGGTCTCTCTGTATTGATTGTTACAAAATCTAAGGTGGATGAGGGCTCTACCAAATGGGCGCAAGGTGGAATTGCAGCAGCACTTGGTCCTGGTGATACTCCTGATCAACATTTGAAAGATACGTTGGTGGCAGGCGCCGATTTATGTGATGTTGAAGCAGTGCGCGTACTTGTTACCGAAGGACCTGAAGCGGTGCGTAAGTTGATTGAACGCGGCGCAATTTTTGATACCGAAGATTCAGGGGAGATTTCACTTACTCGAGAAGGTGGACATTTACGTAATCGAATTTTGCATGCCGGGGGAGATGCAACTGGCGCTGAAGTTTCGCGCGCACTCCTCGCTGCAGTGCAGGACGATCCAGAGATTGAAGTAGTTGAAGATGCACTGGTGCTTGATGCACTTAAAGATGCCAATGGAGCAGTCTGTGGTGTAACACTGCACGTGATTGGCGCGGGAAGTCGTGATGGCGTTGGTCGCGCTTTGGGTAAAGCAGTTGTATTAGCAACCGGCGGACTCGGCCAAGTATTTGCACAAACAACCAATCCATCAGTTTCAACTGGAGATGGCGTGGCCTTAGCGTTACGCGCTGGCGCAAAAGTGGCCGATGTGGAGTTTATTCAATTCCATCCCACAGTTTTATGGCTGGGAGATAACACACAAGGTCAACAACCTTTGATAAGTGAAGCGGTGCGTGGAGAAGGCGCATATTTGCTGGACGATTCCGGCGATCGCTTTATGTTAGCCGAACATAAATTAGGTGAACTTGCCCCGCGCGATGTGGTTGCAATCGCATCAATGCGCCGAATGAATAAGACCGGAGCGCATCACGTCTGGTTGGACGTACGACATTTGGTTGGTTTTGAAAACCGATTCCCAACAATTTATGCATCTTGCATTTCACATGGCATTAATCCAAGTAAAGATTTAATCCCAGTAGCACCAGCTTCGCATTATGCATCCGGCGGAGTTCGCGTTGATTTAAATGGCCAGACTAGCGTTAGTGGGCTTTACGCCTGCGGAGAGACCGCATGTTCTGGCGTGCACGGTGCTAATCGTTTAGCTTCGAATTCTCTGCTTGAAGGCTTGGTTTTTAGCGCTCGAATTGCTGCAGATATCGCCGCAAATTTAAAGGAATTATCTGAACCCGTTGTAGATAATTCAAAAGCAATTCTCTTGGACCCAGCCAGCCGCCGCGAATTGCAACTTAGTATGAGTCGTGGAGCAGGTGTTTTGCGCTCTTCTGATTCGTTGTTGCAAACCAGCGCAGATTTAACTCGCATTCAAGATCGCAAAAGCGCTAATCCTTGTGTTGAGGCGTGGGAGACGACAAACTTATTTCAACTTGCCGAAGCGATTTTAAAGGCAGCGTTAATTAGACAAGAGACTCGTGGATCTCACTGGCGTGAGGATTTTCCAAATCCAGAAAGTAATTGGCGCAAAAGAATTGTTCAAGAATTGGACCGTGATGGAAATTGGACTACCAGTTATCAAGAAGTGGGTGAAAAGTGACTGATCAAGAGTTGATAAAAGCTGCACTTGCCGAAGATCTAGCCGGGGGAGTTGATATAACTTCACAGGCAACCATTGCTGAAGATGCAAACGCTGCTGCGGATTTTGTAGCTCGCATGGATGGAGTTATTGCGGGGATCAATATCGCCCACGCGGTTCTTGCCGAAGTTGGATTGACTGATGTAACTCTTTGCAAGAAAGATGGAGATCGCGTAAAAGCGGGCGAGGTATTAATGACCGTGCGTGGAAATACACGAGCTATTTTATTGGCAGAGCGCACCGCACTAAACTTTTTTGGACACTTAAGCGGAATTGCTACCTTAACCAGCAAATGGGTGGCGGAAGTTTCTGGAACAAAATGTCAGGTTCGAGATACGAGAAAAACCACACCAGGAATGCGGGTTATTGAAAAATATGCAGTTCGTATGGGTGGCGGAACCAATCACCGTATGAACTTAAGTGATGCCGCGTTGATTAAAGATAATCACATAGCTGCGGCCGGTGGAGTCATCACTGCTTTCGCCCAAGTTCGTAAAGCGTTTCCAGAGGCAGAGATTGAGATTGAAGTAGACACCCTTGAGCAGTTAAAAGAAGTGATCTCACAGAAGCCTGATCTAGTACTTCTGGACAATATGTCCCCAGAAGAATGTGCGCAAGCAGTTGCTTTAGTAAACGGTGCATTTAAATTAGAAGCATCAGGTGGAATTTCAATTGCCAATGCGCGCGCATATGCGCAATCTGGTGTTGATTACATTGCAATTGGGGCGCTGACACATTCTGCGCCAATCTATGATATCGGTCTAGATCTGAGAGCGGAGTAGTTATGTTGCTTACTGTTGATGTCGGAAATACAAATACCGTTTTGGGTATTTTTCAAGGAGATCAATTGATTCGCTCCTGGCGAGTAAAGACTGATCCGCGCACGACCTCAGATGAGTTGTGGTTGCAATACCGCTCACTTGTTGCGGATTATGAAATTTCTGGACTCTCAATCTGTTCAACAGTTCCGGCGACTCTACGCGAGCTACGAACAATGATTGCAACCTACTTCTCAAAGATTCCAATCACAATTGTGGAGCCAGGAACTAAAACCGGTGTTCCGCTCTTAGTTGATAACCCAAAAGAGATCGGTGCAGACCGCATCGTAAATACTTTAGCGGCGCACACACTTTATGGCGGGCCCGCAATCGTCGTAGATTTTGGAACTTCAACAAACTTAGATGTTGTCTCGCCTAAAGGCGAATTCTTGGGTGGAGCACTTGCTCCAGGTATTGAAATTTCAGTAGATGCACTGGCTGCGCGTGCGGCACAACTGCGCAAAGTCGAACTAATTCGCCCCAAGAATGTAATTGGAAAAAACACCGTCGAAGCTCTGCAATCTGGAACCATCTTTGGATTTGCCGGACAAGTAGATGGATTAGTTGATCGCATCGTTGCTGAATTAGCGCAGAGTTACGATGGCGCCCCAACTGTGATTGCAACTGGTGGACTCGCACCGCTAATTATTGGAGTTGCCGAAACTATTGATGAGCATGAGCCTGATCTCACCTTGATTGGCTTGCGCCTTATCCACGAGAGAAATATCTAATAGGTAGACTTTCGCCATTATGAGCAAAGAAGAGCAGCCCGCCGCATCGGTAGAAGATGATCTACCTGAGCAATTACGTATCCGCCGTGAAAAACGTGCGGGGTTAATTGAGCGCGGAGTTGAGCCTTATCCCGTTTCAGTTTCTCGCACCGCATCGCTCTCTGAAATTCGCGCGAAGTACGCAACTCTAGAAACTGATTCGACTACTGGTGATATTCAAAGCCTGACTGGTCGCGTTATCTTTAAACGAGATACTGGAAAACTCTGTTTCGCCACTTTGCGTGAAGGTGATGGCACCGAACTTCAAGCGATGCTCTCACTCGACAAAGTTGGGCAAGAGACTTTAGATTCCTGGAAGAGCGATATTGATCTGGGCGACATAGTCAGCGTCACCGGCGAAATCATTACCTCTAAGCGTGGTGAACTTTCTATTCTGGCTAACAGCTACGCGATGGCCGCTAAATCACTTCGTCCTTTGCCGAATGATCACAAACCAATGTCAGAGGAAACCCGCGTTCGCATGCGTTATGTAGATTTGATCGTTCGCGATGAAGCGCGCGCAAATGCGCGCTTGCGTCCAGCGGTAATGCGCTCATTGCGCGAGACATTCCATCAGCAAAATTTCGTAGAAGTTGAAACTCCAATGTTGCAGGTAATGCACGGTGGAGCAGCAGCGCGTCCCTTTAAATCTTTCAGTAATGCCTACGATATGGATCTTTTCCTTCGTATCGCACCCGAACTATTCCTAAAGCGATGTGTTGTCGGAGGTATTGAGCGCGTCTTTGAAATCAATCGCAACTTCCGCAATGAAGGCGCTGATTCATCTCACTCACCTGAGTTTGCAATGATCGAGAGTTATCAGGCATATGGCGACTGGCGCTCTATTGCAGATTTAACTCGCTCCTTGGTACAGAATGCAGCACTTGCTGTTGCAGGTTCACATGTCGTTACACATCACGATGGTCGCCAAGCAGATCTCGGCGGAAAGTGGCGCGAGATTTCGCTATATGAAGCGATAACTGAGGGTGTTGGCGAAAGCGTTACTGCGCTTACTCCACTTGAAGATTTAAAGAAAATCGCGACGAAGCTAGGCATGAAGATTGATCCCAAGTGGATTACTGGAAAACTTGCGGAAGAAATCTTCGAACATGTTGCTAAAGATCAACTCATCGCTCCAACTTTTGTTATGGGATTTCCTATTGATACTTCGCCATTGGTGCGTGCACACCGCGAATTGCCGGGCGTTGCCGAAAAATGGGACTTGTATGTTGATGGCTTCGAACTTGCCACAGGATATTCCGAGCTGATTGATCCAGTAATTCAACGTGATCGATTAGTTGAACAAGCAACTCTTGGTGCAAAGGGCGACTTAGAAGCGATGCAGGTTGATGAAGATTTCTTGCGCGCTATGGAATTTGCAATGCCACCTACAGGTGGAATGGGTATGGGAGTGGATCGTTTGTTGATGGCACTCACTGGCCTTGGAATTCGCGAAACAATTTTATTCCCACTGGTAAAACCTGAAGTCGATTAACCATGATCGTTATTCGCCCAGCTCGCACTAGCGATGTAAAAACCATCCGCCAACTCGTAGATTCTTACGCGGCACCCGGTCAGATGCTCTCTAAAGAAACCGTCACGCTGTACGAAAGCGTTCAAGAATTTACAGTTGCCGAAGTCGATGGAAAAGTTGTTGGTTGCGGCGCGCTTCACATTCTGTGGGATGACCTAGCAGAAGTTCGTACTGTCGCTGTTGAAAAGAGTTTTCATAAGCAGGGAATTGGTCATCAGATACTTGAAAAAATTATTGAGCGTGCCCGCGAAGTTGGAGTAGAAAGAATCTTCTGCCTAACTTTCCAAACATCTTTCTTTGGCCGTCACGGATTTTTGGAAATTGAGGGAACACCAGTTGCACCCGACGTGTATCAACAATTACTGCGCTCCTACGATGCCGGTGTTGCCGAGTTCCTAGATCTCGAAGCGGCTAAGCCCAATACCCTGGGCAATACCCGCATGCTCTTAACCCTGTAGCAACCCCCAGAAAACGCTACTTCTAGCCCCATTTGGGAATATCAGACCTAAATCTGGGGTTCTACTGAGCACAAGCAATCCACCTCGCGTCTTCCCTGCGTTGGGTTATAGGCTTGGCTAGAACCGAATATTTACCACCTTTAAAGGAGTCTGCCGATGTTTGAGCGCTTTACCGATCGAGCCCGACGTGTTGTTGTCTTGGCTCAAGAAGAAGCACGCATGCTCAATCACAACTACATCGGTACTGAACACATCCTCCTTGGTTTGATCCACGAAGGTGAAGGCGTTGCCGCAAAAGGCCTGGAAGCGCTCGGCATCTCACTTGAAGGCGTGCGCGCCCAGGTTGAAGAAATCATTGGCCAAGGTCAACAAGCACCTAGCGGTCATATTCCATTTACTCCACGCGCTAAGAAAGTTCTTGAACTCTCACTTCGCGAAGCTTTGCAATTGGGCCACAACTACATTGGTACAGAACATATCTTGCTTGGCTTAATCCGCGAAGGTGAAGGCGTTGCCGCACAAGTTCTTGTAAAACTTGGCGCAGATTTAAATCGCGTTCGCCAACAAGTTATTCAACTTCTCTCTGGCTACCAAGGAAAAGAAGCGGCAACTTCAGGCGGACCTGCAGAAGGAACACCATCTACTTCACTTGTTCTAGATCAATTTGGCCGCAACCTCACACAGGCTGCCCGCGAAGGAAAGCTCGATCCAGTAATCGGTCGCGAAAATGAAATTGAACGCGTGATGCAAGTACTTTCACGCCGCACCAAAAATAACCCAGTATTAATTGGCGAGCCAGGCGTTGGAAAAACTGCCGTTGTTGAAGGACTTGCGCAAGCGATCTTCAAGAACGATGTCCCAGAAACTCTTAAAGATAAGCAGCTGTATTCACTCGATTTAGGCGCACTTGTTGCCGGAAGTCGCTACCGTGGAGATTTCGAAGAACGCCTAAAGAAAGTCTTGAAAGAGATTAAGACCCGCGGCGACATTATTTTGTTTATCGATGAAATCCACACCCTCGTTGGTGCAGGAGCAGCCGAAGGCGCAATTGATGCAGCAAGCATCTTGAAGCCAATGTTGGCCCGTGGTGAATTACAGACAATTGGTGCAACTACCTTGGATGAATACCGCAAGCATGTTGAGAAAGATGCTGCGCTAGAACGACGCTTCCAACCAATTCAAGTTAAAGAGCCATCAGTTGCTCACACAATTGAAATTCTTAAAGGTCTACGCGATCGTTACGAAACCCATCACCGCGTTTCAATTACCGATGGCGCACTTGCTGCCGCTGCAAATATGGCAGATCGTTATGTTTCAGATCGTTTCTTGCCAGATAAGGCAATCGACCTTATTGATGAAGCAGGATCACGTCTTCGCATTAAGCGAATGACTGCTCCGGCTGAACTACGTGAATTTGATGACAAGATCGCAGAAGCGCGTAAAGCGAAAGAGTCAGCAATTGACGGTCAAGATTTTGAAGGCGCTGCTGCACTTCGCGATAAAGAGAAGACTCTTATTGCAGAAAAAGTTGAAGCTGAAAAGCTTTGGAAGGCAACCGATCTCGATAAGGTAACTGAAGTTGATGAAGAGTTAATTGCTCAAGTTCTATCTGCCTCAACCGGTATTCCAGTATTTAAGTTAACTGAAGAAGAGACTGCACGTCTGCTTCGTATGGAAGAGGAACTTCACCGCCGTGTAATTGGGCAAGATCAAGCGATCAAGGCTCTCTCGCAAGCGATACGCCGTACTCGCGCAGGCCTTAAGGATCCAAAGCGCCCTGGTGGTTCATTTATCTTCGCTGGCCCATCAGGTGTCGGAAAGACCGAACTCTCTCGCACGCTCGCCTCGTTCTTATTTGGCGATGAGACCGCGCTTATTCAACTCGATATGTCTGAGTATTCCGAGCGCCACACAGCATCACGTTTATTCGGCGCCCCTCCAGGGTATGTCGGTTATGACGAAGGTGGACAGCTAACTGAGAAAGTGCGCCGTCGCCCATTCTCAGTTGTCTTATTCGATGAGATCGAAAAAGCCCACCCAGATATCTTTAACTCACTTCTTCAGGTTCTAGAAGATGGTCGCCTTACCGATTCACAAGGTCGCACCGTTGACTTCAAGAACACTGTAATCATCATGACTACCAACCTCGGTACTCGCGATATTTCAAAGAGCCTCGGACTTGGCTTTGCCAACATCGATGACGATCTAACAAATTACGATCGCATGAAGGGCAAAGTTCAAGATGAACTTAAGAACCACTTCCGTCCTGAATTCCTTAACCGTATCGATGATGTAATTGTCTTCCACCAGTTGACGAAAGATCAGATTATTCAAATTGTTGATTTGATGATCGCTAACTTGGATGAACGTCTGAAGGCGAAAGATATGGGAATCGAACTTACTCAAGCAGCTAAGGATCTCTTGGCAGCTCGTGGTTACGATCCACTACTTGGAGCCCGTCCATTGCGTCGCGTTATTCAACGCGAGATTGAAGATTCACTTTCAGAGCGAATTCTCTTTGGCGAGCTAAAGTCTGGAGAAATCATCGTCGTAGACGTCGAAGGTGATGCAGCGGAAGCTAAATTCACATTCGCTGGTGCAGCTAAAGCAACCACACCGGATTCTCCAGAAGATTTAGCCGCCGCAACTAATTAAGGAATCTTCTTTCCTGGATTCAGAATTGAATTCGGATCGAATACCTTCTTTACTGCGCGCTGAAGTTCAATTACCTTCGCTGAGGTTTCGTTGGCGACGAAGCCGGCTTTAATGGAACCAATTCCGTGCTCACCACTTGCAGATCCGCCTAGTGACTGTGCTATTTCCACAATCTCATTAAAAGCCAGTTGGGCGCGCTCTGCTGCTGCAGCATCTCCGTGATCGTGAACGATTGTTGGGTGCATATTTCCGTCACCAGCATGGCCAAAAATTCCAATAACTAAATTAGCGCGCTTACTCAACGCCTCAACCTTTTCTACAAACTCAGCGATCTTAGTAATCGGAAGCGCAACATCATCGAGCAGAGTTGAGCCCATTCTTTCAAGTGCTGGATATGCCATCTTGCGAACTCGGATTAAATCTGCGGCATCATTCGGATTATCAGAATAAACTCCGTCAATGAGATCAAAGCCTTTACAAGTCTCTAAAGCAACTTCACAAAGCGCATGATTTTCATCTAACTGCATTAACAAAACCGCACCGGCAACTTCAAAGCCCAGTGGATGCCACGCCTCAACTGCCTTGAGAGTTGTCTGATCAACGATTTCTAACATTGATGGTCGGTACTTCAAAAGCGCAGCTGCCGCACCAGCTGCCTTTGTGATATCCGGAAAGGTTGCGATCAAAGTTGACGGAGCAGCAGGGCGAATTTCTAAATTCAATGTGAGTTCCGTGATTACTCCGAGAGTTCCTTCCGAACCAATGAATAGGTGAAGTAAGTCGTAGGTAGTAACAGATTTTTTAGTGGCTTTGCCTAATTCAATGATTTCACCGCTTGCCAGCACAACTTGCATCGCACGCACATGTGCTGAAGTAACGCCGTACTTAACACAGCACATGCCGCCTGCGTTAGTTGCGGCGTTGCCGCCAAGTGAAGACCAATCGCGACTTGCTGGATCTGGCAGGTAAGCCAAACCGAGTTTGCTTGCCGCGATATCAAGATCAAGGTTAATTACGCCTGCTTGCACTCTGGCTATTTGATTTGCAGCATCTATTTCAATTATCTGATTCATCTTCTCGAGTGAGATAACTAGCGAATCTGCTGTTGCATTGGCCCCGCCAGATAAACCACTGCCCGCGCCACGGGTCACAACAGGAATCTTTTTTTCATTGGCATATTTCAGGGCAATCGAAATCTCTTCCGCACTGCGGGCGAGCAATACGGCAAATGGCGGAGCGCTCTTCGCAAAAGGAGCTTGATCTCGTGAATAAGAAGCAGTGATATCGGGATCAGAAATCAGCGAGGTATCAGAGCCGAGCAACTTAGTCAGCGCAGCAAGATGGCTCATGTGCGCAACTTTATCTCCTTTTAGAAGAAGTTATAAGTATGCAAGTGACGATCTCTAAATCCCTAGAATAGAACTCGTCAAGGTTTCCTACTTTTTCTTAAACCCCTTAGGGCAAACTGGTTTTGCCGAAGTGATGCTCTTTACCTGCTTGCCTTTTACACACTTTATTGTGGTCTGCTTTAAACCTAAAGGAGTGGTGGATTTCTTCTGAACCTCTTGTGTGAGCTTAACTTTTATCGTAGGGCTCGAGAATGTGAAGTTATACGCACCTAAGCGCAGCCAACCATTCTTCTCGGTGAGAGTTGTTGTACTAACTTGATTTTCACCTCCCGAGTTAACAACTTGAATGGTGGCAGAAACAGGCGCCGTGCTGAATTGATAGAGACAGCGAGCAGATTCAGAACGCATCACGAGGTCATATGAACCACGCCAAATCTCATCTTTAGGACCTTTGTGCAGTCCAGCAACTCGGTAAGACAGAAAACCGTCATCAAACTTGGGCGCTTCGCCGCTGTACATCATTGCATTTGTTGTAACCAAACCCATTAACTGGGTACTCGATTTTAAACATGGATGTAGATCACGAGGTACTACCGAACGAAGGGACCAAACTGATGTGGCTGCATCTGCCTGATTATCTAGAAAAGGCAATAACTTTTCGAACCAATCTAATCTGAAACTTCCATCAGCAAATAGATTCCAAGTACCCAGCCATTTATCGTTAGTTTGATACCAGTCTGGTCTGTCAGATCGTAGATCTTTTGGCAGCGAGCTACTTTCAAAATCTTGCGTTTCCATAGGAATTTTTGCTGGTTCACCAGAGATAGTCACTTGATTCGTTCTTTCACCAATTGATTTGATATCGATCAATGGCTTTCCAATCCTTCCATGAAGCCAGCCAGTCACAGAAGAACTTAAGTTCGCAGTTAATGTCATCACGATATTTTCAGGAAACTCTGCACGGACATAACAAGTTCCATATAGGCGATATAGACAACTATTTGACCACCAGCTCCCGCCTATCCCTCCGACGCCGACATGGCCATCGACATCTCGCACAGAAACGAGAGTGGGAGCGAATGGGTGGTCAGCGGCTTTTTCTATAACCGGAATTACGGATATCTGAAAACTTTCAATCTCCGCCTTCTTTCCAACGCTTGCCGTTCCCTTCTTCATTACTGCAATCGCATAATAAGATTTTGAATTCTCAGGTGCGGTCTTCGATTGCCACAGCGAGACTCGAGAACCTGGTGGAAGATCTCTTGACGGATCGCTCTCAAAATCATTGATTCGATGAAGAGCTAAATTCTCTGTTCCCCAAGAATTTTTGCCCAACATGGTTAAATCAATTGGCCCCTGAAAATCTAAGTATTTCTTAAACTGAAGCTCTTCATCATTTCCATTAGGTCCAACTCTTAGGCTAACGATGCATTCCGGTGAGTTTATTGCTTTGCAGACTGGCAGGAAGGAGAAGAATGAGATATCCAATGAAGCGCAATTCTTATCTTGATACGAGGCACAATACAGTTGATCAAAATTATTTGGATTAGTTGGTAAAGGATTTTTGGTCTGTGTACTCAGATTTGACCCTCCACCAGATAACCCGCCTTCAACGAAAGCGTCATCGACGATATATCGCGTGGTATCGGTAGTTACGTCATTAATGTCGGATGGCAACCACGATCGATCATATTCAGTAAAGGTTGTAGCTGAATCGGCGACGGCATTTAGGTTTGGTGAAAGAGTTGTAGATGCAAGCAATGCCACAATTCCAACTGTCAGGATTTTTCTCAGCCACATGGGTGAAATGCTACATATCGCATATTCAAATCTCTACGCGAAATCTCTTTACTAGCTGGATTACTTACTCATTTGGGGTGATCTTTACGCGCTGCAGAGCTTGATCAAGGCGAGATACTTCAAAGATCTCCATGCCATCGATCTTTACATCACTGCCTGCAGGTACGAGTGCGCGTTTGAAACCTAAACGATAAGCCTCGGCCAAGCGACGTGAGACGCCACTTACCTTGCGAATCTCACCAGCTAAACCAACTTCACCGATCGCAACTAAATCTGCAGGTAGCGCTAATGCTTTTGCAGCAGATGCAACAGCGAGAGCGAGTGCTAAATCTGCAGCAGGTTCTGACATCTTCATTCCGCCAACTGTTGCGGCATATACATCGCGGCCACCGACGCGCACATTGGCACGAAGTTCAAGTACTGCCAGAGTCATAGATGTTCGTGCTGAATCAAGTCCGCTGGTAACGCGGCGCGCATTTCCAAAATCATTCTCGCGACCTTGGCTTACCAGCGCTTGAATTTCTGCAAGTAATGGACGGCGGCCTTCGAGTGTCACAGTTACGCAAGTACCCGGCACAGGTTCGGCATGGCGCGAGGTAAAGAGACCGGTTGGATCAAGCACACTTTCGATTCCGGTATCACTTAAATCAAAGCAACCAACTTCATCAGAAGCGCCGAAACGATTTTTGATAGCACGAATTAAACGAAGTCGTGAATGACGCTCACCTTCAAATTGCAGAACAACGTCAACTATATGTTCGAGCAAGCGTGGGCCTGCGATAGAACCATCTTTTGTAACGTGGCCAACGAGAAGCAATGTGATATCGCGATCTTTACAGATGCGGATGAGAGCACCTGCAACTTCGCGCACCTGCGTGACTCCACCTGGTGAGCCATCCGCGGCAGCAGAACCAATAGTCTGAACGCTATCGATAATTAAAAGTTCTGGTTTAACGGAATCAATATGTGAGATAACCGCACCAAGATCGGTTTCGGATGCTAAAAATAATTTAGGATCAACGGCATTGATGCGTTCAGCGCGTAAGCGAACTTGCGATGCGGATTCTTCACCGCTGATATAGAGCGCAGGGATTCCTTTCGCTGCAGTTTGCGCAGCAACAGATAAGAGCAGAGTTGACTTACCTACGCCGGGTTCGCCTGCGAGCAAAATTGCAGCACCTGGTACTAAGCCACCACCGAGTACACGATCTAATTCAGAGACACCTGTTGCGCGGGCACGCGCAGAAGAAAGATCAACATCACCGATAGGTGTTGCCGCGTGAGTAACTTTTCCAGGTACAAGTGAGAGTTTCTTAGGTGCAGCAAGTTCTTCAACACTGCCCCAAGCTTGGCATTCGCCGCATCGACCAACCCATTTTTGGGAGCCCCAACCGCATTCAGAACAGCGGAATGGATCCTTCTCGACTTTGGCCATACGTAAACTCTAGAGGGTAGGGCTGACTACTTCCCAGCGGCAACGGATGCTGGGTGTTGAATAACAAATAGTGGAAGTGAGCGCGCTTTCGCATCGTTAATTCCTTTTACGCGCTTATCGCAATGTTCAGCGAGCACGGCATATGCCGCCTCTCCCATCAGCGCTTGCAATTCGGTGCGGTTAGAAATGTAAACCGGTTCGCTTCCGACGTGTGCATCAGTATTGCTAGTGCAGTACCAATCGAAATCATCTCCGCCATCGCCCCATGCAAGGCGTTCGTATTCACCGATTACGGTAATTGAGTATTCGCGCTCGCCGACTTCGCGCGTTTCAAAACTGCGACGAAGCGGAAGCTGCCAGCAAACATCTGGTTTAGTGTCAACGAAGTGGCGATTCTCTTTTTGTGCCAAGTGGTGCAATACGCATCCAAATGAACCAGTGAATCCGGGAGCCTCATAACCTTTACGGTTTAAGAAAATACATCCATCATCAATTGTGCGAGTCTTACGTTCTTTATCTTCATCTAAATCTGAAATACGAAGCTGTCCATTTGGTTTCTTGGGACGAGCTTGATCAAAGAACTGCCACATTTCTGGTGTTAAATCTGCCGCTGCTTTACGAACGCGTTCTTCGTCATCTTCATCCGAATACATAGCACCTTCTGTGCAACAGCCCGCGTTTGGCCGATTCTCAAATACACCTTTACAGCCATCCCCATAAATACAGGTCCAATATGAAGTTAGCCAAGTAAGGTCGCATTTAAAGATTTCTTCCTCATCATTGGGGTCGGTAAATTCCACCCAATCGCGTGCGAAACCTGGCTTAATTTCTGACATAGGTGCAGAGCCTACGCGTACTCTTTCGCTATGGCTAATTCAGAAAAACAGGTTGCCGTCATAGGTGCCGGAGTAATGGGCGAAGCTCTTATCTCCGCGTTGATTACATATGGAATTTCACCTAGTGCGATCACCATCTCTGAAAAGCGTGAAGAGCGAGCACTCGAATTGATAGACCGCTATAGAGTATCAAGGGCTGCGCTCAGTGAAAACATTGCTAAATGCGACATGATTTTATTGGTAGTAAAACCACAAGATATGGCGGCGGTTCTTCAAGAGATTAAGAAAGATATTCGCCCGGGATGCTTGGTCATATCTTTCGTCGCAGGTAAACAGATTCGTGGTATCGCCGATTTAATTGGAACTAAAGCCAACCCTGTAATCAGGGTAATGCCAAACACTCCAACCTTGGTGAGCGCCGGCATGGCGGCAATTTCTTGCTGTGCACTAGTAACTGCAGAACAGCGTCAATTTGTCCTTGGCTTCTTAGGTTCAGTAGGAAAAGTAATTGAAGTGGATGAAGAACTGCAGGACGCCGTCACCGCAACTAGTGGTTCTGGACCCGCGTACTTCTTTAGATTTGTAGAAGCCATGATTGAAGGAGCGGTCGCACTCGGACTTTCGCACGCTGATGCAACCACATTAACTATTCAAACAATGGTCGGTGCTGCAAAGTTACTTGATCAATCAGGGGATAGTCCAACAACACTACGTGAAAAGGTAACTAGCCCAAATGGAACGACTTTTGCAGCACTAAATTCATTTAATGAATCTGATATTTCTGAGGTAGTAGCTAAAGCGATGAAGGCAGCTCGTGATCGCTCCCAAGAACTTGCTTAAAAAATCCACTCTCGTAGCAATTGCATTAGCAGTTGCAGTTACGCAATCTGCACAAGCTTCACCTAAATTGATTGCAATAAAGCCATTTACGCAATTAAACAAAGATGTTACTTCCGAAGGAATGGTCGTAACAAGTAAAGCGATAATTACCTATGCCAACATAGTTGGTCAGAGCTCAGATATTGAGCTCCGCGCGATTGACTTCGCGGGCGTGCAGATTTGGTCAAAAATCATTGATTCTGGCCGAGATGAGGTTGCAACTGCCATCAGCGCAGATGCGCAAGGCTCAATCTGGTTGGCAGGCAATAGCGCTCCAGAAATTCCTACAGAAACCTTTACTGCTATTGCCGGAGCGCTAGATCCAGATTCGGTGACAGTCGAAACTCCAACTGAAATCCGCGGTGATATGAAGAATACTTCTTTATGGCAATTTTCGGTGTCAGGTGATTTTTTGTCACAAACAGATTTAAAGTTAACTCAACTAGCGGTCGTTGATGGAATCTCCGTTAACAAAACAGGGGCATCGGTTTTGTTATCTCGAGACAGTGGACAGTCCCTTGCTCTAGTTAAAGCAGGGAAGTTGGAGAAAGAAATCAAAATTGGAACAATCAAAAGTAAATTCAGCGCGGTTTTTCGTGGCGCAGACGGATCGACTTCGCTATTTGGATCTAGCAGCGAAACGCTAGGCGGTAAAAAGTTGGCGGGTAAAGTCGATGGAATTTTGCTGAAGGTTTCTAAAGCCGGTTCAGTTTCCAGTGTTGTGCGCAGCTCCGCTGCGGGAGCTATACGCGATTGGCAGAGCGCAACTGCAACAAACTTTCTAACTGGCGTAGTTAAGAGTGGCAAGAAAACTGAAACAGCTATCACAAAATTTAACCCTGCATTTGTCCCAACTTGGACAACTAGATTTCCATCTACTGGAACAAGTTTGGCCGCACCTGGAGCTAAAGGCTCAGTATTTGCCATTTTCGAACCGACTACTTCCTTGAAGGGAGTTACGGGCTTTAAGCAGAGAAAAGGACAATCCGTTGCACTTCAATTTGATAGCAAAGGAATACTGATTGGTGCATTCACTGACTTGCTATTGAGCGCTCCTTTTGTAGCGGGATACTCTGCAGAAGCTGGGCTTGTAGTTTTAACTTCCTCTGGAGATATCTTTCGCGCTACAGGTCGTTAAATTAAGCGGCGCGGAGTGAAACTAATTTGCCATCTATCCCAGAGATTAGATAGCGGACTTTGTTTAAAACAATCCACGCTGAATCAAATCCGTCAACGTTCTGCTCCTTTGCCACCAAAGAAAGTGCATCGGTAGAGATATCTAAGGCGCAAAGACGTTCCTGACAGTTAAAGACGGTGGTCGAACCATTGCTGCTTAAGAATTTACTTGGAGTTCCAAAGCCATTTGTTGTCAGAGTTCTTACATTGTTTGGTGCAGCAAGGTATGCCCAGCGAATTTTCTCCGCTTTTGGAATCGTCAATGCGGAAGAAGTCAGCCAAGTAGCTAATATTCCACGAGCTCCTTTTTGAAGCGCGACGTCATATCCTGCAACTGCAACCGGTCCGTTAGATGTATCGAGGATTGAGTAACGCCAAGCCGCTGGGCTTATGCCAATTCGCTTCGCCACGTGAATGGATCCTGCGGTAACTGTTTTTCGTTGGTTAATTGCATCCACTGCGTCATAGAGCAGAACTGTCTCTCGACCGTCAAAGAGCGCATCTAAGTGAAAAGCCACATCTCCCGTAGTCCGGCCATCTGTTTTACGATCGCCATCGACAAGTTCATACTTCCATTCTTTGCTACCGCTAGCTTTTACAGCGCCCAATAAAATTCCCTGTGACTCATCACGATAGAAGACTTGCACACCGACTGCACTAGCTGAACAAGCATTGGAAACACTCACATCGCTAGCAGTGCGGACACGGATCGGATCTTCATATTTATTTACAGCAGCGCCATTACCGTCAATAACTTCAAATTTAAATGTTCTGCCGTCGTATGTTGCATATCTAAGATCTTTATCAACGGAATCCGCATAGAACACATGTAAGGTCTGTGCTTTTCCAGATCCATTTACGCAGGCAGATACATCACCAGCAATCGGATTTCTGGTTCGCCCGGCAGAACCGCCGCGTCCATCCACAATCAATTTGCTCCAAAGTTTTCCATTCCAAAGCGCAACCTTCAGTGCGCCGTTTTTTGCATCCTGATAAATGATTGTTGGATTCCCATTAAAAGTAACTGAGGTTAGGTTCTTAGCATCCGCATTAGAATCTATAACTTTCTTTGCCCAACCTGGCTTTGGTGTGATGGCATTTGTCGTAACTGGAGCAGAGGTTCCGAGTGAATTTGATGCGGTAATGGTGAAGGTATAGGAAGTTCCATTTTTTAGCCCAGAAAATATCGCTGGGCTATTTGTAAAGCTCTTCTCTGCTCCAGTTTTATCGTTCTTAACGGTGTAACTAGTTATCTGAGCGACACGGGCATTGGCTGGTGGGTCGAATTTAACGATTGCTCCAGAATCAGAAATCAGCGCTTCAGCATTGCGGACAATCTGAGGGATACCAACCGCAATTCCTACCGGCGGTTTAGCGCGCAAATCTTGCATCATCGCTAGCAATAACGGTCCTGGTTCGTGAAAAATTTCACCTGCTGCCAAATTCGGGGACATGACTGCATTTTTCCCGGCGTTATCAAATGCGTTTTCATCTAAGTGGCTTGTTGAAGAACCATCTTCATAATTCTTTGGAGAGTGAAGCAGTGGCTTAACTCCACCATTGGCTGCAATTCCGTTTGCACCTGACCAAACTAACTTTGAAGTAAGCGCTTCACCGAGTTCAAGAGATGGAGACGGGAGGTCAGAGAGCCTACGACCATCACCGGTTTGAACATATGCATCATATGGTGTTGGTTGATCTATCGATCCATAGCCGAAGAATTCATCGTAACTACTATTGGACAGGAATCCCAAGCCGTGTGCCATTTCGTGCAACATTACAGATTGCAGATCGTATTCTGTTTTGCTCGGACCAACTCCACCACCGCGATACCAATCCGCTAATGAGTTCACAGTAATAATCATCTCTGGGGTATCGCCATCCAGATCTCTTCCCGCTAAAGCATTTGCTAGAGCAGATGGATACCAAAGACTTGGATCGGGAGCGCCCGCAAAATTTGCGAAGTAATTTCCGGGACGCGCACTTCCTAAAATGCTATATGAAGAAGAACGCCCCCAGGTTGCTTCGATGTGAATTGGAACTTTAGATTCAAAATTCTCTGCCCAAACATCAACGGCTGCCTGAAGTTGAATTTTGGTCCACTCTGGAAAATTATTGAATTTAACAATAATTTTCGCCTTCTTCTCTAAATTTGCGACCTTTGGTTTTGGCGACTGGAGGCTAGTAGTGGCAGGTCCCGCGTAAACATTTCCCCATTGTGTGGCCGGTCTAACTAAAACTTGAGATTGCGCAGAGGCCGGAGTTGTTAATCCTGCTAAAAAGATCGCAAAAGATATGGCAATGGCGAAGGATCGCTTCAAAGATCTCACTTTTTTCCTCGCCATAGCGCCCAACGGTATCAGGATGCGACAATGTCCCCATGTCCTCCGAAAGCGCTAACACTGATTTGGATCAGGTAATTGCTCGTATGAAATCTGAGCGACCAGCGGTTCTTAATTTTTCCGGTGAATCAGCGCGACCTGAACCCACTTTAGAAGAAGCCCGTGGGGAGTTAGCTAGCGCAATTGGTCAGTTGGCTCACACGGTTTTCTCAAAGAAGTATGGCCCACTAGTCGGAACTGTTACTAAGACAACTGCAGAAACAGTTTTAAAAAACGCTGAAGAGAATTTGTATCGTGCAAAAGGTGATGCAACCTTGGTAATTCAAGAGCTAGTCGATCGTGCTTTCACCTCAAAGCAATCTAAGAAAAAATGAGTAACTTAATAACAATCTACTCGCGCCACGGTTGCCATCTTTGCGAAGTTGCTGAAACAACTCTTACTGACTTAAAAGATGAGCTTAACTTTGAGATAGAAGTTAAATACATTGATGGTTCAGTTGAATTAGAAAAGTTGTACGGACACGAAGTACCAGTTATACATATTGATGGAGAGCACCACGACTTTTATAAAGTCGATCCGATAAGATTTAAATCTTCCCTTGAAAAACATCGTCAGCGTCAATAATTCGGTAGGAATAACCTTGCTCCGCGAGGAAGCGCTGGCGATTCTGTGCAAAATCTTGATCGATAGTGTCGCGTGAGACTACAGAATAAAACTTTGCACCACGGCCATCAGCTTTTGGTCTGACGATACGGCCTAGTCGCTGCGCTTCTTCCTGACGTGAACCAAATGCACCAGATACCTGGATCGCAATTGTCGCTTCCGGAAGATCAATTGAAAAGTTAGCGACTTTTGAAACAACTAGGCAAGTGATTTCACCTGTGCGGAAGGCGGCAAATAACCTTTCGCGTTCTTTAATTGGAGTCTCACCTTTAATAACCGGAACGCCTAAAGTCTCTGATAAATCATCTAATTGATCGATGTATTGACCGATTACAAGTATCTGTTCTCCCGCGTGCAGATCCACCAATTTTTCAACGACATTGCGCTTGGTTCGGGTCGTTGCGCAGTAGCGATATCTCTCTTCAGGTTCTGCGGTCGCATAAGAAAGTCGTTCTGCTTCTGTCAGGTTCACGCGCACTTCAATACATTCTGCCGGAGCGATGTAGCCCTGTGCTTCGATCTCTTTCCAAGGTACATCAAAACGCTTTGGCCCAATAAGCGAAAAGACTTCGCCTTCCATGCCATCTTCACGAACTAAAGTGGCGGTAAGTCCTAGGCGGCGGCGCGATTGAATATCTGCAGTAAATCGGAAGATTGGCGCAGGAAGTAAGTGGACTTCATCATAAATAATTAAACCCCAGTCGTGGGTATCGAATAAATCTAAATGTGAGTAAACGCCATTCTTTTTCTTAGTCATAACTTGGTATGTCGCAATTGTTACTGGACGAATCTCTTTCTTCGCTCCAGAATATTCACCAATCTCATCTTCATTTAAAGTTGTTCTGCGTAAAAGCTCATCGCGCCATTGTCGCGCCGCTACGGTATTGGTTACCAGAATCAGAGTTGTTGCCTTGGCGTGGGCCATCGCGGCTGCGCCAACAATTGTTTTACCTGCGCCGCAGGGAAGAACTACTACGCCTGAACCACCGTGCCAAAATCCTTCGGCCGCTAACTCTTGATAAGGGCGGATCTTCCAATCGTTCTGCTTAAGTGAAATTTCGTGGGCTTGGCCATCAACATATCCCGCAAAATCTTCAGCCGGCCAACCGAGTCGAAGCAGCGATTGTTTAATTGCACCGCGCTGGCTGGGATGAACCACAATAGTTTCGGGATCGATACGAACACCCAAGAGCGGAGCAATCTTCTTAGCGCGAATTACTTCTTCTAAAACTCCAACATCAGTTGTGATCAAAATTAGCCCGTGCACTGGATCTGCTTCTAAGCGCAAACGCCCGTAGCGTGACATGGTTTCGGCAACATCTACCAGCAGAGAATGCGGAACGGCATAACGCGAATATTTAATTAAAGTATCGATGACTAGCTCTGCATCGTGGCCAGCAGCGCGCGCATTCCATAAACCCAGGTTGGTTAAGCGATAAGTATGGATATGTTCTGGCGAACGTTCTAGTTCAGCAAATGGCGCAATCGCGCGGCGACACTCCGTTGAAAGGGGATGATCGATATCTAGCAGAAGCGTTTTATCGCTCTGGACTATTAGCGGACCCTCGCTCATTTCAGCAAATCTTTAATAAATGCATGCAGCAAGGCGCTACGTTCTTCAATAGATTTCAAACTCAACCATTCATTTGGTGCATGTGCACCGCCGCCGACTGCACCTAAACCATCAAGAACTTGCGCACCTGCCGCCGCCGCGAAATTACCATCGCTGGCTCCGCCTACTTCGGCGCAACCCAGTGGCGCCATTCCAATCGATTTCGCAACTTGTTCAACTCTTTCGTAAAGCGCTTTCGTTGACGATGGCTGAAGCGGAGGACGATTTAGCCCACCTGTTATCTCTAAGCGTGCGCCGGAAACCGTCGCCTTAAGCGATTTGATTGCTGCATCTACTCGTTCAATTTCAGATTGTGCAAATGATCTCGCATCGATTTCAAGAACTGCTAGATCCGGAACGGTATTAGCGCTATTGCCAGACTTCAATAAAGTTGGAACAACAGTTGTTCCGTACTCTTTATTTTCTAGTGCAGCCAGTTTGAGAATCACGTGGGCAATTTCAACGGTTGCGTTTGAACCCTTTTCAGGCTCTAGACCAGCGTGCGCTGCCAATCCATGCACAGTAACTTTGTACATCGCTGTGCCTTTACGACCAGTCTTTACTTTGCCATCAAGTGAGGCTTCTAAAACTAATACTGCTTTGGCAGCGGCGGATAGCTCCATAATTAATTCTCGTGAAGCAAAAGAACCGGTCTCTTCATCGGTGGTTGCAACAAGGGCTACACGATCTGCAGCGCCATCAATATCTTTTAGTGCAAAGAGCGCTTGTACAAAGCCCGCCTTCATATCAAAGACTCCAGGGCCGCGAATAACATCGCCTTTAACTTCCCAAAGTGGTTGATACGAACCGTGCGGCCAAACCGTGTCGAGGTGCGCGAGTAAAAGTATTTCTGGTTGGCTGGCGCCCCACCAAAATACGGGGCGTCCCTTTATCTCTTTAATTTGCGCGGGCGTTCCAAGTACGCGAGTTGCGATATCACTTGCTAAACGAACTACATTTTGGCAAGCGGCAATATCTTCAGTTGGCGATTCACATCGCACCAAAGCTTCAATCGCAGCCAACATAGGGTCAAGTCTGCCGTATTTCGCCTCATTCGTGCTCGTCATATCGCCGCCACCCCTGTTATGCGCGCAATTCTAAAGGTTTGAACCTCGCCAGTGGCGTGATCTCGCGCAATAAGTGAACCAGCCGAGAGTTTTAAGGGATCAATGATGCGATGTGAAACTAGGCCGTTATTGTCGGCATAACCAATAGAAAGAGATGTTGCGGGTTGATTTCTAAGGTAATCCGCCAAGATATCTAGCGTTTCATTTGCGGTTGTACGCGGAAGTGAACCAAGTGCGTTCGATGCAATATTGCGCAAAGTGCTTTGGCGGTGGCTAGATTTTTCTCCAGTGCGTAGTGCGCGAAGCGCCGCTTCTAGCTGCAACTCATCAGGGCGATCGAACTCACCAACAATTCTCGGTGGTCTAGCTTTACCTTTTGCGCGTTGAATTCTTGGACCACTCAGTAACGCACCTTGCGAATCTTCACCCGCTGGCAAGTATCCGAAACTGCGCAAGATAGCCATGGCATCGGCAGCATCGTGCTGACAGATTAAAACTTCGGGAGATATCTGGCGGAGCAATAACATTTCTAAACGCTTATCGCTGATGATCTGTGCAATCAAGGCAGAGTCTTCACATCTAATAAATGCTGCAGTATTTCCAACCCGCAACTTGCCATGTTTCTTGGCTACATCTGCGATCAAATATTCCAGCGGTTGTGGCATTGGAGTTTTGGAAGTCTTCTTTAAAAATGCCTTAATCTCATCTCCGGTCCGTCCGTGATCTAAACCGCGACGGATTGTTGCTTCGCTAAATCGATAAACGGTTGCGCCACCGCGGCTTTCAATTTCAGCAAGGATCGCTAGCTCTTGAGCTATTTCGTGCTCAAGGGGACCGGGTGCAATTGCAGTGTTATCGCTCTGAATAAGAATGTGATCAACTGGTTTCGGAAGATCTTCATCAATTTCTTCTAGATCTGAACCTTGTAATAGCCCAATTCCGTACTTTGAAATTGCACCTTGCCCGGTAATTCCAAGCCATTCTGCCTCGCGTAAATTCCAAATGATGTAATCACTCGGAATTCCGCCGCTTCTTCTTGCGGGGGTATTCCATTGCGCGAGCGAAAGTAGAGATTCTATTTTTGGGGCAGAGCCTTGGCTTTCTTGCAGCAATCGCAGAGTTAACTTGCGAATCGGAGCAGCAGCAACGCGATCGAGTTCAGGGCCAAGCGGTGCAACGTTCTTTGACTCTTCTTTACCGACTAGGCCGCTCATCCGCGAAGTAATCAGCCACTGAGAGACAAGTGATTGCCAACGTGCAGATGGCGACTGGGTCAACCAAATATCAAATTGATTTGTTGGAAGTATGCGATCGTCAGCTTCAATTGTTAACAAGCCGGATAAGTAAGCCAGCTCTGCCACAAATGCGGCGCAGTTGGAATCAACACCGAGGTGGCTGGTAATTATCTTTAAATCTCGAACACCCAACCCACCAGAGCGCAGCGCGGCTGCAGGTTCTTGAGCCCAGAAATTTAGAATCTCTTCGGTCCAGCGTAAGAAAGTAGAAATGTTTGCAATTGCGGCAAGTTGAACGCTCTTACTATCTCGCTTATCACCTGCCAACTCTGGCGCTTGAATGAAAAGTTCTTTATGTATCTTGCCACCACGTAAATGAATTGCTACTTCGCGCGGCATCAAAACAGTGTGAGAGTTCGCTACAACTACAAAGTCATTTTCCAGTAACCATTGAACGCCGGCACCTGGTTTCTTTACATCAGCAATCGTTCCGCGCGGCGGACCCCAAACCATGGCATCTAGCGCTTTCTTCGCCGCGGCAGGTGCTTCTTCTAATTTCTTTAGATTTAACTTCGCCATTGATTGCGGACCAAGTCCAGCAATATCGCTTCCAAGAACTTCGCGCACAGTTGTTGGTAGATAAAGTCCATCTTTTCCGGGGTAAACCAATCCACGTTCAATTAGCCCGGGAATAACAAAGAGCGCTGCTTTGTCAGTCAATGAAGCAATGTTTTTCTCATTAAATGGTTCCGCAGCAACGGCGCAAGCTTCTAAGACTTGATATTGCCAAGTGTTTAAAGCATCAATTGCCCGCGCCAAACTTGGGGCCGAAGTTGCACGAACGGCTAGAGAAGCAACATCAGGCGGAACTGGAGTCACGAGATCTGGGCGATGAGAAAAGAGTGAAATTAGGGCAGCGTCATCCAAAGTACGTAAGTAATCTGCAAAGGAGCGCGTTTCCATAACTTGCCTACATTACTGGTAAGTGAGGTGGTGGCGCGAATTGGCTTTTAAAGTCAGCGCGAGTTACGGCGCGGAGTAAGTCTGGTTCCAAGCCATGCCAGGCGCGAGACCATCGGCCCAAGTAAGCGATTTAGAAAGCGCATGCGACGGAAGTCGTGAATGGGCCAGTGCTCTTGCAAAGCCCGAATCCTTAATTTTGCATCAGGGTTTATTGCAGATGGAATGCCGACAGTTAGCAACAAAGGTAAGTCATTATGGCTATCTGAATAACCAAAGCAATTATCCAAATCGAATCCATTTTCTTTGGCAAGCTCTTGTATCGCAGTTGCTTTCTCACGTCCGTGTAAAAGCGGTCCATTCATGGCACCGGTGTAATGACCATCTTCAATGGCCGCCTTGCTGCCAATCGCTCCAGTAAATCCCAATCGTTCAGCGATTAGCGTTGCCATATCTTCAGGGGCTGCGGTTACCAGCCAAACTTCAACGCCATCATTTAGATGACGCTGTGCAATTTCGATCGTTCCTTCCCACAAAGCGGGCGAAACATACTCATCGTAAATTTCTTGGGCTACTGCTTGAATTTCAGTGACATTGTGTCCGCCGATAAAATCTTGTGCAGATTTTTGGAAACGATTTATCTCATCTTGCTTTTCAGTTCCTGTTAAGCGAAATCTCAGATTTGCCAATACAAATCGCGAGATATCTGACTTTGTGAAAAATCCGCGTTGGTACATTCCGCGGCCGAGAAAGTAGATAGTTGAGCCCCGCACCAAGGTGTTATCGACGTCGAAGAAAGCAGCACGCCGCGGTGTGAGTGACATGTCACTACCCTAGCGATTAAGCGCGATATTGCCCTGCTGTATGACGCTTTATGCTTAGCACTATGAGTTCAACGGTCCATTTAGTACGCCACGGCGAAGTCGAGAATCCTGAGAAAATTCTCTACGGAAGACAACCTGGCTGGCGATTATCTAATCGCGGACAAGAAATGGCTCAAGTTTTGGGTGAATGGTCCAAGGCAATTGATTTAGGCGCATTGCACGTCTCTCCACTGCAACGTGCACAAGAGACCGCGGCACCAATTGCAAATGCACACGGAATCGCAATTACAACTGATGATCGCTTAATTGAGGCTGCAAATATTTTTGAGGGCAAGAGTTTCGAACTTGGCAGCGGAGTGCTGAAACACCCAACTTCTTGGCGCCATTTATACAATCCTTGGAGACCATCTTGGGGTGAGCCATACGAAGAACAAATCAATCGTATGCTCGCTGCAATATTCGCCGCCAATAAAGCAGCGAACGGTAAAGATGCAATTGTAGTTTCGCATCAATTGCCAATTTGGATTACACGTAGTGCAATTGAAGGCCGATCAATGCTGCACGACCCACGTAAACGCGAGTGCACTTTGGCATCTGTCACAAGTGTCCACTTCGATGATGAAGGCGTGATATCTGGACTTACATATTCTGAACCTGCCGCACACTTGTTACCACCTAAGAAGTAATGTGAAATATGCGTAAGCCACTTTATGTAATGGTATTTGTGTTAATTTCTGCAATTTCCTTAACTGCCTGTGGCGGCGGCGGAAGCTCAACCCCGGAAGAAAGTTTTATCGAAGGAAGCGGCGCAGTAACTAGAATTGATAGCGCAAAACGAAAAGCAGCGCCAGCTTTATCTGGAATGACGCTTAGTGGAAAAACATTTATTTTCAATCCTGGTCGAGTTGCAGTGGTAAATGTTTGGGCATCTTGGTGTTCCCCCTGTCGAGCAGAAATTCCAACCTTGATTGAACTTTCTAAACAGTATCCAGATGTGCAATTTATGGGGATATTGACCCGCGATAACCCAGCCACCGCAGAAGCCTTTGCCCGCAGATTCGCTATTCCTTATCCAACCTTTATAGATGACTCACTTCTAATTGGCTTTAAGGGCTCATTGCCCGCTAATGCGATCCCCTCAACGGTATTAATTGATAAAAGCGGCAACGTTGCAGCGCGTATTTCAGGGGAAGTGACTCTTACCTCGTTAAGTAAATTGATTAGAGAGCTTGAAGAAGAATGATTGACTTCTTCGTAGATCAACTATTTAGCGGTTTTCTACTCGTCGCTTTTCCGATTGCAATTCTTGCCGGGCTGATCTCCTTTCTCTCTCCTTGCGTACTTCCTTTAGTACCCGGTTACTTATCTTTTGCTGCTGGTTATTCCAAAGCAAAGGGGCGAGTATTTCTCGGTTCAATTCTCTTTGTTCTTGGCTTTAGCGTCCTCTTTATCTCTTACGGTGCACTCTTTGGCGGAATTGGATCTCGTATTGCAACAAACGATCAGACCATCACACGTATTTTGGGAGTTATAACAATTCTGCTGGGCCTTATTTTTATGGGGAGCTTTCCCATGATGCGCACTTTCTCACCGAAGATTGCGACAAACGGTGGGCTAATTGGTGCGCCACTTCTAGGTTTTCTCTTCGGTATCGGCTGGACACCTTGCATTGGTCCGGCGTTAGCAACGGTTCAAACGCTCGCCTTTCAAGAATCTAGCGCCGCGCGCGGTGCAATTCTCTCGTTCGGATATTGCATCGGACTAGGTGCGCCCTTTATTGCATCAGGTCTTTACTTAGATAAATCCGAACGTTTGCGAAAGTATTTAACCAAGCGTGGAGATTTGATCACCAAAATTGGTGGCGCTCTCTTAATTCTGATTGGTATCGCGCAAGTTCTTGGACTCTGGACCGATTTAATGATTTCACTTCGCTCACTGATTACAGATTTTGCACCGGTGATTTAATGACGACTGAACCAACACTGCCCGAATTAGGTGCCACTGGTTTGCTCCGGTTTATGTGGCGTCAATTAACAAGTATGCGCACCGCGCTAATTCTGCTGATGATGCTGGGTGTGGCCGCGATCCCCGGATCGTTTATTCCACAACGAGCTCAAAACCCAATGGCTGTGCGGCAATATTATTTAGATGACCCAGAGCTTGCCCGCTGGATCGAACGTTTTTCAGGATTCACCGTCTATTCATCACCTTGGTTTAGCGCCATATACATATTGCTCTTCATCTCTCTAATTGGTTGTGTTCTGCCTCGTACCTTTGAACATTTCAAGGCGATGCGAGCTTTACCACCGCTGACTCCTCGCAATTTATCTCGCATGGAATCTTTCCAACAATTTGCAGGCAACGGATCAGAACTTGAAAAAGCGCAAAGCTGGTTTAAGAAAGAACGTTTTCGAGTACGTAGCGAAGAGGGTGCAATTTCTGCTGAAAAAGGTTACTTGCGCGAAACCGGCAACCTGCTCTTCCACCTCTCACTAATTTTGATACTCATCGGCGTAAGCGTCGGCTCGCTATTTGGAATGCGCGGTGAGGCAATTGTCAATAAAGGCGAGCGCTTCATTAGCCTTGCAACCTCATATGACAATCTCTCTTTTGGAAAGCTAGTCAATGAAGATTCGCTGCAACCCTTTATTATCGAAGTGATTGATTTCGTCGCTAAATATGATCCTGTAACCAATGCGCCTCTGGATTACACCGCGACGGTTCGAGTAACCAATCCAGGTGAAACGACTTCCGAGATAAAAACAATCAAAGTAAATAGTCCACTTACCTTTGGAAATACTCGCGTTTACCTTCAGGCTAATGGTTACTCACCAATAGTGACCGTGCGCGATTCAAGTGGCCAAGTTGCCCTGCAAGGCCCAATTCCATTTTTGCCACAAGATGGCAACCTGCGCTCTATCGGATCAATTAAAGTTCCCGATGCAGATCCGCAACTTGGTTTCGTTGCCAGCTTCTACCCAACATTTGCGCGCGAAGGTGGCGAAGGTGGAATTTCAGTATTCCCAGAAGCGCTAGATCCAAAGCTGCTATTTTCTATCTGGAAAGGCGATCTCGGTTTAGATTCTGGTATTCCACAATCTGTTTATCGCATAGATACTTCTAAGATGCAGCGGATAGCGCTAAATTCACTAAAACCTGGTGAAACGTTTTCATACCCAGAGGGCTCAATAAAATTTGAGACATTTGTGCCATGGATTAATCTGCAAATTGTCGATGATCCGGGCAAGGGTTACGCCCTATACGGTGCAATCGCCGCGATTCTCGGCTTACTTGCCTCACTCTTTGGCAGGCGCCGTCGCATATGGATAAGGATCACATCAACTGGAGTTGTAGAAGTTGCTGGTCTGGCTAAGAATGGTGCACCTGGGCTAGACGTGGAAATTGAACGTTTTGTTGCGCACTTAAAAAAGGAGATGTAGATGCTGACCACTTGGGCCTATATCTCAAATTACTTTGTTTACTCAGCAATGGGAATCTTCGCCTTATCTTTCTTGGCACATACTTTCGAAACTGCTTGGGCGGTAAAAGCTCCCCAACAAGATACAAATGAAACTGGAAGTGTCTTAACAAAGACCTTGGATTACACGCGCACTGAACGCGCAGCGCGTATCGCAACAGCGATGATGATCTTAGGATTTTTGCTTCTTCTTGGCGGCGTAATCGCGCGCGGTATTTCAAATAAACACGTCCCTTGGGGCAATATGTATGAGTTTTCAATTACGGGTGCGCTCGCTTTGACCGGCGCATACTTGTTAGCACTTCGTAAACATGATCTGCGCTGGCTGGGCTTGTTTATCTCAATTTCAGTTCTACTCACTCTCGGAACCGCAGTCACTTTGCTCTATCGCGAAAGCGCACCACTTGTCCCAGCGCTAAATTCACCGTGGTTAGTCATTCACGTAATTGCCGCAATTATCTCTGGCGGAGTTTTCTTACTCTCAAATGTCATCGCTGGTGCTTACCTTTATTTACATGCTATGGAGTCAAAAGGTGATCGCAAGCCGTGGGCTAAACGTTTGCCAGATTTAGAAACACTTGACCAACTTTCCTATCGCTTAGTCGCCTTCGTATTCCCACTTTGGACTTTTGCTGTTATCGCCGGTGCAATTTGGGCTGAAGCAGCGTGGGGTAGATATTGGGGTTGGGATCCAAAAGAGACTTGGGCATTTATTACTTGGGTTGCCTATGCTGCATATTTACATGCGCGCGTGACTATTGGTTGGCGCGGAAAGCGAGCTGCGTGGCTCTGCTTATTTGCTGGATCTACATTCTTATTTAACTATGTGTATGTAAATGTCTGGGGAACCGGCAAGCACACATATAGCGGCCTTTAACAGTTAATTAAAGTTTACGTAGAAAATCTGGGTCGTCATCAGGCGGCAAAATGCGACGCTTTGGTGGGCGTGGGCCTCTTTCGCCACGAACGCGTCCAAGAATTAGAAATGCAATAGCTCCGAATGGTGAAAGCAAAACTATAAGTAAAAGCCAACCCCACTTAGGCAATTTATTGATTTGGGAATCATCGCGACGAGCGCAATCGATAAATGTGTACAAAGTTAAAGCAAGTGAGGCCAGAAAGATGATGGCTTGCAACTTAATCATGCTCCTATTCTAGCGAAAATTAGAAAGTTAAGCCGAGCGCAAAAAGGATGGCAAAGACCAGTTGTAACTTGCCGGTCTTGGCCAAATACGGGATCAACTCAGCGCCCGATACTCCGCTGGCAACGCCGCGGGTTAATTTCCAAGTCAGGGGAGCGGCTAATAAGGTCAATAGAACGGCTGGCTGAAGAGTTAGAAGTGCGAAGAGGTGGGCAGAAATCAAGAGCGCGATATACAACTTTCGGGCCCCGCGCTCGCCCAATCGAACTGCCAAGGTTTTCTTACCAACGATTTGATCTTGCGCACGATCACGCAGATTGTTGATTGCCAAAATTGCACAAGCAAGTGAACCCATTGGGATTGCGACAATGAAAATCTGCAGATTTAACTCTTGCGTCTGCACGTAGTAACTACCGACAGTTGCGACAATGCCAAAGAATAGAAAGACGGAGATTTCTCCGAGACCTTTATACCCATAAGGATTTGCGCCACCGGTGTAACCCCAAGCAGCGTTAATTGCTAAAGCGCCAACCAGAATAATCCACCAAGAAGTCGCAGCAGCAAGTGTTAAACCAATAAGTGCGGCAAAAAGAAATGAAGTAAGCGCTGCGGCACGAACAGATTTTGGTGAAGCTAAACCAGATGCGGTGAGCCGCACAGGACCGATGCGCGAGTCATCTGTGCCGCGAATTCCATCTGAATAATCATTTGCATAGTTGACGCCGACTTGTAGCGCCAGACTTACTAAAAGCGCAGAAAGCGCACGAATGGGTTCCCAGTTACTTCCGGCATATGCCGTGGCAACTAAGACAGGTGCAATGGCGGCAGGCAAGGTGCGCGGGCGGGCGCCAATAATCCATTTATTCAAAGGCTTCACTTACCTTTCTTCAGAACAAGGTTAGCCAATTCCTGACGATTTACTTTATCCAAAGCACTCTTTGGCAATTGATCTAAGTAAATGGCGCCCTTTATCTTGGCGGCTGGCGAGATATGCGATGAAAGAGATTTATTGATCTCCGAAACTTCAGGTTTTACGGACCCAGCAATTGCTAAATGCAGCGCTTGACCCCACTGTTGATCTGCAACAGCAAAGGCAGCACATTCAATACCTGCAAAAGAGTTTCGGATAACTTCTTCAACATTAGTTAAAGAGATATTTTCTCCACCCGTGACGATTACATCATCGGCGCGGCCAGCAACCGTTAACTTGCCGTTGTTGATTTCTCCGAGATCAGAGGTGAGGAAGTATCCATTTTCTAACTTAGCGCTCCATCCCGACATATCATTTACGTAAGTTGTGGCCAAGGAAGATGTAGAAATCTTAATTAGCCCTGCACTATTGATCTCAACTGAGGTATCACCAATTGGCAGACCTTCATATACACATCCGCCACAGGTTTCGGTCATTCCATAACTTTCAACAATATTGATTCCTGCAGCACGCGCTTGTTCGCGCAACTTCGGATCAAGGGCAGCGCCACCGACCAACACCGATTTAACAGAAAGCAAATGTGCGAGCAAGTAACTGTCACCATTTAACGCACGGAATAGTTGGGTCGGAACAATCGCTGTGTAATCCGCATCTGGATATTTTCCAGTGACCCCACGAGCATCGATTGCAATTCTGCCGAGTTCAAGTGCGCGTACAAGAACATTGACTCCCGCAATATGAGTTAGCGGCAATAACAACGACCAGGTTTGACCTTTGCTTGCTCCAAAAAATTTGTTTGTGGCTTTAGCGCTGGCAAAAATTGCACCAGCGGAAAGCCCAACTTCTTTCGCATCCCCAGTTGATCCACTGGTGGATACGACAACGGCTATTTCAGACGGGACAGTTTCAACAGATATTGGTCCCAAGGTGATTGCTGGGCCTTCGCCAGCCAAGGTTTTGGCTAGGCGCGCATTTATCTCGGCGATGGTCCACGTGGGATCTATCGCACGAATCTCTCGTTGTGACGTCTGCTCCATTGCACGCGTAGGCTATCGCTCGTAGTCGTCGATGGAGGAATCGTGAGCAAGCCGATCAAGCGTGAATTTGGTAACCGCAGCATCCCTGCCTGGGCAACCGGCGCAGGTGGAGAGAATTTTACGGATATCACCTACCAAGTTGGCGAAGGCATGGCCAAGATTGCAATCAATCGCCCCGATGTTCGAAACGCATTTCGCCCGCAAACAATTATTGAATTGCAAGAAGCATTTTCATTAGCTCGTGATAATTCTGAAGTTGGCGTGATCATCTTTACCGGAACTGGCGATGAAGCGTTCTGCTCTGGCGGTGACATTAGCGTTCGTGGTGATGATGGATATCTCGGTGAAGATCCATTGGCACAAAAAGGTATTGGCCGTTTAAATGTTTTAGATCTACAAATTCAAATTCGTCGCACACCTAAACCAGTTGTTGCAATGGTTGCTGGTTGGGCGATCGGTGGCGGACATGTTCTGCATGTTGTTTGTGATTTAACAATCGCGGCAGATAACGCCAAATTTGGTCAAACCGGTCCAATGGTTGGTTCATTCGATGGTGGTTACGGTTCAGGTTTACTCGCGGCAAGTGTTGGACAAAAGAAAGCGCGCGAGATTTGGTTTATGACTCGTCAATACGATGCGCAAGAAGCGCTCGCTATGGGATTGGTTAACACCGTTGTTCCACTCAAAGAGTTGGAAGCTGAAACAGTTTCATGGTGCCGCGAGATGTTACGTAACTCTCCACTTGCACTGCGCTTGTTAAAGTCTGCAATGAACGCCGCAGATGATGGGCTAGCCGGAATTCAACAACTTGCTGGCGATGCCACCTTGCTATTTTATTTAAGCGAAGAAGGCCAAGAAGGCCGCGATGCATATAAAGAAAAGCGCGCTCCTGATTTCGGAAAGTTCCCAAAGCGCCCTTAAACCTTATGCTTGATGACCTTCTTAAAACCCTTCGTGTAATTGCTCTTCCTACGCGCACCAATTTTCGTGGTGTAACAGTTCGTGAAATTGCACTTATGCAAGGCCCGCAAGGCTGGGGAGAATTTTCACCATTTCTGGAATATGACGATAACGAATGTCGGCCGTGGCTCGCCAGCGCTTTAGATGCAGCGACAGTTGCTCGCCCCGCGCGATATCGCGATGCCATTGCAGTCAACGGCATAATTCCTGAAATCAACGATAAAAAAGAGATCGAATCTCTTATGCGAAATTTTTCAGGCGCCAAAACTTTCAAGGTAAAGGTTGGGAAGAATCTCACCGAAGATGTCATTCGAGTTGCCCGAGTCTTTTCCAATGCCCCAAAGGCTGCAATCCGTATTGATGTCAATGGTCTCTGGTCCGTGGACGAAGCACTTACTAATCTCTATGCGTATTACGAAGAGATTGGTCCATTTCAATATGTGGAACAACCTTGTGCAACAGTCGAAGAACTCCGTGAACTCAAGAGCAAGATAAAGATTCCATTACGTATCGCAGCAGATGAAGCCATTCGTAAAGCAAACGATCCATTTGCTGTTGACCTCACCGATGCAGCAGATGTGGTGATGCTAAAGGTTCAACCACTCGGAGGAATTCAACGCTGCCTCGACATTGCAAACCATCACGGCCTGCCAGTAGTTGTCTCAAGTGCTTTAGAGAGTGCCATCGGAATAGAGTACGGACTAGATCTTGCGGCATCAATTAGTGATCTCACCTTTGACTGTGGTTTGGCTACTGGATCGCTCTTAGCCAACGATGTTGCAGCGCATGAAATTAGCGATGGCAAAATCACTTTAGGTCAGATATCTCCAAAGTTAGATGGCCTTGATGTGTCACCAGAACGCTATGAATGGTGGAAGAATCGCATCATGAGAGTCGGAGCGTTACTTAAATGAGTGATGCAACAAAACTAGCTCGCGTCATAGTCAGACAAATCATTGAAGCCGGAATTACTGATGCGGTTATTTCTCCGGGATCTCGTAACGCACCGCTATCGCTCGCGTTAGTAACTGCGCAAGATCTAGGTTTAATTAAATTACATATCCGAATTGATGAGCGAACTGCCGCGTTTTATGCCTTAGGTCTAGCTAAAGCGACGAATCGTCCGGTGCCGGTAATTTGCACCAGTGGAACAGCAGTAGCTAATTACCACCCTGCAGTTCTAGAGGCATCACACTCAAATATTCCGCTTTTTGTAATAACTGCTGACCGGCCAGCCGAATTACGTCGCACCGGTGCCAATCAAACAACTGAGCAAGCAAGAATTTTTGGAAAAGCTGTTCGCTATTTCGCAGATGTCTCTGGTTCGGTCTATCCATTAGAACTTCCGCTAAATGCTTTGCAAACTGGACCAGTTCATTTAAATGTGCAATTTGATGAACCGTTAATCGGCGACTCGGATACAGCTTGGTTAGATGGAATAGAAATTAACCCGCCGAGAAAATTTGATCGCAAGAAAGCCGGCACCTTAGCTAGCAAATCAACTCGTGGCTTGTTAGTTATTGGTCATGATCGTGGAGGGTTATCGGTTGCAGATGTTACAAAATTTGCTGATCAATTAGGATGGCCAATTTTAAGTGAAGATCCTTTAACTTTTCCTAACGCAAATGCGCATTCCAGCCTCTTTCTTACTTCGACCACCATTGCAAAAGATCTTGCGCCAGATACGGTAATTGTTATCGGGCGCACGACTTTATCTCGTTCGGTAAATGCGCTTATCAAGTCGGCGCGCGCAACTTTTGTAATCGATCCACGCATCGCAACGGTTGACTCAGATCGAATGGCCGAGAAGAAATTCACTGAAATTCCTGAGCTTTATACCGCCCCGGCAGATCCCGATTGGTTAGCTAAGTGGGCTAAGTATTCTGAGCGCGCGTCCAAAGTTGTAAAAGAGATTACAACTTGGTCTGAACCGCTTATTGCTCGTGAAATATCGCAGCACCTACCTGATGGAGCGGCGCTATTTATCGCTTCATCTCGACCCATTCGCGATATCGAAGCATTTGGTGCGGCACGTAATGGATTAAAGACTTTTGCTAATCGCGGCCTTGCCGGAATTGATGGAAACATCTCGACCGCACTTGGTATTGCCACCGCCCACAGCGCAACATTTGCGGTTCTTGGAGATCTAGCATTTCTACATGACCTCACCGGATTGATTCATCGGGAAGAAATTAACCTACGGATTTTGGTGATTAATAACGACGGTGGCGGAATTTTCTCCACGTTGCCACAACGCGGAAGCAATGGATTTGAGCAAGTCTTTGGAACCCCGCACGGTTTAGATCCTGCAGCGATAGCCAAGGCGATGGGGCTGGATGCGAAAACCATTTCATCGGTTGATCAACTTCGTGATGAGATTAAGAAACCTGTTTCAGGAGTCAGCATTGTTGTCTGCGATGTACCGGACAGAGAATCTAATGCTGATCTGATTAAAAGCCTTTATGCCAAGATGGAATCAATCTAAATCAAAGTTAATTTAGTGCGCTACGCATTGGTGCAAATTTTGCGCTGCTTTCGCTTAACTCTTTCTCTGGGTTAGACCCAGCGACAATTCCGCATCCCGCATAAATTTGGATCTCATTTTCGGTGATCTGTCCGCAACGCAGAGCAATCCCTAACTCACCATCACCTCGTGCATCTAACCAACCGACCGGGCCGGCGTAACGCCCGCGTGACATTCCTTCGATTCGTTTAATGAGATCTGCGGCTACGTTCGTTGGAGTTCCACATACTGCCGCCGATGGGTGCAATTTTTCTAAAATAGTAAAGGCATCCACACTCTTCTTGCTTTCAATCAGCGCGCCCGTTACATCTGTTGCTAGGTGCATAACATTTGCTAAGTGAAGAACAAAAGGAGATTCAGGAACGTTTGTTGATGTACAGAAAGGATCTAGCGCATCTGCAACGGAACGAACGGCATATTCATGTTCTTCTAAATCTTTAGAAGATCTAGCAAGGGATGCGGCGAGTGCTAAATCTTTTTCGTCATCACCAGTTTTGCTGATGGTTCCTGCGAGAACACGTGATGTAACCATGCCGCGAGATAGCCGAAGCAAAAGTTCAGGGGTTGCACCGATTAAGCCGGCTACTGAAAATGTCCAAGTTGAAGGATATTCCGCACTTAAATTACGCAGGATTTTTCGCGCATCGATTGGCCGGTGCGAGTTGATCTTTAAATCACGCGCGAGAACAACTTTTTCTAGCTTGGTATCTTCAATTTCTTTAATTGCTTGAGCAACACGGACTTGCCATTCTGCAGGGCTTAAAGATCCATCGCCCCAGTTAAATTCTGCATCTTGAAGCAGTGGAACTTCTTCTAAGAGTTTGGGCTGTGGTTGTTCGCCGATCCAGGTGATCCATGAGCTGCCATTACGCATTCCAACGATGATTTGGGGGATTGCGAGCACTGAATCTTCATCTGGATCAAAGGAGAAAGAGGTAAAAAGAATCGGCCCTGTTCCGCTGGCATGAACAGAATCAGCAATCGCGAATTTTTCAAGTTGTTGGTGCCACCAAGTGCGCGCATCAGCAAAACGGTTTGCGCCTTTTACAACAGTGGATGCATAACTTCCCCAGCCGACTAAGCCGTCACCTCCGCGAACCCAAGTTAGCGGTGCGTTATCTGGTAGAAGTTCCAATAACGGCAGATGATCGCCCAGGCGCGCAGAAGTTACTGGAATAAGGGAAGGCATAAGAAATTACTTTAACGCGCGAGTTTCTTGGAAATTCTGCGCCAGATAAGCGGCAGTGAAGTTGCAGTGATTGCAATCTTAATTACTTCACCAAAGATGAATGGCGTGAGGCCTGCGCTGATTGTCTGTGCCCAAGTTAAATTGAGTGAAACATTTAGCCAGATCAAACCAAAGGCAAAGACGATTACGCTACCGAGAATCAAAGCGGGAAAAGATGTTTTAAACTTTTGATCCGCTTTGCGATCTGCGAGCGCACCAAGAACCAATACCGCAATTAACATTCCGATTAAGTAGCCGCCTGTTGCACCGGTTAGACGAGCCAAACCTTGAGTTGCAGCTGGCGCAAAGACTGGAGCGCCCGCGATTCCGGCCAATAGATATGTAGAAAATGTTGCAAAACCAAGTCGCGCACCGTAAGTGGTACCGATTAAATAAACCGCCAATGTTTGGCCTGTAACCGGAACTGGTGAACCTGGGACTGGGATGGCGATTTGAGCCAGGGCTGCGATAAATAATGTGCCACCAACAATGAATCCCGCATGGGTCAACGCAGTGCTGCGCGGAAATACAGTGGCGCGAAGTGAGCCAGTTGAGATCGACATTAATTCTCCCTAAATCGCCTTTAAGTTGTGGATGAGCCTACTCTTGCGAGAGACTGGGCTCATGTCGCGCGCAAATATGGATAAGAACCCCGGTGAAGTCGCCGCAATGTTCGATGGCGTGGCCAAGAGGTATGACCTAGTCAATGATTTATTGAGTCTGGGCCAAACCAAGAGATGGCGCCGGGCGACCACCGCGATCATTGCGCCCAAGCCTGGGATGAAGATCCTGGACCTTGCTGCAGGAACCGGTTCCAGCTCAGAACCACTGGCTGCGGCAGGTGCCGACGTGATTCCAGCCGATTTCTCCCAAGGGATGCTTGCTGCCGGCCGTAAAGCGCGCCCGCACCTTCCTTTTACCTTCGCGGATGCGTTAAACCTGCCTTTCCCTGATGGGGAATTTGACGTTGTGACCATCTCTTTTGGCCTGCGCAATACCTCAGATACCGATAAAGCTCTGAGGGAAGCCCTACGAGTCACCAAAAAGGGCGGCCGGATCGTCATAGCCGAGTTTTCGAGCCCGACCTGGGCACCGTTTCGCAAGATTTATACCAATTACTTAATGCGCGCTCTGCCCGCGATTGCCAAGAAGACCTCATCAAATCCAGATGCCTATATTTATTTAGCTGAATCGATCCGCGCATGGCCAAATCAGAAGGCGCTCGCCGCCAAGATCGCCGACGCCGGTTGGACCCAAATCGGCTGGCGCAACCTGACTTTTGGGGTTGTTGCAGTTCACATGGCCGTCAAGGCGTAACGGTCACAACTACCCCCATGCCCACCTTAGGATTTCGCCTGTGAACGCAAATCCATATGTTCCGATTCTGGCAATTGCCGCAGTTGGCTTTGGGTTCGCCATTTTTTCAATTTTGGCCGCAGCGCTCACTGGCCCAGCGCGTTACAACCGCGCAAAGTTAGAAGCCTACGAATGTGGAATCGAGCCATCACCTCAAGCTGCACAAGGCGGACGCTTTCCAGTTAAGTATTTCTTAACTGCGATGCTCTTTATCATCTTTGATATTGAAATTGTTTTCCTTTATCCGTGGGCTGTCACCTTTGATCAACTTGGCCTCTTTGGTTTAGTCGAAATGGCGATCTTTATCGGAACAGTATTCATTGCATTCGCATATGTCTGGCGCCGAGGAGGTCTCGAATGGGATTAGAAGAGAAATTACCTAGCGGAATTGTTTTAACTTCAGTTGAAAAACTTGCAGGTTATATGCGTAAGAACTCGCTTTGGCCCGCAACTTTTGGTTTGGCATGTTGTGCGATCGAGATGATGGCTGCAGGTGCGGGTCGTTACGATCTTGCACGTTTTGGAATGGAAGTTTTCCGCGCATCCCCACGTCAAGCAGATCTAATGATCGTCGCCGGTCGCGTTTCAAACAAGATGGCGCCTGTTCTTCGTCAGATTTATGATCAAATGGCCGCGCCAAAGTGGGTTATTGCAATGGGTGCTTGTGCATCTTCAGGTGGAATGTTTAATAACTACGCGATCGTGCAAGGCGTCGATCACGTCGTGCCAGTTGATATTTACTTGCCAGGTTGTCCACCACGTCCAGAGATGTTGATGGATGCAATTCTTAAATTGCACGATCAGATCTACGATGAAAAACTCGGACCTAACCGCGAAAAAGTTATTAAGGAAGTTGAAGCTGCAGCAATGGCCGCCGTTCCAACCCATCAGTTAAAGGGGTTGCTGGCTTAAATGACTCAAGATCAACAAGGCATGTTTGGCGCGCACGGAACCGGAGATACCTCAGGTTACGGCGGCTTGGTCCGCAGCCAAACTAGCGCGGGCTCAACCCAGCGCCCATTTGGCGGATATTTTGATCAAGTAGCTGATGATCTTGAGCGCGCATACCCAGATTTTGCTGATGCGATAGAACGCGTGGTTGTTGATCGTGGAGAGTTAACGCTGCATATTAAGCGCGAACGCCTTGTTGAAGTTGCACTTATATTGCGCGATAAATTGAAATTTGAAATGTCAATGGGCGTTTCTGGTGTTCATTATCCAGAAGATACCAATCGCGAATTGCACGCCGTTTATCACTTGTTATCCGTGACCAATAATCAGCGTATCCGTCTTGAAGTTTCCGTACCTGATGTTGATCCACACATTCCATCACTCGTTGAAGTCTGGGGCGGATCAAACTGGAACGAACGCGAAACTTTTGACATGTTCGGAATTATCTTCGACGGACATCCTGGTTTAACCCGCATCTTGATGCCAGATGATTGGCAAGGACATCCACAACGTAAGGATTACGCACTTGGCGGAATCGGCGTTGAATACAAGGGCGCTGTCACACCTCCTCCATCAGATCGGAGGACATACAAGTGAGTACATACGCAGATCCATATGCATCATCACGCGAGACCACCGAAGGCACAGTCTTTTCTGTAACTGGTGGTGATTGGGATTCACTCGTAACTGAAATTGGTCAAGCAAAAGAAGAGCGCGTTGTTGTAAACATGGGGCCACAGCACCCATCAACTCACGGAGTGCTTCGTTTGGTACTTGAACTTGAAGGCGAAACCGTTACTGAAGTTCGTTGCGGTATTGGTTACCTGCATACAGGTATTGAAAAGAACATTGAATTCCGCAACTGGACCCAGGCCACAACTTTCGTAACCCGTATGGATTACCTCGCTCCGTTATTTAATGAAGCCGCTTACTGCTTAGGCGTTGAAAAACTGCTTGGAATTACAAATGATGTGCCAGAAAAGGCAAACGTTATTCGCGTAATGATGATGGAGTTCAACCGAATTTCTTCACATATGGTTGCACTCGGAACCGGCGCACTTGAACTTGGTGCGCTTTCACCAATGATCTTCTGCTTCCGCGAACGCGAAAAAGTTCTGGATATCTTTGAATTTATCTCTGGTCTTCGAATGAATATGGCTTACATCCGTCCGGGTGGAGTTGCTCAGGATCTTCCTGTCGGCGCTGTCGATAAAATTTTGGCAACAGTTAAAGACCTTCGCCACAGCTTCAAAGATAATGAGAAGTTGCTCGTTGGCAACAGCATCTGGATGAAGCGCACCGAAGGAATTGGTTATCTCGATCTTGCTGGTGCCACAACTCTTGGCGTTACTGGTCCAGTAATTCGCGCAACAGGTTTGCCACTTGATCTGCGCAAGATTCAGCCTTACTCAGGATATGAAAATTATAAATTCGATGTTGTCACAGCTGATACCTGCGATGTTTATGGTCGTTTCTTGATTCGTATCAATGAACTTGAGCAATCACTACGCATCATTGAACAATGCGCTGAAAAACTTAAATCACTTGAAGGTGCACCAGTAATGGTTGCCGATAAGAAAATTGCTTGGCCAGCACAACTTGCAATTGGCGCTGACGGAATGGGTAATTCACTTAACCATATCCGCGAAATTATGGGCACATCAATGGAATCTTTGATCCACCACTTCAAGTTAGTAACCGAAGGTTTCCGCGTTCCGGCAGGACAGGTTTATTCAGCAGTTGAATCACCACGCGGTGAACTCGGTGCACACGTTGTCTCTGATGGCGGCACGCGTCCATATCGCGTTCACTTCCGCGAACCATCTTTTAACAACCTGCAATCAACTTCTGCAATGTGCGAAGGTTCAATGGTCGCTGACATTATCGGCGCAGTCGCTTCGATCGATCCTGTGATGGGAGGTGTTGACCGCTAATGGCTTATACATCAGATCAATTACAAGTTATGGATGCGATTATCAAGCGCTATCCCCGCAGCCGTTCTGCAATCATGCCTTTACTTCACTATGTGCAATCAATTTCAGGTTATGTAACAAATGAAGGTATCGAACTGGTCGCTAAATTACTTACTTTAGAAACTGCTGAAGTCTCCGCAGTCGCAACTTTTTATACTCAGTACAAGCGCAAGCCAGTTGGCGAATATCACGTCGGCGTCTGCACCAATACCTTGTGCGCAGTAATGGGCGGAGATGCCATATTTGCAGCGCTGAAAGACCACCTCGGCGTTGAAAACGATGGCGTAACCGCTGATGGAAAAGTTTCGCTAGAACATATCGAATGTAACGCGGCTTGTGATTACGCACCTGTAGTTATGGCTAACTGGGAATTTTACGATAACCAAGATGTTTCATCTGCCAAAGAATTGGTTGATTCAATGCGCAAGGGAACACCTAAGCCACCAACGCGCGGGCCTAACTCACTTGTTACTTGGAAAGAAGCATCTGCAGTACTTGCTGGAATCAATGATGGAAAAGCAAATGAAGGTTTGCAAGCTGGCGAACCAACTCTTCTTGGTTTAAAACTTTCGAAAGAGGGCAAGTAATGACAAAACTAGCTCCAGTACTTTCAGCGCATTGGGATGAGAAAGATTCATTCACAATTGCGGCATACACCCGTCACGGTGGATACAAGGCATCTGCAAAAGCCCTGGCAATGGATCCTGATGCGGTAATTCAACTTGTAAAAGATTCTGGACTTCGCGGTCGTGGCGGAGCAGGTTTCCCAACTGGAATGAAGTGGGGCTTTATCCCACAAGGTGATGAGAAAGATCATTACTTAGTTGTAAACGCTGACGAATCAGAGCCAGGCACGTGTAAAGATACGCCGCTGCTTATGGCTAACCCACACGTTTTAATTGAAGGTTGCATCATCGCTTGTCACGCAATTCGCGCAAAGCACGCATTTATTTATATCCGTGGTGAAGTAACCCACGTCGTTCGCCGCTTAAACCAAGCGATTGAAGATGCCTACAAAGCCGGACACCTTGGTAAAGGTATTGATGTAGTGCTGCACGTCGGTGCTGGTGCATATATCTGCGGTGAAGAAACTGCGCTCCTTGATTCACTGGAAGGTTTCCGCGGACAACCGAGACTTCGTCCACCGTTTCCGGCGATCGCAGGTCTTTATGCGCGACCAACAGTTGTAAATAACGTCGAATCAATTTCATCAGTTCCTGCGATCATTGCAAATGGCGCTGAGTGGTACCAGTCAATGGGTACTGAAAAATCAAAGGGAACCACGCTCTATTCACTCTCAGGCCACGTTACAAACCCTGGTCAATTTGAAGCACCTCTTGGAATTACCCTGCGCGAAATTCTTGAACTATCAGGCGGAGTCCGCGCTGGTCACAAGTTAAAGTTCTGGACACCTGGCGGTTCATCAACACCGTTATTTACCGATGCGCATTTAGATACTCCACTTGATTACGAAGGCGTTGCTGCAGCGGGTTCAATGCTCGGTACAAAGGCGCTACAAATCTTTGATGAAACCACTTGTGTGGTTCGCGCAGTATTGCGTTGGACTGAATTTTATAAGCACGAATCTTGCGGTAAGTGCACACCTTGTCGTGAGGGCACTTGGTGGTTGGTACAAATTCTGCGCGATCTTGAAAATGGCGTTGGCACCGAAGATGATCTAGCTAAGTTGCTTGATCTCTGTGACAACATCATGGGACGTTCTTTCTGTGCACTAGGTGATGGCGCGACTAGCCCAATCACATCATCAATTAAATATTTCCGCGACGAATACATTGCTCACCTAACAAATGGTGGATGCCCATTCGATCCGGTGAAATCCACACTGTTTTCTGGAGCGAACGCATAATGACGACTACTCAAGAGAACCCAACAGCGCAAGCGGTAGAACTCATTACCGTTGTCATCGACGGTTTTGAAGTTAGCGTTCCAAAGGGCACCTTAGTTATTCGCGCCGCCGAAAAACTAGGAATTCAAATTCCACGTTTCTGTGATCACCCGCTACTTGATCCAGTCGGCGCTTGTCGCCAATGTTTAGTTGATATCGAAATCAATGGCCGCGCTTTCCCTAAGCCACAAGCATCTTGCACGATTCCAGTAGAACCAAACATGATTGTGAAAACACAATTGACATCTGCCGTTGCAGAAAAAGCACAACGCGGTGTTATGGAACTTTTGCTCGTCAACCACCCACTCGATTGCCCAGTTTGCGACAAGGGCGGCGAATGTCCATTGCAGAACCAAGCAATGAGCACCGGCAACGGCGAGACTCGTTTTGAAGGCGTAAAGCGCACCTTCGAAAAGCCTGTTGCGATCTCTTCACAGGTACTTCTTGATCGCGAACGTTGCGTGCTTTGCGCACGTTGTACTCGCTTCTCTGATCAAATTGCCGGCGATCCATTTATTACTCTCAACGAGCGCGGTGCGTTGCAACAAGTTGGAATTTATGAAAACCAACCATTTGAATCTTATTTCTCTGGCAACACTGTGCAGATTTGTCCGGTTGGCGCACTCACTGGTGCTACATACCGCTTCCGCGCTCGTCCATTTGATTTAGTTTCTACTCCATCTGCGTGCGAGCACTGTGCATCAGGTTGCGATATGCGCACCGATGTTCGTCGCGGTAAAACTTTGCGCCGCCTCGCTGGAGACGATGCAGCGGTTAACGAAGAGTGGAACTGCGATAAAGGTCGTTGGGCATTTAAGTATGTAACTGCAGTTGATCGTCTTACAACTCCACTTGTTCGTGGCGCAGATGGTGTTCTTGCACCAGCATCTTGGCCAGAAGCACTTGCTGCAGCAGCTGCCGGGTTAAAAGGAAAGCGCGCTGGCGTACTTGTTGGAGGTCGCGCAACAACTGAAGATGCTTATGGTTATAGCAAATTTGCTCGCATCGCCCTTGGCACAAACGATATTGATTTCCGTGCCCGCGTCACATCGGATGAAGAGCGCGATTTCCTAGCCGCAAAGGTTGTTGGCTCAACAACTACTTACCGAGATATCGATATCGCAGACCACGTTGTGCTCGTTGGATTTGAACCAGAAGAAGAATCACCAATTGTTTTCTTGCGAATCAATAAGCAAGTTCGCAAGCGCGCGCTGAAGGTAAGCGCCGTTGCAACAAAACTTTCAATCGGCGTCGATAAGTTAAAGGCTGAATTTATAAAGGTCGCACCAGGTGCGGAAAGCTCAGCAGTTGCCGCACTTTCACTCACCGCTAAATCAATAATCTTGGTGGGCGAACGCGCATCTGAATCAACTGGTTTGTTATCAGCTGTTGCACAGTTGAGTGATAAGTCAGGCGCGAAGATCGCTTGGATTCCACGTCGTGCAGGTGAGCGCGGAGCACTTGAAGCAGGCGCAATCGGCGCACTTCTTCCGGGTGGCCGCCCAGTATCTGATGCCGCAGCGCGCGTAGATATTGCAACACTTTGGGGCGTATCAAATCTTCCAACAAATCCAGGTCGCACAACTTCTGAAATTGTTGAAGCACTTAATTCCGGAAGCCTTGATGCTGTAGTCGTCGGTGGCGTAGATCCACTTGATATGGCAAATAGCGCTGTAGTACTTGCCGCACTTAAGAAATCTTTTGTTGTCTCACTTGAAATCGCACCGTCGGCTGTAACAGATCTGGCAGATGTGGTTCTGCCAGTTGCGGCAATTACCGAAAAATCTGGATCATTCCTTAATTGGGAAGGCCGTCCACGCGCCTTTGATTCCGCGGTTTCTGATTCACTAAACCGTTCTGACCTTCGTATTCTTTCTGCGGTTGCAGACCAAATGGGCGAATCCATAATGCTCGGCACCGTTACACAAGCAGCTCGTGAAATTGCATCCCTAGGTAAATGGGATGGTGCGCGCGCCAACTTCGCATCTGTTTCTGCACTAGGTGCGCAGAAAATTTCTGGCAATGAAGCGCTACTTAACTCCTGGCGCCGCTTGCTTGATCTCGGAACAATGCAAAAAGGTGAAGCAAACTTGGCCGGCACTGCGCGCAAATCAGTTGCTGTGATTTCTCCAAAGCGTGCCGAATCACTGGGCGTTAAAGATGGCGACATTCTTCGCGTTTCAAATGGCCACGGCGCAATTTCACTTCCCGCACTCGTTGAAAATATTCACGATGATGCTGTCTGGGTGCCCCGTAATTCATTCGGCACTCAAACCTTGATTTCACTCAATGCAGTGCACGGCGATGTAGTAACGGTGGTGAAAGCATGACAAATGCAGAGTTACTACTAGATGATCCAGGCTGGATTATCACGATCAAAGCTGTAATTGTTTTTGCTGTCTGCGTTGTTTTAACGATCATGTCTGTTTGGGGCGAGCGTCGCCTCGTTGCTCGCATGCAAATGCGCGTAGGTCCAAACCGCGTCGGCAAGTTTGGTCTGATCCAAGCTCTCGCTGATGGCGTGAAGCTTGCACTTAAAGAAGATTTGATTCCAGCGGCTGCAGATAAAGTCGTATTCGTAATCGCACCAATTATCAGCGCCACTGCTGCATTTATGGCCTTTGCGGTTATGCCAATGACTGGTCCGGTTAACTTCTTCGGCGAAGAGACCGTTATGCAGTTAACCGATATTCCAGTCGGCGTTCTTTATGTCTTGGCTACCGCGTCGGTTGGTGTTTACGGAATTGTTTTAGCCGGTTGGTCATCAGGTTCTACTTATCCGCTATTGGGCGGATTGCGCTCTAGTGCACAAGTTATTTCCTATGAAATTGCAATGGGTCTTTCCCTTGTTTCAGTCTTTATCTACTCCGGTTCGATGTCTACATCTAGCATTGTGCAAGCACAGCAAGATACCTGGTGGTACGGGCTCGTTCTCTTCCCATCATTTGTAATCTATGCAATTTCAATGGTCGGTGAAACTAACCGCGCACCATTCGACTTAGCAGAAGCTGAAGGTGAACTAGTTGGTGGTTTCCATACTGAGTATTCATCACTTAAATTCGCTCTCTTCTTCTTGGCAGAATACGTAAACATCATCGCAGTTTCAGCCCTTGCCACAACTTTATTCCTAGGTGGATATCACGCCATCCCAGGCCTTGGCTTTACTGAACAGTGGCTCGGCGGCTGGTTTACGTTGATTTGGTTCTTTATAAAAGTTCTCTTCTTCTTCTTTATCTTTGTCTGGTTACGCGGAACGCTACCTCGCTTACGTTATGACCAGTTCATGCAATTTGGTTGGAAAGTTCTGATTCCAGCTTCACTTCTCTGGATCTTGGTTGTCGCCACCTTGCGAATTATTTCTTCAACCAGCCAATCACGCCCTGTTACTTTCGCATTCGCTGGAGTTGTCGTTCTGATTGTTCTTGCAATTTCAACGGCATATGAAAGTTCAAAGAAGAAGCGCGATTCTGTAGTACATCCAGAGGCGGCAGAGCCAAGCTTCGCAGTCCCTTCACTTCCATCTGAAATAACAACCATCAACGTTTCTAACCAAGGAGGCGATCGTGGCTGATCAGAACGAATCAAATTCAGTGCAACCGCAAATCTCTAACCAATTATCTAATGATGTCGATATCACTTCAGTTGCATATGAAAAGGTAGACCAGCCAGGAGCTAAGAGTTTCTGGGCGCAATTACAGGGCTTCTGGGTCACCTTCATCACTATGTTTAAAAAGGTGAACACCGTTCAGTATCCAGAAGTTAAGGAACCAACTGCGGAGCGCTTCCACGGACGCCATCAGTTAAATCGCCACCCAGATGGTCTAGAAAAATGTATCGGTTGCGAACTTTGTGCATGGGCGTGCCCAGCAGATGCAATTTATGTAGAAGGCGCTGATAACACTCCAGATCATCAGATGTCACCAGGAGAGCGTTACGGCAAGGTTTATCAAATCAATTACCTGCGTTGTGTTTTCTGCGGCCTTTGTATTGAAGCTTGCCCAACTCGCGCGTTGACAATGACAAATGAGTATGAACTTGCAGATTCAACTCGCGGAAAATTGATCTTCGAAAAAGATGATTTGCTTGGTCCACTGCGTGCAGGAATGGTTCCACCTCCACACCCAATGTATCCAGGTATGACAGATACGAATTATTACAATGGTGATGTTACTGAAGCCCATCCTTCGCAGGAGGCTAAGTAATGGAACCGTTGTTAACTATCCAAGCACCAGAGGCAGCCCTATTTTGGGTCTTGGCTCCACTTTCTGTAATTGCAGCACTCGGAATGTTGTTAGTGAAGAAAGCAGTTCACTCTGCACTTTTACTTGCTTGGGTAATGATCACCTTGGCGATTTTCTATATCGCCCAAGATGCTGTCTTCCTTGGAGTTGTGCAAATTATTGTTTACACCGGTGCGGTAATGATGCTCTTCCTCTTTATTCTCATGTTGGTAGGCGTTGATTCATCCGATTCACTAACCGAGACAATTTCCGGTCTGCGTCCGATTGCAATCACAGCAGCGCTCGGCTTTGGTGGACTTTTAGTTTCACTCTTGGGCCACGCAACCTTGGGACGCGAACCAGTTGGTCTTGCAGAAGCAAATGCACCCGGCAACGTACAAGGGATAGCCGTTCTTCTCTTCTCGAAATATGTTTGGCCATTTGAAGTTGTCTCTGCACTTTTAATCACTGCAGCAATAGGTGCGATGGTTCTTGCGCATCACCAACGCACAAATGTCCGGCCAACACAGCGCGAACAAGCGGTAAATCGCTTCCGCAGCGGTTCACTCGCTGGCGCTGCTGGTTTACCTGGACCTGGAGTATTTGCACGCCATAACGCAGTTGATGTTCCAGCGCTTCTGCCAGATGGCACACCTGCACCATCATCTATTTCTGCAACCCTTAAAGCGCGCGGTGATGTTATCGACTCCAGCCAATTCCAACTCGACAACGTCGACACAACGGTTAAGGAGGAGAAGTAATGGATATCAATAATTACCTCTACCTCTCTGCGATCTTATTTACAATTGGCGCAGTCGGGGTTGTTGTTCGTCGCAACGCGATCGTTGTCTTTATGTGCATTGAACTCATGCTCAATGCTGCGAATTTATCTTTAGTAACTTTCTCCAGAATCAATGGAACTTTAGATGGCCAAGTAGTCGCTTTCTTTACTATGGTCGTTGCCGCTTGCGAAGTTGTTGTGGGGCTAGCAATTATTGTGACGATTTACCGTTCCCGTCGATCAGCATCAATTGATGACGCTAGTTTGTTGAAGCGATAATTATGGTTACCAACAGCGGACTTGTTTACTTAATCGCGCTCCCATTGTTTGGCGCAGTTTCGCTTCTTCTTCTGGGTCGTCGTGCGGATAAGTGGGGACATTTACTTGCAACCGCTCTCTCTGCGGGTTCATTTGCGGTCGGATTATTCCAACTCTCACAAATGTTGGGTCGCGATGTCGAATCACGCCCAGTAACGCAGAAGTTGTTTACTTGGATCAGCGTTGGTTCCTTTAACGTAGATGCATCTTTGCTACTTGATCAACTCTCAATCTCTTTCGTTCTGCTCATTACCGGCGTAGGAACTCTGATCCATATCTATTCAATCTCCTATATGGCTCACGATCCTGACCGCCGTCGCTTCTTCGCCTACTTAAATCTTTTTATCGCTTCAATGTTGTTGCTCGTGCTCGGTGACTCTTACTTAAATCTCTATGTAGGTTGGGAAGGCGTGGGCCTTGCTTCGTACCTATTAATTGGCTTCTGGAATCAGAAAGCTGCTTACGCAACTGCCTCGAAAAAAGCCTTTGTTATGAACCGTATCGGCGATATGGGCCTTTCATTTGCGATCATGATCGCCTTTGCCAGCCTCGGAACAGTTTCATTTTCTGGCGTCAAGGAAAAAGCAGAGTTTGCATCTGAAGCTACGATGACCGCAATCGGAATTATGTTGCTGATTGCAGCAGTCGGTAAATCTGCGCAATTCCCATTGCAAGCGTGGCTCGGAGATGCGATGGCCGGTCCGACTCCAGTTTCAGCACTTATTCACGCAGCGACAATGGTTACTGCCGGCGTTTACTTAATTGTTCGCTCTAACTTTGTATTTGACGCTGCCCCAAATGCGCAACTTTTAGTCGCGATCATCGGTGCAATTACTTTGATATTTGGTGCGCTAATTGGTACAGCAAAAGATGACATAAAGAAGGCACTCGCTGCTTCAACTATGTCGCAAATTGGTTACATGGTTTTGGGCGCTGGCCTTGGTCCTGCCGGTTATGCATATGCAATTATGCATTTGATTACTCACGGGTTCTTTAAGGCCGGAATGTTCCTTGGTGCAGGTTCGGTTATGCACGGAATGAATGATGAAGTGAATATGCGCAAGTACGGCGCACTTCGAAAGTTTATGCCGATTACTTTTATAACTTTCGGTCTTGGTTATCTAGCGATTATCGGCGTTCCACCATTTGCTGGTTTCTACTCAAAAGATATGTTGATTGAAACAGCGCTAAACGCCGGCGGAATAAAAGGAATTCTTTTAGGTGGCACTGCATTGTTAGGTGCAGGAATCACTGCTTTCTATATGACGCGCGTAATGATTTTAACTTTCACTAGCCCAAAGCGCTGGGATGATAATCAGCACCCACACGAGTCACCGGCTTTAATGTGGATTCCAATGGTTATTCTTGCAATCGGTTCGGTTGTCTCGGGCTACTTGCTCCATCAAGGGAAAGCTTTCAAACATTGGCTAGAACCGCTCTTTGCAAAACCTGGAGAACACTCAGAACTATTGCCTCCAATCGTTGTTTCTGGGCTGGCCCTAACAATGGTTGCAATTGGCGTTGCGATCGCGATCATTAAGTACCAACTCTCTGAGGTCGATTCCATGGCTCCCGAAAATGTTTCAGTCTTAACTCGAATCGCTCGTCGTGACTTGTTGCAAGATGATGTAAATGAAGCGCTCTTTATGCGCCCAGGACAAGCACTTACTTCGGCTTTAGTTAAAGTAGATGAAAGCGTTGTAGACGGCGCGGTTCGAGGAATCGGTCAAATGGCGATCGGTTCTGGTTCATCACTACGTAAATCTCAAACTGGATTTGTCCGTAGCTATGCAGCGTTAATTCTGGTTGGTGCAGCAGCGCTGATCGCAGCAATTTGGGTGGTTACACAATGAACTTTGCAAACATGAACTGGTTAACGCTTTCAATGTTGTTGCCTTTACTTGGCACCGCAGCGCTGGCATTTGCCCCAAAGGGTAATGTTTTGTTGACTAAGCAAATTGCGCTTGCAACCACAGTGCTAGTTGCTGTGGTTGGAATTCTGATGACCATCAACTTTGATTTCAACACACCTGGATTCCAGTTTGTGGAATCACGCCCTTGGATTCCAGCTTTCGGCATTAACTACGCACTTGGCGTTGACGGAATCGCTCTTATTTTAATTCTGATGTCAGTACTTTTGACGCCGATAGTCGTCATTGCCGGATGGAATGAATCCGAAGGCGGGCGCTGGAGCGCTAAAACTTTCTACTCACTAATTCTTGTTCTAGAGACAATGATGATTGGTGTATTTGCATCCACCGACGTCTTCTTGTTCTACGTCTTCTTTGAGGCGATGTTGGTTCCGGTTTACTTCCTAATTGGTGGATTTGGTTCTGGAGAACGCGCAGCAGCGGCAGTTAAATTCTTGCTCTACAGCCTTTTCGGCGGACTCTTAATGTTGGCATCGATTGTCGGCATCTTTGTTATGTCAACGCGTTACGGTAACCGAACCTTCGAAATAACAACTCTTGCTGGACTACATACAGTTCTTACCCCAATGATGGAGAACTTCTTATTCCTTGGCTTCTTTATCGCCTTTGCAATTAAAGCCCCACTTTGGCCGATGCACACCTGGCTTCCCGACGCAGCAAAATCAGCAACACCAGGCACATCAGTATTGCTTTTAGGTGTTCTCGATAAAGTCGGAACATTTGGAATGATCCGTTACTGCCTCACACTATTTCCAGATGCAAGCAAAACCTTTACGCCTTTGATTATTACTCTGGCAGTCATCTCAATTCTTTACGGAGCGTTCTTGGCGATTGGCGCGAAAGATATTAAACGCCTGATTGCCTACACCTCAATTTCCCACTTCGGTTTCATCACGATGGGAATCTTCGCGATGACTACGCAGGGACTTTCTGGGGCAACTCTCTATATGTTTAACCACGGATTCTCCACTGCAGCGCTCTTCTTGGTTGCCGGCTTTATGATCTTGCGTCGTAAATCTTCGACCATTTCAGATTTCGGTGGTCTGCAAAGAGTGACTCCGATTATGGCTTGGACTTTCTTTATTGCAGGATTGTCTAGCTTGGCACTTCCTGGTCTCTCCAGTTTCGTGAGCGAATTCTTAGTTCTAGTCGGAACCTTTACGCGCTATCCAGTTGCTGCAGTAATTGCCACATTCGGAATTGTTCTGGCTGCGCTCTATATCTTAATTCCAGTTCAGCGCGCATTACACGGTCCAACGACTCCTGGAAATGAGAATTTACCTGATCTGACTTTGCGTGAGAAAGTTGCAATCGCTCCGGTTATTGCGATAATCGTTGCTCTAGGTTTCTATCCGTCTCCAGTGCTGAACATAATTAATCCGGCAGCAACAACGGTGATTTCACAGCAAGGATTCACCGATCCTGCTCCAACAAATAGTGAGGGCAAGTAATGGTTACATTTGTATCGCCAACTCTCGAGTACTCACTCCTCGCTCCGATGCTAATTGTTTTGGCTGGCGCACTTATCGGTGTACTTATTGAAGCGTTCGCACCGCGTTCAGCCCGAGCAAATTCACAGCTCTTTATTACTTTGACCGCGCTCGTTCTTTCACTTGCTTCCGTAATCCGCTTACGAAATAGCGGCTCAACCACCGCTGCGATGGAATCTGTCACTTTCGATGGCGCGGGCATGTTGCTACAGGCATCAATTCTGGTCATTTCAATAATTGCAGTGCTGTTACTTGCCGATCAGGAGAATTTCACCGCACTCGCATCTGCTCTTCCTGGTTCCGACGAAGAACGCGCTTCTTTGCAGAAAGATTTAAGAGTCACCGAGATTTACCCACTCACCCTTTTTGCAGTAGCCGGAATGATGCTATTCCCAGTAGCAACCGATCTCATAACGCTCTTTGTTGCACTCGAAGTGCTCTCACTTCCACTCTACTTATTGGCAGGACTTTCACGCCGCCGTCGATTAATGTCGCAAGAAGCAGCGCTTAAGTACTTCCTGCTTGGCGCATTTTCCTCTGCATTCTTCTTGATGGGTATTGCTTACCTATATGGCTATTCCGCATCAACCACATTTGCCGGAATTCACGCAGCAGTCGTTGGTGGCACTGGTAACGATATTTATCTACTTCTCGGAATCGCTTTTATTTCTATTGGGTTACTCTTCAAAGTTGGCGCTGTCCCGTTCCACGCTTGGACTCCGGATGTTTACCAAGGTGCGCCAACGGCAGTTACTGGATTTATGGCAGCGGCCACCAAGGTTGCCGCATTTGGTGCAATGCTTAGAATTTTCTACGTCTCATTTGCTGAAGCGCTTTACCAATGGCGTCCCGCGCTAATTGCTATTGCGCTAGTAACAATGGTCTTTGGCTCACTGGTTGCAATAGCGCAACGTGACGTAAAGCGAATGCTGGCTTATTCATCTATCGCGCACGCCGGCTTCTTGTTATCTGGAGTGATTGCGCTGAATAAATCAGGGCTGGATGCTTCAATTTTCTATCTCTTCGCATATGGCGTAGCCACAGTCGGCGCATTTGGCGTTGTGACTTTGGTTCGAGATTCAGCGGGTGAAGTCACTGACTTAAATCGTTGGAGCGGTCTCGGAAAGCGTTCTCCTTGGGTAGCAACCGCTTTTGCAGGATTCCTACTTGCCTTCGCAGGTATTCCACTTACCAGCGGATTTATTGGAAAGTTCTCTATCTTCTCTGCCGCATACGAAAGTGGTTCTACCGCGATATTAATCACCGGTGTTCTTTCATCGGCGATCGCAGCCTTCTTCTATATCCGTGTGATTGTTCTGATGTTCTTTAAAGATCCAGTCGAAGACGGAACAAGCGTAGTTATTCCATCTGTTTACACCCAAGTCACAATCATTGCTTCATCGGTCGTGACTTTCGCACTTGGTATTTATCCAACGCCTTTGATTAACTTCATTCAAAGCACCGCCAGTTTCCTTCGCTAATGTCATCTTTCGGCATTCCAGATCTAGATCCCTCACTCGAGGCTGATCTAGCTCTCGGTATGCAAGGCGTAGAAGAGTTGCTACGCGAACATATAAAAGGTGATTACCCACTTGTTGAAGAGACTTCACGCCATTTAGTCGCTGCTGGCGGTAAACGGTTACGCCCACTTCTAACTTTAATCTCATCACATTTTGGCGATAGCACTCGCAAGGAGATTATTCCGGCAGCGGTAGTTTGCGAACTTACACATTTGGCAACGCTCTATCACGATGATGTTATGGATGAAGCGCCACTTCGTCGCGGGGTTGAAAGCGCTAATAATCGTTGGGGAAATACCATCGCAATTCTGACCGGCGATTACTTATTCTCGAAAGCCTCTGATTTACTTGCAGACCTCGGTCCGGAGGCGGTGCGCTTACAAGCGCGCACATTTGAGCGCTTAGTTATTGGCCAAATTATGGAGACGCAAGGTCCACAAAATGGCGAAGATTCGCTAGCTCATTACATGCGCGTGGTGGGGGATAAGACCGGCTCCTTAATTGCAACTAGCGCACGTTTCGGAGGACTGCTTTCAGGTGCGCCTCGCGAAATCACTGAGACGTTAACAAAATTTGGCGAACAAATCGGAATCGCCTTCCAGCTAGCTGATGATGTAATTGATATTGCTAGCGAATCAAATCAATCAGGAAAAACTCCTGGCACTGATTTACGTGAAGGCGTTCCAACCCTAGTTACGTTAAATGTGATGGCATCTGGCAGGAGTGAAGATGCCGAGCTACAACGTCTTTTGAGCGCACCGATTCACGATGAAGAGACTGTGCAACAAGTATTAAGAGCGCTGCGGACACACGATGGCTTGAGCCAAGCTCGCGAGCAACTTGGTCAGGTTGCTAAACAAGCAAGAGCAGCGCTTGGTCCCTTGCCAGTAAACCCAGCAACAGGCGCACTCTTTTCGCTATGCGATGCTGTTATTGACCGCTCTGCCTGAACGAACTAAATCGTAAGCTAAAACAAACAGTGCGATCCAGATAATAAAAAAGCCTAACCATCGGGCCGTTGACATTATCTCGTGATTAACCCATACGCCAATGATAAAAGTCAGAGTTGGAGTTATATATTGAAGCAGACCAATTGTTGTTAGCGGTAATCGAGTCGTAGAAGCGTTAAATAGAAGTAGCGGTATGGCGGTAACTGCTCCAGCGCTAATTAACAAGATTGTGAGGGATACCCCTTGGCCAAATTGACCTTCTCCTTTAGATTCCAAAAATACTAAATAAGCGCAATATGGAATAAAAGCGATTAACGTTTCGATTGCTAAACCTTCAACAGCGCCTAAGCTGAGTTGCTTTTTAATTAATCCGTACGTTCCCCAAGAGAGAGCCACCCCGAAAGCAACCCAGGGCAGATGTCCGTAATCAATTGTCAGGACAAGAACACCAATCGTCGCGATTGAAACAGATACCCATTGCAGGCGACGCATGCGCTCTTTAAGAAGAAGAATTCCAAAGGTTATGGCAATTAGTGGGTTGATGTAATAACCGAGTGATGCCTCAACTACGTGCCCGTTGTTTGTTGCCCAGATGTAGATTAACCAGTTGATCGAAACTAAGACTGACGCAGCAAAGAGTTTAGCGGCGACTTTTGGGCGTTTAAAGGTAGCTAAAGTTGATTTAAGTGATTTAGTGATCGCAAGAATAATAAAACAAAAAACCATGGTCCAAACGGCGCGATGTGCAACTATCTCCGGTGATGTTGCTGGCTTGAGCAGCGGCCAATAAAGTGGAAAAAGCCCCCAAAGCACATAGGCACCAAGCCCATAAACAAGGCCAAGTTTTTCTTTATTCAATTAACGAAAATTCACAAATTGAACAGCGAAATCCCATTTGCCTTCTTTGATCATCGCCATTGTGGTTTGTAGATCATCGCGACTTTTGCTGGTTACACGCAGTTCATCGCCTTGAATCTGTGACTTTACTGATTTTGGGCCCTCATCGCGTAAGAACTTTGCGATCTTCTTGGCATTCTCGGTTGAGATACCTTCCTTTAGCGGACAAGAGATCTTGTAGATCTTTCCAGAAAGTTGTGGCTCGGCCGGATCAATATGCTTTAAGGAAACTCCGCGCTTAATCATCTTATCTTTTACGACATCTAGGGTTGCCTTAGCTCGCTCTTCGGTATCGGCTTCAATATTTATCTTCTCACCGGCCATTTCAATCTTGGCACCAGTGTTTTTGAAGTCAAAACGAGTATCAATCTCACGGATCGCTTGGTTAATTGCATTATCAAGTTCCATACGATCGATCTTAGAAACTACATCGAAACTGCTATCAGCCATGGCTGGCCCTCCTCGGATTCACGGAAATCAATCTCCCCGGTATGTGACAAGGTTATCGCGATCAAGGTAAATAATGAAGTTCACCACGGATAGACTGCAAACATGAAGATATCAAAGTTACTTCTTGCTGCAGGAGTATTAGCGCTCTCTTTAGTCGCGCTACCAGCCTCTGCGCACACAGTGTTGATAAGTGCGGATCCAGCGATAGATTCAACAATAATTGCTTTGCCGGATACCGTCTCCCTTACCTTCGCCGACGAGTTAGTAGCCCTTGGAGATTCTAATTCGATTTCTGTTACAGATGAAAGCGGCACTGAGTTAACTTCTGGAAAAGCTGAAGTATCTGGGGCAGTACTGTCGATTGATTTAGTAGCTTCTGAAGCTACCGGCGCGATAAAAGTAGATTATCGAGCAGTGGCCGCTGATGGTCATGTAATCAAAGGTGACTATCAATTCACTGTTTCACCAATGACTATTTCAGAGACTGCGACTAGAACTTCAGAAGAGATTGCACCTGTAAGTGAAACAGGAAATAAAATTTCGTTTTATTTAATCATCAGCGCAGCGCTTGCTGGCGGTGGACTATCGCTCTTTTTCATAAGGAAAAGACAGTCCAAATAGCCGATTACCCCTGCATAATATTTTGAGGTAATCTAGCGCCCGCCGTAAAAGAATGACCCTGGCGGGTTGCCCGAGCGGCCAATGGGAGGGGACTGTAAATCCCCCGGCTCTGCCTTCGAAGGTTCAAATCCTTCACCCGCCACCAGTGTTACAGCTTCATCACTCTTGCGATATTCGCACAAGTGTTTATGTATTTTCGGAGAGCTTATATTGAAAAATCTAGCCTCTATTTTCAGAAATAAAACCAGACTGCTTCTTATCGTCTTTACACTGATAGTAGGTGGAATTGGAGCACAGACAATTAGCTTGCTCGATGATTCCTCATTGGATTCTTTAGCGTGCATTGACGTAACAACAAAGGTTGTCACCAACCCTGGAACATTAAAGTGTCCAAAGGGGAGCGAGCGACTTGATCTTGGAGCACAAGGCGCGGATGGCGCAAGTGGCGTGAAGATTACTGAGTTATCGATATGTGGAAGTAGCGGTACATCGCTCTGTAAAATTGGCGCTAGAGGTCCTGGCGGTGGATTAATCTTTTTTGTTGACTACAACGATCAGTCCCCAGACTTTAACTATCTTGAGGCGGCACCGACAGATGGAGTATTTGCCTCTTCTGCCACAACAGGCGTATGGGCAACAACTTTGGAAAAGTGTGGCCCATTAAGCAATGCCAATTGCCAATTGAACTCCATCTACACCCAAACGGGCATTGCCTTAGCAACGATTAACGGACTCCATAGCGGATTGTTTGGCGGTCAGGCGGCAACTGACGCCATCGTCGCAAAACATTCTGGAGTCGCAAAGAATTCTTATGCTGCGGGTGTTGCAGATGATTACTCTACGGCGACTAAAAGTGATTATTACTTGCCAACTAAAGATGAGATTCTGATCATGCAGAAAAATCTCAACGGAGAAGGTCTTGGAGTGTTCGCGGGAAACCTTTATTGGTCCTCGTCTGAAAGTGATGCGAGCATCGCGTGGTCCCAGTTTTTCAACGGCGGCTTCCAGACCAGCAACTATAAGGACTTCAGCGGTTTCGTTCGGCCGGTGCGAGCTTTTTAACACCAGATCTATGTTGTAGAAGAGTTCGGTGTAGTACTGTAATGACAAAGCCGAAAAGGAAGATATGTCTGAATCTACATCGCACAAACCAAAGCTGCGCAAGCCTGATTCCATTCCACAAGAGATTAATTGGAAAACACTATTTAGTGGTGACCCACAAGATGGATGGATGCATTCTGGAATTGGAATCTTGAGTGATGGCCATATAGTTTTCGAGTCCCCTGGTGGACGTGCATTTATTGTTTTAAATCCCGACGATGAAACTTTTGTTAAGGTCGATGTGAATGCCGCAGTCCTGCACGGGATTACAGTCGTTCCGAACTCCAGTGATGACTCTTTCTGGATTTGTGATCCAGGTGCTACGACCGCGGCGCAAGTGCTTTTAGTAAATCGCAAAGGTGAAGTACTACGCACAATCTCAAGGCCGAACACTAAAGATGGCGATGCCATCATCTGGAAACCGACAACTCTTGCAATTGTTGAAGAAGATGGGCCATACAAGGGAGATATATGGATTGGTGATGGATATGGGGAAAGTTTGGTTCATCGCATCAAGCCTGATGGAAGGTCCGAAACCTTTGATGGTTCTTCCACTTCCCTAGTTTTCAACTGCCCACACGGAATTTTCATTGATACCCGTGGGCCGCAATCATTTGTGGTTATCGCTGACCGACGAAATAAAAGAATTGTCTTTTTCACCCTCAACGGGGAATATGTAAAGTCGGTAAGTTCCGAGTCGATGATTGGCCCTTCATCATTTGCCATTCGCAATGATCTTCTTATTGTGACCGATCTGTATGGGGCAATGCTTTCGGTGGACCTTGCTGACAATGTGGAAATTCTAATTCCTAGTATTAAGCCAGAGCGCGGTGAGGGTTGGCCAAATCAGATAAAAGATGGAGAAACTCTCGCCCCTGATGTAATCGACGGCGCCGTAAATAGCCCCCATGGTGTGGCAGTTAATTCAAGCGGAACAGTCTTCTTTACAGAGTGGTATTTCGGGGGCCGAGTAGTTCGTATTTATTGAACAACTCGTTTTCTTATTTGCTCTTATCTGACTTTCGAGCTGAGGCGTTGCAAGCTGTAACCAGCGGCCAGTACCGAAATACCGAATAAAACGATCCCAAGAAAACCATGCAGAATATCTTCGAGCTTATCTATAAATGTCGCGGGGATAAGTGACTCATCTTTAGTAAGTAAACCTTTAACGGATTTGTACTTCACGTGAGCTCCTTGCTTCTCCTTGGGTAATGGCTAAGGGTAAGTGCAGGTCTAAGCCCTAGCAATACGGAAGGCACGGGCGCTAGATTTGCCTCAGGTGCTGCGTCCAGCAGGGCATATGGGTAGATCTTATTTGCATGTCTGTTGCAATTAGACACATTTAAAGACCGCTAATAGCCTTTGCGAGTATTGCTAACTCCACGAAAGGGAGACAACGTGCAGAAAAAGAAGTCACTCATATTCGCAGTATCAATTGCTCTTGCATTTGGATTAACTGCTTGTTCAGAATCAGAATCTACTGATGTTGCGTCAGCGTCTTGTGAAAAGGCTGATCTCGCAACAATTGCAGAAGGCAAACTAACAATCGCAACCGGCGAGCCTGCATACTATCCATGGGTTATCGACGATAAGCCAGAGTCCGGTGAGGGCTTTGAAGGCGCTGTTGCTTATGCAGTAGCAAACCAACTCGGTTTTTCAAATGATGAAGTTGTCTGGGTTCGCACCACTTTTGATGGCGCTGTTACACCAGGTGAAAAGAACTTCGACTTTAACTTGCAGCAATTCTCAATAACTGAAGAGCGCAAAGCCGCAGTTGATTTCTCTTCACCTTACTACACAGCGCCACAAGCGATCGTTTCTTACAAGAGCAGCAAGATTGCCGGTAAGACATCAATCGCAGAGCTAAAGGACGCAAAGCTTGGTGCAGCAGTTGGTACAACTTCATTAGATGCTATTGAGAACCAAATTGGCACTAAGCCACAGGTATTCAATGACAACGCTGCTGCAGTAACTGCTCTTAAAAATGGTCAGATTGATGGTCTTGTAGTCGATCTGCCTACAGCTTTCTATCTCTCAGCAGTAGAAGTAACAGATGGCGTAATTGTCGGTCAACTACCTTCAACAGGTGCAGGAGATCAATTTGGACTCTTGCTTGCAAAAGATAGCAAGATCACAACTTGTGTTTCTGGCGCAGTAGATGCGATTACTGCTGATGGCACATTGGCTGCGATTACTGATAAGTGGCTCGCCACTGATGCAGGCGCTCCTGTATTGAAGCCATAAGCAACCGTTACTAAATTGCAATAAAAGTTAGATAAACGCGGTAGTTTGGCGACCATGTCAGAGAAGAAAACCTCTGCTTGGTCGCCAAGCTCACGCGAATTAGATCGTCGTGCGCTTCGTCGCAAGTTAAATCGCAAGCAGAGCCTTATAGCGGCCGTTTCTTCCATTTTGGTACTTGGAACTCTGGCGATAATTTTGATTACATCTCCTGGCTGGGAGGTAGTAAAAACCACTTTCTTTGATATTGAATATGGCAAAGAGGTATTTCCGACGGTCCTAAAAGGTCTTTGGATAAATCTGCAACTGACTTTCTTTGGTGGAATCGCCATCGGCATTATCGCGATGGGTCTGGCGCTTCTACGAACGACTAAATCTCCCGCACTCACCCCGTTTAGATTTTTAGCAACTGCATACGTTGATATCTTCCGCGGAGCTCCGCTTATCTTGATCATCTTGTTAGTTGGTTTTGGCGTACCCGCACTTCGACTGCAAGGAATCTCAAGCAATGTAATTGTGCTCGGAACTATCGCTGTTGTACTTACTTACTCAGCCTATGTTGCCGAAGTAATTCGTTCCGGAATTCTCTCAATACATCCCAGCCAAAGAGCCGCGGCACGCTCACTCGGATTAACCTCTGGGCAGACCATGCGCTTTGTGGTTTTGCCGCAAGCGTTGCGCCGAGTTGTTCCACCGCTATTAAATGACTTTGTCTCACTTTTAAAAGACACGGGTCTAGTATCAATTCTTGGAGTCACTGATGCTGTTCGTGCGGCACAGATCAACGCTAGCCGTACCTTTAATTACACGCCATATGTAGTCGCAGCAATTCTATTTTTGCTGATTACGATTCCGATGACTCGGTACACCGATCGTGCAATCAGACAACGCACCCAAGCACAGAACTCGGAGGGCGCGATCTAATGGCTAACGTCTTGGAATTACAAAACGTTCGTAAAGCCTTTGGTTCAGAGGTTGTCTTAAATAATCTATCTTTGCAAGTGCCCGAACACACAGCCACAGTATTAATCGGCGCTTCCGGTTCTGGAAAATCCACCCTACTTCGTTGCATCAACTTGCTAGAAACTATTGATGATGGACAAATCTTTTTAGATGGATTAGAAATTACCGATCCCGCAATCAAAGTCGACGAGATACGCCGCAAATTAGGAATGGTTTTTCAATCTTTTAATCTCTTTCCTCACAAAACAGTTCTGGAGAACATCACGCTAGCGCCCGTAAAGGTGCAGAACAAGGAGGTTGAAGAGGCGCGCGATATAGCAAAAAAGCTTCTCTCACGATTTGATCTTGCTGACAAAGCTGATGAATATCCAGATCGTCTCAGCGGAGGACAGCAACAACGTGTGGCTATCATTCGCTCACTCGCTGTAAATCCGCGACTTTTACTTTTAGATGAAATTACATCTGCGCTCGATCCAGTTCTTGTTAATGAAGTTTTAAGCATCGTTAGGGATTTAAAACAAGATGGAATGACCATGGTTCTGGCTACCCACGAGATGGGCTTTGCGACACAAGTCGCTGATGAAGTTTGCTTCCTTGAATCAGGAAATATTCTCGAACGCGGCAGTGCTGAGCAGGTACTCAAAAACCCTACTAATCCCAAGACGCAAGAGTTCTTAAAGCGCGTGCATCAAGCAGGGCGACTTTAGATTTAATTTTTAAGGTGATAAGTTCAAGACCTTGAATAAGGAGTAGGAAAATGTCTAGCGCTTTTGAGGCAATCGTCTGGCAAGACGGAAAGATCATTTTGCTGGATCAGACAAAGATACCTATATCCGAATCCTATAACTCATATGATGAAGTAGCCGAATTCATCGGCGCGATTCAGAATTTGGTTGTTCGTGGTGCTCCCGCACTAGGCGTTGCTGGTGCTTACGGAGTAGTGCTGGCAATTGATGAAGCAAGCCGCAAGGGCTTAAGCGCTAAAGAGTTAGAACAGAATATTGATTCACTTCGTGACGCCAGACCGACCGCCGTTAACTTAGCTTGGGCTGTCGAACAAATTCGCAAACATTTACCAGCGGGCCGAGATGCTGTTCTCGCCGCGGCGCATCAATTGGCGCGCGAAGATAAAGAGTCAAGTACCAGCATGGGAAATATTGGCGCAGACTGGCTGATCAGTAAATTGGGTAGCAAACCATTAACACTGCTAACCCATTGCAACACTGGATCTCTTGCCACGACCGGAACAGGTACAGCGTTAGGTGTAATTAAAGAGTTACATAAGCGTGGAAATGTAAAAGAAGTTTATGCAGATGAAACACGACCTTTGCTACAGGGCTCCCGCCTCACCGCTTGGGAGTTAATGAAATCCGATATTCCTTATCGCATTGAACCTGATGGCGCGGCTGCAATGGCAATTCTTAGCGGGCGAATTGATGCCGCGCTAATTGGCGCTGATCGCATAGCAAGAAATGGTGATTCGGCGAACAAGATTGGTTCGCTAAGTGTTGCACTAGCCTGCCACGCGGCTGGGATACCTTTCTTAGTGGTTGCTCCCGAGTCAACTGTTGATCGCAGCATTGCAGATGGTTCTGAAATTCACATTGAAATACGTGGCGATGAAGAGCTAACGCATTTCAAAGGCCAGCAAGTTGCACCTACAGGCGCAAAAACTTTTAATCCAGCATTTGATGTAACCCCGGCAAAATACATAAGCGCTGTAATTACAGAATTAATGGCATATGAAATAGCCAAAGGTGAAACGCTGTGAGCGACTTCAAACCGTTAGAGGAGTTAGTTGAGCGTTCGCAGCGAATTGGAAATGACCAGTCCCTTGTTGTTTTTGGCGGCGGTAACACTTCAAGTAAAGGTGAAATCTCTGATCACTATGGTCGCCGAAAGAAAGTGCTCTGGGTAAAAGGATCAGGCGCTGATATGCAGTACGGCGTAGATAGTGATTATCCAGGACTTTACCTCGATGAACTTTTACTGCTTCAAGATTTTACTGAAATGTCAGATGATCTAATGGTTGATTATGTAACGCGCGCTCTTGTGGATCCAACATCGCGGCGTCCATCGATTGAAACTTTGCTTCACGCTTTCTTACCAGCAAAACATATCGACCATGTTCACTCTGATGCTATATGCGCACTCACAAATCACGTTAATGGAGAAAAAGCTGTCCGTGAAGCTCTCGGTGAAAAATTCGCTTATGTCGAATGGAAACGACCAGGTTTTGAGTTATCAAAGATTGTGGGGCAGCTCGGAGATTACGAAGGTGTCGTACTCGCACACCATGGATTAGTCGTCTGGGATGAGCAAAGTGTTAACTGTTATGCCAAAACTATGGACGCAGTTGCAAAAGCGGATTCTTATCTTGATTCACTTATTAAACGCCCCTCAGCCAAATTTGAACATCACGATCTTCCTGAAGCCGAATTAAAGGATCTTTTACTTACGCTGCGAGGCAAGTTAGGTAAGAAGCAGGTATTAAGAATTGATAACCGCTTAGCCGAAGTTTCAGCGCGCAAGGATCTTAAAGAGATTTTGGATGCCGGAGTCGCTAGCGCGGATCACATGATGCGCATTCGCCCAAAATCTGCTGCAATATCCAAGAACGACGTTGCAAGTGGAATCGATGATTATCGAAGCGAGCACCAGCAGTATTTTGAAAGAAATAAACATTTACTGCCAGCAGGTTACTCATCACATGGTGATGATCCGAAGGTAATTTTAGTTCCTGAACTTGGCGCAATTACAACGGCTTCTAATTTGAAAGATGCAGCGATGTTGGCAGATATTTCTTTCCACACCCACAGCGTTGCAGCGCGCGTTCGTGATTGCTTTGGGCAAGGCGTCAGCGTTGCCGAGTCAGAGATATTTGGTTTCGACTATTGGCCGCTAGAGCTATTTAAGTTAAAGAATCGTCCAACACCTGCACAATTCGATGGAAGCATATTTATCGTAACTGGTGCCGGAAGCGGAATAGGCCGCGGAATAGCCCTGGAATTAGGACGCCGTGGCGCGCATGTAGTACTGGCAGATATTGAAGCCGCTGGTGTTGAAGAAGTTGAGCGCGAATTCAACTCGAATAAATTTAATCCACCACTTCTTTTTGTAGGTGATCAATCACAAGAAGCCGATGTGGTTGCCACTGTGGCAAAGACAGTTCTTCATTTTGGTGGACTTGACGGAGTAATTCTAAATGCTGGAATTGGTGTTTCCGATTCTTTGGAAGATCTCACTGCTGAAAAGTGGCGACGCGGCTTAGAAGTAAACTTAACTTCGGCGTTTATGTTAACGAAAGAAGCCATGAAGACTTTCCGTCGCCAAAACATGGGCGGCTCTTTGGTTTATGTAGCAAGCAAGAATGCGTTCGCACCGGGCGCAGGCTTTGGTGGATATTCCGCTTCAAAAGCGGGGATGCTGCAGTTGATGCGTATCGCTGCCATTGAAGGTGGAAAATTTGGAATGCGTGCAAACGCGGTTAACCCAGATGCTGTATTTGATAACAGCAAACTCTGGGAAGGTGGCGTGCGCGAACAAAGAGCAGCAGCGCACGGTGTAAAACCAGAGGAATTAGAAGATTTTTATGCCTCCAGAAATATTCTTAATGAGAGAGTGAGAAGTGTCGATGTGGCAAGTACCGTCGCATACCTCCTTTCACCTGAATCGTCACGCACTACCGGCAGCGTTATAGCTGTCGACGGAGGCGTGGCGGCAGCTTTCCCGCGGTGATACGAGTTTGCGTAAAGATTTCAGCCATAGAAAACAGAACGGAAAAGTTTGAAGAATGTTAGAGACATACGAGTTCTTAACAGCTGAAAACATCGCTGCCTATTTGGCGTCCCATCCAGAGATCTCATCGGTTATCGATGCCGGTTCAATTGTAGATTTGAAGGAAGTTGGCGATGGTAATCTGAACCTGGTCTTCATTGTTAAGGATAAGCAAGGCAAGGGAATTGTCCTTAAGCAATCTCTTCCATATGTGCGATTAGTTGGACCTTCTTGGCCTATGTCACCTGACCGTGCTCGTATTGAGTATGAAACTACGATGATCCATTCCTTTGCTGCTAAGCATCTTGTTCCCGAAATTTACTTCTATGATCCTGAGCGATACATAATTGCAATGGAAGACCTTTCAGATCATAAAGTTTGGCGAACCGCTTTAAATCTAGGCGAACAACACTTCGGGGCAGCAGAAGCAATTGGTGAATACATTGCTCGCGTTCTCTTTGCTACTTCTATTTTCGGTGCAGGAGCAGAGGCACACTACAAAGGAATAGCTCGTGCGATAAATCCAGAGCTCTGTTTGATTACAGAAGATTTAGTCTTTACCGAACCCTATTTCCCGGCAGATAGAAATTCGTATTTACCTGAGAATAAAGTTGATGCTGAGGCGATAATCAACGATAAGCAAATGGCGCTCGAAATAGGCCTACTTAAGTATAAATTTATGACTTCAGCCGAAGCCTTACTGCATGGGGATTTGCATACAGGTTCTGTAATGGTGAAGTCTGATGCTCCAGGAAAAGCAATTTCTACCAAGGCATTTGATTCCGAATTCTCGTTCTATGGCCCAATTGGATTCGATATTGGAGCTTGTTTTGCAAACTTTTATATTGCCTTGGCGCGTGCCACAGCCCTTGGTAGAACTACACATGCGGATTACATTTCCGCACTCCCAGAAGAACTGTGGCGCGCTTTCGAGAAAAACTTCCGCACGCTCTGGCCTAGCCGTGTTGATAAGCGCGTCTTCAGCGACCAATTACTTGAAGAGCTATTAGCTCAATGGAAAGTTGATGCAATTGGTTTTGCCGCAGCCAAGATGGTTCGTCGTATTGTCGGACTGGCCAAGACAAGTGATATCGAAACCCTAGAGCCTGATTTACGAATAGGCGCTGCGCGAGGAGTTCTCCGCGCTGCCCAATTGGCGGTACGTGAGCGTCATACAAATACTGATATTCCTTCGCTAACTCAGAAAATGCGAAAGATTATCGAAGAAGTTCAAACTAGTGGAGAGAAGTAGATGCGATGAGTTCAGTAGTGAATGACCACCCGGCAGAAATCAAGGAAATCGAAAGAATTGCAAAAGGAATCCGTCGTAGGGTTTTAGAGCATTCAATCGCTAACAACGGTGGATATATGAGCCAAGCTTGCTCATCCGCCGAATTATTGGGATCACTATATGGAGCGATTCTTAATTTTGCACCAGTAGGCCAACCGATTGATCCTCCAGCATTTATTGGCGTGCCTGAAGTTGGAATACATACCTATAAGACGGGACAGCAATTTCACGGAGTACCTGGAAATCAATACGATCGATTAATTTCAAGTCCAGCACACTATGCATTGGTAATTTACGCGGCACTTATCGAAACCGGACGCTTGCGCGAAGATGGCTTAGAACACTTCAATCGTGATGGATCAACTGTGGAAATGATTGGCGCCGAACATTCACCAGGATTTGAAACAACAACTGGATCATTGGCTCAAGCGCTATCTCAGGCAGGAGGAATAGCACTTGCCCGAAAGCTCAAGAAAGAGAAGGGCAATACCTGGGTATTTATGAGCGATGGCGAATTCCAAGAAGGTCAAACTTACGAGGCGTTGCAAGCTGCGAAGTTCCATGGCCTAGATAAGTTGCGTGTGATCGTGGACGTAAATCTAAATCAATGCGATGGCCCAATGGATACGGTTATGAAGATTGAGCCGCTTGCAGATCGAATTCGTGCATTTGGATGGGATGTGACCGTTCTGGATGGTCACGACATTCCAGCACTTCTTGCTGCAGCGCGAGAGGTGACGAATAAACCACATATGTTGCTTTGTTACACAGATCCAGTGCGTGGATTGGCAATTATGGAAGAACGTAAACCAACCCTGCATTATTTGAGATTCACCGGCGCCGAGGAACGTGCGAAATACGAGAAGGCTTATCAGGAGATGGTGAAATGAGTTACGAAATTGTTGCACGACCACATCAACAAAACTTTATTGATTGGGCAAAAGATAAGCCAAAAGTTCTGGTTTTATCTGCAGATTTAACAAATTCATGCGAAGTTGGTAAATGGCGCGATACATACCCAGATCGCTTCTTCTCAATGGGTATGGCTGAGCAAAACATGCTTGGATTTGCTGCGGGTTTAGCGCGCGAAGGTTTCGAACCGTGGTTACATACTTTCTCTGTGTTTCTATATCGTCGTCCGCTAGATCAACTACAGATGTCTGTTGCTTATCCGTCGCTGAAAGTTCGCCTTGTCGGATTTCTTCCAGGCATCATGACACCGGGTGGGGTGACGCATCAAGCAATCGAAGATATTGCAATCATTCGCGCCATTCCAAATATGACAATTCTGGAAGTTGGCGATGCAACTGAGGCGGAATCCGTAATTGAGGTTGCTCACAAAATTGATGGACCTGTTTATATCCGCATGCTCCGTGGAGAAGTAAGCCGAATCTTCCCGAAGGATGAACCGTTTGTGCTCAACACCGCACGAATTCTCTCTACCGGTTCAGATATCACGCTTCTGACATCTGGAATCATGACCGAAGAAGCACTTCGCGCGATTCCACTGCTGCAAGATCGTGGAGTATCAGTTTCACACCTTCACGTTTCAACACTCAAACCATTTACCGACCCTCGAATCATCTCTGCATTAAAGAACGCAAAACACGGCGTAATTACCATGGAGAATCATTCAATTATTGGGGGACTTGGCAGCGCTGTTGCTGAAGTGATGGCAGAAAACGGTATTGGAGTTCCACTTCAACGAATTGGCCTAAAGGATACTTATGCCCACGGCGCATCTCAGAAGTATTTGATGGCCGAATACTCCATGGATGCACAAGCGTTGATTCGCGCAGTTGAGATTTCACTTGGCCGAAAGTTTAGTATTGTTGAGGCGGAGTTACAGGAACAACGTTCAGTAACAGTTCATAGCAGCGCAAAGGCGGAAGCACTTTAATGGATCGAATTTACGTAACTTATGATTACTTTGGAGAGGATCCAAAGTCGATTGCTGATCTAATTCGAGTAGAACAAACTATTGAGTTTCCATTCGAGTTAGCACCCAGTTGGATTCAGGATCAGGTTGTAGGAAAGATCGAAGAGATAACCTCTAGCGATAAATCCAGCCATCAAATAACTATTTCTTACAATCCGGATGTTGCCGGCGGTGAATTAACTCAACTTCTAAATGTACTTTGGGGAAATGCCTCACTGTTTCCCGGCTTGCGAATAGTTGACCTCAAGCTTCCCGCTTCATTCCTGGATAAATTTAATGGACCTCGTTTTGGAATAAGTGGACTTCGCGCTCGACTGAAAGCTGAGACTCGCCCTCTTCTAACCACTGCACTAAAACCAATGGGCTCTGATCCCACAACGCTTGCAGAAATGGCACGGACTTTAGCGCTAGCGGGTTTTGATTTAATAAAAGATGATCACAGTCTTGCAAATCAACCTTGGGCAACGTGGAGAGAGCGAGTCACTTTGGTGGCGCGTGCGGTGGCCGAAGCCAATGAAGTAACAGGTGGCAATGCCGCATATGCACCAAGTTTAAATCTGCCATTTGATCAAGTGAAAGATGCGGCCTATACCGCTAAAGAACTTGGAGCTGGCGCTCTGTTGATTCTTCCCGGAATCACTGGATTTGATTCACTACGTGTATTGGCAGCCGATGATTCATTGGCGCTACCAATACAAGGCCATCCATCAATGTTGGGGTCATTAGTCATTTCTAAAAACGAAGGTATTTCACACGGAATAATTTTCGGAACTTTAATGCGCTTAGCTGGTGCGGATATCTCGATATTCCCAAATATTGGTGGTCGATTCTCATTTAGCGAAGAACAATGCCTTGATATCGCATCAAAATCTCGCTCGCAGCTAGGAAAACTAAAGCCATCCTGGATCGCACCTGCTGGTGGCATGACTCTTGAGCGAATTCCAGAGATGATAAATATGTATGGCAAAGACACCGCTCTACTCATTGGCGGAGCGCTTTCTCGTGGAAATCTTGCAGATAACGCGGCTCGCATGAGCGAAATGGTGCGCGCCTACTAAACTTAACCACATCATGTGGAAAAAGATAAAGAAGCTCTTTGCAGATCGCCGAGTTTGGGTCCGCCAGATACTTGTAGCTGGTCTGGCTGGAGCTACTGCCTGGCAGGTCGGTGACCTATTTATTGAAGATGGTGGCGTCGTCGCTGCGATTATCTGCACGCTTTCGATTCGAATCTCACTACACAAATCTGTCCGCGAAGGTTTTGGTCAGATCGTTGGAACAGCAATCGGCGCAACAGTTGCCCTAATAAATGTCTCTATCTTTGATGTTGGTTTTATAGCAGTTGGCCTCACCGTGGTTTTCTGCGCAGTTGTTGCACGCGCACTTCATCTGGGAGAAGTTGCATCGGTTAATGTGCCCGTCACTGCACTTATCGTTATTGGTCCAGGAATCAGCGGCACCACCGCAGCACATCGCTTGGGATCAACGCTTATCGGTGCAGCAATTGCAATCGCCTTCTCTTACTTTTCACACGCTAAAACTCCAGTTGGTCGTGCCAACGATCAGATTGCTGAAGTTAGTAGAAAAGCCGCTGACTTACTTGCCCAAATGTCTGAAGGCGTTGCAGCCGGATACACCCAGAAAGAAGCTGGCAATTGGTTAGCTAAAGCGCGTTTACTGATGGAAGCTATTCCAGCAATTCGCGCACAGTCTTCGGAAGCGCGCGGACATGCAAGATGGTTTCCGACGGCCGAAAAAGACGAAGCCGAAAGTGTTTACATAGAAGGAATCGCGATTGAACACACACTGCTGCAAGTCAGAGCAATCGCGCGCACCTTATTTGACTCTGCCGTAAGCGGAGGCATTGCAGATTCGACTCAAAAGCAGATCGCAGTTGCCTTGTCCGCCGCGAGCTTCGCAATATCAACGAAGTTTGACGACGATGAAGATTTTGAAGCAAGCACGACAGCCACTGATGATGCACGTGATGCCGGTGCCGTGCTCGCTGAATCATTAATCGAAGATGCTAAGGATGCCGACCAAGAACAAATCGTTCGCGGCCTTTCAATGGTGGCCAGTATCGATCGCATCGCAGATTCACTCGATCAAAATTCACCGGCGTTGAAGGATGTAATCACTCCAGATGAGCCAGCGCACGTAAAGATCATGGCGGTCTCTCCTATTGATCAAACGCTCAAGCTAAACAAGCGCATTACTAGGCGAATCAGGAAGATTTTCCGCAAGTATTTCTGAGAATTAGGTCGATTTGCCATATACCCCCAGGGGTATGCTAGATTGCCTCCATAAGCCACCGATTAAGGAGTCAATATGTGTTCTCGAGTAATCTGCCAACAATGTAAGAAGTACACCTGGTCTGGCTGCGGTCAGCACATCGACGATGCTCTAGAAGGCGTACCTCAAGATCAAATCTGTAAGTGTCAGGGCTGAAAATGGTTAAGGCATCTCCGACTCATATCTTGCAAGATCAAGATCAAATCGATGCAATTGCAAAGCGCATGAAACGTGCGCAAGGCCAAATGGGCGCAGTCGTCCGCATGCTTGAAGAGGGTCGCAATTGCGAAGATGTCGTTACACAATTAGCAGCGATCAATAAGGCAGTTACCACCGCAGGTTTCACTCTTATCTCAGCAAGTCTCAAAGAATGTATTGAAGACAATAAAAACAATAGCCAAGCAGTTACCGAGAAGCTACAGAAGCTTTTCTTGAGCTTGGCATAAAGGAAACCATGAAGGTTGTAATCATTGGTGGAGTTGCTGGAGGTATGTCCGCAGCAACTCGTATGCGAAGACTTGATGGAAATGCTGAGATAGTTGTTTTGGAAAAAAGCGGATATGTTTCATACGCGAACTGCGGATTACCTTATTACGTTGGTGGGGTGATCGAAGAAGAGAGTGATCTGCTTCTACAAACTCCAGAAAGCCTTCATGCAAGGTTTCGCCTTGATGTACGCGTGGCTAATGAAGTAATTGCAATTAATCGTCCCAAGAAGACGGTTTCGGTAAGAAACCTGCTTACCCGTGAAGTTTACGAAATTGATTACGACAAATTAATTCTTAGTCCAGGTGCTTCACCCGTTGTTCCTCCGATTCCAGGCTTCGAAAGAGCTATGACTCTGCGCACCGTAGAAGATGTAGAACGTATAACCGCCCGAGTAGGAGAGAAGCCAGCAAGTGCAGTGGTTATCGGTGGAGGATTTATTGGTGTAGAGATTGCAGAAAATCTGATGCATCGCGGGATAAAAACTTCATTAGTTGAGGCAACGCCGCAAGTTCTCGCACCGCTTGATCCAGAGATGGCAACATTGGTTTCAAAAGAGATGGCACTACAAGGTGTTGAACTGCATCTTGCAGATGGTGTTTCTACTATCGATGCGCAGACGGTCACTTTGTCTAGTGGTGCAGTCCTTCCGGCAGCACTAGTTATTCTGGCTATTGGTGTTCGCCCAGATACAGCTCTAGCGAAAGCGGCTGAGTTAAAGATCGGTGAGCGTGGCGGCATTGAAGTTGATGACTTTAACCGCACAAGTGATCATGACATTTATGCGGTGGGCGATGCAGCACAAAAGAACGATGCCCTTGATGGGACTGCAACGCTCGTGCCACTAGCAAATCTTGCAAATCGTCATGGCCGAGTGGTTGCTGACCACATTGCCGGATTGATTACGCGTCCTGTAAAAACTATTGGAACTGCAATCGTTAAAGTCTTTGATTTAATGATCGCCACAACTGGTTGGAATGAGAAGCGCTTAATTGCGCAGAATCGTCCATACATAGCAATTCATACTCACCCAAATTCTCACGCCGGGTATTACCCAGATGCCAAGCAGATGGCGTTGAAATTACTATTTGATCCACAAACCGGAGAAATTCTGGGAGCTCAAGGTGTTGGCATTGAAGGAGTTGATAAGCGAATAGATGTAATTGCAACTGCAATTAGAGGCGGCATAACTGCACCAGAGTTAGCTGATCTCGAGCTCGCTTATGCGCCACCATTTGGTTCTGCAAAAGATCCAGTAAATATGCTGGGCTATATTTCCGAAAATTTAATCTCAGGACTAGTTGAGACTGCACAGTGGAATCAGATCGATGAATTTGTAGAAAATGGCTTTGATCTAATTGACGTTCGATCACCAGGAGAATTTGGGCGTGGAAGTATCCCTGGCGCTCGGAATATCCCTGTTGATGAAATCAGAGGCAGAATTTCAGAGTTAACTAATAAGAATATTTTGGTTAACTGCCAAGTAGGACAACGTGGGCACACCGCAACAATGTTGCTAAAGGAACTTGGATTTAATGCAGTAAACCTAGATGGGGGATACCTCACCTGGAGTAATTCACCAATCGCAAATAAGGAGATAGTCAATGTGTAGTCGTACAACTTGTAGAAAATGTGGAAAGCCATCTTGGTCAGGATGTGGCCAGCACATTGAGATTGCTCTCAAAGGTGTTCCAAAGAGCCAGCGCTGCCAAGGCCACGCCAATGATCCCAAAGAACCAGGTTTGCTCAGCCGTCTATTTGGTGGGAAAAAATAATTTAAAATGCCAAACTGTTTCTCAGCACTCTTTTCTTGGAGTGTGCGCCGATGGGTAGTTGCTGCTGTTGCGGCGATCATTACCTTTCTAGTAGTCGGATTACCTACAGCAGTTATTGAAAACCCTGTCTTTGGTAGATCTGTGGAAGTTACTACTTGGTCAATGCCAGTCCTGGTGATCACTAGCGTTCTCTCTGGCTTACTAGTAGCTACGTACTTTAGAAATGATGCAATTACCTCCGAGGAAAAGTCTTTAAAAATTGGCGGAATCGGCGCGGTACTTTCATATCTAGCAGTCGGATGTCCGGTCTGTAATAAGTTAGTTCTAATTGCGCTGGGCTCGACTGGGGCAATTAAATACTTTGCTCCCGTTCAGCCTTTTCTGGCGTGGCTTGGAGTTATTCTCCTTGCATTTGCTGTTCAGCAGAGACTTGCTAAAGAATCGCTCTGCAAAATTTAAGAATCCCACGGTTGCTCAGAGGTTTCGAATTGTCAGCGTTAATTACTGCAGCGCTAACAAGAGATATTTCTGTGAGATAGGCTTTTGAGATGAAAGCAATTCAGATCACGCAATTTGGTGGACCAGATGTAATGCAATTGGTGGATCTTCCAGATCCAGTGCCATCAGATGCCGAAGAGTTAATCGAAGTATCTTGTATCGGAATTAACTATGCCGATACCCACCAGACCGAGAACTCATATCTTTCTAAGCAAACTTTGCCGCTGATTCCTGGTTTAGAAGTTGTCGGGAAGACAGCAAGTGGACGTCGCGTTTTAGCTGGTGCAACCACTGGTGGCTACGCACAAAAGGCGCTAGCTCCAAAAGCAATGTGTGTTGATATTCCAGATAGCGTAAGTGACGAACAAGCAATTGCAATGTTGGTTCAAGGCACAACTGCCTGGCACTTGCTAAAAACTATGGCGCATGTGAAGCCCGGTGAAAGCGTTGTTGTTCAGGCAGGTGCTGGCGGTGTTGGAACTCTCGCAATTCAGTTGGCCAAGATGTGGGGCGCAAAAGTTATTGCGGTCACATCATCAGAATCAAAAAATGAATTAGCAAAGTCGCTTGGCGCAGATGCGACAGTTGATGCAAATTCCGCAGATTTAGCAGCTGCAATGATTGCGGCAAATGGCGGTAAGCGCGTTGATATCGTTTTAGAAATGGTTGGCGGAAAAACTTTTGATTCCAGCCTTGAAGTATTAGCGCCATTTGGTCGATTGATTACTTTCGGAATGGCATCGCGAACTGCGCCAACTCCAATTCACCCAGGCGTGCTAATGGGCGGAACTAAGACTGTTGCTGGTTTCTGGCTCTCTCATTGCTTTGGAAAGAAAGAGTTGATGGCAGATGTTTTAACTGAATTATTTGTGTTGATTTCTTCAGGTGCGCTAAAGCCAGTAATTGGTGCAACCTATGGATTATCTGAGGCGAAAATTGCTCACCAAGCGATGCTCGCCCGTCAGACAACAGGCAAAGTCACGCTTGATCCAAGGCGCTAATTTTTATCTTTTGCAGCAACTGTCGTACACTCACACCTCTACCTATTGCCCCCCTAGCTCAGTCGGTAGAGCGTTTCCATGGTAAGGAAAAGGTCACCGGTTCGATTCCGGTGGGGGGCTCGAA
>Ga0315902_10000167_pt1 | contig 110085 bp, 102 predicted proteins | sample LakEriMetagenome_9_FD_203523 | JGI IMG/M metagenome (GOLD analysis project Ga0315902, IMG submission 203523) | Freshwater fungal communities from buoy surface, Lake Erie, Ohio, United States - Buoy 12 MA117 | ecosystem: Environmental > Aquatic > Freshwater > Lake > Lake biofilm | place: USA...
TGTACAGGTTGGTGAACTTGCCGATCTCGGAGCTGTCATTGCCACGCACCGCAGCCGACCAAGGTGCCGGGTTGGAGGTGCCGTAGTAAATGAGGTTCAGCTTCGGATCATACGAACCGACGAACCAAGCTGCGCCACCGCCATGCTTGCCGGAGTCGCCCTTCCAGGTGTCGCCGCCTTTTTCACCAGCCAGAGGCACGGTGTGGGTGCGCCAGACTTCCTTACCAGTGGCCTGGTCAAACGCAACCAGAGCGCCACGCACGCCATACTCACCACCTGCGTAACCGGTGATCACGAGGTTCTTGGCGATCGTGGGCGGGGAAGTGATGGCGGAACCCTGCGTGTAGTCGACGACAGTCGAGGTCCAGAGTTCTTTACCAGTCTTCGCATCGAGTGCGGTCAGCTTGGCATCGAGACGGCCGACGAAAATCTTGCCGCCCGCATGAGCTACGCCGCGGTTGTCCACGTCGCAGCAGGCGAACTGGTCAACGTTCTTTGGCAGTTCAGGCTGATACTGCCACTTCTTCTCGCCCGTCTTTGCGTTGACCGCAAAAACATTCTTCGGGCCATACGAAGAAGTCACGTACAGTGTGTCGCCCACTAAGATCGGGGTCGATTCCTGCGAACGATTCGTACCCAATTGCAGTGCCCACTTGACCTGCAGGCCACCTACGTTGGCCGGCGTGATCTGATTGGCGGTGCTGTAACGAGTGTTACCCGTGTCACCACCGTAGACACCCCAATCATTCGCAGCAGCAAACTGGGCAGCCGCCAGCATTACTGCAGAAGTCATGAGTTTGGTTGAGAGTTTCATTTCGTCTCCATCAGTTTTTTCCAGCCGAAGCCGGAAAGGACATTATTAATGTAAAAACAACCCAATGAGCCTTGTACCCGCTGAGTGATTACAAGTAATCAGGCTTGACGATAGTACTAGCAACTGTGAAAAAATCAACGATCAAACCAACAAAACTTTCAAGAATTGGCGCGAATTTAATTATTAAAAGCGTTTATTTTGAGCTTTAAAAATTACCGTGAATACCTGAACTGAACTACGTAGTCATCTTTCACACACCCCGACTTTTTTTTAGTTGAATTCCGAGTCAGTAAATGATCCCTGTCCGCAGCATGACGACCCGAGGCCGCGCTTTTGAAAAGTGCTGCAAACGCTTGATTTTCTGAAGGAAGTAGCAAAGGGCTTACCCGAAACTTACGCTCGGTGCGATGGCCGTCTGCGACGCGGGAAAAATAATCGCTCACGGCTCGATTACCTCGCATCGATTTGCGACGGAAAAGAAGGCGATTAGTTTTTGATTGGTGAGATTTTTTTGATTTCTTCGGCGAAAAAAAAATTTTTCCGCGCGAGATAAATAACTTACCTACACCTTACAAAATGATGCCGGACGTGGATGAACTTACCGTGAACTTACTATGAACTTACTTTGATCTTACCTGAAACTTACGCTGCATCGAAGTGGAAAATCGTTCGTTTTAGTGACGCACATGGTGCATATGCATCGAACTTGAAAATTGCTCAGTTCAGTGAGGCACATGCTTCACACGCTGCCAAAAGAATGAACGCATCAACCCGTGAATCGTTCGTTCGAGCAGATCATTCAATTTGTCTTAAGCAGCGTCATGCGCATCACGCCTCCCTGAAAAAAACGTGCGGTCGTCGGCTCGCGACGCTCGAGCTGCACCAAACCTGCGTTCGGACAGTACCATTCCAGGCTGATCATGGGCACCTCTTTGTAGCGCATCTCGCTCTCGACCCAGAGCATCAGCTGACTGACACCCTTCAATTGCACGCAACCGCTGAACTCGCCCGCGGGGACACTCACTTTCTGTTCGGTGGCCTCGACGGAGTAATCCATGGCGAGGTTACGGAATTTGTCGACGTACTTGAATTCCGGCGGCCATTCATTGCGACGACGAAGAAAATGCGGCATCGTGCTCACCGACCATTTCGCCTCCGGCGTCAACTTCGCCGGGATCACCGTACGGGGTGCGCGATCCAGAATGGCGGATTTGTCTACTGGGGTGCGGCTCGCTACACGGTACACACCGTTCTCATCGGTTCGCAACCAGTACTCGTTACCGGTATCGCTGCGGCGTCGCCAGGCCTCGGCGCCGTTAAGCATGACCGGACCTCTGTTAGTCAGCGTCAGCGTCGAGGAATCAACGCGACTATCGGGGTCGTCGTAGGTGATCTCGACCTTGTAGGTCCAACTCCTTCCCTCTTGTAAGGGGAAGAAAGGATTTTCATGCGCGGGCTTGCTGCAGCCAACCAGCATGCTCGCAAGCGAGCAGAGAATAAACAATGTACGCATCTTATTTTTCCGGAACCTGCGGCGCCGGCAGATCCATGATCTTGATCTCCTGCTCGTCCTTGCCGGGATTCAGCCAGCTTGGCCCCTTGCCGGTACCTACCTTGGGCTCGGCCACACCCATCTGGCTCACGCCTTGACGGCCTTTGCGCATACCTTCATTGATCTTCTCGTGCAGCGCGCGCATGTAGGGTAACTTGTAGGCGCGCGGTTCCAGCGCCTGCTTACCCTCTTCGATCGGCGTCAGCCACAGATAGACTGCGCCTTCGTATTTGGGACGCGGCTCTTCGACGACCGCTGCGATCAGCAAGAAGCGCGGCGGCACGGGATCAGCGCTAGGGTTACCCAGCAGGCTGAACACAGCCTGATAACCGTAGAAATAAAACGCGACGACTCCCAGTGTCAGCATGCCCTTGAGCCAGCGCGGCCAGCCCGAGAAAACAATGGCTAGTGCAAACAGGAAAACAAATATCGCAAACGCGATGATCAGAGTAAGTGTCATGTGATCGACTTTGCCAGAGACTTGGGAATAGTATTGACGTTGGATACACCGCCATTGGGATCCACTGTGAAACGGACCATGGTAGCTTCCTTGCCGCGCCCCTCGAGGGTCGCCTGTCCGTAGAAAACCACCTCGGCCTTGGGGTTGACCTTAATAACCGTTAGTGTTGCCTCAACCGGCTGGCCGGTGCGGGACTCTCCAGATACGGCATCCTTGGTTTCGTAATAATGAACGTTAGCTACGTACTCACCAGGCACGATGCTGCGTATCGTGGTCACCTCTTGCCGCAGTGGGTTCACCACCTTCTTGCCGTTGATCATGATGGTGTTGTTCGAGCTGCCGCGATCATCCCGGTCGAGGTGCATCAGACCCGCTTCACGATTGCGGAACCAGACCACCTCCCCCGACGGGCCCTGCGTCCACAGATCGAGATCATTCGGGTCATTGTCCGGCCAAGAAAGGGTGATGATGAATTCCGCCTTCGCCGGAATATCTCCACTCTTCTCGGCCTTGGGATTGATCGATATGAACGCGATGATGAAGCAGAACACGAACGCGATGAGCATGTTGAACAACATGTCATACATCGGGTCGACTTCCTGCTCCCGTGATTTACGGCGATTGCGCATCGGATATTCCTCGTTCTGTCGTCAATCCGATGCCTTGATCTTCAACCCGTGCGTCTGCGCACGCGCGACAAAATCATCCGCGAAGCGATCCAGCCGAGTCAGCTGCAAGCCCAACAGGATGTTTGCCACCAGACCGACCATCGTCGTCAGCAGCGCTACGCCGAGGCCGGTGGTCAGGTCGCGCAGCATCTCTTGCGCCTGTGACTGATCGAAGCTTTGCATATGACCAATCTGCATCGCCAGCATCGAGAAACCAATGACCTTGCCGAGCAAGCCGAGCTTGAGCTGCAGGCCATTCACCCACCATGCAGTACTGTGGCAGCCGTGCGTCTTTTCGGTCAGAAGGTCCATCGGCGCGCCCGAGTCGCGCGGGTTCGATCGCAACGCATCCCAGTACGCATGGGCCCAAGAGCCCTCGGCCGGCGCACTACCGTAGTTGGATATCTGATGTTCGAGGCTTTGACGCTGGCGATCCAGCTCACGACTACGCGTTCCACACCAGAGCGTGGCCACGCAAAAGATGATGATGATGATGAAGGTGATGCCGGTCGGGTCAGACTGCAGCAGGAGCTGCCATACACCTTTGAGGCCAAGCAGCCAGGCTGCGAACAGGAACATGCCGGTCAGCGTGAACCACTCGAACAGTATGGGCTCGATCTTGCTGTGCGGGCTGGACGGCCACAGCCGCAGAAAACTGATCTTCAAGTACGCTCCTCTTCGCCGTGACGACTATCTTTGCCGCGACTGGTGTTTTGTTTTTATTATGTATTCTTCATGTTTGCGCATTCTATCCGGGAATCGCTCGAGAAATGGTGGCAACAACGCGAAGGACGGCAAATGATGTTGAAAAAGTCGACCGATTTACCAAATCGATAATTCATCCGAACAGGCGAAAACCCTGTTGCAGCCACTTTCTCAGGTTTTCGGGCCGAAGACCGGCTCGGCGCCGCAGGCAAGAATAAACACTGACTCCAGCGGCGAATCCTCCGGTGGCAGGGTCCAAGCGCCCGGCGTCCGATCAACACTGATCGCTTCGCCCATGCCCATGCGATTCGGGTGCGACGAGACGATCAGTGTGCGCACCCGGCTTTGCGCGCAGTCGATCTCCCACAGCACCCGAGCAGAGCGCATGCCGGAAGCGCCGGGCTGCCGGTAGTCCACTACCTCCCATACTCTCGCGGGCGGTCCCGGTTCGAAAAACTCTTCCACATAGAAGGCTGCCTCATCGGTAAGATCGATCAGCTTCCATTCGGCGTGCGCGGGGAAGACACCGCAAAGGCCTAACAGGGACAGCAGGACTGAAAGTGATTTTCGCTTCATTACCGCAGTCTACGACAGGCGGACGTTATGCGCTGACTCGACGCCAGCGGCCCTGCTTGTCCTGCAAGATGACGGCGACATGCCAGTGCTTCGCAGCCTGCTGTATCCGCTGCGGCGGCAGCATGAAAAACACTTTAGTCAGAGCATCGGCCAGTGCCGCACTTTTCGCCATGACGGTCACCGAGGACCACCATTGAGGTGAATCGCCGGTACGTGGATCGAGAATATGGTGATGTACCCGATCGTCGGTGAAGGTGGTGTGCGCATCGGACGAGGTCGCCAGCGCATAGCCGCCGGGTACTGTCGCCGCCTGCGATGGCGTGGTTTGTTTGATGTGCGCGTCTTCAATACCGAAGCGCCAAGGCGATCCACCGGGTGCCATGCCGAGTACTGCCGTCTCGCCGGTATCGAGCATCGCATGCTGTATGCCCATTACCTGCATCTGCGCGCGTAGTACGTCTGCTGCAAAACCTTGCGCAATGCCATTCATCGACAGCGACATGCCCTTCTTCAGCAGAATGCGAGCATCACTGACTTCCAGTGCGCGCCAGTTCACCCGCTCTCGCGCAAGCTGGAGCTCGCGTTCCGTCGGCAGACGAGACTCAGCCTGCGCACGCGCCCATGCGGTCCACAAGGGTTGCATGGTGATATCAAACGCACCGCCACTGCCGGAGGAAATTTTCGATGACAGATCGATCACTTTGCGCATTTGAATCGAAGGCTTGCGAAGTTCGCCGCTGCGATTCAAACGGCTGATCGCGCTGTGCTCATCAAACAGGCTCATCTGCGCTTCGATCTGCCGCAGTAGCTTCACCGACTGCTCAAGCGCGGCCTCGGCCTTGTCAGCGCTGGCGTCACCAGCACGCAGCCAGAGCGTGGTACCAAAACCGATCAGCGATCGCTCTCGCCAATTGATGCGCGCCGCCGCATCCCGCATCGCTGAATCTACCACCGCTGCTGACAGCGACGGATACGCTGCAAGGACGCCAAGACCCATGCCGAGTCGGAGGTACTGTCTTCGTGTCGGATTCATGCGGCGATCCTTTCTTCGTGAAGGTGTATGACCTTGCGCTTGCGCTCTTGTATCAGTGGCAAACACTGCGTATCGTCATGATAGATCGCCACGCAATCGAGACACTGAAAACACTCGCTGTAGGCGACCTTGCCGGCTGGCGTGATCGACTGGAACTCGCAGCGATGTCTGCAGGTCTGGCACGGCGTACCGCAGGCATCGCGGCGAGCAATCCAGCCCCAGCGGCGCAATGGATTGAATACGGCGAGCGCCGCGCCCAGCGGGCAAATATATCGGCAATAGCCGCGATAGACAAAGACGCTCAGCGCCAGCATCCCGACAGCCCAGGCAACATAAGGCCAATCACGCGCAAAGTACAAGCTGATCGCGGTCTTGAATGGCTCGACCTCGACGGCCAGCTCGGTCGAGCTTGGTACGAGCCAAATCGTCGCCAGCACACCCGTCAGCACGAGATATTTCAGCCATTTCAGCTTGCGGTCAATGCTACCGCGCAGGCGCCGCCGCTTGAGACCCAGGCGCGCAGTGACCAGGCTGACCAGCTCCTGAAATGCACCAAACGGGCACAGCCAGCCGCAGAAAGTTCCGCGCCCCCAGATCAGCAAGGTAAGCCCGACAAAGATCCACAAAATGACCGTCATTGGATCGGCCAGCAGGAAGCTCAGGTCATTCCCTGTCACGAGTGCATCGACGGATGCGGTGATGTTCACGATACTCAGCTGTCCTTGTGCGTACCATCCGATAAAGCCCAGTGTGAACAAAAGATAGGCGATGCGAAAAGTTTTCAGGCGTCGTGGGGAGGCTGCCATCATGCGCTGCCGCAGCAGTGCGATGCCCAGCACCGCCAGTCCAGCCAGCAGCACGGCAATTTCGACACTGCGCTTGCCCCAGGCCTCGACCCAGTCAGCGTCGAGCAGGTTCGAGACGCCGACACGCCAGCCTTGGAAACGGTACGGCATGGCGAACTCGGCATAGGCGATCTGGTTCGGGAAGGTGCCGAAGCGGCGGCCGATACGAAAGTTGAGCTCAAAGGGCCTCGCCGGATCAAGTGGTGTCGCACTGTCCACGATAAGCACATGCGCGCGCGTGCTCACCGGATAGCCCGGTACCAACAATCCTTTGTCGTAAGCGATCGATCGAAGCGTGATGGATTTGCCGTCCTGCTTGAGCGAGAAAGGCAAATCCTCAACCATACGCTGGCTCTCGTACATCATCTTGAACAAAGGCCCACTCTCGCTAATGACTAGCGCCTGACTGTCGCGCATGTTCGCGACCAGTAATCGCCAGCCCTCATCGCCAAGCAGATTGCGACCAATCTGCGGAAGACTGGCAAGTGCCACATGAAATTGCAGCGCCACCTCATCCGGCTTGTCAGCAGCCACTTTGTCAGCGCCCGCCGCACGCGTGCCTGCAAAGGCTTTCTCGATCTGTCCGCGCGTGAGGGCCACAGGCTCCACCATACGACGTGAGAGCAGCTGTTCCCAGCTCAGGGGTTTGACGTCGATGTTCCTCAAATTCCCTTTGGTTAAAGCGACCGAATCGCCCTCGCCGATGATATGGCCAGTCTTTGCAGCATCCTCATGCGCACGCGCCACTGAGGCTGCTGACTGCATGATCGCCCTGTCCATTGCCTTGACGGTGACCGTTCCCGCCTGAACACCATGAAAATAGGCACGCTTCTCATCATGCGAGGTCTTGGCGCGGAAATTCTGGAGATGTATTTCGTGATTGACGGTGATCCCGACATACTGCGATGAATAACCATCCAGCTTCGCGATACCCGCCTCAGAACGAAACAAGGGCTCGCGATGATCGATCAACTTCGACAACAGAAAATTACCCTCGGTATCGATCGCCACCAAAATATTGATCGGCTTGCCGCCATAGCCGCGCGCTGGTTCGAAATCGACAGACTCGAACGCATAGCCAATCAGTTTCGGTTTTTCATTCGCACCAGAATCACGGACGAACAAGGGCCAGACCGGAACGTTGGGGTTGACATCACCCACCTGGTAGCGGCTCGAGAGATAGGCGTCGACATCCACTTTTTTCAGCGTGACTGCATGGCTTGCGACACTCACCAGCAACAGAAGGCCACTGAACCACTGGCACAGCCGAAAAAATAATTTGCCCATCTTTCTCCACAGCCTTATGTTTTTGATACTGCTCTATTTTTTGACTCCAATCCACTGAATAGTAAATGCTGAACGATCGGTCAAGTCGCAAACCCAAGTGAAACCTGTGGTTAAACCCATTCGATGCGAGTCCAGAGACGAGACGAAGATCGAAAAAAGTACGGCGACCCGACTCTCCACCTTCGATTATTTTCGCTCCCAGGGAACCAAGGGACGTAGCGCCGCAACCCATGGCCGACTAAAAGTTCAACGACTCTTTAACCAGAAACCTCTCCATGAGCCAGCACAGCACCCCACCGCTTTTTTCCAATCCCCCGCACAGCTATAGCGTGTTGACTCATTCAAGCCCTGTCACCGATACCGCGTCAGCGAACCCATCCGGCACCCCCCGCAGCAAAATGCCCGTCATGGTGTCGCGCCCACCAACACCGCGCCGTCTTTTGAAAAGATCTCATGCGCTCGGCGAGTCACTGGAATACAGATCAGCGATACCAGCCATACCAACCCCCACACCCACCGTCGATGAAATTCAACTGAATAAGTTGGCCGTGGGCTTTGAAAAATTTTTCTGGAGGCCGACAGAGGAAAATCGAAAGCAGCTGATGGCCGCTATCGCTGATATCCGACAAAACGCCCATGCGCTGCAAGGTCTGGATGCATCAACCCTGGTATCTCGCATCCTCCACTGCAATGGCTTGTTTAAAGCCAATACAACGCCTCACCTGATGAACATGGATGACATTCGATCTGCTGTGGCGGCAACACTGGAATGTCTGGCGAATACTCAGGCAATACTGTTCAATACCGGTGCACCGGAATCACTCGCTCAGCTCCTGCCCACCGCCAAAGAAAATGATCTGCTGCCTGAGCTGGCCGCGCTGATTGCCGGAGACCTTGCCCTGTGCGGGGAACACCGAATCATCGAATCAATCTGGGATCATGCTGACCGCACAGGTCTGCCATTGCCTACACTCATGATCCTCATTCAGCTCAGCGAATATTTTGGCTATCCGGTACCAGCAGATGTGCCCGTCGTGAAAGCTGCAAAGCTGATTCGTGACTGGTGCGATCAGCCACCAACGGAAGACGAACAGGCGCAGTTTGATGCGCAACTGCTCGGGATGACCCATAGCGACATATCACCTGAAGCTTTTGAAAATCTGTTGCAAATGGCTTTGGATCTGGAATTCAGCTTCACTGAGGATTCTCTGGCCCGGCTGATCGGGCAGCTACTGCACGAATGGAAGAAACATCCCCGGCGGGATCAATACGGCATGAAGCTCGACACCGTATTCCGTTTGACTGGATTGCCGGCCAATGATGTGTTGATCAACGGTGAGCGAGCGCTGATCGAGGCAGCACAAACGGCCAATGAACGACTGCTTGCACTGCTGCTTGACCATGGCGCAAACCCTGACCAAATCGACGCGCGACAGCGATCCGCAGTCGACGCTTTACTTCGCAAACGCGAAGATCTGATGGCCGAAATCGCAGCGGTCGTGAAAGCAGAAAATCAATTCACACGACAGCAGTATCAAAAAATCACCAAGCGCTTATTGTCGCAGTTGAATAGCAATGAGCGAATGTTTAATTTACTGGATGCGGCAAGACACACGCGTCGAGCACGCGAGACACATGATGCCGTGAGTTTTTCAGATCAATAGGTCTCCACATGGAAGCGTCCCTCGACCACCATCGCTTGGTGCAGCGCGCTCCAATTCATGCCAGCGGTCGTGCAAATATCTTGCAACGCCTCCATCACACCCGCCTCCATGCCTTTGAGGCCGCAGACGTAGATGTAGGTATCTGATTTCAGCAACTCTGCTACGGCCGGCGCGGTCTCGCGCATCTTGTCCTGCACATAGCAACGCGGCTCGCCGGGCAGGCGAGAAAATGCGAAATGCTTGTCAACAAGACTAGGGGGGAGTTTCAGCAAGGGTCCGAAATACGGCAGTTCATCCGGATTGCGTGCGCCGAAAAACAGCAGCAGACGGCCATCAACGCCTTTGCCCTGCGCATGCAGACGACGGCGATACTCGGTCATCGCACGCATCGGCGCAGCGCCCGTGCCGGTGCATATCATCAGCAGGTTTGAGCCGGCATGATTCGGCATCAGGAAGCGGTCACCAAAAGGTCCGGTGACTTGCACCCGATCACCTTTTTTCAGATCGCACAAATAGTTTGATGCGACCCCTTTAATGACTCGGCCATCCTGTTCGCTAACGACGCGCTTCACGGTCAGCGCGAGATTGTTGTAGCCGGGACGCTCGCCATCGCGCGGGCTAGCGATAGAGTACATGCGCAGAAAATGGGGCTTGCCTGAGGCATCGACGCCGGGGGGAATCACTCCGATTGACTGGCCCTCCAGCACCGGGAAAAGATGATTGCCAAAATCGAGCACGATATGGCGGATGTCGCTCTCTGCATCGTCCGCAGTCAGCCGGTAATTGCCGGCGACGGTCGCCGTAACCGGATTGCGAACATCGAAGAGATTCAGGTGAGGCTTCTCGGCAGAATGCGGGGCGATCACCGAAGTAGCCGACACGGCCGCATTCTGCTGCTGTGATTCGTCTTGGGCGACGAGGGTCAGCGCCTCGCCGCTGACTTCCTGCTGAGCAGGTAGTTCGTCCCATTGCAACTGATCAGCGACCGAGTACGCATTCGATTTGGGGACGGTCCGCCAGTTGTCGATGGAACCTGTTGGACATGGCGGCACACAGGCATTGCAGCCATTGCAGATCGCGGGATCGACCACATAGTTACGATCATCATGCGTGATCGCATCAATAGGGCAAGTCTCTTCGCAGGTGTTGCAGCGAATGCAGACCTCGGGGTCGATCAGGTGCTGACGGATCAGCACCTCGATTTCCATTGCGCTCATGGGTATCGGCTGCTCAGTTGAAGCGCACGTACTCGAAATCGACCGGCTGGCGGTTGATGCCGATGGCTGGCGGGGCAATCCAGTTCGCCATCTTGCCCGGCTCGACCACCCGGCCCATCAGCGACGCCACATACGCGCGATCTTCCTCGGTGGGCAGCCAATGACGAACATTCGCCTGCCACTCCGCTTCGGAAATGATGCGACCATCGGGCGAGACACGCATGCCCGAAAACGAGCCGATATGACGATTGAATGCCTTGTGCGGTGCCTGCAAGCGGAATGCAATGCCGGCTTTCTCGAGTACTTTGTTCCAGCGGTTGATGCCAGCGATCGAATCTTTGATGTAGTCGTCGCGCAGCACCTCATTCAGTGCATTGAGCATCGGCACTTCTCTCTCGATCAGCTTGCCATCTTTGACTTCAAGAATCTTGTAGTGATCGCCCTTGAGCTGATGATCGTCGCTGCGCTTGGTCTCTTCATAACGACCTTTCAGGCCTGAGCTGTAAAAGGTCGCAGCATTCGACGACTGATCAGCGCCAAACAAATCGATAGTGACGCTGAAATGGAAGTTCAAATAGCGCTGCACAGTCTGCAGATCGATCACGCCTTGCTGGCGTACTTGCTCGGGATCTTCGATGCCGTGTTGCTTCATGATCTCGCAGGTGCGCTGCAGCGTGCGCGATACGCCGGACTCACCGACGAACATATGGTGCGCTTCTTCAGTCAGCATGAAGCGGCAGGTGCGTGAGAGCGGATCGAAACCGGATTCGGCCAGCGCGCACAGCTGAAACTTGCCATCACGATCGGTGAAATACGTGAACATGTAAAACGCCAACCAGTCTGGCGTCTCTTCATTGAAGGCCTCGAGAATGCGCGGATTGTCCTCAGAACCTGAATGACGGTGCAGCATCGCCTCGGCTTCCTCGCGACCGTCGCGACCAAAGTATTTATGCAGCAGATAGACCATCGCCCACAGATGACGACCTTCTTCCACATTGATTTGGAAAAGATTACGCAAGTCGTACTGGGAAGGCGCAGTCAATCCGAGATGGCGCTGCTGCTCGACCGACGCGGGCTCGGTGTCGCCCTGCGTGACGATGATGCGGCGCAGGTTGGCGCGATGCTCACCGGGCACATCCTGCCACGCCGATTCGCCTTTGTGCTCGCCGAAATTCACCTTGCGGCCCTCTTCCTGCGCGGCGAGGAAAATGCCCCAACGATAATCCGGCATCTTCACATGGCCAAACTGTGCCCAGCCATCCGGCGTGGTGCTGATCGCCGTGCGGAGATACACATCAAAATTCTGAGAGCCATCGGGGCCCATATCCTGCCACCACTGCAGATAGTTCGGCTGCCAGTGTTCCAGCGCGCGCTGCAGCGTGCGGTCCTCTGACAGGTTTACATTGTTCGGGATTTTTTCGCTGTAGTTAATAGAGCTCACAACAACTCCTCTCGGGGATCAATAGATTTTTTGGGTATTTGAATTTTTTTGTGCTTTGAATTTTTATACGCGGTCGAAATCGAATTTCGCCTTGCTGCCACTGCCATAGACTTTCAGCGCGCCCGCCTCGCCCACGGCGTTGGGGCGGTTGAATATCCAGTTCTGCCAGGCGGATAAACGGCCGAAGACACGGGTGACCATGTTTTCTTTGCCGTTGAAGCGCAGATTCGCTTCCATGCCGGTCAGCGCATCCGGCGACATGCTCGCGCGCTCTTCCAGCGCCAGCCGAATTTCGTCGGCCCAGTCAATGTCATCGGGGTTTGACGTGATCAGACCCAGCGCCATTGCCGCGTCGGCATTCAGCGCGTTGCCGATCTGTGCTCTGGCCGCCGATAGCGGCGCGTCATCATCATAAAAACGGCGAGACAAACGCGACTGCCCGGTGATCAGCGGCAGCAGGCCGAAGTTCATGTCGGAGAGCGCCAGCTTGGGCGCCGCCTCCGGTGCGTCTGGCAGTGCCAGCATGTAGCTGCGATCTGCAGCAAATGCCAGTTCGGCCAGCGTACCCGCAAAGCACGAGCCTTCATCGATCAGTGCGAACAGACTGCGTGATGACACATCGATGCGCGCAAAGGTGCGCCGCAGCAGGCCAATCGTCTCGCGCACCAGCCAGTGCGACTGATGCGCAAGCAAGCTCTTGTCGCAGGCGAGCACGCTCTCGGCGTCGCCCTCGGTTTTCAGCAGCCAAGTACCTATGTCGAGCTCATTCGTGCGCAGGTGCAGGATCGCATCATCCAGCTCGCGACCCATTTGCAGCGGCCACCAGTGCACGCCAGCCGCCTCGATGCCGTCCATATCAGAGGGCTGATCCTTGCCGGGTGCCTTCACGGTGATCGTGGCGGTACGCGCCGCGCGATCGAATTTCACCGAGACGAATTCATAATCCACCCCATTCTCTGAGAAGCTTCGCTGCAGCGGCGTGAGCTTCACGCCCTTGCCATCTGCCGGGCGGTCGCTCTGCTGCGCGAGTTTCAGCGCATGCGCTCGAACCGTCTCGGCAAACGCTGCCGGTTTGACGATCTCGTCCACCAGCTTCCAGTCTTTGGCTTTCTGCCCGCGTACGCCTTCGGAGGTCGTGCAGAAAATATCCGCATGATCATGGCGCACCTTGCGCTTGTCGGTCAGGCGCGTCAGGCCGCCGGTGCCGGGTAAGACGCCGAGCAGCGGCACTTCTGGCAAGCTGACCGCCGAGGAACGGTCATCCACCAGAATGATCTCATCGCACGCCGCTGCTAGTTCGTAGCCGCCGCCAGCACAGGCACCATTCACAGCTGCAAGGAATTTCAGGCCCGAGTGCTGGCTGGAGTCCTCCAGTCCGTTGCGCGTCTCATTAGTGAATTTGCAGAAATTGACCTTCCATGCGTGCGAGGATTTGCCGAGCATGAAGATGTTCGCACCCGAGCAGAAGATGCGGTCGCGACCGCCGGTGATCACAACGGTACGCACTTCGGGGTGCTCAAAGCGAATCCGCTGCACGGCATCGTGCAGCTCGATATCAACGCCGAGGTCATAGGAATTGAGCTTGAGCTTGTAGCCCTCGCACAGACCGCCGTCCTCATCGACTTTCATCGTCAGGGTCGCGATCGGACCGTCCGACGCCAGTGCCCAGTGCCGGTATTTTTCCGGGGACGTTTCGTAGTTGACGACGAAAGAAGCGCTCATGAATCTCCGGGTTGCAATATGCTGCATTTATTATTCAATAAACGCACTATATTGCATGAAGGCGCTGAGCGTCAAGCCGCGTGTTTTTGCCCCAAGCAGATCTCGCCCTCCAGTTGACCCAGTAGCGCAGACAGGGCCGACTGCGTGCCCCCAACTTCCGCCCTGCCCGTATCAAAAATGCAATCTGCTTTTGAGTAAAACGGTGCGCGGCTGTCGAGAATGCGCTTCAAGTCGTCCATCGCCTCTCGGTTGCCCGACATCGGGCGCGAATCACCCTGCGCCAGCACGCGCGCCATGTGCTGGTCCGGGGTGGCCCGCAGCCAGACCGTGTAGCAGTGCGACAGCAGGAAATTGAAGGTTGCCGGCTCGGACACAATCCCACCCGGGGTGGCAATAATGGCCTGCGCATGATGCTGTATCACGTCCTCGAGCGCGCGCTGTTCGTAGCGGCGATAGGCCGTCTGACCATACAGCGCATGAATCTCGGCGATGCTGCAGCCAGCCATCTGTTCAATCACACCCGAGAGTTCGATAAACGGCACGTTCCAGTGCGCGGCGAGCATGCGGCCCAATGTCGACTTGCCTGCACCACGCAGGCCAATCAGGGCAATGCGGCGGCGGCGGCTGGACTCGCTAGTCGGTGCCTCGAACAAATCGGCCAGCACCGAGCGCGCCTTGCCCAGCTCATCCTCGCTGCGGCCGCGCAGGATTTCGCGGATCATCAGCCAGTCAGCAGAGGAGGCGGTCTCGTCGCCGGTCATCTCGGCCAGAGAGCAATTCAGCACACCGCACAGTTGCCGCAGGAACTGAATCGACGCATTGCCAACCCCAGACTCGACGTTGGCGACATGGCGCTCGGAAACTTCGGCGAGTTGTGCCAGTGATTTGCGTGTCATGCCGCGGCGGGCGCGCAAGAGCTTGAGCCGCTCACCGAGCGCGGCGAGGAAAGGGTCTTTTTCTGCGGATGCGGATGACGCTGTCATAGTCGGGCAGGAGGCATTCTTGACGCACGCAAGATATTGCACTTACACTGAATTCCGGATGCATTATAAATTCATTATCCAAAAACACCAACGACCACGGCCCGCCCCTGCGGTGCGCCCGCGACGGCGTTCATCAACCCAGCCCAACCCATCATGACCCCATTCCTGAACAATTACCTGAGCGGCGCGTGGCAAGCCTCATCATCACCGGCGCATACGCTCGCCGATCCTGTTACCGGAGAGGCACTCGCGACCACCGGCGGCGCAGCCCCCGGCCTGCCGGAGGCTTTTGCCTATGCGCGCCGCGAGGGTGGGCACGCGCTGCAGGCGATGACCTACGCACAACGCGCGGCGATGCTGTCCGAGGCGCTTAAGGTGATGCAGGCCAAAAAAGACGAGTACTACGCGATCTCGCTCGCCAACTCCGGAACCACGAAGAACGATTCCGCAGTCGATATTGAGGGTGGCCTGTTCACGCTCGGCTTCTACGCCAAGCTCGGTGCAGTGCTCGGCGATGCGCGCACGCTGAAGGATGGTGCCGCCAGTATGCTGTCCAAAGACCAGCTGTTTCAGTCGCAGCACCTGATGGTGCCGATACGCGGACTGGCGCTGTTCATCAATGCATTCAACTTCCCCTCATGGGGATTGTGGGAGAAAGCAGCGCCCGCGCTGCTGTCCGGCGTGCCAGTGGTCGTGAAGCCCGCGACCGTGACCTCTTGGCTGACGCACCGCATGGTGGCCGATGTGATTGAAGCCGGTGTCTTTCCCAAAGGTGCGCTGTCCATCGTTTGTGGCAGCTCGGCGGGCTTGCTGGATGCGCTCACACCGTTTGATGTGCTCTCTTTCACTGGCTCTGCGGACACTGCCGCCAAGATTCGCAGCCATCCCGTCATCGCACGCGACTCGGTGCGCACCAATATCGAAGCTGACAGCCTGAATGTCACCGTACTCGGCGAAGACGCGCTGCCCGGCACACCGGCCTTCGATCTGTACGTCGACAATCTCGTCCGTGACATCACCATCAAGAGCGGCCAGCGCTGCACTGCACCGCGCCGCGCGCTGGTACCCAAAGCGGTGATGCATGCCGTTGCAGAAGCGGCCGCCGGCAAGCTCGCAGCGATCCGCGTCGGGAATCCGCGCAATGCCGAGACGGTCATGGGTTCGCTGGTCAGCCGCGAGCAATATGACAGCGCGCGCGAAGGGCTCGCGCTGCTGAACACAGAGGCTAGCGTGCTATTTGACGGCGCTGCGCAACCACTGATCGATGCGGATGAAAAATCGGCATGCATGGGAGCGACCCTGCTCGGCGTACGCGATGCGGATGCGGCGGTAGAGGTGCATCGTCATGAAGTGTTCGGCCCCGTGTCTTCGCTGATCGGCTACAAGGATGCCTTGCATGCCGTCGATATCGCGCATCGTGGTCTGGGTTCGTTAGTCGCATCGATCTACAGCGCTGATTTGCAGTGGATGGCGAGCACCGCCGAAGCGCTCGCCTCGTCGCATGGCCGCGTGCATGTTGTCAGTCCCGAGGTCGCCAAAACGCATACCGGCCATGGCAATGTGATGCCAGGGTCGATCCATGGCGGCCCGGGACGCGCCGGCGGCGGGGAAGAGCTCGGCGGCTTGCGCGCTCTCGCCTTCTATCATCGCAAGAGTGCGATACAGGCACCGACGAATGTACTGGAACTGATGGGACAGCGCAGTACAGAACTGAAAGTGTGAGTGGACGAGCGAAGGAGGCAACAGATGCACACCAGGCACGGGGCTCCGCCTGAGCGTTTCAATTTTGCTCGCCACCTGCTGGCGCTGAACTCAGGCCGCGCCAACAAACTGGCCTACCGCGATGATCAGCGCGAGATTAACTATGGCGAGCTCGATCTGAGTGCGAGGCGCTGCGCCGCCGGTTTATTGCGACGCGGCCTGCACGCCGAGCAACGCATCTTGCTGGTGATGCAGGACACGGTGGACATGCCAGTGGCTTTTCTGGGGGCGCTGTTCGCTGGTATCGTCCCTGTGCCGGTGAACACCCTGCTGCCGGCGGATAACTATGCCTACATGCTCAGACACAGCGATGCCAAGCTGATCATCGTCTCTGCAGCTCTGCTTCCGGTCATCAAAGATGCGCTCGCGCAAGCACGATTGCATGTGCCTGTCGTCGTCGCTGGTGACGACAACGCCGAGCACAGTTTCAGCGCGCTGCTTGACACCGAGCCTTTGCCAGAGGATGGGCATGCGGATACCCATGCTGATCAGTTTGCTTTCTGGCTGTACTCTAGCGGCTCGACCGGCCAGCCCAAGGGTACTGTGCATTCGCATGCCAATCTCTACTGGACTGCGGAACTGTATGGCAAACCCGTGCTGGGTTTACGCGAAGACGATCTGGTGTTTTCTGCTGCAAAACTGTTCTTCGCCTATGGCCTGGGCAATGCACTAACCTTCCCTTTGTCGGTGGGCGCATCGGTGTTGCTGATGGCTGAACGCCCGACACCAGCGGCTGTGTTCCAGCGCCTAACCAAGCACCAGCCCACGGTTTTTTATGGCGTACCAACGCTGTACGTTGCGATGCTGGCTTCTCCAGAGTTTCCCGCCCGCGCTCAGCTGAGCCTGAGAGTCTGCGCCTCAGCAGGCGAAGCGCTGCCGAAAGACGTCGGCGAAAAATTCAGCGCGATTGCAGGTTGCGACATACTCGATGGTTTGGGCTCTACCGAGATGCTGCACATTTTCCTCTCCAATCACGCCGGCAAGGTGAAATATGGCACCACCGGAACGCCGGTGGCAGGCTATCAGGTTGAGCTGCGCGGTGAGCAAGGGCATCCGGTGCGAACCGGCGATGTCGGCGATCTGTACATCAAAGGTCCGAGCTCGGCACACCTTTACTGGGCGCAGCGTGATAAAAGCATCACCACCTTTCAGGGCGACTGGGTCAAAAGCGGCGACAAGTATTCGATGGATGCCGACGGCTATTACATTTATGCCGGTCGCAGCGATGACATGCTGAAGGTCAGCGGCCAGTATGTGTCTCCGATCGAGGTGGAATCCGCGCTGATGGGGCATGAGTCCGTACTCGAATGCGCCGTCGTCGGCAAACCGGACGACAAAGGATTGATCAAGACCATTGCCTATGTCGTCTTGCGCGACCCCTCTCAACAAGCCCAGCACATTGAAGCGGAGCTGAAAGCCTACGTAAAAACTCGCCTTGCGCCACACAAATATCCGCGCGAAATCATCTTCGTCCTTGACTTGCCAAAAACTGCGACAGGCAAGATACAGCGGTTCAGACTGCGAGAGCTGTAGTGCAACTCCCGATCGACTGGCGCGGACGAGAGATTCACATCGAGTATCAATGGATCGGTGAGACCGATGCTGACACGCCGGTCATGGTCTTTCTGCATGAAGGTCTCGGCTCGGTAGCGCTTTGGAAAACGTTTCCGGATCAGCTGTGCCGCCAGCTGAAGATGCGGGGTATGGTGTACTCACGCCCGGGCTACGGACGATCAACCCCGCGTGACAAGGATGAGCGCTGGGATACTGATTTCATGCACCGCCAGGCTTTCGAAGTATTGCCTGCGCTGCTGTCGCAACTGAACATCGACCAGCCCTGGTTGTTCGGGCATAGTGACGGCGGCTCGATCAGTCTGTTGTATGCGTCGCGATATTCCGAGCGCTGCGCTGGTCTGATCGTCGTCGCGCCGCACATCATGGTCGAAGAGATCAGCATCACCAGCATACATATCGCGCGCGACGCCTATCTGCATCAGGGACTACGCGAGCGGCTCGCCCGCTACCACGACGATGTGGATTCTGCTTTCTTCGGATGGAACGATATCTGGCTGTCGCCGGCATTTCGCGATTGGTCGATTGAAGCCGATCTGGAGAGCATTCGCTGCCCGGTGCTCGCGGTGCAGGGCGAGAACGACGAATACGGCACGATGGAACAGATGTATTGCATCCAGCGCATGCTTCCCGATGCGGTCGTCCTGCCTGTTACTCACTGCGGACATTCACCACACCGAGACCAGCCGCAGCTTCTCACGGAAGCGGTCGCGCAGTTCGTGACGGCACACCGAGCTACCTGCTGAACGACCCCTTGCCGCTGGCAACGACGCGTTGCAACAGTGGCGATGCCCGGTATCGATCCTCGCCATATTCATCGCTCATGTTCTGCAATACCCGCAGCAGCTTGTCCAGGCCAATACGCTCAGCCCATGCCAGCGGACCCAGCGGATAGTTGACACCCTTTTGCATCGCCAGATCAGCATCGTCAGCGCTGCACACGCCCTGATTCACTACATCAGCAGCTTCATTTGCCAGCATCGCGACCGTGCGCATCACCGCCAGACCGGGCACATCCCGCAAGACGCTTACCCGATAGCCTGCAGCCTGTAGCACGCCGGCAATCGCATCGCGCGCACCATCCGAGCATTGATCGGCGGCGGCTATCGCCACCCGTGTCGCCCTCTCAAAGTCAAGCGCAAGATCGATCAGTACCGTATCCGGCTTGCCATGCTCTGCAGCTCGCATCGTCGCACTCCGACCATCGGTCAGATACAGCGATGCGCCATTCACGGTAAGTAAAGGCGCGTCCGCCATGCCGGACTCTGTCAGACCGAACGCTTTGCCCGCAGCGCCCAGGCGAGCGGCGATAGTGCTGCCAATGACAGAGCCGTTATTCAGCACGGGTTTGCCGGGATAGCTGCAATCGGGCAGCTGTTGCGGAGAAGGTGGCTGTGCTCCCTCACCATACATGTAGAAGCCGCGCCCGGATTTACGACCAAGGAAACCGGCGTTCAGCAACTCTTTTTGAATGATGGATGGCGTGAAGCGCGGATCCTGGTAGTACGCATCAAACACGGATTGCGTGACTGCGTAATTCACGTCATGTCCGATCAGATCCATCAGTTCGAACGGCCCCATCCGAAAGCCTCCTGCTTCCCGCATCACGACATCCAGCGTGGCAGGATCAGCGGCTTGCTCCAGCAGCAAACGCAAGCCCTCCGCATAAAAAGGCCGCGCGACCCGATTCACAATGAATCCCGGCGTCGAAGTGGCTCGTACCGGCAGCTTACCCCAGGCGGATGCGGTAGCAACGATGCGGTCGACCACCGATGCCGACGTTGCCAACCCACTGATGACTTCCACCAGTTGCATCAGCGGCACCGGATTGAAGAAATGCATGCCGACCAACCGCTGTGGATGCACAAGCTTTGCACCGATCGCGGTAATCGAGATCGATGAGGTATTAGTTGCCAAGATACACGTATCACTGACAATCTTCTCCAGTGATATGAACAACTGCTGCTTGGCTTCGAGCTGCTCGACAATGGCCTCGACCACCAGCGCAGCATCACGGCATTCCTGTAGTGAGTTTGCCGCGCTCAGATTAGCGAACGACCTCGCGGCCTGATCGGGACTCATGCGGCCCTTGTCGACCAGCGACGCATACACTTTGCGCAAGGACTCGCAGGCAGCGGCTGCAGCGCCTTCGCGCGTGTCGAACAGCACGACGCGATGACCGGCAGCCGCAGCAAGCTGCGCGATCCCGGTGCCCATGGCGCCTGCGCCAACCACACCGATCACCCCGCTGGGAGGTATTGCTGAGGACATGCTTTTTCCTTGTACGTGCAGACAAGCCGCTCAAGATACCAGTTTTTTCAGCGCTCACACGACACCTTTGTCGGATGAACAGGCTGGCTGTACTACAATCACGCAGCCCTGTTTATCAGGGCGCTCAGCGCACATCAGACATCTTTTTTTTCTGCGTGTGCTTGCCTGTTTTGAAACCTATCCGAAACCACCGACACCCCGAGGGGAGACTATGAGAACCATGCTTGCCAAGCACCTGTGCGGTTTGCTGATGCTACTACCAGCCGCCATCGTATCGGCACAGACGATCACGCTGAAAGTGCACCACTTCCTGCCACCCGGTTCGACGGCGCACAAGAATTTCATGGTGCCCTGGTGCGAGAAGATCGCGAAAGAATCCGCTGGCAAGCTCAAGTGCCAGATCTATCCCTCGATGCAGATGGGCGGCTCGCCACAACAGTTGTTCGATCAGGCCAAGGATGGCGTAGCCGACATCATCTGGACCGTGCCTAGCTATCAGGCAGGTCGCTTCCCGGTAACCGAAGCCTTCGAGCTGCCTTTCATGGTGCGCGACTCCGAGCGTGGGAGCCGCGGCCTCTGGCATTACGCAATGAAGAACGCAAGCGCTGAATACAAAGGTGTCAAACCGATTCTGTTCCATCTGCATGATGGCTCGCTGCTGCACACCGTGAAAAAACAGGTCAAGACATTGGAAGACTTCAAGGGGCTGAAGATACGCGCTCCGAATCGCCAGTCATCCAAGATGGTCGCTGCACTCGGTGCCACACCCGTACCGATGCCGCTGCCACAGGCTGCCGAGGCCTTGTCCAAAGGAGTAATCGATGGCGCGGTCATTCCTTGGGAAGTGATCCCGTCGATGAAGTTCGAGGAAATCACCAAGTTCCATACTGATGCCGGCGCCGGAGAGGCACAGATCTCGAACACTGCATTCATCTTCGCGATGAATCAGGCGAAATATGACAGCCTGCCACTCGAGCTGAAGAAAGTCATCGATGCAAACAGCGGCCCTGAGCCGTCAGCATGGGTCGGTAAAGTGTTTGTCGACGACATCATCCCTGGAAAAAAATCTGCCGAGGCCAGGAAGAACACGTTCTACTCCCTGCCCGCTGAAGAGGTAAAACGTTGGGAAGCCGCGACCGCCAGCGTCACCGAGGAATGGGTGAAGGACATGACGGCAAAAGGCTTTGATGGCAAGAAGCTGCTGGAGGAAGCCAGAGCGGCTTGCAAATAAGGCGGCGGATCAGCTGCAGATGTAGTCATCATCAATGCGCTGCCCGGGCGCACCCAAGGCCCGGGCTAGATGGCCACGGTTACTCCCTGTTCATTGCAGAAATCTCTGGCCAACCGCACATGCGCCGAGCCCAGCAGCCTCGCGCATCAACGTCCCGATAGTGCATGTCCGATGCAAATTCGAGCGGGGGACCGAGATATCACTGCTCGATCAGGTCACGAACAGATCATTGACGTGACGCCCTTCCCATCGATACCTGAGGTCAAAGACCCCGTCCCCGCATGTCCGTTACCGGCAAGGTCACCATTCATGTGTCACAAACTCCGGAGCCCGCCGGAGCGCAATGGTTTTCACAAACCGTTCATAACAAAAAATCTGGCAAAACCCAGGTTTATCTGTTCCAAAGAGACGCGTCACAGACTGGTTTTGGGAAAAAAATTACGGATTTTATAAATGGCATACGGCCCGCAGAAAACAAGGCGAACAAACATCTGCACAGGGCACTTAGCGAAAAAAATTTGTTTGAGAATGCCAAGCTAGGCCATATTAAAACCGCACTGATTCAGTCCTTTCACCACGAAAACGAAACCGAGCTTGGAATCAACACAAACTCTGGGACGAAAAGAAGCACGCCAGCTTTTAACGGATCAGCTCCGATAACCTTCGAGATTAAAGTAAAAGATAACTCGAAGGAAAAAAGCGAGTTAAAAAACCTTTTGAAGAATTTTTCTTCATCCGAATCAGTTAATCCTCGGCAGTCTGAAGCGCAAAGAAAACTAATGAATGCTATTGACTACGCAATCGACCTGCGCGATGGCGTTGCTAGACCGAAATCCAAAGCGGAGATCCAGGCGATGGCTGACCGTATTGATCAATTTCTCTTGAAGGCTTCAGTGAACGAGGGAGTAAAACCGGACAAGGAAGTAAAACCGGACCTAGGACAAATTACTGATCTGTGTACTGTACTCAGCAAAGCAATATTGAGGAAGCACTAATCCTGGCACAGCCTCCACCTTCCAACAGCTCCTGAACCGCGCCGATCGGTGCACGAGGCTCCTGATCGCATCAGCGCATCAGCGCATCAACGCATCAGTACATTAACGCTTTGCCGCTTTCGGTTTCGCGACAACGCCCAGCTTAGCTGTTTCCAGCTCTGCAAGATAAACCGCCAGCAGCGTCGTGTTCACATTGCCCATCGCGGCGGTGATTTTATCTGCCCAGTCAAAGAATTCCAGTTTGTGCTGCACTGACCAGTTACCCGGCGCCGTCTTGCCGGCGATCTGTCGCAAGGTCTCGATGATCTCTGCAATCAGGATCAGCTTTGCCTTGCGCGACAGGCCAGACATACGCGTCAGCCGCAGGGTTTTGCGCGTAGCGATGGTGAATTTGCTGTTCTCAGTCAGCTCGGCGACGATCAAAGCGACTTCGACACCGAAGGCTTTGAGGATCTCTTCTTCTGCGGTCGATGTATATTGCAGTACACCTCCCAATACCGCAGCCACCATCAGGTAGGGATCAGGTTCGCTGCCTTCTTCTTGCAAGATACGCACAAGCTCGGCGCGATTCGGCACGCAGCACAGTCCTGCCTCGCCAGCCGGCGGGGAAGATTCAAACTTCGCGGCACAAAAAGCAATCGCCCTGTCGATGAGTCCGGTGGCCTGAGACATCTTTAGCAATCTGATAATCCGTTTGAGTCAAGCTGCTCAGCTTAACCTATGCCTGCCTGTGCAAGCGGCGGCAGGCGCATGAACGCAAACAGTTGCGCGAGGGCTGGGCAGCCGAGCTGAACAGCCCATATCTGGCCAGGCAAGCTCGAGTGCCACTCGAGGCGATATCGACGGTTTGCTTTGTTTAGCACTTCGTTAAGCTTTGCAAAAGCCCTCGCGCTCGTCCAATATAGGCCGTCGGCTATGCATATCGGAGCCGCGTACCGCTTTGGAGGAGAGTTCGGCAGCACAGCAGAGAATCGCTTTTTGACCCTGACGGGACCACGCAATGAAAAACATAATTAGAACATTTGCGGCAGTCATTCTACTTGGCACGAGCATCGCGGCGACCGCCCTCCCCGCTACGCCACCGCTCGAGATCACAGAAGAAACACCTATTGCCTACGCAGCGAAAAAAAACTTCTTCGTCTTCGAAGACGCTTCTGGGCAGATGCAGATTAACGATCTGCTGATCCAGAGTTCAGGTTTCCGCAGTGCGGCTGCGCTGCCAACGATCAACAGCTACAGTAACTACTGGGTTGTGCAAAAGATAAAGAATCTTTTACCTCACGATTATCAGCTGCGTATCGATCCCTCGGGATGGGAGAGCATCGACAGCTACGTTATCGATGACAGCGGAATAATCACGCGTTTGAAGCCGACCGGTACCTACCGGGTCAGCCACAATCATATGGTTGATCTCAATCCTTTCCTGCCGGGTTCGGCGAAGATAGCCAGCCAATTCACGGTGTATACCCTCGTCAAAAATCAGGAAATTACGCTGGTCACGCGCGTGAGATCCAACAGCAATCTGCCCGCAAGAACTTTCACGCTGAATCTCTTTGATCATGTGAAATTTCTTGAGCTGCGCCGCTACGGTTTGTACATCGAAGGTGTGCTGCTGGGCGTTCTGCTGGCGCTAGCTATTTTCGGCTGGTTCTCCGCGTTCAACAACAAAGATAAGGCCAGCTTCGCCTACAGCATATGGATGCTCAGCGCGTTTGTGCAGATCTTGTCGAACTACATGCCAGAAGGTCCCCGGTTAGCTGAATTCTTCGCAGATGTCGAAGATATCCGCTTCCGTCATCACTATGTCTACTGGCCAGCGTTCATACTTTTTTCCTATGGCCAGGCGATCTTTTACGCGGTATTTGCGGCTACCTTCCTCAACGTAAAAAAGCATGCACCCTGGCTGTACAAAATGACGGTGTTCTACATCGCCTTTTATTTAGCGCACTACCTGCTCACTTCCTTGGTGCATCATAATCTGTCGCAAAAACTGATGTGGCTGCCACTCGGTGTGCTGACTTTCATTCTTCTGACGTCCTTCTTCGGCGTCGCATGGAGACGCTATCGGCAAGGCCACAACGCCGCGCGATTTTTCATGTTCGCCATCGTTCCTTACCTGATTTTCCGCTCGATCTTCATTCTGGGGCTGGCGGGCGTGCCCTCGCCGTTCTCGCTGATGGAACCGTCGGGGATCGGTTTCCTGATGCAGCACTCGAACACGGCGCAATCGATCGGTTTGTGCTGCGAAGCGATCATCATGGCGCTGGCGGTGATCAGCCGCACGCGCTGGCTGCAGCTGCAGCTAGCTCATAACATGGAGGAGCAAAAGGCCTTGGTCGAGAATCAGAACCGTATGCTGGAATCGACCGTGGCCGAGCGAACGCGCGAGCTGGCAGAGCAGCACAGCGAACTCGACAAGACACATCAGCTGGTGGTGAGTTCAGTGAATTATGCCAGCCGCTTGCAGCGCAGCCAGCTGCCACGCCGGCATCGGCTGGATGGCCGCTTCCAGTCCGTCGCCTCGATCTGGGAGCCCAGAGACACCATCGGCGGCGATCTGTGGTGGGTATCGTCCTCGCAATTTCAGGATAAATTTTCACTGGCAGTCGCCGACTGCACTGGACATGGTGTGCCGGGAGCGATGCTGTCTCTGCTGGTGAGTAATTCTCTCGAGCGCATCTATTCCGGCGATCCGCAGATTGATCCCTCGCGCGCGCTGATGTCGATCGACCATCTGGTACGCGCCGGCCTGAATCAGGATGCACCGGACAGCGAGAGCGATGATGGCTGCGACGCAGCCATCGTGGAAGTGGATACCACGGCGCGGCAGTTGCGCTTCGCTGGCGCCAAGATCGGTCTGTTCCAGTTGACCGGCGATGGCAATGTGCTCCGGCACCTGGCATCGCGCGCCAGCCTCGGCTATCAAAACCCGCCCGATCCGGAAGACGAGCCCAGCGACCTGCCTATCCGCTATCAAAGTGGCGATGTGTTTGTGATCGTCACCGATGGTTTCACGGATCAGGTCGGCGGCGATCGCGCGCAGCCAGCCTCCTATGGCTACCGGCGGCTGGAGCGGCTGCTGGAGTCCACCAAAGAACGCGATGCGAAAGAGATTGCCAGACGCATGTGGGAGGACTTTCTTGCCTGGCAGGGTTTGCAGATGCGGCGTGATGATGTCACCGCCGTCGTGTTTGTGATGAAGTAATCGTGGCGCGCTCAGCGTGCGCGAAGGATGACGGGCAGACCGCCCTCGATGCGCACACTCACGCGCGTCACGGGTTGTACTGCCTTGGGCGCGACCGGCACGAAATCAAAGTGGCGCCAGGCTTCGCACAGAATCAAAGTGGCTTCCAGTTGCGCGACCATCGCCCCGGTGCAGGCGCGTGGCCCCAGACCAAACGGTAGATATCTCCCCGCCTCGGGTGCTGATGCATCCTCATCAAAGCGCGAAGGATCGAAGCGATCTGCATGCGCCCAGTACGCATGGTGCCTGTGCACCAGCCAGGGCGAGATCACAATGAAGCTATCTTTTGGTACCTTCAGCTTGCCAAAGCGATCTTCTCTCAAGGCGCGGCGTGTGAGAAAGGCCACCGGCGGATACAGACGCAAGCTCTCGCGAAGAACCTTTCTCGTCACACTGAGTCGCCTGAAATCAGAAAAAGCAAAAGCCTGTTGATCTAAGGTCTGTTCCAGTTCGTCGCGCAAGCGTTGCAGCCACTGCGGCTGCTGCGACAACAGAAAAAACGTCCATGCCAGCGCACTGGCTGTCGTCTCATGTCCGGCGAGGAAAAATACGGCAAGCTGATCGATCATCTGCTCGCGAGTGAAGGGCTGATCAACCGTATCGCGCGCATCGATTACCGCCTGCGCAAAATCGATGAAATGCTCTCCCTGTTCCAGCCGTGCGAGACGTTCATCCAGCAGCTCCTCGATCAGGCCGCGTATCTGCATGGCGTCATCAAGTAAATCGCTCGACGGCGGTGCTGGGTATGACGGATCACTATCGAGTACCACGCGCAGATTGAATTGTGGGCTGCGCCGCTGAAAGCTGCTGAACGCATGAAAGACTCTTGACGCCTGTTCGCCATCGATCGGCTGAGAGAACAGCACGCGAAACATCACATCTGCGGTCACTCGGCTGAGCTCGGATTCGAGTTCGATCTGTGTCTCTGCCGGCAGTGTGTGCAGCCGGCGTATCCAGTCATCGACCGCCTCGCGCATCTTGGGGAACAATGCCTCTAGCCGCATCTGCATGAACGCTGGTTCCAGCATCTTGCGGTCATGCTCCCAACGCTCTCCGCCGGACACCAGTACACCTTCGCCTATCAGCGGCATCAGCGTGGAGATCATCAGGTCGCTCTTCGGGTAAAACTCGCGGTCTTCGTTGACTATTCTTCGTATCGTCTCGGGATGATTGACAATGAATACTGGGCGGCGGCCGATGGGCACACTGACAATATCCCGAGTGTAGCAATCGCGCGGCAGGGTGTGCAGCAGCTCGGGCGTCCGTCCGAACAGGATGCGAAGACCGATCGCCAGGTTCGAACGCATCGTCGGCGCAGGTGGCCGCCAGAGTCCGTCAGGTGCAGCGCTGTGAGGAGACATGGGCAAGAGAATAAGACCTGATCACGATCGGGCAACAGGGTGCGAGTGTCTCATACCCCTTGTCGTTCGCCCTGCGCTCGCATCCAGCGGGGTAACGCAGCATGTCCGGTTTTGGTGTTCAATGGTGGCTATGCGAACTCTGATGATCTTTCTGGCCGCGCTCTGCGCCAGCCTCCCGTTGAGCGCCCAGCCCGTATTACGCGCACTGCCGCCAGCGGCGCAGCTGCCACAGGATGGTGCTTTATCGTCTGCCAGCCAGCGGCCGGTCATCCTGTTCTTCACACTGCCGGGCTGCAGCTATTGCCGCATTGTCCGGCATGACTATCTGATACCGATGATGCGCGGACTGCGGGAGGAAGACCAGCCGCTGATACGCGAGGTATCCGTGACCGGCGATCGATGGCTTGTAGACTTCGATGGACAACGAATTACCGAATCCGGACTGGCACGGCGCTACAAGGTGGCTATGACACCAACCCTGCTGCTGGTGAACGCGCAAGGCGAGCTGCTGTCCGAGCCACTGCTGGGCGGCGATTATCCGAACTACGTGGCGCTGCTGACTCGGATGATCACTGACGCGAGCCAGAAAATCGGGGGCAAGCGCGTGCGCCTGCGCGGATCAGACCATCGCGAGTGATACCTTGCGCGAAGGCGGCGGGAATAACGCATCGACCTGCCGCAACACCTCATCACCGAGCACGACTTCACAGGCGGCGAGATTCTCATCGATACGAGCAATCTGAGAGGACTTGGGAATCGCCACCACCTGACCGCTGCGTATCACCCAGGCCAGGGCCAGCTGCGCGGCAGTGATACCCAACGCTGCTGCCAGCGCCGCCAGCCGCCTGTCGCGCGCCAGCGTTCCTGAACCTAATGGCGTATAGGCCATGAGCGGCATCTGCTGTTCCTGCATCGCGGGCAGCAGATCAAATTCCGGTCCGCGTGCCAGGAGGCTGTAGTACACCTGATTAGTCGCACAGGCGAGCGTGCCGGTGGTACTCAGGCCCATGCGTCTCTCGGTCTCACACCAGCGATTCAGCGGAGCGAGATCCAAATTGCTGACCCCCCAATGGCGTATCAGGCCCCGCTCGCGCAATAAGACAAATCCCTCCAGGGTCTGCTCGAATGCATGACTGCCCTGCCAGTGCAGCAGGTAGACATCCACGTAATCGGTACCGAGACGCTTCAGACTGTCTTCGCAGGCACGCACCGTACCCTCTCGGCTGGCGTTATGCGGCAGCACCTTGGTCACCACAGTGAGCTCATCACGCTTGGCCTTGCCCCAGGCGGCCAGTGCTTCACCAACTCGCCGCTCGGATTCGCCGTCGGCGTACATTTCTGCGGTATCGATGAGCCGTATGCCGCACTCCAGTGCGTGCAGTATCGCGGCAACTTCCGATGCCGCCGCACTTGCGCGCTCGCCCATCTGCCAGGTGCCCAGCCCGATCGGCGGGCCTTTGAAGAGTGATGATCGGTCCATCTGGGTACTCATAAAAGGTCAACGTGATGCTTGCCAATAGCGCAAGAAGTGCCATGAGCATGCGGGTCGCTGCTATAGTACAAGGGCTATCTCACGCCACGCTGCCATCGCTCGGGAGTGCGGAATTAGAACAACATCAAATGATGAGAGACATCCATGCATCCCCCTGTGACATTTGATCTGAACGGCCACCGCGCACTGGTCACGGGCGGCGCACAGGGCATAGGACTGGCCATCACGCAGGCACTGGTCGCGCACGGTGCGCGTGTGCACATCTGCGGTACGAATGCCACTGCACTGAAAGAAGCACAGCAATCGCTGCCGGGCATCGGGATCAGTGTGGCTGACATCACGAAAGAAGCACAGGTCGCCGCGATGTTTACTGAAATCGAGCAGCGGCTCGGCGGGCTGGACATACTGGTCAACAATGCCGGCATTGCTGGACCGACGGCTGCCATTGAAGACATCACGCTCGATGACTGGAATCAGTGTCTGGACGTGAACCTGACCGGGACCTTCCTCTGCACACGCAGCGCCGTGCCCGGCATGAAGCAGCGCAGACACGGCAGCATCATCAACATCGGCTCAGTCGCCAGCCGACTAGCGTTTCCGCGTCGCTCTCCTTATTCGGCGACAAAGTATGGCGTGATCGGATTAACCGAGACCTGGGCCACTGAACTCGGTCCGCACCAGATCCGCGTGAATGCTGTACTGCCCGGTATTGTCGAAGGTCCGCGACAAGACCGCGTGCTAAGTGCGAGCGCTGAGGCTGCCGGCGTGAGTGTCGATGAGATGCGCGAGCGTGTGCTGCAGCGGGTATCCCTGCGCCGCATGGTCAGCGCCGGTGACATTGGCGTCGCTGTGGTCTTCCTGTGCTCGGATGCCGGCGCCGCCATCACCGGGCAAAGCCTGTCGGTCGATGGCAATGTCGAGACGCTGGTGCGCTGAATTGCGGACTCCGGAGAGTGCGATGGTAGAGTAAGCGCCTGATTCCACTATCAACCAAGCAAAACCGTGAAACAAGCCCTCGTCACTCTGGATATGGAAGGCGTGCTGACGCCGGAGATATGGATTGCTGTCGCCGAAAAAACCGGTATTCCCGAGCTGCGCCGAACCACACGCGACGAGCCTGACTACGACAAGCTGATGCAGGGCCGGCTGGCCATCCTCGACCGGCACGGGTTGCGCTTGTCGGATATTCAGGAGGTGATCGCCACCCTGCCGCTGCTGCCGGGTGCCAAAGCCTTCATGGACCAGCTGCGCGCTGAGGTACAAGTAGTGATCTTGTCGGACACCTTTGAGCAATTCGCCGCGCCCTTCATGCGCCAGCTGGGTATGCCAGCGCTGCTGTGCCACACGCTGATTGTGGAGAATGATCGCATCACCCATTACCAGCTGCGCATCCCTGACCAGAAGCGCAAGGCTGTGGCGGCATTCAAAGGATTGAACTATCGCGTGATCGCGGCGGGCGATTCATTCAATGACACGACGATGCTGGCCGAGGCCGATGCGGGCTTTCTGTTTCACGCTCCCGCGAATGTGATCGCGCAGTTCCCGCAATTCAAGGCTGTTGATGACTATGATGATCTGCTGGCGCTGATCCGGCAGGCAATACCGCAACATTGAGAGTGCAGTGAGAGCACTGCTTCAGCAAGGAGGCGATCATGATTCCCTGGCGAACTGTCTGGTACTACTTATCGCAATTTGTCCTGATACTGTTCTCGCTGATCGAGCTGCTGCTCGCAGCGAATTCTTCATTTCCGAACTCGCTGATCTCCCTGTTCATCGGCGGGCTGCTGGCCCTCATCGCCTATCTAAAATACCGCCGTCGCCAACGGCGTTATGAGACGGATTTTGAATCCGAATACTGAACCACCCATTGTTTTGATTTGTTCTCACTCCTTAGAACCATAAAGGCATCCATGAGCACCTCCACACCTCGCGTCGCACTCATCACAGGCGCCGGCACCGGCATAGGCAAGGCAGCGGCCCGCGCGCTGCTGGGCGCTGGCTATCAGATCGTTCTCTCCGGTCGCAACCTCGACAAGCTGGAAAAAGCCATCAAAGATATCGGCGGCAATGAAGACAACTGCCTCGCCGTTACCTGTGATGTCGGTAACCCGGCCAGCGTGAAAGACATGTTCGCCCAGCTGAAAGCCAAGTTCGGCCGTATCGACCTGTTGTTCAACAACGCCGGTACCTTCACCACTGCGACGCTCGCCGAGGACATCAAGTACGAAGACTGGATGAACGTGGTGAACACCAACCTGACAGGTCCCTTCCTCTGCGCACAGGAAGCGATACGCATGATGAAGGCACAGTCACCCAAAGGCGGTCGCATCATCAACAATGGCTCAATCTCGGCCTATGCGCCGCGTCCGCTGTCGCTGCCCTATACCGCGACCAAGCATGCGATCTCGGGCCTGACCAAATCCATCGCACTCGACTACCGCAACGACCATATCGCGTGCAGCCAGATCGACATCGGCAATGCGGCGACCGAGATGACCGAGAAAATGGCGAACGGCATTCTGCAGGCCGATGGTTCGGTCAAGGTCGAGCCACGGATGAATGCCGAGCATGTGGGTCAAGCTGTGCTGCAGATCGCGCAGCTGCCGTTGGAAAGTAATGTGCTGTTCATGACCATCATGGCGACCAACATGCCCTATGTGGGTCGCGGCTGAGCTGAGATGAAACGGAGGCTGGCCAATGAGCGACACCATCCATCGCCGAGTTGTTCTGGCCAGCCGGCCCGAGGGCATTCCGCAAGCGGCGCATTTCCACATTGAGAGTGCACCGATACCGCGCCCCGGCGATGGACAGGTACTCATCCGGAACCGCTTTTTATCGGTCGAGCCCGCCATGCGCGGCTGGGTGAATGCAGCGGCGAATTATTCAACACCAGTGGGCATAGGTGAAGTGATGCGCTCCTTCGCTGCCGGCGAGATCATCGAATCGAATCATCCGGAGTGGGCCGTCGGCACAGCAGTCACCGGTATGTTCGGCTGGCAGGAGTACGCCGCGGTCGACCCTTCGGTCATCGATTGCCGTGTCGATGAGCCTGACCTTCCCTTATCGACCTACCTTGGCGTACTGGGTATCAACGGCATCACCGCGCATTACGGGCTGCTAAAGATCGGCGAGCCGCGCGCGGGCCAGATCGTAGCGGTCTCGACAGGCGCTGGTGCAGTAGGATCAATCGTCGGTCAAGTCGCGAAACTACACGGTTGCAAAACCATTGCCATTACTGGCGGCGAGACCAAGCGATCGCTCTGTCTGAACCGCTTCGGGTTCGATTATGCGGTCGACTACAAGCGCGAGGATTTTGCGGCAGAACTCGCACACGCCGGGAAGGAAGGTATCGATATCTACTTCGACAATACCTCAGGCGCGATCAGCGATGCGGTGATGCCCTACCTGAATGTCGGCGCGCGCGTGATCATCTGTGGCACCGCGTCGGTGGCGAACTGGGATCCGCCACCGCTGGGCCCGCGCGTCGAGCGTCACCTGCTGGTCAAGCGCGCACGCATGCAGGGCTTCGTCATACTCGATCACAAAGATCACTACGCGACCGCGCGCGCTGATCTCGCGCGATGGGTGCGCGAGGGCGCTATCCGTTTTGCGGAAGACATTCTGGATGGGATAGCGTGCGCGCCGGATGCGATTGCGGGCTTGTATCGCGGCGAGAATCTGGGGAAGCGGTTGATCCGGGTGGGGTAAAAATTCAGTCCTGCTGGAATTTGATGCGATAGCCACCGGAGAGCCACATCAAGCCTACCCAGTGGTTTCAGACATCGCATCGGTGATCGACAACGTGGAGTGTTCATCTGCTCAACCGGTGGTGATGGCAGCGGAAAGAACCTTCTGGGAAAAAGCGACCGCAACACACGTTGATTGCTTGAGCGCCGAACTTGATAACCGCACACGTTTGCGGCGAGCATCTTCATCAGCGATGTGGAGGTCTACCCGGCCTTTTGCATGAAGCGCGTGCGTTCTGCATGGCCACAAACGGGTGGGCGATGGAGTACACCTACACCGCCGAGAGATAGACACCGATCAATTCGACAGAGGAGTTTTACTGACTAGGGAAGCTCCGTATCAACAGGCGGAATCCTGTCAAGTAATTCCTTGAGAGGTCATCATGAGATCGAGTACATACTGTTCGGCAGCGGTGCTGGCTACCGCGATGCTGTTTGCGATGGCTGCCAGGCTCGCACAAGCCGCAGAACCAATCAGCGATACCGACACGTCCACGATAGAGAAGATCACCGGCATGAAAGGAAAGCCAAGCAGGGATGAAAACGTCTTGAAGGTCGCCCGGCCGCGTACGGACGTCAAGAGGACGAGCCACTTTTAAAAGCTGCAAGACTGCAGCCTTAGCCAGGCGCCAGCATACAAATATCGTTTAAACTTCATAAGGTAGCTGTATAACCTGCTAAATATTCAAGCGTCCAATAAATTTTCACCCGCGGTAATTTACAATCTGTTTTCATTATCCGTACGTTGAAACGAATCTTTTCTCATTTGATAATTCACACTACCATCAGAATCTTTACCAGAATCGTCAAAGAAAGCGAAAAAAAGCTCAAAGATACTGTAGAGCTGCATAGCGTCAGCTTCAACTGGTTGACCAAAACCATCGTACAGATAAAGATCTCTGTAATTATTAAACAGAGATGCAGAGGATTTAAATTCGTCTAACGCAGGGGTCACGACGTCTTTTAATTCCTCAGGAATCGGATCGAAACGCACCAGCTTAAGTGAGTAAGCAACTTTCGGCACGGATTCTATCCAATCCGCACCTTTGTTTAGCATTGGATCAAAGGTGCCGCGAATGATATCAGCAACCCCATCAGCGCTAATGGGATTGCTTCTAAAATCTAAGTGCTGTAATGAAACTGCATCTCGCATGACTGCACCAAGAAGAGAAGCGCTCACGATTTGTGCCGTCTCATCGTTGAATCCAGTATTTCTCAGATACAAATGAGTCAAGGGTCCCGGCTCCGCAAACAACTCTGCAACTTGATCGCTAGCCTCACCACGCCTGACAACAGGGTTATTACTGAGATCAAGCCGATATATTGTTTGCTTCACTTTCATAAAATCGACTAACTTAGCCAGATCCATCGACTGTAATTCATTATTCGATGCGTCAAGGATAATTGGACAATTTGCAGGAAGCGCTTTTAGCATTGGCAAGACTTCGTTAATAAAGCGCTCTCGCCCAATTTCCTTTGCATCAAGCTTAATGACTTCTCCGTTAAGCCATGAAAGTCTCGATGCCATATCCGGTTGCCATCTGAATTTTTTTAATCCAATTTGTATGCCTATGCAATGATCGAGGCCTTGGGGAGGCGATATTTGATGAGAAACACTAGAAGAATTTTTTGAGTCGAAAGATACACCCCACTCAGATAGAATCTGATTAGTTTCTGCAAAATCAGCACGTAATTTATCTAGTTGATTCTCTATACTTCGAGCATTCATTTTCCATTCTTCTTTTTTTAATGCTGACATTTCAGCACGCAAAAGAGGAGCATCAGGATGTTTTAAAAGAAATTCTTCGAGATATTGATACTGAGTTTTACTCGCGCAACCAAAACGTATCATGGTACGTAGGGCTTCTATTTTTTCTGGACCATCACTCTGAAGAACGCATGTTGCAAAGTGGCTGAGCAATGTATATATGTAGTCGCCAGGTAAATCATTCCAGTTTATGCCACCTGACAATGCGCTGACTTCCTGCTTCGATTTTAATGCTGACCTATTTACATTCGTCTGATTCCCAGCCGCGTTTGGGTCCGCTGTAATATTTTCCTCTGCTGAACCTACAGGGTTTGCAGATTGACCAATGCGATTCGCAGCGAATTGGCTCATGTTGCCCTTCCTGAAAGATATGTGATACCGCAAATGAAAAAAACACTTACTTACGTGGTCTTCGAATAGATAAATATCCGCATCAAATGCATCGTTGGCGCACTAAAAAATCTAACAAAAATAGTTTGTGCGTGCTGAAAATGAAAACCATCAAACAGCCCAGGATCGTGGCCATAGATTTCATACACCTGAGAAAAGTCTTGTGCCCCCAGAACCATGCACAAACTATATTTGCGGGCATTGGTCAGTGCGAGCTTGAGAATATCCAGTTTTTGCAATGTGGGGAGTTCGTCAATACAGAACCACAGTCTTTCCTGATGGACTGGTGATGACGTTTGCAGGGCCGGTTACGTAGCGAAAGGTATTCGCGGAATTGGATTGACTTGACCGTCCTCTCACAGAGCGTTTTTTGCAACAGCAATCAACGATCTGCGATTAGCCAGGCAAGTAGCGGAGCATAAATCGATATTCTTTTGTGATATCGATATTCAAGCAAAGTCAATCGACGACTTCCAGGCGACCGCGGGCAAGCTTCAGTTGATACCCATGGGGGAATCGCTCGACAGAGTCCCCGGTATTCGCCGGGACGACGGTGGAACTACGTTCCATCATCATTTCCACAACGCACACTTGCTCTCGGCCTTGGTGGTAAATGCCTCGGCAGCGGGAATGCTGCGCACGATCTTGTAATAATCCCACGGATATTTCGATTCTTCGGGCGTCTTGACCTGCACCAGCTTGAGGTCGGTCATCAGTCGGCCATCCTCGCGAACCGACGCATTGCTGGCATACATGTCATTGACCATGCCCTTGCGGATATGCGCGATCACCTTGTCCCCATCATCAGTGCCGGTCTCTTTGACTGCTTTCAGATAAGTCATTGCCGATGAATAGGTCGATGCGTGCAGCGCCGTAGGCATGCGCTTCATCACCGCGAAATAGCGCTTTGCCCATGCGCGGGAGTCGGCGCTCTGGTCCCAGTACCAGCTATCGGTGGTGTATAGCCCCTGCGTGTCTTTGAGACCCAGCGCATGCACGTCGGTGATGAACATCAGCAGCGCAGCGACTTTCATTGATTGCGTGATGCCGAACTCGTTCGCTGCCTTGATGGTGTTGATCAGATCATTGCTGGCATTCGCCAATCCGAGCACCTGCGCCTTTGATGCCTTTGCCTGCACGAGAAAGGAAGAAAAATCCGACGCGTTCAGCGGATGGCGCGATGCACCGAGCACATTACCGCCCAGCGCCTTGATCACCTTGGCCGCATCGCCTTCCAGCGACGATCCGAACACGTAGTCAGCAGTCAGGAAGTACCAGCTCTTGCCGTCCTGCCGCACGACCGCCGAACTGGTGCCGCGCGCGGCGGCCACCGTATCGTAACCATAGTGGATCGTGTAATACGAACAGTCTTCATTCGTTACGCGGGCAGTGGCGGTCGCGGGAATGATCAGCGGCTTTTTCTTTTCAGCGGCAAGCTTGGAGACAGCGAGCATCACCGACGAGTTCGCAGCCACCATCAGCACATCGATCTCTTCACGATCCAACCACTCGCGCGCCTTGCTGGCGCCGACGTCGGCCTTGTTCAGATGGTCGGCGAACAAGATCTCGATTTTCTTGCCATTGATCTTGCCGCCCACATCGGCGATCGCGAGTTTGATCGCCTCGACGCCGCCCTGACCGGAAATATCGGAGTACGGACCCGACATATCGGTCAGCAGGCCGATGCGAATGGTGTCGCCCGTATACTGCGCTGACGCATCGGGGGCGATGCCGGACAGCGCAATCGACAACGTCATCGTGGTGATAATACCGGTGAATCGCCTCATGACCTCTCCCGTCGGCTGCTACCGGTGGATCTGATCATCCGTCGTACCCGGCCGTACGGCCGCCCGCTACCTCAGCTGGCGACAAATTTGATTCGTCACCTCAGTACGGCGCGCCGTTCCACCCTTACCGTGCAGCGATATAGGCGATCATGTTCGGCATGTGCTCGTCACCATGACCGGCATCGCATTCCTGCGTGATCGTCTGCTTGATCGCCGCGGCGACGGCGTGATCAGCGTGAGTATCCGCCGCGTAGGTCGTGTAATAGCCAAGATCCTTGGACGCGTTCGACAACGAGAATCTCAGATTGGACGTATCGCCATCATTCAGCAGATAGGGCTTCAGACGCTCCAGTGCCGCGCCCCAGCCGCCACCCTTGTGCAGCACATCAACGAATTCTTCCGGCGCAATGCCGGATTTACGTGCGCACGCCGCCGCTTCGGCAATGACGGTCACGGTGCCAAGCGACACATAGTTGTGCAGCAGCTTCATCTGATGCCCGGCACCGACATCGCCCATGTGATGAATATTTTCGGCAAAGCAGTCGAGCACGGGCTTCACAGCCGCAAACGTACTCGCATCACTGCCGACCAGCAAATTCAGACGTCCCTCTGCAGCCTCTTTCGGGGTGCGCGTCATCGCGGCATCGATCAGCACGCTGCCTGCAGCAGTGACGAGCTTGGCCAGTTTTTGTGTTGATGACGGTATCGAGGTTGAGCAATCGATCACGATGCTGCCGGGCTTGAGACCCGTGATCAGCCCGTCTGCGCCGGCCAGTACTGATTCCACCTGGGGCGCGCCGGTGACGCACAGCAGGATGATCTCTGCCTCGGCACCCAGCGCCTTGGGCGTCTTCACGGTCTTCACGCCCTGCGCGAGCAGACCGTCCAGCGGCTGATTGCCCTGATGCTCCATCACGGTCAGCGGGTAGCCGTGCTTGACGATGTTGCTGGCAATACCGTGGCCCATCAGGCCGATACCGATCATTCCGATTTTTTTCATGAGCTTCTCCGTGCGGGCTGACCGTGCTGCATCCTCTGCAGCACGGTACTTTTTTTATTGTGGGTTGAATAGAATGGTTTTTGTTTTTCTTATGCGCCCATCTGCTCGGCCAGATGATTGAAGTCACTCGCGGCAAAGGTAAAGCGGCTGAGATCGCCTTTGGATACCGTCATGTCGGGGCCGTATTCGTCCGGACGCTCGATGAACGCGGTCTGCAATCCACAGGCTTTCGCCGCGTCGAGGTCATCTTCATGCGCGGCGACCAGCATGACTTCGTCGGGCTGGATGTCAAAGATCTCGGCCACGCCGAGATAGGTCTCGGGGTCGGGCTTGTAATGACGGAAGACTTCGGCGGAGAGAATCAAGTCCCAAGGCAGACCGCCATGCTTAGCCATATTCGCAAGTAGACCGAGGTTGCCATTCGATAGCGTCGTCAGCGTGAACTTACGCCTCAAGCGCGTCATGCCGCCCACCGTATCGGGCCATGGCGCGAGCCGGTGCCATGCGCGATTCAATTGGTAACGCTTCGCTTCCTCGAGCGCGATGCCGAAGTCGGACAGTATGCGGTCGAGAATGAGGCGGTGCAGATCATCGATCTTGGTCCAGCCGCGCTTTCCTGTGCGGACTTCATCCATCGCCGGCTTGTAGCCGGCGCGCCAGGCGGAGGCAAACTTGTTGCCGTCCACGCCGGGGATCATTGCCTCGGCTTCGCGCCAGATTGAACCATGCCAGTCAACGACTGTACCGAACACATCGAAAGCCAGTACTTTTGGAAGTGTCATCACACCGTCCCCAATACGGCAGATTATTTCGCTGGCAGACGCGTGGCCTGCCAGGAAATGAACTGCACCACGCCCTCACGCTTGGCCCAGATCGCATGGAAGCGCAGCTCGACCGTCATCTCTTTATCATTCACCGTGACATCGAAATTGCCATTGCCGGTCAACGTCGCCACACAACCGAAGGTGCGCACGACGACATCCGAGCGCCGCATCACGCGGTATTTCACTGCGCCGGTGCGCATCGATTCGATATAGGTCTGCTTGTTGTCGACCAATGCGCTACTGTGGATGTACACCAGATCATTGGCAATCAGGCGATCCATCGCGGCAAAGTCATTACTCATCTGCGCGGCATAGCGAGCGTCTTCCGCCTTGACTGCCTCGTCGGCAGTAATGGGTTCACAGCCAGCCGCCTGCGAGGCGTTGGCAAAGGCAATGGACGCGAAGAACAGCATCGCGGCGGCAACTCTACGCATGGGACTCTCCTCGGATTATTTTTATTCGGCCTTGGGGGCCATTTTTGTTGGGTGGATCGGCGAATTTAGCCTATTGATGATACTGTAAGCGCCAAAAGGCTGGCGAAAAAATTCCATCTCGGGATTTCCAAAACAGCATAAACCGGCCATTCCTACCGCCAATCGGGAGACTGCAATGAAAACAATGATTTCCTGCCTGCTGATCGCTCTCGCTGCTGCGATGCCGCTGACGGTGGCCGCCGGCAACGAATGGATCACCGATGCCAAGGGCTGCAAGATCGCCAACCTGGCACCCCAAGAGGGCGAGACCGTCAGTTGGAGCGGTGAGTGCCGTAACGGATTGGCCAATGGCGAAGGCACGCTGATCTGGTTCGAATCAGGCGTGAAGACGGAAGTCTACGAGGGCACCATGGTGGATGGCTATGCAGAGGGACTCGGCAAGCTCAGGCGGGCCGGCAGTGCCTATGTCGGCGAATTCAAACAGAGCTTGCAGCATGGGCGCGGTCGTTATGAGGATGCGGACGGCAGCTGGTACTCCGGCGAGTGGTCTGAGGGAGTGCCGCACGGACGCGGACAGATGCTGACACCGGATGGCAAGCTGCTCAAAGGTTTCTGGAACAAGGGCGAGTACGAGGACGAGGGAGCGATGCCCTCTCGTACCTGAGTCTCACCCAAACAGTAACCCAGACAGTGACCTGAGCGCGATTCTCAGATCGTGCGCCGCAGCGCCTCGAAGAATAAATCTGCCTGCAGCCGCTCGCCCTCGAGCTGCTTTGCCACCTGATCCACCAATACCGGATTGACCGGTGCCAGCGGCGCGCCGCTGCGCGCGGCCAGCACCTCTACCATGCACGCGCGCTCGAGATAATACAGATCGTCATACGCGTAGGCGATGCTGGGCCCGCAGACCACCACGCCATGATTGCCGAGGAAGGCGATATCTGCGCCCTGCATCGCATGGGCGATGCGCTCACCCTCGGCATGGCTCAGGGCCACGCCGTTGTAATCGGCATCGATCGCCACCCGGCCGTGAAAACGCATCGCATTCTGCGACAGTGTGGTATCCAGCGCACGCCGAGAAGTCAGGGTCAGCGCAGTGGAAAATGGCATGTGCGTATGCAGCACACACGCCTTGCCACAAATTCGGTGTATGGCCGCATGAATATACATTGCGGTGGGTTCAACTTCGTGGCGACCCGCAAGGCGATTGCCCTGCTCATCGATCATCACAATATCGTCCGCGCCAATCTCGGCCCAGAACAGGCCGCGCGGATTGATCAGAAACCGCTTCGATTCATCCGGCAGCTCGACACTGAAATGATTGCAGATACCCTCACCGAGTCCGTGGTGCGCTGCCGCACGCAAAGCGAGCGCGAGGTCTTCCCGCAGCTGCCTGACTGCGCGTGATTTGAATTCTTTGGCGTGCATCAATCTCCTCCCCTGAAATCATTCACGCCGACGCTAACAGAAAAACGTCGCGCAACCAAACCTTTAACTTTATTGAAACCAGACCAAGCGCTCAGCGACGCATGAAGCATTTGCCGCCTACAATGCGGGATCGTGCCAACCATCGCCGTGAATAACAATAATGAGCTCCGGTATCTCGCGCACCGCTTTCCTTACTCTGCTGCTGATCGCGGCCATGATGGGTGCCAATCATGTAGCTGCCCGCTTTGCGTTCAATGACTCGGTCAGCGTGATGACCGCGGTGATCTTTCGCAGCGGCGTGACCGCCACGATCATCGCACTGTTGCTGCTGCGGCAGCGCGTGAGGATGGAGTTCAGCACGCGCCACAAGCGCTCCCTGCCTGTGATCGGCAGCCTGATCGCGATACAAAGCTTCTGCTTGTATTCGGCGGTCGCGCGGCTGCCAGTAGCGCTCGCGCTGCTGGCTTTCAACACGTATCCGCTGTGGACTGCGTTCTGGGCACGCGTGATCTATCAGCATCGCGCCGAGCCTTTTGTGCTCAAGGCGATGCCGGTCATGCTGTTCGGTCTGGCACTCGCGCTCGATGTGCTCGGTGCTGCTTCCGGGCTCGGTGCGAATGCGCACTGGCAGCAGATCGGTGCAGGCGTGGGCTTTGCGACAATGGCTGCCGCCACCTTTGCGCTGGCGATGGTGATTACCCAACATGAGGCGGTGGACCTCGATGGCCGGGTGAGGACATTCATCACGCTGGGCACGGTGACGCTGCTTACCTCGCTGCTGGCGTTCTTCAGTGGCGGATGGTCGCTGCCACAGTCATCGACCGGCTGGTGGGGGCTGGCTGGCCTGACCTTTTTGTACGGTACCGCATTCACCCTGATGTTCAGCCTGCTGCCACGGCTGGGGGTGGTCGGCAATTCGGCGATCATGAATATCGAACCCGTGTTTGCGCTGGTGCTGGCGTGGCTATTGCTCGGTCAGGCGATCGCACCGGTGCAGGTCGCTGGCGCACTGATCGTGGTCGGCACGGTGATGGCGCTGGGTCTCAGACGAAGATAATCCAACTGGGTAGCGCATCGCGAGAAACACACCGATCTCTCGCCCTGGCGAGTCGCTCAATACCTCTAATCCCGCAAGGCATGGACGCCTGGGGTGAAGGCGGCACGAGACAGCATGTACCCTCTCCTATGAGTCCACTCGGCGTGCGCGCGGTGGCTTTTGGCACACCAACTGATAAAAAATTAGCTCATGATTTTCTTCGGTGCACGTTGTGCCCGCCAATCAGGGGCAGCGCTCGCCTCTGCTGATCGGCGCGATCTCTGGTGCACTGCAAATACTGTTTGGACTGTCTCGGCGGGGCAAACTGATCAGCGACTGCGGTGATCGAGGTCGAACTGCTTTTTCTGTCGCGCTTGCGTTTCGATCAGCTCGCCGAAAATCACTGGCGACTTGGCGTCGCGCTGATCACCGACATCGCGCGTGCTCGAAAGCAGCCGAATTTTTTATTCAGCGGCACTTTTATCGCGCAAATGTTCGCGTTCGAACTCCCTGCATTGCATGAAAACGCCAGTATTCATGCGGGTTTGCGCTAAATCACGATGTCGATCACGCGATCCGCGACAATTTTTCAAAGCGCGCTCGCAAATGCGGCACTATCGCGCAAACCGTGCTCAGAAAACCCTGCCGAAGACCCTCCGAACCCAAAAAAGGGAGGTGCTCCGGAGTTGTGGTATACTGTGTATACATACAGTACTCAAGAATCTGAATACCCCCCTGAAAACCCGCGAAAAACCGTGGCGGAGTTATGAAAATGGAAATCGAAATGATTGATCAGGAGCTTCCCGGCAAGCTCGACATCAAGATCGTGTCGCGGCCCTCGAGCCAGGCGCAGCGCATCTGGCGCAAGCGCGGTCGTCGCCGCGAGATGCGCGGTCCGGTGCTATTCCAGCAGATCGATGTTCACACCATCGCGGTGCGGCTGCTGCCCACGGGCACCCAATAGGCAGCTGACAAACGCCCTTCTTATTCCCGATTGCAGGGAATCTATAGCAAGCCGCTCGTGTACTGCACCAGCGGCTTTTTCATTGGTGCTGGCAAAAGTCCGGCCTCGTCAAAGCTGAATCTCGGCTGAGGTTTTCGGGCTACACTCGTCGGCACTGCAGTATCCCCCTCTACATTAATAACTAGATTCGAGAGACAGCCCCATGATACGAGTACTCAAGGCCGGCCAAACCGTCGCCCAGAAAGCCCAGAACGAAAACAGCGTCCGCGATACCGTCACTGGCATCCTCTCAGACATCGAGGCTCGCGGCGATGCGGCTGTCGCGGAGCTGTCGAAGAAATTCGACAGTTGGTCACCCGCTAGCTTTCGTCTGTCCGACGATGAGATTGCCAAGTGCGTCCAATCCTTGTCGCGGGGCGAAGTGGATGACATCAAGTTCGCGCAGCAGCAGGTGCGTAATTTTGCGAAGATCCAGCGCGAGTCGATTCGCGATGTCGAGGTCGAGACCCTGCCCGGCGTGATCCTCGGTCACAAGAACTTACCGGTAGAGAGCGTGGGCTGCTATGTCCCCGGCGGTAAATTCCCGCTGGTCGCTTCCGCACACATGGGCGTGGTGACGGCCAAGGTGGCGGGTGTCGATCGCATCCTCGCTGCGTCGCCACCGATCAATGGCGCACCGAACCCGGCGGTGGTCGCGGCGATGCATCTGGGTGGCGCAGACGAAATTTATACTTTCGGTGGCGTGCAGGCGATCGGTGCCATGGCGATCGGTACCCAGACCATCAAGCCGGTATCGATGCTGATCGGCCCCGGCAATGCCTTCGTCGCGGAAGCCAAGCGCCAGTTGTTCGGCCGCGTCGGCATTGACCTGATTGCCGGGCCGACCGAGACCTTGGTGATCGCCGATGACACGGTCGATGCCGAAATGTGCGCGACCGACCTGCTCGGTCAGGCTGAGCATGGTTTCAACACCCCTGCGGTGCTGCTGACAAATTCCGAAAAGCTCGCACGCGAGACCATGGCCGAGATCGAGCGACTGCTGAAGATCCTGCCGACTGCAAATACCGCCTCAGTCTCCTGGCGCGACTATGGCGAAGTCATCGTCTGCGATACCGTCGATGAAATGGTCAGCGAAGCCGATCGCATTGCGTCCGAACATGTGCAGGTAATGACGCGCGACGACGACTACTTTCTGAACAATATGCGCAACTACGGCGCGCTGTTCCTCGGCCCGCGCACCAATGTCGCCTATGGTGACAAGGTGATCGGTACCAACCACACCCTCCCCACTGGCAAGGCCGCACGCTACACCGGTGGCCTGTGGGTCGGCAAGTTCATCAAGACCTGCACCTATCAGAAAGTGCTTACCGACGAGGCCAGCACCATGGTCGGCGAGTACTGCTCTCGCCTGTGCGCAATCGAGGGCATGATCGCTCACGGCGAACAGGCGAACCTGCGTGTGCGCCGGTACGGCCGGCAGGATGTCCCGTATGGTGGCGTTCCGGCCTGAGCGCGGAGGCCATCGTGACACTATCTGCTCCGAATTTCCGGCTCGACGGAAAATCAGCACTCGTCACCGGTGCCAGTCGCGGCATCGGACTGGCGGCGGCTGTCGCGCTGGCGCAAGCCGGTGCAGCGGTGACACTCGCCGCCCGCTCTGAGGATGAGCTCGCCACCGCCTGCAAGGACATTCATGCGAATGGTGGCAAGGCCGACTATGTGGTGATCGATGTCACCGATGCAAACGCTATCGAGAACATGGTCAGTGCGCGCGGTCCGTTTCATATCCTGGTTAACAATGCGGGGATGAATCGTCCCAAGCCGCTGGTAGAAGTGACGAATGAGGATATCGACGATATTTTCACGTTGAACGTTCATTCGGTGTTCTATTTGACACGCGCGGTCGCGCGTGGACTACTAAACGCTGGTCAGCCCGGTTCCATCATCAATATCTCTTCGCAAATGGGCCATGTCGGTGCGCCAAGGCGCACCATCTATTGCGCAAGCAAGCACGCGATCGAGGGCATGACCAAGGCGCTAGCCTGGGAACTCGGCCAGCAAAATATTCGAGTCAATTCCATCTGCCCGACCTTCATCGAAACTGCGCTCACCAAGGGCATGTTCGATGATCCGGCATTCAAGCAATCCGTGATCAGCAAGATCGCGCTTGGCCGCATCGGCCAGATTGAGGAAGTGATGGGCTCGGTGGTCTTTTTGGCCAGCGAGGCCTCCAGTCTCGTGACCGGTAGTGCGCTGATGCTGGATGGGGGCTGGACTGCGGCCTAGGGCGGCCATACAAGACAACCACACAAAAACAAAATTAGGAGACAACATGAAAGCAAGCGAAGTTACTGGCGGCCGGCCAGTCACTGTGATCGGTACCGGACTGGTCGGCGCCGGGTGGGCGATCGTGTTCGCACGCGCCGGCCTGAATGTACGCCTGTTTGATCTCAATCCACAGGTGCTGGAGAGCGCGCCAGCACTGGTCGCGCAACAGCTCGATGGTCTGGATTCGTATGGCTTGTTGAAAGAATCTGTCGATACGATACGGGCACGCATCACCGTCGTGCCCGATCTGAAACAATCGCTCGCTGGTGCCTGCTATGCACAGGAATCTGTGCTGGAAAAAGTCGATGTCAAGCGCGAGCTGGTCGAAGAGATCGACGGCTTTGGCTTTGATGAGCTGATCGTTGGCAGCTCGACCTCCGGCATACCGGCATCAGACTTTGGTCTTGATCTGAAGATGTCGCCGCGTATTCTCGTCTCGCATCCAGTGAACCCGCCCTATCTGGTACCCATCGTCGAGCTAGTCGGCTCGCCACAAACGTCCAAGGCCACCATCGATTTCACCGACAAGCTGATGCAGGCCGCGAACATGTCAGTGGTGCGAGTGAACAAGGAAACGGAAGGCTTCGTGCTGAACCGCTTGCAAGCCGTGCTGCTGCGCGAGGCATGGACATTGGTGGCTGACGGCGTCTGCAGCTGCGAAGATATTGACAAAACCATACGTGACGGGCTTGGATGGCGCTGGTCATTCATGGGTCCATTCGAGACGATTGATCTGAACGCACCGAATGGTGTCGCCGATTATGCGGCACGCTTTGGCCCGCTGTTCCATCGCATCGCTCAGTCGCGCGACCAAAAGCGCTCGTGGGATGAGCCGCTGGTAAAAGAAGTCGAATCACAGCGCCGTCAGTATGTAAAGCAGAATGAACTGAACACCCGCCGCGCATGGCGCGACGATCAGCTGATGAAATTTGCGGTGCATCGCGAGCGCTCCTCGGACAAATAGGCGAACCCATGAAAACATCGCGTCTTTGCAATACGACACTTGCTACCCTGTTGGGCGCCCTATCGATCAGCATCGCTGCGCAAGCAGCCGACCAAGGTACGCCGTATCAGATGCCAGCCGGCGCTGCCGATCATGATGATCCCATGATCGTCGCAGGCTATCGCGCGATCTTCACCTGCTCCGCATATTTTCTGATGAACCGTCCGTTGGACGATATCAAGCGCGTGGAGCTGGTCGATGTCGAAGGCCGCGGTTTTCCCGATCCGGTGATCGACGAGAAACGGCAGCTGGTGATCGCGAAAGACCCGAGCGGCAAATTTACGCGCATTGCGGCATTCCGTGACAGCATGGGTTGCACCGTGCTGCCACCGAACTGGACCGAGAGGGATGTGCGGCGCCTGCCCTATGTGTCGTATGCGCCGGCACCGGATCTGAGCAAAGTGCCTTTCCCAGAAGGCGACAAGAGCCCACTGCCGCCCAGCGGCCTCGACCGTCGCTTCGAAAACCTGGAAATCGTGCTCGAGCGCGCGTTCGATGGCGTCTCCCATGCGAAAAAACCGGGGACGGTCACCACCTCGGTACTCGTGATCAAGCTTCGCCCGAATGGCGAGCAACTGATCGCCGAGCGCTACCGACCGGGCTTCGGTATCTTTTCAGGTTATCGCACCTGGTCGACCACCAAGAGCATCACCGCCGCGCTGGTGGGCATCGCCAGCAAACAGGGCTTGTTGACGCTTGATGCGCCGGTCGCAGTGCCGGAATGGCCTGAGGGCGACGCGCGACGCGCAATCACGTATGAGCAGCTGATGTGGATGTCGAGCGGACTGAGCAGCGGCGGGCCGAATTCGGCAGCCGTGTATTTCGGTGGACAGGATGTGATCAGCGCAGCAACTGGCACCTCCCTGGAAGCTTCACCCGGCACGCGCTGGAAATACGCGAACAATGACACGCTGCTGCTGATGCGTTCGATCCGTCACCTGTTGAATGATGATCTGCGCTACCTACGCTTCCCTTACGATGAGCTGTTGCACCCACTGGGTATGTACAACACCCGAATGGAAGTCGATCATCAGGGGAATTTTGTCGCTTCCAGTCAAACCTACACCACCGCGCGCGATCTCGCGCGCTTTGGCATCCTGCTCGCGCGTGATGGCGTACACAAGGGCAAGCGCCTGCTGCCCGAGGGCTTTGTCAAATTTGTCAGCTCGCCGGCACCGACCAAACCGCCAATACCGAATGAGTGGGGCTACGGTGCGCAATTCTGGTTGCTGGATACGATGCCTGGCATACCAAAAGGGACCTTTACCACCTTCGGTAACAAAGGCCAATATGTGAGCGTCGTGCCTTCCGAAGGCCTCGTGATCGTTCGCACCGGCGTTGACCCAAACGGTATCGAGTACAAACAAGACCGGCTAGTGGCAGAAGTGCTGCAGGTGCTGGGCAGAGCCCCGAAGCAGTGACAGGCAGATCCCATGCATACTCCGCCCAGCTCCACTGACCTGATCGATTCACGTTACGCATTCATCCGTTTACTATTCGCGCTGGCGATCATGACTCTGGGTAGCGTGGGCATGTATGTCGTCGTCGTTGTGCTACCCGTCGTGCAGGCGGAATTCGGTATCACGCGCGCGGATGCCTCGCTGCCGTACACCGTGCTGATGCTGGGTTTCGGTTTCGGCGGCATCCTGATGGGACTCTGGTCCGACAAGTTCGGCGTGTTCCGAGTGCTTCTGATCGGCGCGGCAGGAAATCTACTCGGCTTTCTGTGGGCCAGCCAGTCACCGAATATTCTCAGCCTAGCCTTTGCGCACGGCATGATCGGGATGTTCGGCGGCTCGGCGAGCTTTGCGCCACTGATGGCAGACACAGCGCTCTGGTGGAACAGGCGGCGCGGTATTGCGGTGGCGATCTGCGCCAGCGGTAATTATCTGGCGGGGACGCTGTGGCCACCGATCATGCAATCGGGCATTGATCATGTCGGCTGGCGACAGACTTATCTGATGATTGGCGTGGTCTGCGGTATCGGTATCACCTTGCTGGCTTTGCGGCTGCGCCCACGTCCGCCTTTACATGACGGATCGCGTCCGCCCGGCATGCCCTCGCACGCACACCCATCTGATCGACCTTTCGGACTCAGCCTCAATCAGGCGCAGCTGCTGCTGGCGATTGCCGGACTCTCTTGCTGTGTTGCGATGTCCATGCCCCAGGTGCATATCGTCGCGTATTGCAGTGACCTGGGCTTTGGCGCTGCACGCGGCGCGCAAATGCTGTCACTGATGCTGGGATTTGGTATCGCCAGCCGACTGATCTCGGGCTTCATCTGCGACCGCATCGGTGGGCTGCGTACACTGATGCTGGGCTCAGTACTTCAGGGCACCGCACTCTTGATGTTCCTGCCGTTCGATGGACTGGTATCGCTGTATGTCATCTCAGCCATGTTTGGTCTGTTCCAGGGTGGCATCGTGCCTTCTTACGCCATCATCGTGCGTGAATATTTTCCACCGGCCGAAGCCGGCGCGCGTGTCGGCGCGGTACTGACCGCCACCCTGTTCGGCATGGCGCTCGGTGGCTGGATGTCGGGCAAGGTGTTCGATCTCACTGGCTCGTATCATGCCGCATTCATCAACGGCATCCTGTGGAATCTGCTGAACCTGAGCATCGCCGTGTGGCTGTACTGGCGGGTCGGGGGTTTCCATCGCAGCGCGAAAATCGCCTGAATATCTATCCGAAAGGAGCGTCAGATGACGACCAAGATCTGGGAGGCCTATGCGCTGCGCTACGCGCACATGCCGCGTCGCCGGCTGGAAAACTTCATCGCGCATGACCTGCATGATGCGGCGATGGACATGGATTATTTTGTCTGGTTCCTGAAGTCCGGGAACGAAATCATCCTGATCGACACCGGCTTCGGCGCCGAGGCTGCCCAGCGACGCAAGCGCAATCTGCTACGCTGCCCGATTGATTCGCTGAAGGCCGCCGGCATTCATCTGCAAGATATCCGCGATACGATCATCACGCATGCGCATTACGATCATGCGGGCAATACCGAAAAGCTGAAGAATACTTGCTTTCATTTGCAGGAAAAAGAAATGTCTTACGCAACCGGCAAGGACATGCGGCACCGCTTCTGTCGACATGCATATGACGCGAAAGATGTCTGCGAGCTAGTGATGGCCAACTTCGAGGAGCGCGTGGCCTTTCATGATGGCGCATATGAACTGAGGCCCGGCATCACCGTGCATTGGGTCGGCGGACATACGCGCGGGCTTCAGGTAGTCCGTGTACACACCGAGCGCGGCTGGATCGTTATCGCGTCCGATGCGTCGCATTATCTGGAAAACCTGCGCAATCGCTCGCCCTTCCCCATCGTGATCGACAGCGGCGACATGCTGGCAGCGTATGAGCTGATCGAAACGCTCGCGGAGTCGCCGGATCACGTGATTCCCGGGCATGATCCGCTGGTGATGCAGAGCTACAAGAGCGTCGGACCGGCGGAACTGGAGATTGTGTCGCTGGTGGAGCCGGCTTGAAAAGTCTCACCGCAGGGTGTCACTGCCAGAGTAGGGATGAATTCCGACCTTCGCTGGAGCGACGATTTTTAAGCAGGTGGCTTTTCGTCGCGGTTCGCGGTTGGGACGGCGCGGCTCTCACATCGTCACCCCAGTGCCAACCGAGATTCATGGTCAATCAGGCAGAGAAATATCAATGAGGAGCATGCCTCTTCATCCCACCTTGCGCAACAAATTCTCCGCCATCTTGATGCTCGCAATATCAATCAGCCGCCCATCAAGACTCACCGCGCCCCGCCCGTCCTTCTGCGCCTGTTCCATCGCCTCCATGATGCGCCGCGCATAGGCCAGCTCTTCCTCGCTCGGCGAGAAGACGCGATTCGCGATCTCGATCTGGGTCGGGTGGATGCACCACTTGCCCTCGTAGCCCAGTGCCGCACCGCGACGGGCGACCGCCTCATACTCCTGCGGGTCGGAAAAATTCGCAAACGGCCCATCGATAGGCCTCAGACCATGGGCACGCGCCGCCACCAACATCCGCGACATCGCGAAATGCCACATGTCGTTGGAATGGAAGGCTCGAGAGCCATCCGCCGCCGCCGGCGTCAGCACGCCGTAGTGAGGATCATTACCGCCAATGAAAGTCGATCGCGCACGCGTGCTGGCACCATAATCGCCCACGCCGAAGCTGAGTGCCTCGATGCGCTTGGAACAGCCCGCTATCGCCTCGACATTTGACATGCCGAGCGAGGTCTCGATCAGCAGATCGAAACCGACGCGCCTTTCGCGCTTCTTGGCGGTCTCGATCTGTGTGACTAGCATATCGAGTGCATACACGTCGTCCGGAACACCCACCTTCGGAATGAGCAACATATCCAGACGGGGGCAGTTTTCCATCACCTCGATCACATCACGGTACATGTACTCCGTGTCGAGTCCATTGATGCGCACCTGAAGAACCTTGCTTCCCCAATCAATATCATTCAGTGCGGCGATCGCATTGGCGCGCGCGGCGACTTTTTCACCGGGTGCCACGGCATCTTCCAGATCGAGAAAAATCACGTCAGCCGCTGATTGCGCTGCCTTGTCAATGAAATGGGGATTAGAGGCTGGAACCGCTAGCTGCGAGCGCTGGCGACGGGCAAATGCAGGCTCGATGATGGTCGCGCTCACGTGGCCTCCTTTCGTTATTGTTATTTGGGATGCAAGGTATGCGCACTATAGACGCCCGACTCGTACCGAACCAATGAATAATTCAGGCGATTATGCAGTATTACAGAATAATCACTAGCCTTGGTAAGCGATCATGTCGCGCTGACGGACCGGCTTGCGCGAGCGTTTTTGCTCAGTCAGCATGGGTATCAGCTCTTTGAGCAGCTCGACCAGACGCAGCGATGCCGGCGAAAGCGCCTGTCCGCGTGCGGTGATCACCGCCACTCGACGCGACATCGTCGGATTAATGATGCGCAGCGCGTGAGTACCGGCATCGATTTTCGCTGGCAGCGCCACGCCCGGCAGGATGGCCGCGCCTAAACCTGTGCTGGCCATCGAGATGAGTGTCTGCGCCTGCGTGAATTCATAGCGAAGCGTAAAGCGCAGCCGCTTTTCTTTCATGGTCTCTTCGATCATGTTGCGCATTGCGGTCGCCTGGTTCAGCACCAGCAAAGGCATCTCGGCCAGCGCCGCCAAAGGAACAGTATCCTTGTCGGTGTCGAGCAAGCGCTTCGGCACAAGCGCATAGAAAGGATCGTCCATCAGGGTCTCGAAATGGAACTCGGATGTGTCAATCTGCGGTCCGATACCAAAGTCCACCTCCCGCCGCCGCACGCTGTCGAAAATCTGCTCGGACGCCAGCTCGCGCACGGAGACTTCGATACCCGGATATTCGCTCTCGAACGCAGCAAGCGCTCGTGCCAATCGCGTTTCGGCGATGGTCGGGGAGCAGGACATCGACACCTTGCCCTTGCGGATATCTGCCGATTCACGGATCTTGCGCAAGCCCTGCTCGACTTCCATCAACGCGCGCTGCGCGCAATCCAGCAATTGCTGGCCCTCCTCGGTCAGTCGGACGCTGCGGGTCGTCCGGTGGAACAGCGGCACGCCGAGCTGCTCTTCGAGCTGGCGTATCTGGGCGCTGACTGCGGACTGCGAACGGAAGGATTTTTCGGCAGCGATGCGAAAGCTGGAGTATTCACCGACCATCAGAAAGGTCTGGAGCAACTTCAGATTGACGTGCGATAGCGAACTGGTAACGGACTTCATCGGACAGCAGTTTTTAATCTGTTAATACAAGATTTTGATTGTATTAATCAAGGTGAATGCCGCAATAGCCTGAAATAAGACTATGCACTAAATCCGCATAATCAACAACAATAAGTCATTTGTCGAATCAGCCAGCGAGACCTACATTCTGATCCCAACAAGACGGCAACAAGATCGTCACTCAACATCGAGACGGCACCAAGACCGTCAAAAAACATCAAGGCGGCGCCAAGACCGCCCTTTCAGATACGGCGCCTGGCTGAGCCTTGCTCAGGCGGGACGACAGGGAAGACTGAGGAGACAGGGTGGGAGCAGCAGCAAACGCGCAAGGCCAGCCGCAGATGCAAGCGGGCGCACTGGAAGGGCTGCGGGTGCTGGACATCGCCACCTTCATCGCCGCACCATTCTGCGGCACCATACTTGGCGACCTCGGCGCCGAGGTCATCAAGATCGAGATGCCCGGCGCCGGTGATTCGCTGCGCAAGTACGGGACACTGACCGACTGCGGCGATACGCTCGTTTGGCTCTCGGAAGCCCGCAACAAAAAAACCATCACGCTGGATTTTCGCAAGCCGGAGGGTGTCGAGCTATTCAAGCAGCTGGTCGCCGAGAGCGATATCGTGCTTGAGAACTTCCGTCCCGGTACGCTGGAAAAATGGGGTATCGGCTATGAAGCACTGAAAGCCGTAAACCCCAAGCTGATCATGCTGCGCATCAGCGCCTACGGTCAGACCGGTCCGAAACGTCATGAACCCGGCTTTGCGCGTATCGCGCATGCATTTGGCGGGCTCTCCTATTTGTCGGGCGAGCCAGATGGCCAGCCGGTGGTACCGGGATCAACGTCAGTGGCAGACTATGCCTCCGGAATGTGGGGCGCGATCGGCGTGCTTGCCGCACTGCGCGCGCGCGATCGCCAAGGCATAGGCCAGTTCATCGATCTGGGCCTGTATGAATCCGTGTTCCGCTTGCTCGATGAGATGGTGCCTGCATACGCAAAGTTCGGCTATGTGCGCGAGCGCATGGGTGCCGATACGCATGCCGCTGTCCCGCACAGCCACTACCAGACCGGCAGCGGTGAGTGGGTGGCGCTGGCCTGCACCAGCGACAAGATGTGGGAACGCTTTGCGCGGCTGATGGGGAAGCCCGAGCTTGCAGAGAAGTATCCGACCAGCGCGATACGTGTAGAAAATCGTCACACAGTGAATGGTATCGTCGCCGACTGGGTGGGCAGCATGCCACTGACCCAAGTGCTTGAAGAGGCCAGCAAAGGCGAAGTACCCTGCGCACAGATCTATTCGGTCAAGGACATCTTCAGTGATGCGCAGTTCGCGGCGCGCGGCAACATGATGACCGTGAGCGATGAGCGTGTCGGTGAGCTGGTATTGCCATCGCCCGTGCTGAAACTGTCCGAGACGCCGACCGTATTCAGGCACGCCGGCCGCGCGCTCGGCGCGGACAACGAATCCGTATACCGCGAGCTGCTTGGCCTGAGCGCGGAGCAGGTACGCTCCTTCGCCGAAGCTGGCGTGATCTGATCGCCCGAAAACACGGAGGCCGACATGAAAACACAATTGAAAATACTCGCATCGGCCACTTTAAGTTCCCTTGCGCTAGGGTGGGGTGTAACCGCGACTGCACAGGTATCAGACGATGTCGTGAAGATCGGCTTCATCACCGATATCAGTGGTCCTTACTCGGACACTGATGGCACAGGTGGCGTCGAAGCCGTGAAAATGGCAATCGAGGATTTTGGTGGCAAAGTGAATGGCAAGAAGATCGAGTTCATCTATGCCGATCACCTGAATAAAGCTGATATCGCGGCGAGCAAGGCGCGTGAGTGGTTCGATGCTCAAGACGTGGACATGATCCTTGGCGGCGCAAACTCGGGCGCGGCATTGGCCACTGCCAAGGTTGCCGCCGACAAGAAAAAAACCTACATCAATGTTGGCGCCGGAACGGCACGCCTGACAAACGAAGAGTGCAATCCCTACACCATCCACTACTCGTATGACACGGTAGCCCTTGCCAAGGGGACCGGCGGCGCTGTATCGCGCCAAGGTGGCAAGAGCTGGTATTTCATCACCGCAGACTACGCATTCGGTACCTCCCTGGAAGGCGACACGACACGCATCGTCAAGGCGAATGGCGGCACGGTGCTCGGCTCATCAAAGCACCCGGTCGGCGCATCAGACTTTTCTTCTTTCATGCTGCAGGCACAGGCATCGAAGGCACAGATACTCGGGCTGGCGAACGCAGGCGATGATCTGGTGAATTCCATCAAGACGGCGAACGAGTTTGGCGTCAAAAAATCCATGAAAGTCGCTGCCCTGCTGATGTACCTCAGCGATGTGCATGCGCTGGGACTGCAACAGACCCAGGGCATGCTGCTTACTGATGCCTGGTACTGGGACACGAATGATCAAACGCGCGCCTGGGCCAAGCGATATTTCGAGCGTGTGAAAAAAATGCCAAACAGCGGCCACGCTGGCGATTACTCTGCTGTCACGACCTACCTGAAAGCCGTGAAAGCAACGGGGACAGACAATCCTGAAAAAGTGATCGCCTGGATCAAGGCCAACAAGATCAATGACGTGTTCGCGCAAAACGGTTACGTCCGCCCCGATGGCCGCATGGTGCATGACATGCATCTGGTTCAGGTGAAGACACCTGCGGAATCGAAACAGCCCTGGGATTATTTCAAGCTGATCGAGAAAATCCCCGGCGAGCAGGCATTTACAACGAAAGAAGAGACCAAGTGCCCTAACTGGAAATAAGAATAAGAGAAGCAAGTGCGCCAGCAGTAAACAACCATAAAAGAGCGCAGGGACGATAGTCTACGAAACTTGCCAATGCAGTGGGAGGAGCCGGATCCCCACCCGGTTCATTAAAAGGCGATCTCTGATCGCCTGTTGTTTTTTACAGGGTGAGAGATCCCGATGTCAGGATAAAAAAATCTCGTCATGTCCAAGCACTATGACCTGATCATCATCGGTGCCGGCTCGGCCGGATGTGTGCTGGCGAACCGCCTGTCAGCGAAGTCTTCACGCCGGGTGTTGCTGCTTGAGGCGGGCCCGGAAGACACGAATGTATGGACACGTGTGCCGGCAGGCGTGCCACGCGTGGTCGCCAATCAAGCGATTAGCTGGGGCTATGTCAGCGAGCCGGAGCCGGGACTCAAGCAGCGCCAGCTGTTCCTGCCACGCGGACGTCTGGTCGGTGGTACCAGTTGCATCAATGGTCATGTCTACATGCGCGGCACGCCCGAAGATTACGACGGCTGGCTGGCCGCCGGTAATCCAGGCTGGGGATGGAAGGATGTGCTGCCCCACTTCAAACGGACGGAATCGCATCACCTCGGTGAATCCGCGCTGCACGGCAGCCGCGGTGAATTGCATGTGACGCCGGTGATGGAACCCCACCCCGCGTCGCAGGCCTTCATTGAGGCGGCCATCGCCAATGGCATGCCAAGGAATGCTGATTTTAATGGCAGCACGCAAGAAGGTGTCGGCTATCTGGAGCTGATGATCAATGATGGTGTGCGATCTTCCACCTCGCAGGCTTTCCTGACACCCGTGCGCCACCGATCCAACCTTCAGGTGCAGACCCATGCGCTGGTTGAAAAAATCCTGCTGGAGGGAACGCGAGTCACCGGTGTGCGGTTCCGTGTCCACGGTCGATTACATCAAGTACATGCGCCAGAGGTTGTGCTCTCCGCCGGCGCGATCAACTCGCCGCACCTACTGATGCTCTCAGGGATAGGTGATCCGCAGGCATTGCAACTACATGGCCTGCGCGCGCTTCATGCTTTGCCGGGCGTCGGTCAGAACCTGCAAGATCATGTCTATGCTCACTGCCTGGTCAGCGTCGACAATGCGTTCTCGCTGAACAGCAAAATCTCCAGCACATTGCGCATGATTCCAGACGTGCTGCGCTATCTGTTCACGCGACGCGGGCTGCTCAATTCGGCGGCAGCGCAAGTCGGCTTGTTCACCTCTTCCCGAGTGCATGGTCCTCGCATCGACCTGCAGATACAGATGCGTCCGTTCAGCATGTTGGGCAAAGGCGGCATGTATCGTGCGGATCCGTCACCCGCAGTCACCGCCTCCTGTGGACTGCTGCAGCCCTTCTCCACCGGTAGTGTGCAGCTGGCGTCTGCCGATCCGGCGGAGCGCATTCGGATCTATCCACGGCTGCTGAGCGACGAGCGCGACCTGATGCCGCTGGTGGAAGGCGTGCGCCTCATGCGTAAGCTATTCCATAGCGAGCCCTTTGCTTCGCGACTGAAAGCGGAGTTGATGCCCGGGCCCCAGTGCCAGTCGAACGAGGAACTGATCGACTATCTGCGCGAGCAGGCGCAGTCGATGTATCACCCGACCGGTACCTGCAAAATGGGCAACGATGCAATGGCGGTCGTTGACCATCGGCTGAGGGTGAGAGGCTTGCACGGACTGCGCATCGCTGACGCCTCGGTGATGCCTCGCGTCCCCTCGGGGAATACCAATGCTCCGGTTATCATGATCGCCGACAAGGCGGCAGCCATGATGGACGAAGACTGGCGCGATGCCGCCTGATGTATCGACTGATTTCGTACTGAACAGATCCACTGCAAAACCTTCGGAGACCCCAATGAAAATCTACCAGCACTATATCGACGGAGAATATGTCGACCCCATTGGCAAGGAGTGGCTGGACACGCTCAACCCCTACACCGGCAAAGCCTGGGCAAAAATACCGAAAGGCTGTGCAAAGGATGTCGATCGTGCAGTGCAGGCTGCCAAGCGCGCAATGACCGAAGGGCCTTACGCAAAAATGACGGCAACCGAGCGCGGCAAGATGATGCTGCGCCTAGCCGAGTTGGTGGCAAAACACGCTGAGCGTCTCGCTGAGATCGAGGTCATGGACAATGGCAAACTGATCGCGGAGATGCGCGGCCAGATGAACTATCACCCGGAATGGTGGCGCTATTTCGGTGGACTGGCCGACAAGCTTGAAGGCTCGGTGATGCCCATCGATAAACCGGACATCTTCGCTTTCTCTCGCCATGAGCCAGTCGGCGTAGTCGCCGCGCTCACGGCATGGAATTCACCTCTGCTGTTCGTTGCATGGAAATGCGCACCCGCGATTGCTGCTGGCTGCTCAGTGGTGATCAAGCCCTCCGAATTCACCTCAGCCTCCACGCTCGACTATGCGGCACTGACCAAAGAGGCTGGCTTCCCGGATGGCGTATTCAATGTCGTCACCGGCTATGGCCCAGAGGCTGGCTCGGCGCTGGTCGATCATCCAGATGTTGCGAAGATCACTTTCACCGGCTCGGATGCGACGGGCGCGCGCATCTACGCGCAAGCGGCAAAGACCATGAAACGCGTGACGCTGGAACTGGGTGGTAAATCGCCGAACATCGTGTTTGATGACTGTAATCTCGACAAGGCGGCCGCAGGCGTGATCTCGGGCATCTTTGCCGCAACCGGCCAGACCTGCATCGCCGGTTCGCGCCTGCTGGTCCAGAACTCGATCAAGGAAGCCTTCACCAAAAAAGTCGCCGAACTGGGCGCGACCGCGCGCAAAGGTGACCCAATGGCTGCCGACACCAACATCGGCCCGGTGACCACGCCGGCGCAGTATCAGAAGATCCTTGATTACATTGATATCGCGAAGAAAGAAGGTGCCACCTGCATCCTCGGTGGCGGTCCTGCACCCGATCTGCCAGGCGGACAGTTCGTTGAACCCACCATCTTCACTGATGTGAAACCCGAGATGCGCATCGCCCGTGAAGAAGTGTTCGGACCCGTGCTGTCCATCATCGGTTTCGATACGGAAGAAGAGGCGATCCGTCTGGCGAATGACTCCATCTATGGTCTTGCCGCCGGTGTGTGGACTGAAAACATTGGTCGTGCAGTGCGCATGTCCAAGGCACTGCGTGCCGGGACGGTCTGGGTGAATACCTATCGCGCGGTCAGTTACATGATGCCCTTTGGTGGCATGAAGCATTCTGGTATCGGTCGTGAGAGCGGCATGGAATCCGTGCAGGGCTATCTCGAGACCAAGAGCACCTGGATCTCGTATGCCGAAGGTGCGCCGGCGAACCCTTTCATCATGCGCTGAATACACTAACAAGCATCTGGAGACCCTATGAAAGGCATCGTGTTCGCAGGAGATCGCAAGGTCGAGATGCGCGAGTTTCCCGATCCCTCGCCGGGCCCGACGGAGGTCGTGCTGGAGATCAAAGCCTCAGGCATGTGCGGCAGTGATCTGAAGGTTTACCGCGCACCGTTCGGCGAGGGTCTGAAAAATCTCGGCTACACCGAGGCAATGCATGTGATCGCCGGTCATGAGCCCTGCGGCGTGGTGGTGGCAGTCGGATCGCATGTGAATCCCAAGCAGGCCTATGTCGGCCAGCGCGCGATGGTGCATCACTATCGTGGCTGCGGCGCCTGCCCGCACTGCTCGACCGGCTGGCAGCAGATGTGTGTGGAGGGTGTCGCAGAAATTTATGGCATTACCGGTCACGGCGCACATGCGACTTACATGAAATGCCCGGCCAACACGATTGTTGAGTTACGCGACGAACTCTCGTTCGAAACCGGCGCGGCGATTGCCTGCGGCACTGGCACCGCGTGGGGAGCGCTGCACCGTCTGCAAACCACGGGTGATCAGACCATCGCAGTCTTCGGTCAGGGCCCGGTCGGTTTGTCGGCCACCCAGCTCGCAGTCGCCATGGGGGCGCGCGTGATTGCGCTGGATGTCAGCGAAGAGCGTCTGGCTCGCGCCAAAGAGTTCGGCGCGGAGGCAGTCATCAACCCATCCAAAACAGATGCCGTGGCGGCAATCCGCCAGCTGACCCATGGCCTTGGCGCGCATGCGTCGATGGATACCTCCTCCTCTCCCGATGCGCGTTTGCAGTCCGTGCAATGCGTCCGTAGCTGGGGAAAGGCATGCTTTGTCGGTGAGGGTGGCTCGGTCAGCATCGATGTCAGTCGCGACATGCTGCGTCGTCAGGTAACGGTGATGGGCTCATGGACTTTCTCGACTGTTGGGCAGAAAGCCTGCAATGACTTCATCGCCGATCGAAAGATTGATGTCGATGGCTTGTTCACTCATCGCTGGACGCTGAATCAAGGTGAAGAAGCTTATCGCATCTTCGATCAGCAGAATGCCGGCAAGGGTGTATTTCTGATGTAAGCCACCCGGCGGTGGGCTATGCCGCCACGCTGTCGAATCACCCTGACGATCGTCGGACTGGGTGGCTCGACTGCTTGGTTTGGCTTGCGCGAATCGCCCGAATTGCTCGGATTAGTCGGACTTTTCAGATGACTCTGCACTACCCGCCTCGGTATCTCGGTAGCGGACCGAGGACCACAGCGAAGCGAGAATGAAGGCGACACCCAGCAATCCAGTTACCAGCTCGGGCACATGATACTTGACGCTAGCAAACATGATGAGCGCAAGAATACCAATGGCGTAGTGTGCGCCGTGCTCGAGATACACGTACTCATCCAGCGTGCCTTGCCTCACAAGATAAACGGTAATTGAACGAACGAACATCGCGCCTATTGCTAGCCCCAACATGATAATGACAACATCGTTCGTAATAGCAAATGCACCAATGACGCCATCGAACGAGAATGAGGCATCTAGAATTTCCAGATACAGAAAACCGCCGATACCGCCGCTCTTCACGACGGCACCGACATCCACATCCGTTTCGCTGTCGCGCTCCAACAGGGCACTGAGAAAGTCGACGGCAACATAGACAATCACTCCCCACATACCTGCGATCAAGACGACAAATTCCTGCTCAGGCTCTACCAGCGCAAGACTGCCAATGACTACCAGCAGCGCCACCAGCACCGGAACTGAGCCAATCTTGCCGAAAGACGCGAGCTTGGCCTCGGCATTGCCCAACCAGTGTAATTCCTTGGTGTCGTCCATCAGGAAATTCAGCGCGACGAGCAGCAGAAAAATACCGCCGAAAACAGCGACTTCATCATGATGGCGGCTGAGGTAGGCAGAAAACTGTTTAGGATCTGTCAGAGCAAGATCCCAGACTTCGCCCATGCCGAGGTCTGCTGCAGCAGCCACGATCACCAGAGGGAAAATCAATCGCATGCCGAAGACGGCAATCAAGATACCGACGGTGAGGAAAATACGCTGCCAGAACTCATCCCAGTGCTTCAGCACCGAGGCATTCACCACGGCGTTGTCGAAGGAGAGTGACACCTCCATGACCCCGAGAATGAGCGCGATACCAAACGCAGTCAATGCGCCGGGGACGCCGCCATGGGTGTAACCCCACCAGGCCGCGAGCGCCAGGCAGATGAACGATACGGCAAATGAGGTACTGAAGTGTTTCACGGCACGCCTCCTGGGGTTGGCTCGAACCCCTCTCGGGGGCGGGCTGGAATCTATCAAAGAATACGGAGGTGTGACGCTATTCCCGTCAAACTGAAAGGTTAAGCAAGGATTAATGAAATGAGCCTCAAATTATGTTTGGCCGGCCAAATGACGGCAAACCTTTGATTCTGCAGGGTTCTGCATCGCCCGCGATCACGAGGGGAGTGACTGGGCGCCTCCGCATGATCATACACAATAATGCCGTTTTAATAATTTTTACAGTACCGGGCCCCAGGGAGCTGCCAGTAGAAGCTTGTTTTCTTGCGAGGCGACCAGTGGCCTGACTTTTTGCGCAAACGCGAGGAATTGTTCATCGGCGAACAGTCCGGCCCAGAACGCCCGACGATCGGCATCATCATCGAATTTCCAGAGATGCACAAGTTGGTGCAGCGCACCGACATCGCCAGTGAAATAAGCGATCAGCTTTTTCGGATGACGTTCGATCGCGGGCCAGCCCTCTTTTTTGTACAACTCGACCACTTCGCCCATTTTTCCCACGATGACCTGATAGGTCCGCAGTTCGTAAATTGCCATCTCGCCTCCTTGTTTGTCGGTGCTGTGGCGCCTGTTGTTTTGGCTCGGCGCGGAACGATGTTAACTGAAGCCTGCACCAGGCCGACATAGCCTTTGCCAGCAGCGCAAGCATCGCATGTATTACTGCCGCTCTGAAACGAAAGGCTGGACCGATACCGTTTATCATTCGATTTTCGACGATGCAGACCGGAGACCCTCATTTCTTCCGGACCGCATCACTGGATTGAACACAGGAGAAGCAAGTTGGATATCACTACCGGCCGCCCGGCCACCCTCGCTCCGCGCGGCATGGTCACCTGCCCGCATTCGCTTGCATCAGAGGCCGGCGTTGATGTGCTGCGTGCTGGCGGCTCGGCGATTGATGCTGCCATCGCCACCAGTGCGGTGCTGTCGGTGATCTATCCGCACATGGTCGGTGTCGGTGGTGACGCGTTCTGGCTGATCCATGAAGCCGCCACGGGCGACGTACATTTCCTGAACGGTGGCGGACGCGCTGCGGCATCGGCCAACATCGATTATTTCAGTAGCCGTGGCATGACAGAGATTCCGTTTCGCGGCATCCTGCCGGCCAGCCTGACCACACCAGGTTCCGTCGACAGCTGGTGCGAGGCGCATGCGAAATACGGCAAGCTGCCCCTGTCACGCAATCTGCAATCAGCTATCCGCTATGCGCGCGAAGGATTCCCGGTCACTGCACGACTCGCGAGCTGGATCGCCAAAACCGAGCAGGAACTCAAAGCTGAACCAGATGCTGCAGCCATCTTCCTGAAAAACGGTATCCCTGCAACAGGATCGCTAATCCGCAATCCCGGACTGGCAAATACACTTGAAACCATTGGCAGAGAGGGCCGGCATGGTTTTTATGATGGCGACGTGGCTGATACCTTGGTCAACTACATCAATGAGCGCGGCGGTTTCTTCACGAAATCTGATTTGCAGACGCAACGTGCCGAATGGGACAAGCCGCTGGTCGGCCAGTATCGAGATCTAACGCTGTACCAAACGCCGGCACCCACACAAGGCTTTGCGGTCATCGAAATGCTGAATCTGGTCGAGCCGCTCGACTTGCAAAAGACTGGCTTCCTCGGGCCCGATCATGTGCACCTGCTGGTGCAGTCCAAGCAGATCGCTTATCACGACCGCGACCGCTACATCGCCGATCCTAAATTTTCGAACATCCCGATGGACAGGCTGATCTCCAAAGCCTACGCAGATGAGCGTCGCGCACTGATCGATCCGGTGCGTGCGCTGCCCTGGGACAGGGTGCCTTCGTATGGCAGCTTGTCGGGGGACACGGTCTACATTGCTGTAGTGGATGACGCGGGCAATGCGGTCTCGCTGATTCACAGCCTGTATGGCGGCTTTGGTTCGACGGTTGTCGCAGGTGGTACCGGTGTGATCTTGCAAAACCGCGGTGCGTATTTTTCGCTGGACCCTTCCCATCCGAACAAACTCGAGCCCGGCAAGATACCGCTTCACACATTGATCGCCTCGATGGGCAAGCGCAACGGCAAGCTGTGGAGCGTACTGGGCTGCATGGGTGCCGATGGCCAGCCACAGATACAGCTGCAAGCTTACGTCGCGATGATGGATTTCGGTTGCGATATTCAGCAGGCACTAGAGACACCCCGCTGGTTGTCCGGACGTTTTGCGCTCGGCGAGAGCCGAGACACGTTGCATATCGAAGGACGCTTCCCAGCCGAGACGCTGAAGACACTGGAGCAGCGCGGTCATCTGCTGAATCACTGGCCTGCATGGAATGAGCTGGCCGGCCATGCACATGGCATCACCATTGATCCGATGACCAATGTGAAATACGGCGGGTCGGATCCACGCAGCGACGGGGCGGCAATAGGTTACTGATACATCGCGCCACGCTGCGTGGCCGCTGCTACACTGCCTGAACAAACTGTCCTTGCAGGAGGCCGCCATGCACCACTCCCCCCGCTGGAAGCAAAGACCCCCGGACTCAAACTGGGGAGATTTCGGTCCCGATGATCAGCTGGGACGATTGAACCTGATCACTCAGCAGAAGGTATTGCAAGGTATCGCCGAGGTACGCGAAGGTCTTGCGTTCAATCTCAGTTTGCCGCTCGATGTCCCGGGTGGTAAGGTGCTCAACCCAAGACGCTATCCACCCGTGCTTCGCCCGACGCTGCGCAACCATCAGCCCAATATGAATTATGTGCTGGCCAAGGATGATCCTGCGCATACTGACGTGATCAGCGATGATCTCGTGATTCTTCATACGCAATACAGCACGCAGTGGGACAGCCTGGCACACGTGGGTTCTTTGTTCGATGCCAATGGCGATGGCCAGGCGGAGGCGGTGTACTACAACGGTTATCGCGCCGGCGACGATGTTTCCGGACCAAGCGACCCCTCAGACTGCGGCGCCTTTGACCTGCCACCGATCGGTCAACGCTCTACCTCGCACGCGAGCGCCCTGGGCATGGAACACATGGCCGAACGCTGCGTACAGGGACGCGCCGTAATGATTGATCTTCATGCACACGTCGGCAATCAACGTGTGAACGTCGACTATGCGATGCTGGCCGATATCCTGAACAAAGACAAAGTGCGGATTGAGCCGGGCGATATGGTCTGCATGCATACGGGCTTTGCAGAGCTTTTGCTCGACATGAACCGACAACCGGATGGTGAACGACTCGCGAAGAGTTGCGCAGTGCTTGAAGGACGCGATCCCCGTCTGCTGCAGTGGATCACGGAATCGCAACTGTCCGTGCTTATCGCGGATAACTATGCGGTCGAGGCTCACCCTGCCTCTTCACATGACGGTCATTGCGCAGCGCTGCCGCTGCATGAGCATTGCCTGTTCAAGCTGGGCATTCATCTGGGCGAGCTGTGGCATCTGACACCTCTGGCACGCTGGCTGCGTGCGAATCAACGTTCCTGCTTTCTGCTGACCGCACCACCATTGCGTTTGCCCGGTGCGGTGGGCTCGCCGGTCGCGCCGGTTGGCACAGTCTAGTCGCCACTTGCGATTATGCGAGAATTGAAGCCCGGGACCGCGTCGTCTTATTCAAATACTTTTATAAAAACAAAGGAGACCTTATGTCTCAGCATGTGCATGTCGTCGGCGTCGGTATGATCCCTTTCACCAAACCGGGTGCGAGCGACCCTTATCACCTGATGGGCGCGCGTGCGATGCGCGCGGCACTGGAAGACGCGGGTCTCGATTACTCTGCGATCCAGCAAGTCTATGCGGGATATGTGTACGGCGACTCCTGCTCCGGCCAGCGCGCCGTGTATGAAGTCGGCATGATCGGCGTGCCGGTCATTAATGTGAACAACAACTGCTCGACCGGCTCAACCGCGTTATGGCTTGCGCGGCAAGCGGTCGCATCAGGTTCCGTGGATTGTGCAATGGCTGTGGGCTTCGAGCAGATGAAGCCGGGCGCGATTGGCAATATGTATGAAGACCGCCCGTCGCCTTTCGATCGCTTCGATGAGACCAGCGAGCGTCTGGTGCCCGCCGATGGCATCCCGCTGGCACTACGCTATTTTGGCGGCGCCGGTCTGGCGCACATGAAGCAATACGGCACCAAGCTGGAGACTTTTGCGAAGATACGTGCCAAGGCCAGCCGCCATGCGGCGAACAATCCGCTGGCCTTGTTCAAAACTGTCGTGACTGAAGAAGAAGTGATGGCCGCACCCGCAGTCTGGCCGGGCGTGATGACCCGGCTAATGGCCTGCCCGCCGACCTGCGGCGGCGCGGCAGCGATTGTCTGCTCGGAAGCCTTCGCAAAAAAACATGGCCTTGATATGCACGTCCGCATCCGCGCGCAGGCGATGACGACAGACTTCGATTCCACGTTTGGTGGCCCGCACAGCGATATGCGCCAGCTGGTTGGCTTCGACATGACTCATGCAGCAGCACGGCAAGTGTATGAAGCGGCGGGCGTCGATCCACACGATATTCCGGTGGTCGAGCTGCATGACTGCTTCGCGCACAATGAACTCATCACCTACGAAGGACTCGGCCTGTGCCCCGCAGGTGACGCGGAAAAATTCATCATCGATGGTGACAATACCTACGGTGGCCGCACGGTGACGAATCCCTCCGGCGGCTTGCTTTCCAAAGGTCATCCGCTGGGTGCAACGGGTCTCGCGCAGTGCACGGAACTGGTCAATCAGTTACGAGGTACCGCTGACAAGCGTCAGGTTGAGGGCGCAGCACTCGCTTTGCAGCACAATCTGGGGCTGGGGGGTGCGTGTGTGGTGACGCTGTACGAGAAGGTCGCGTGAATGCCATAGAAATAAAAGTGCCCTCTGCCTGCACCGGCAGAGGGCGCTTTATCAAACTTACCCGTATCAGACGCGATTCTTGTTGATGAAATCCGTCATGCGCTGCAGACCTGCCCTGATCGCTTCGTCAGACGCGGCATAGCTGAAGCGGATGTGCTGACCGTCGCCATCCACGCGCGGGCCAAAGTGAATATCTGCCAGTACCGCAACACCAGCTTCGTTCAGCAAGCGACGACGGAATTCTTCTGAATCTTTTGCACCGATCAGCTTGCAAGCTTCTGTCACGTTCGGCCATGCATAGAACGCGCCGCCTGGTGTCTTGCAGCTCACGCCCGGTACGTGATTCAGCAGGCCGACGATCAGGTCACGACGCTTGTGGAAGATATCACGCATGCGATTCGCTTCATCTTGCGGACCATTCAGCGCCTCGACACCCGCCCACTGGGTGATCTGCGACGCACAAGACTCGGTATTCGTGATCCAGGTCGTGAAATAGGGCGCAAGCTTCTTGTTGGCGATGAATCCAAGCCGCCATCCCGTCATCGCCCAAGTCTTCGAGCAGCCATCGGAGATGACCGTGCGCTCCTGCATGCCCGGCAGCGATGCGATGGACACGAACTCACCATCGTAGATCAAGCGGCCATAGATCTCGTCGGCAAATATCCACACCTGCGGATGCTTGCGCAGTATCTCGGCAATTGCTTCCATGTCTTTCTTGGGAATGATGCCGCCGGTTGGATTCTGCGGCGAGTTCAGGATCAGTAGCCTGGTCTTGGGCGTGATCTTGTCGGCCAGCTCTTGCGGATCAAAGCTGAAGTTGCGCGACTCGCGTAGATAAACAGGCACGCCGACAGCGCCATTGGCCTTGATCTGTGATTCATAGATCGGGAAGCCCGGCACTGGATAGATCACTTCATCGCCCGTGCCGTAATCGGTGGTGGAGAGGATCGTGTAACCGATAAAGGGTTTTGCACCAGCACCAACGACCACATCATCCGCATTGACCTTGATACCACGCGTACGGCTGAAGTCCTCAGCAACTGCCTGACGCAACTCGGGAATACCCGCTGACGGCGTATAACCATGCTTGCCTTCACGGATGGCCTTGACGCCTGCATCCTGAATATGGACGGGCGTGTGAAAATCTGGCTGGCCGATGCAGAAAGAGATGATGTCGCGGCCTTCGCGGATCAACTTGTTGACCTCCGCCAGCACGATGAAGGCATTCTCCGTGCCGAGGCTCTGCGCGCGTTGACTGACGTTGGCCATGATGTCTCCGGTTGTGTTTAGTTTGCTAGGGTTTATGTTGTATGTTTTTGGTCGTTCAGGCCATTCAGCAGCACAGGGCGCTTGAAGTCTGGCGAAAAGGTTCGCTATGCTACCAAGAGCTGTTTGAATGTTCCACTGCAACGCCTGTGAGCCGAATGCACAATAGCAGTCAAGTTGCAGAAAAGATTAACTTTTTAAAAACAACACGCCCACACGAAAGAAAGCGAGCCCTCATGAAACGTCGTGCCTGCCTTGCTCTGATCTATTCTGCATTGTTATCTCCGGCGCTGATCGCGCCCTTCACTGCCGTACACGCGCAGGAGGTGACGATCAAGATTGGCCATGCCGGTCCCCTCACCGGCAATATCGCGCATCTCGGCAAAGATACCGAGAATGGTGTGCGCATGGCCGTCGACGAAATGAATGCGAAAGGCGTGACTATCGGTGGCAAGAAAGTAAAGTTCGTGATGGTCTCGGAAGATGATGCCGCCGATCCCCGGCAAGCCACGCTGGTGGCGCAAAAGCTGGCCGACAGCAAGGTACAGGGGTTGATTGGTCATGTGAACTCCGGCACCACCATTCCAGCATCGAAGATCTATCACGATGCCTTTATCCCGCAAATTTCTCCTTCCGCGACCAATCCGAAATACACGCAGCAGGCGTACAAGACCGCGTTCCGTGTGGTGACTAATGATGCGCAGGCGGGCAGCGTGATGGGGCGCTATGCGGCAGACACACTGAAATTGAAAAATATCGCGGTCATCGATGACCGCTCTGCCTATGGTCAGGGCCTTGCGGATGAATTCCTCAAATCGGCGAAGGCGGCGGGCATTAACATCGTCAGTCGTCAGTTCACCAATGACAAGGCCACCGACTTCAGCGCCATCCTGACCGCGATCAAGGCCAAAAATCCCGAAGCGATTTTCTTTGGCGGTATCGACGCGGTCGGCGGCCCGATGCTGAGGCAAATGAAGCAGCTCGGCATCAAGGCCAAATTCATGGGTGGCGATGGCGTGTGCTCGGAACAAATGCCAGTGCTGGCTGGTGAGGGCCTGATAGACGACATCGTGATCTGCTCCGAGCCGGGTGGCATTGAACCGTCACAGCAAAAAATGATGGATGACTTCCGTGCGAGATATCGCAAGAAATACAACAGCAATGTGCAGATCTATGCGCCCTATGCGTATGACGCAGCAACGCTGATGATGGAAGCAATGAGGAAGGCTGATTCTTCCGATCCTGCGAAATATCTGCCGGTGATGGCCAGCACCAAACATCAGGGCGTGACGGGTCTGATCGAGTTCGATGCGAAAGGCGATGTGAAGAACAGCGCTCTGACGCTCTACACCTTCCGCAACAAAAAACGCGAGCAGTTGGCGGTGGTGCGCTAGGCGCTTGCGCAGGACAAGAGCGGCTCGCAGTAACGCGAGCCGCCCGTCATTATCAATGAATGTGCAAGCCGCCATTCACATCCAGCACCACACCCGTCACAAAACGCGACATGTCGCTGCACAGATAAACAAAGGCATCGGCGATATCGAGAGGCGTGCCTAATCTGCCCAGAGGCGCTGAGTCTGCCACGCGCTGCTTCCCGGCATCATCGATCTTGCCGACCAACAGGTCGGTATCGATCAACCCGGGCGCTACCGCATTCACGCGTATGCCATCGGGCCCCAGCTCGCGCGCCATCGCCTTGGCCAGCGTCTGTACGCCACCCTTGGCCGCCGCATAATGCGGCCCGCCGAGAACACCACCGCCTCGCTGCGCGGCGACCGACCCCATGCAGGCAATCGCACCGCTCTTGCGGGAACGAAGATGCGGGACCAACGCGCGCGACATGTTGTACGCGCCGCGCAGACTCACATCCAGCACCAGATCATAGTCATCCATGGTGCTGTCCATCAGTCGCTTGCTCTGGCTGACGCCCGCATTATTGACCAGAATGTCCACGTGCCCGAAGTCGGCGATGATGTTCGTCACCACCTGCTGACATTGCGCCGCATCCCGCACATCGCAGACATAGCCTTGATGCGTATTGCCGATCGCCTTCGCTGCTTCCTGCACCGCCGCCGCATTCAGATCGAGCAGCGCGACCCGCGCGCCCTCCTCCGCGAAGCGTCGTGCAGTCGCCCAGCCTATGCCCTTCATGGATGCCGCGCCAGTCACGATGGCTACTTTGTCTTTCATTAGCATGTCGGTCTCGCTTTCAACAATCAGAAACCAGCAAGCACGACTTTGCCGAAGTGTGCACCGCTAGCGAGATGCTGGAATGCTGCCTGTGCATCATCCAGCGCAAATTCGCGGTCGATGACTGGCTTGATACGATGCATTTCCATCGCACGGTTCATTTGCTCGAAACGCGTACGGGAACCGACCGCAATACCCTGCACGCGGATCATCGGCCCGATCATCTGGCGCAGCGGAATCGTGGCTTCGTAGCCCGCGACAAATCCGACCACACCGACAAAACCACCAAACACCGTGGATGCGAGCGATTTCGACAGCGTTGCGCCAGCTGTCTCGACCACGATGTCCACGCCGCGACCACCGGTCAGGTCCTTGACCTTCACATCCCAGTCGGTGTGCGTCTTGTAGTTGATGGTGATGTCGGCACCCAGCGCCCTCGCGCGCGCGAGCTTTTCGTCGCTCGACGAGGTGATGATGACTGTCGCTCCGGCTGCCTTTGCAAACTGCAGTGCGAACAAGGCGACGCCACCCGTCCCTTGTAGTAGCACCGTGTCGCCCGGCTTGATGCCGCCCTCCTGCAATGCAGACCATGCGGTCAGCGCAGCGATGGGCAGCGTCGATGCTTCGACGTCTGATAATGAAGGTGGGGGCGCGACGGCTTCCTCGGCCGGCACCGCGATGTATTGCTGAAGCACGCCGGTCAGCGGCATGCCGAGGGTTTGTTTGAAACGCTGCTGCGGCGTCGGCTTGCCGTCGTACCAGCCTTGTGTGTACAAAGGTGTTACGCGGTCCCCCACTTTCCATTGCGTGACATCCTCGCCCAGTTCCACTACCAGGCCACAAGCATCTGAGCACGGCACCAGCGGCAACGGAAGACCGGGACTGTAATTACCCCCCAGTACCGCGAGGTCGCGGTAGTTGAGGCTGGCCGCGGATACTCTGATCAGGATTTCACCCCGCCTTGGACGGGGAACATCGAGCTGTACAGGCTTGAATGCATGCAGCGAAAAAGCATGCGCCGCGATGCCTTTCATGGTGGCAGGAAGCGTAGTCATCGTGGTCTCCGGATTTTTTTATGATTATTGGGGCGCCCAGCATCGTTCGACATTGTGCTGTGACTGACAGCGATCACGGTATTTGCATTTATTTGACACGGTATTCGTCAGTGTTTTAGCGCTGCGCCCGAGTGAACCGCGAGAATGTGGCATTCAGCCCGAGTGCCGCAATCAGCAGCAACACCGACAGTGCGGACAAGCTGGCCGTATCATTCAGCTCCATGGCATTCATCAGCAAAAAGCCCAGTCCTTTTTGCGCGCCGAACATCTCTCCGATCAGTACACCCAGCAATGTCAGCGAGGCGCCCAGCCTCAGACCCGACAGCACCGAGGGCAAGATCGACGGCAGCATCACATGACGCAGGCAGCTGGCACGCGACAGCCCCATCGCCCGCGCCGACTTCATCTGCATCAATGGCATCTGGCGTATCGAGCCAAGCGTGAATAACAGCACAGGCAATACGCCATGCAAGAAGCCGAACACCAGTTTCGACGACACACCCAGTCCGAAGATCAGGAGTATTACAGGATACAGGGTCACCTTCGGCAGCGACGCCAGCGCGCTGATAAAAGGTTCGACAACCCGTCCAGCGCTTTGATACAGACCCATCAGCAAGCCCGCGATCACGCCGACCACCGCAGCCATCGCAAAGGCTGCAAGCCAGACCGACAAGGTCACTGAGGCATGGAACCATAAACGAGAGCCGAACAATAACGCGATTATTCTTTCGATGGTCGCCAGCGGCGACGCCAGTGCCTCGGCACCGAGGCTATGATGCAGCACGATCCATAGTGCGAGCAGAAAAATCGTTGCCAGGAGACGATCTGCATTGGCGCGCATCACGAGCCTCCCAGCGTTGCACGGTGACGCAGTAGGCGCCGCTCCATGACCAGCAATCCCAGCTGTACTGAACCAGACAATATCAGCACCAGCAACATCAGCGCATACATGGTGCGCATATCAAAATCATTGTAAGCATACGCAATCGCATGCCCCAGCCCGTGCGTGGACAAGATGAATTCAGCGGCAATCACGCCGATGAATGCATAGGTGGCCGCCAGCTTGAATCCCGTGATCAGTGCGGGCAGCACGGCAGGCAGCACCACATTGAAAAGCGTGCTGACCCGTGACAGCTGCAGCAACTGCGCCGATTTGAGCAGCGATACTGGTAGATGGTCCAGTCCATCGAGCGTATTGACGGCCATTGCGACCACGGCGAACACCGTAGCGATCGCAACGACAGGCCGCTGGTTCAGACCGAGCAAGGCAATCAGCATCGGATAAAACGCAAATACCGGCACTGCATACCAAGAGGACACGACGGGCTGCAGCACGCGTCGCAAACGACGGTAGCGATGCATCAATGCACCGCCGGTCACACCTAGAATGATCGCCAGCGAGAAGGCCTGCAAGGCGCTGGACAAGGTGGCCGCCAGATCAGCGGTCACCTTCCCTTGCTTAAGCAACTGCCCCAGCGACGATGCCATGATCAGCGGACTGACCATCACCTGAGGCTTGATCCAGCGCATGTCGCAAGCTAGCTGCAGCAGCGCCACCACGGCGAATGCGAACAAGCACTGCACCATCAGGATTCGCGAGAGACGGGGCATGCTCACATACGCATCGCTGCGTGCGCCTCGTCACGCAGCACCGACCATAGCAGGTTGACGTGTAGCGCAAACTGCGGATCAGCGGCGGTGGCGGCATTGCGATCTCGCGGCCAGCCAGTGTGCAGTTCGTGCTTCAGCAGACCGGGACGCGCGCTCATCACCAGCACACGATCAGACAGCAGCACCGCTTCCTCAAGGCTATGAGTAATCAGCAGCACCGAAGCCTCACTCTGACGCCACAACCCGAGTAATTCTTCTCCCATCAGCAATCGCGTCTGCGGATCAAGCGCGGCGAAAGGTTCGTCCAGCAACAACAGTTGCGGACGCATCACCAGAGTGCGTGCGATGGACACGCGCTGGCGCATGCCACCGGAGAGTTGCGAGGGATAGTGATCTTCAAAGCCATGTAGCCCCACCTGAATCATGGCTTGATCGACGCGTGCCGCAATCTCAGTGGATGGCAGCGATTGCCGCCCATGACGAAGACCAAAGGCAATATTGTCGCGCACCGTCAGCCAGGGAAAGCTCGCATCCTGCTGGAACACCATGCCCACTTGTGGCGGGACCTCGCCATGGACCCGCTGCCCATCGATGTTGATATCTCCCGATGTCGCATGCAGTAATCCGGATACGCAGTCGAGCAAGCTGGATTTGCCGCAGCCGGAGGGACCGACGATGGAGACAAACTCACCCGCTGCGACAGAAAAACTCAGCGGGCCGAAGGCATGTGTATCCGGCCGGTCGTGGCTGCGATAGACCAGAGAGAGTTGGTCGACCTGCACCGAGACTGCCATCAACGCTTGAGGAAGCTGCGGTCGATCAGCTTCGGCCAGTCCGGTGCGCCATCGATCACGCCCATCAGCTTCAAGCCCTCGGCCATCGCGTTCATGCCCGGCAGATCAAAATCGCCATGACTCCAGTAATGCGCTCTCGCCATTGCCAGCATGGCTTCTTCCATGACCTTGGCGTCGAATGCATAGACTTTGGCGACGATAGCTGCCGCCTCTTTCGGGTGCTGATAGATGAACTCGACACCGCGCCGACGCCCCTCGATGATGGCCCTCACTTTGTCGGGGTTTGCCTTGGCAAATTCGGCGGTAGTGACACCGACCGTCTGTGTCACATTCGCCTGAGGCAGCATATCGCGTGCATGAAACAGCACTCGGAACTTGGCCTTGTTCTGCGAATACACCGGCTCCCCGAGATACGCAGCGTCAACCGCCTTTTGTTGCAAAGCGGTGATCTGCGCACCAATGCCACCGACCGCGACACGATCAACGCCGGTTACTTTCTGGTGATTGAGCACCAGCGTGGACACCATGTCAGTCACGCTCTTGGCCGTGGTGTAGCCGAGCTTTTTGCCCTTCAGGTCTTGCATACTCTTCAAAGGGGAATCCGGCAGTGTGACCCAAACCATATCGGAAAGATTTTGCACGCCGCCGCAAACGATGCGGATGTCCATGCCCTCGCGCGCGGCAGCAATGGCCGCACCCAAGGCAACTTCACCAAAAGGCAAGCCCCCCTGAATCACGTTGCGTAGCGTCGTGCCGCCGCCTTTGGAGCTGAGAACACCATCGATATCGATGCCAGCCTGTTTGAAGTAACCCTTCTCCATTGCGACCGCGTAGGGCGCGCCGTACAACAGCACACCCCAGTGAGTAACCGAGATCTGGTCGCCCGCTGACACAGGCAGGACGAGCAGCATCAGCGGCCAGAGGAACAACCCTACATATCGTCTGAACCGCCAATACATGCTCATCTCCCCATGCGTGTTTCGACGATCAGCCCGGCAGGAAGGCAGCGAGCTGCTTTTCCAGATCTTTCGGATCTTCTTTTAGAGCACCATTGATCCAGCCGGTCATGTCGCCGACATAGATATCCTCTTCGCCGCTTTGTAGGCCAGCGAGGATGGCCTGCGCGACTTCTGCCGTCGTGTTCTTTGGACCATCGTAGCCTTTTGCCATGTCCGTATCGACCGCACCGGTCATTACCGAATGCACAGCGGTCTTCTGTGCGGCCAATTCAGCGCGCACACTCTCCGTCATGCGCAGATTCGCACCCTTGGACGCGCTGTAAGAGCCATACGCGGGAATCGTGGCTTTGGCGACAATGGAGATCACATTTACCAGGGCACCGCCGCCATTGGCCTTGAGCGCGGGTGCGAAAGCGCGGCACATGGCCAGCGTGCCAAAATAATTGGTTTCCATCTCAGCGCGAGCCGCCTGCAGCGACGGCGCGGAAATGCAGCCGGACGCATGGTTGGAGCCCGCGTTATTGATCAGCAGGTTTACGTCCTTGCAGTGCGCGGCGGCGGCCGCGACCTGCGCATCATTGGTGATATCCAGCTGCACCGCCTCGACCCTGCCGCCGCTGGCCGCGACCAGATCTTTGATGCCATCAGTATTGCGCGCCGCAGCATAGACTTTGCGCGCACCGGCGGCAACTAGCGCCTCCACAATGGCGCGTCCCACGCCGCGGTTGGTGCCTGTAACGAGGGCTACGCTGTTCTTGATGTCCATCTTGTTTGTCTCCTTATTGTTATCGGTGTGGGTCCAGCCTTCGTATGCTACCGTATCGGGCGAAACCGGCGTGCAAGAAAATCGCCGATGCCAGAATCCCTTCAAGATCGCCCCGAGGACATGACATGAAAAATAACAGTTCGCCTTCCATCACTTCCCGCATGGTCAAGATCGAAGCCAGCGACGGCGGCGGCAAATTCGGCGCTTATCTCGCCAAGCCCGCGTCTGGCAAAGGCCCGGGTCTCGTGATCGCGCAAGAGATCTTTGGCGTGAACGCCAGCATGCGTCAGATCGCCGATTACTACGCAGAAGAAGGCTACATGGTGCTGGTGCCTGACTTGTTCTGGCGTCAGAAGCCGGGCGTGCAGCTCGGTTACACGCCGGAAGACTGGCAAAAGGCGTTTGAGTTCTATAAAGGCTTTGATGAAGACTTAGGCGTAGAAGATATTCAGGATGCGATCACCACGCTGCGAGAGATGAAAGGCTGCACCGGCGATGTAGGTGTGCTCGGCTTCTGCCTCGGTGGCAAACTCGCGTATCTGTCAGCCTGCCGCACCGATGTCGATGTCGCGATCGGTTATTACGGCGTTGGCATTGAGAATGCACTAAAAGAAGCAGAAGACATCGAATGCCGGCTGGTACTGCATATTGCCGGTCTAGACCAATACTGTCCGCCCGAGGCGCAAGAGAAAATCAAGAAACGCCTCGGCAGATACCAAGGTATGGAAATCTATGTGTATCCCGATGCCGACCATGCTTTCGCGCGCCCGAACGGCGAGCATTATCACAAGCCCTCGGCACTGATGGCACATCAGCGCAGTATCGCCGCGCTGCGCGAAGAAATTGGCCCGCACTACGATCTGTCCGCGCTATGGGACAAGCATTGCGAATATGAATTCGCGACACGTAACGTGGATGACACCATGGCGACCATGGTCGCTGAGCCCTATGTCAACCACATCCCGACCATGACCGGCGGTGTCGGTTACAAGGACCTGTACCGCTTCTACAAGCATCACTTCGTCAACAGCAATCCGCCCGATACCTCGCTGGTGCCGATCTCGCGTACCGTGGGAACAAATCAGGTAGTCGATGAAATGCTGTTCTGCTTCACGCACACTTGCGAGATACCGTGGATGCTGCCCGGCATACCACCAACGGGAAAGCGCGTGGAAATTCCGCTGCTCGCTGTCATTAAATTCAGAGGCGACAAGCTCTATCACGAACACATTTACTGGGATCAGGCGAGTGTGCTGGTGCAGATTGGCTTGCTCGATCCGAAAGGCTTGCCAGTTGCGGGGGTTGAGCAAGGCAAGAAGCTACTGGACGAATCCCTGCCGTCGAATACCTTGATGGCGGCCTGGAAAGAGTCTGAGGGAAAGTGAGGTCCGCACTGCTCGGCTGATTCACTGCCGGATTCAGCATGGATCCTGGCCTGCGCCGGGATGACCATTGTAAGTTCGGCAGATTTATTCATCCTCACCGCGGCACCGGCCGAGGTTCAGCGCCATTACTACAGACACCGACAAACATTCGCTGCACACAACAACTCAAATGCTCATCGAAACTCTGCACAGCCCTCGCCCCGTCGAACTCCCCGAGAACCCAGGCTTCGGCGTGATGTACACCAACCGCATGTTCATCCAGCAGCACACGCAGGAGCAGGGCTGGCATGATCAGCGCGTAACAGCTTTTGGCCCGATATCCATGCACCCGGTCGCGCAAGTGCTGCATATTGGTCTGGATATTTTTGAAGGTACCAAGGCTTATCGCCGCCCAGATGGCAACATCAATCTGTTCCGCGTGGACCGCAACATGGCGCGACTGAATCGTTCCGCAGTGCGCCTCGGAATGCCACAGATCGACTCGGATACGCATATCGACTACATCGAAACCTTGGTGAAACTCGAACATGAGTGGGTGCCCACCCTACCCGGCTGCTCGCTGTATATCCGCCCGGTGATCTTCAGCAGCGAGCCGACATTGGAAGTACGCGTTGGGCGCGAGTTCATGCACTACATATTCCTGAGCCCGGTGGGCCCTTACTTTGCGAAGGGATTCAATCCGGTGTCGGTGCACATCTCGCATGACTATGTGCGCGCCGTGCGCGGCGGCACTGGCGAGGCGAAGACGACAGCCAACTACGCGGGCACAGTGTGGGTCGCGGAGCAGGTGCGTCAGCAAGGCTATCAGCAAGTGCTGTGGCTGGATGCGATCGAGCGTCGCTACATCGAAGAAGTCGGCGCGATGAACATCATGTTCGTGCGCGATGGTAAGCACATCATCACGCCGGCGCTCACGGGAAGCATCCTGCACGGCGTTACGCGCGAATCCGTGCTGCAGCTCGCCCCTGATCTGGGCTTCACCGTCAGCGAGGAGCGCATTGATGTGGATGAGATGCTGGCCGACATAGAACAAGGCCGCATCACCGAAGCCTTTGGTGTGGGTACGGCTGCGGTCGTATCACCGGTCGGGAAATTCGGCTACAAGGGCAAAGAGTATCGGATCAATGGTGAAAAGACCGGGCCGGTGGCGCAAAAGCTCTACACTGCGCTGACGGACATCCAATATGGACGTGCACCCGATCCTTATGGATGGACCAGACAAATCAAGGTCAATTGAACGTCGTCTAATAATAAAAATAATAGAGAGACCCCATGAGCGACAACCTGCTGCTCAACCGAGACGAAGGCGTCGCGGTGTTGACATTGAACCGTCCGGATTCACTGAACAGCCTGTCGCTGCAAGCAGTGAAAGATCTGTTGAGCACGCTCAGAACCCTGCACGTCGATGAGAGCGTGCGCGCGATGTTAGTCACCGGCGCAGGGCGGGGCTTTTGCGCTGGCTGGCAGCTCGAAGAAGGCGGCGTGCCTGGCTTGCCAGATGAATCCTTTGGCGTGCGTCAGGCGCATTTGATGGCGGAATATTTCAACCCGGTGATTCAGGCGTTTCATGATCTGCCCTTCCCGGTGGTGGCCGCCGTGAATGGCCCCTGCGCCGGTGCGGGCGTCAGCATTGCGCTGTCTGCCGACATCGTGCTTGCTGCGGAGTCGGCGTATTTCATGCTGACCTTTTCGCCGCGACTGGGATTAATTCCTGATCTGGGCGCAACATGGAAATTGCCACGACTGATCGGCTGGGCGCGCGCGCAGGCCGCGACGCTGCTTGGCGACAAAATGTCGGCCACAGATGCCGCTGCCTCAGGCATGATCTGGCGCTGCCTGCCCGATGCATCGCTGATTGCCGAGGCGACTGCCGTCGTATCGCGGCTGGCGAAAGGTCCGCCCGGCATCGCGCGAGAAGTGCGTCATGCCTATCACGCTTCATCGACCAACACGCTGGCAGAACAGCTCGATTATGAGCGCCATCGTCAGCGCGAATTGCTCGATTCTGCCGCCTTCAATGAAGGCCTGAGGGCCTTTGCAGAGAAACGATCGCCTGATTTTTATAAAAAATAAAAAGAAAACAACAAGGACATACGCATGAATTACGAGACACTCAGCTGCGACCTTTCTGAAAATATTCTGACTGTTACATTGAACCGTCCCGAGAAGCTAAATGCCTTCACGGTGACAATGGCGAATGAACTGATCGATGTTTTCAACCGATCAAGCGACAATGATGAGGTACGCGCGATCATTGTCACAGGCGCAGGGCGTGCATTCTGCGCAGGCATGGACCTCGCAGTGTCGGGCAATGTATTCGGACTGGATGAGTCACTCCATCCAACCATGACAGACATGAACGAGCGCCTCGATGACCCCGCGATCGTCAAGGGCGTGCGCGATACGGGTGGACGCGTATCTCTGTCCATATTCAACTGCAAGAAGCCCGTGATCGGCGCGATCAATGGCGCAGCGGTCGGTGTGGGCATGACGATGCAGCTGCCGATGGATATACGGCTCGCGTCGGAGCAGGCAAAGTTCGGCTTCGTGTTCGGCAAGATCGGTATCGTGCCCGAGGCATGCTCGACCTGGTTCCTGCCGCGGCTGGTCGGCCTGTCAAAGGCGATGGAGTGGGTGCATACTGCCGAGATCTTTGGCGCCGAGGAAGCGCACCGTGCCGGGCTAGTCAAAGAAGTGCTACCCGCAGACCAGCTACTTACGCGGGCGCGTGAACTTGCCCGCATGCTGGCTGAACGCTCTCCGGCATCGATGGCGATGGCGCGTCAGATGATGTATCGGAACAGTGCATTCAGCCACCCGCTGGAAGCACACAAGGTGGAATCGCTGGCCATGTTCTATGCGAGTATCGAGGATGGCAAGGAAGGTGTCACTGCATTTACCGAGAAACGCAAACCAGCATTCAAGAGCAAGGCATCGCAGATGCCGGATTTTTTTCCGTGGTGGTGACATCACAAAACCAGGTAGTTACCATCGGACCGGACAGCGATGCTGTTCTTTCGTTCCAGGATGACAGTGTCGCAGAGTGTCTGTAGCTCTTTGAAGGGTTTTACCATGTTTCCTTCACTGGTACGAATCTCCTGATTCGCGATCGTTGTGAAATGGTCATTTGCCACATTAGTGCCAAGCGCAATAATGCAGCGGGGCTTGCTTGAGGATTGAGACGCCATGTCAAGCAGGGTCAGGGTGTCTTTGGTTAAGTCAGACACGGAAAGATTGGAGCCCACCACATGCATCAATGACCGCTGCGCATACGCACCGGTGCTCTCATCGTAATTTGTGCAAAGTACGATTGCGCTGCAGTCAGCCATGTGCCGGGTAAAGATCAATTCGTCGTTGATAGCAGTTTTCATCCAGCCCATGCTGACCTCAATGGCGCCAGGCTGTTTTACCCACTCATTGAATGCCCGTGGGCCAGCGCTCAGTTCTGGCATGTCGGATTTTTCAATCTTCGCAAGCTTGCTCCCGATAGACGCCAGCAACTTTCTGTGGCTGGCGGGATTGGCAGGTTTCATTGACACCTCTGGGGAACGCTCTTGTGGAGGTAAAGTTTCTACTTTGTAATACTTTCCACTGCCTCGTTCCGAGGGAAATGTGTCCTTGATGGACTAGAGACTCGAAAATTAGAGCGAATTCACAAAAGCGATCAGATCCTCTCGCTCTTGGGGTTTTGGCTTTGCAAATTTGTCGCGTGAGGCTCTCGCCCCGCCGTCATGCCAGAGGATCGCTTCGAGCACATTACGCGCCTGTGCGCAGCCAGGGTACCGGGCATTCTGCAGACTGCACCTTGGTTAACAGACGCTCTTCCCGTTTGACCTCGACCTTGTCCTGATGACGTGGCGACATGACGGAGCTCAAAATCCGCTGAGATCGACGAGGTCCAGCCATCAATTAATTCATCCGATTATTACTTTTTAGATAATGATGTCTATCGCTTGATGTCTGGCGCTTGATGTGTACCACTTTCAGCCTCGGGTACATCACCAGGGATCTCGACTTTCGTCAGCATGACGACCTGACTGGCCATGGGCTCCGGCCTGAAAACCGCAGCTCATTATTGTCTTTTAGCGCACGTGGATACCGTATACTCGATTCAATACATTTAGACTTTTCGGTGAATCTGAATGAGTAGGTCAGTGCTGCGGCACAGCATAAAAAGCTGCTTCATTAAAAATAAACGCGACAAGCACAACAACCGATAGCATTGAAACGGGATGACGCTTCGGGTTGAATAAGTGGCGCGCGCTGGCACCCCACCCAACGAGCGCTGAACCTTTGGGAGACAAGACCATGAGCATCAAAGGCGACAAAAATACCAACAACAACACCAACAACCGGCAATCCCCTCAGCCGCAGCGTCGCAAGCTGCTGCAGGGTGCGACCGCAATGGCCGGCATGGCCACGCTGGGCTTTCCTTACCTTTCGTTCGCACAGAACAAGCCGATCCGTGTCGGGATGCCGACGATCTTGTCCGGCCGGGTCGCGATGCTCGGTCAGTCGTCGACTAATGCCGCGCAGATGGAAGTGGAAAAATTCAATGCCGCCGGCGGCCTCGGCGGGCGCAAGATCGAGCTGGTCATCCGCGATTCCAAGGGCCAACCCCAAGAAGCAGCGCGCGTTGCGCGCGAACTGGTGACTGCCGAAGGCTGCGAAATTATTTACGATGCCGAGGCGTCTTCGGGTGCCTTTGCGGTGCACGAAGTCGCGCGCGATCTGGGCGTGCTGGTTATTCACACCTGCTCGGAGACGTCGGCGCTGTCAGCTGATCCCAAACTGCGCACGCCGCTGGCATTCCGCTGCGCGCGGCAGGGTGTGCATGATGCGGTGATTGGTGGCGCTTACGCAGCCAAAGTCGCAAAAGAAAAGAATCTCAAGCGATGGATGACCTGCTCGCCCGATTATGCGTACGGTCGCGACACGACGGCAGAGTTTGTCGATTATCTGAAGTACTTCAACAAGGATGTGGAAGTCATCGGCGATGTCTGGCCTAAGCTGTTCCAGGCCGACTACAGCGAAAACATCACGCGTCTGCTGCAGGGCAATCCGCAAGCCGTGTATTCCTGCCTGTGGGGTGGCGACCTGACCTCGTTCATCGATCAGTCGACTATCTACGCACTGTTCAAGGACAAACAGTTCTTTGGCGTGAACATGGCCGACTATGCGGTGCTGCATAACGTGAAAGCCGTACCCGCTGGCCTGCACTCGGGCAATCGTTATCTCAAGAGCTTCCCGAATAACCCAGGCAATACCGCTTGGTCAAATGCGTATCAGGCAAAATACAAAGACCTACCTCTGAACTGGGCCTGGCAGAATGCTGCGGGCATCCAGTTCCTCACCACAGCCATGAAAAAAGCCAACAGCGCGGATGGCAAAAAAATCGCCGCGGCACTCACCGGCCTTAGCATCGACTCTCCTTTCGGCGCCAATGGCAAGCTGACGATGCGCGCCGAAGACCACACACTCGTCGACTACGCACTCGGTTGGGGCGAATTGTCCGGCAAAGAACCATTCATGCCGAACCCCGTTCCCGGCAATTGGAAACAAATCGCCGAACTGGAAGCAGAGTGGAAAAAGCGTAAAGGCTTCGCCTGATGTACTACGCTCGCTGCCCGTCAATGGCGACAAGCAGCGTATTGCTCGGCATGACTCGCTAGCTGCTCTCATGTCGCACCTCACCCGCCTGCCTTTCCGGAGTATTGCGTGAATCCCACTGCGTTACTTGAATGCGTGAGTTCGATGTCCTGCATCGTCACGCAACTATCCACCGGCCTGATCGTCGGCTCGCTACTCTTTCTCGTGGCCGCCGGTCTGACACTGATCTTTGGCGTGTTGGGCATCGTGAATTTTGCTCACGGTTCGTTTTATATGCTTGGTGCCTATCTCGCGCTTACCGCCTATCGCATGTCAGGCAGTTTCATCATCGCGGTACTCGCAGCCGGTCTCGGTGTCGGATTATTCGGCCTGATCTTCGAGCGCTTCTTCATGCGACGCGTGTACAACGCCGATGTGCTCATGCAGCTGCTGGTCTGCTATGCACTGGTGCTGATGATGGATGATGTGGTCAAGCTCGTCTGGGGCGCGGAATTCCAGTCAATGGGCATGCCAGACGCGTTTCAAGCGCCGCCGTTGTTCATCCTCGGCGGCATCGTGCCACTGTTTTACGTGTACCTCATCGGCGCAGCGGCGCTGATCGCGCTGGTGCTGTGGGTAATCCTGAACCACACACTGATGGGCAAGATCGTGCGCGCTGCCGCACAAAACCCCACCATGACCTCGGCGCTGGGCCTGAACACCAGCCTGATCTATGCTGCCGTGTTCGCCTTTGGCGGCGCGCTAGCCGGCATGGCCGGTGGACTGGCCGCGCCGGTGAGATCAATGTCGCCAGGCATGGGCTTCTCGATCCTGATTGAATCGTTCATCGTCACCGTGATCGGCGGCATGGGTTCGGTCAGTGGCGCACTGGTGGGCGCCTTGCTGATCGGTCTGATACGGGCATTCGGCACGATAGGCTTCCCACTGTTCGTGGAAGGCCTGATGTTCATTGCGATGGGTCTGATCCTGATACTGCGGCCCAATGGTCTGCTCGGCAAGGAAGGCAGGACCGCATGAAATCTTCCACCTTCCGCGCTGATCTGCTGTGGGCAGTGGCCGCGCTGCTATTACTCGCCCTGCTGCCTGCACTGACCTCATCGCGCGTACTGCTGGATTACGTCATACGGCTCGCGGCGATGGGTATCTTTGCCACCTCGCTCAACATCCTGATCGGTTATGGCGGGCTCGTGTCCTTCGGCCATGCGATGTTTTTTGGAGGTGGGGCCTATGCGTTTGCGTTGATGATGCAAAAGACCGGCTCCAGCATCCCGGTCGCCATGCTGGTGGCAATCGCCTTCTGCGCAATCATGGGTCTGGTCGTTGGCGCGATCTGTGTACGCCTGAAAGAGATTTATTTTTCTTTCATCACGCTGGCTTTTCAGATGCTGCTCTATAGCGTGATCCTGACCTGGACCTCGCTAACCGGTGGTGATCAGGGCCTGACCGGTGGCATTCCGCGCACGCCCTTCCTTGGTATTAGTCTCGCTGATCCCATCCAGTTCTACTGGTTTGCCTGCGTGCTCGGTGTGGGCAGCCTGCTGCTGATGCGCACGCTGCTGCAATCACCGTTTGGCTACACGTTGCGCATGGTGCGAGATAACGCCGAGCGAGCGCGCTATCTGGGCATTGATGTATGGCGAGTGAAGCTATACGCATTCATTCTCGCGGCTTCATTGGCCAGCGTGGGTGGGATCCTGATGGCGCTATTTGTCTCCGGCGCTTTCCCTGAATTCAGTTATTGGACGATGTCGGGCGAAGCTACCTTCATGATCATGATGGGCGGCCTGCACGTGTTCATCGGCCCGGTGGTTGGTGCCGGTCTGCTGCTGCTGTTCAATGACGTGATCACCCGGAGCACGGAATACCACGGACTCGCGCTGGGCATCGTCGTGCTGCTGTTCGCACTGGGTTTCAAGCGCGGCATCACGGATTTTGCAGAACAATTACTACAATCAATAAAAAAGAAGGAAGACAAGCAATGAGTAAAAAATCTCTGACCGTTGTCACGGGTGGAGCGAGCGGCATTGGCGCAGCCTGCGCACGTCATCATGTGAAGCGCGGTGACACCGTGATCGTGCTCGACCTGCCCGCTGGCTGGTCAGAAGCGAAAGCCGAACATCTGGGCGTCAAAGCATTTTATGCGTGCGATGTACTGGATGACCAGCGTGTGCGCGACATCGCAGAACTTATCGAAAAAGAACACGGCGCTATCGACTACCTGATCAACAGTGCCGGTATCCTGCAGCGCAAGCTGCCACCTGAACAGCTACCGATGGATCACTGGGATGCAGTCACCAACATTGACTTGCGCGGCACCTACCTGTGCTGCGCGGTGTTCGGTTCACGCATGGCAGCGCGCGGACATGGGGCGATCGTCAACATTGCCTCCATCACCAGCTTCCGCTCTTCTCCCTTGCATGCGTATGGCCCGGCCAAGGCAGCAGTCGCATCGCTGACCATGGGACTCGCTGCGGAATGGGGACGTTCCGGTGTGCGGGTGAATGCGGTCGCGCCGGGCTTTACGCTCACTGAGGGCTTGCAGGCGGCAATTGATCGCGGTGACCGTGATCCTGCGGAACTGGCGCAGCCCTCAGCAATGAACCGGCTGGTGATGCCCGATGAAGTTGCCGATGGCATCGGCTTCTTGTTATCCGATGCCGCACGTGCCATCACGGGTATCACCATGCCCATCGACTGTGGCTGGATGGCCGGCAGCACCTGGGATACCTGGGGCGGTATGCAGGGCCCGCGCAAATCCTGAACAATCTTTGAGTGCATAACCCCACGGACAGCCCATGCTGAAAGTCGAGAATCTTTGCAAATCCTTCGGTGGAGTGGTTGCGACCTCGGATGTGTCGATCGATTTCTCTGCCGGCTCGCTGTCGGCGGTGATCGGCCCCAATGGCGCGGGCAAGACCACTTTCTTTAACCTGATCTCGGGCGGCTTGCAGCCGGATTCCGGTCGCATCTTGCTCGATGGCGAGGATATCGTCGGCCTGCCCAGCAGCGAGATCGTGCGCAAGGGTATCGGCCGCGCATTTCAGGTCGCCAAGCTCTTCAAATCACTCACGGTAGAAGAGTCACTGCGCGCAGCGCTGCAATCGCCACTCGGACAATCCTTGCAAATGCACGGTCGTTTTCCAACAGCGCAAACACGGGATCGCGCGCATGAGGTGATGGAGCAGCTCGGACTTCAGGACAAGGCCGCCGTCGTCAGCGGCAATCTCTCGCATGGTGACCAGAAGCTGCTCGATATCGCGCTGGCGATAGTGCTCAAACCGAAGGTACTGCTGCTCGACGAGCCCGTGGCTGGCATGGGGCCAGAAGAGCGCTGGCAGATGATCGACACTGTCTATGCGCTGTGGAAGCAAGGCGGCCTGACCATCGTTCTGATCGAGCATGACATGGAGATCGTATTCAAAGTATCGCAGCATATTCATGTGCTCTCTTACGGCAAGCTGCTGGCGCGGGGAACACCGGATGAGATACGCAACAACCCTGCGGTGATCGAAGCCTATCTCGGTACGCCAAAGGAGGCGCACGCATGAGCAGCATGCTGACAGTAAAGTCGCTCGACGTGAGCTATGGCAGCAGCCAGGTGCTGTTCGGGCTGAAGCTGAATGTGAGCCAAGGCGAGACACTTGCCATATTGGGGCGCAATGGTGCTGGCAAGAGCACGACCATGAAGGCCATCGCCGGTGTGGTTCCCGCCAAACGCGGTAGCGTCGAGCTGGAGGGTAAATCCATCACCGGTCAGCCCTCGCACAAGATTGCACGCGCCGGCATCGGCTTCGTGCCGGAAGACCGACAGATCTTCATTGATCTCTCCGTGGATGACAATCTGCGCATCGCGGCCAAGCGCGGCGCGCATGGCGAAGAGGACTGGAGCATAGAACGCGTGTACGACATGCTGCCGCTGCTCAAGCCTTTGCGTGAGCGACTGGGCGGACAGCTGTCGGGTGGTGAACAGCAGATGCTGACTATCGGCCGCTCACTGATGGGTAATCCTAGCCTGCTGTTATTGGACGAGCCCAGCGAAGGCTTAGCACCCATCATGGTTCAAAAAATCGGCGAACTGGTCGATGACCTGCGCAGGCTTGGTACCACCATTATTCTGGCTGAGCAAAATCTGCATTTCTGCCTTGGCCTAGCTGATCGCGCGGTCGTGATCGATAAAGGCTGCGACGTTTTCGAAGGCAGCATCCGCGAATTGGAAGCCAATACGGAAGTGAAGCAGCGATATCTGTCCGTATAAGAGCGGCGCTTTGCCGAATACCCGCCGATTAAGCTAAAACGTCTTGATGCACGACAAAAGCTACTGCGCCCGGTCTGCGCCGGAGCGATGATGTTCAGACCAGTAGCACCTACAACGTCATCCTTGGCAGACTTCAAATCCAGAGAGGCCTCATGAGTTCTACCTTACCCAAAGCCTTTGATATGCAAGGTCTGCGCGTGCTGATTACCGGCGCCGCCGGTGGCATCGGCTCTGAAGCTGCCAAGTTATGTAGCCAGCTAGGCGCAAGGACAGTGCTCACCGATGTGGGCAGCACTTTGAAAAGAATGGAGTCAATGTCAAGTGCGCTGCCCGGTGTAGAGACAGTCGAGTCGCTGGACATTTCTGATCGCCATGCGGTCGAGGCACTGGTCGCTAGCCACGCTCCGTTCGATGCGCTGATCGATACGGCGGCGATATGCCCCTTCGATGAAGACTGGATGCAGCCAGAATGGGATAAAAAATTTGATCGGGTGATGAGGGTGAATGTGCTTGGGCCGATTAATTTGGTCAGAGCGATCATGCCCGGCATGATAGAACGCAAGCACGGCAGTATTACACTGTGCGGCTCGATAGCAGGCTGGATGGGCGGCTTGCTGGCGGCACCGCACTACGCAGCCTCCAAAGGCAGCGTTCATGCATTGGTGCGCTGGTTCGCGCAGCGCGCGACGCCGCATCATGTCCGAGTGAATGCGGTCGCCCCCGGGCCCATCGCCACCGGCATGACCGACGGCCAACCCTACAATAAAGACAATTACCCGATGAAACGCATGGGCGATCCCAAGGAAATTGCGAATGCGCTGGTATTTTTATCTTCACCTGCTGCCTCATTTATCGCGGGCAGTGTGATGGATGTGAACGGGGGTGTATTGATGCGCTAAGGTGTGGCTGAAATAGCCAGAAGCAGACAATAGCCACTGATCAGCATCCGTACAGGTTTTGATTTCTGTGGCTCGATTACCTATAAAACAAGGGATTTTTTCAAGGCGTCACCCACCTCGCTCAGTGTTACTTCTCAGAAAACACACGAAAGAAACTATTGGGCTTTGCACGCCGAGACAAGCGTATTTTTAACTGCTGATGGATAAGTAACCCGTTCGATTCATTGCGGCAAGCGTGATGGGGCCGAACGAGGTGTACCGGTGCAGTGATGAATCACTTACTCGACTAGTTACGAAACTATCCTCAAGAAAAAAGGTTCTAAAGAAACTCTGCAGGTATTTTCGGCACATATGGTTTACTTTCGAATGAGGATCTCAGACCATGACACCGTTCAACCCGCATCCCGACGCCAACTCTTCAAGCTTCGCCTACCTGAACAATCTTCCACCAGGGACAAATCCTTTCTACACCCCTGACCCGGCGCTGAATCCGGCTGGTGGTCTACCGCGCATACTAAATAGCCCCAAGCGCGACCCTAGTCCTGCTCGGAAAGCAGAAGATCTCATGGATATCGATACCGGTGATGAGGTCGCTGCCACCAGTACCAATGACGCGCCTGATGGTGGTAATCATGGTGGTAGTAATAGAACGCGCGGCCTCAAAAGATCGAATCCGGAAAATAACGTGAATGAAATTCTTGAGCACTCCGAACCAATTGCAAAACGGCGTCGCACCGATTCCCCGACCCCCGCAACCGACGAGCGAATCCCAGCGCCGGTCATTGCATCTCCGCTAGACATTCGCAAAAAATTGACGGAGGCTGCAGCCACAGGCGACTTGGATAGACTGAAAGATCTGATGCCTCTGGCCCAGTCAACTGATCAGACGGATAACGATTGGAATCTTATTTATATTGCTGCCGGAAATGACGAGTTGGCCGTATTGAAATGGCTGTGCGACCGAACGAAGGACTTTACAAATACAAGCGAGAAAGGCTATCGGGTACTGCAAATTGCTGCAAAAAATGGAAGCCTCGATGTTGTCAAATGGCTAGTCGAAAAAGGTTTCGACCTACAACATCGTGATGAAGAAGGTAGAAATTTGCTTGATCTGGCCGCAATACACGGGAATATGGAACTTATCGAATGGCTGCACAGCCAGGGTTGCGCAATAGATCAAGAAACTCCCGTCTCTAAAGACCTATTAAATTGTGCGGCTAGAAGTGGTCAGCTCGAACTATTGAAATGGCTCGCAGAACATGGCCGCGACATAGACTTTCGCGACTCCGTCGGAGGTGACTTATTAATACTGGCGGCTGATTATGGACACCCGGAAATTGTTCAATGGCTCATTGAGCAAGGCTGTGACGTCAATTATTCTAACGATTACAATCAGACCGCCTTGAATTGGGCAATCATTTCAGGACATCTTGACATTGTTCGATTGCTCTTGGAAAAAGGAGCACGTATCGATGAGGCTGCAGACGACGAAGGGAATCTGCCAATCAACGTCGCCATCCGAGCGACCTCTCGAGAGAACAGTCTAGAGATCATCGAGTTTCTGCTGCCTCGGTCAGATATCTTCAAACGCTCCCCATCGGGCCAAACCCCCTTCGAGTTCGCTGGAAAGGAGAATAAGGCTAGGTCAATCATACCGCTGATACTTGCAAGCTTGGATCACCCCAAAGGAAATGACTTGCGCGAGCAAGCCCTTGCACACGCCACCGACCCTCTTGTTCGGGATCTTTTAATTCAGCCGGCTCTGTTGACCGGAAAACCACTAAAAAACAGCCAACTCAAGGCAGGTGATAATGTCGTTATCGAGAGCGAATTTGTACGGAAAGAATTTATCAAGAAATGTCAGGCATTGACCGCGCTTAGAACACATCTCGGTTCACCCCAAGGCCTGACTGCAATGCAAGCAGCAGCGGCTAATGTGGGTATCCTGGCTAACCTAGCCGATTGGAAGCTTCTAAGTTATCCGGGTAATATTTTTCATGGTGATATTTCGAACTTTAAAGAAGATCCCAGTCGCAAACAGAAATTTAAAGATTTGCTCGAAAAATATAATAAATTCACAAGCGATGACATTAGCCTGCTTAGCGAGCAAGCCTATCAATGGGAAGAGATTCACCTTGTTCCTGTTATAGAGAATCTTTTCGAAACTTGTTTGCGCCATGCATTAGACGACTACCCGCAAAGAGAAATCGAGACCAAACTGACGGCGAAAGGTATTTACCAACCGTTAGCACATCGCGTTGCCACCGCTTGGCAAAAGACTTGGGTGTCACTCGCGGAGGTCGCCACACCCTTCCTGCAACCTCCCGCCAGTACAACGACCTTCGAGAGCTGGGAACACGAATCTCTTGCCGACCTAGATCCCACAACCGGACTGATCGCACTGACGCCCGACATAGTGAATAATAATATCGACAGATTCTCCGATACACCCGCTCACGCAAAACTTCTTCGAGCATTCCAAGCCAATTTGCGGTCAGAACTCGACGTTGTGGGAGGCAATCTTTTTCAGATTAATGATCCAGCTATGGAAACATCCAGCAAAAAGCTCTATGAGACCCTGATGTATCGTCAATTCCATATGCTCGCTCAGTTCTGGAGGGGTTAACATCAAGTTGCATGGAATTTAAAAAACAGCGATCACGCCGCGCCCGCTTATTAGTCCTGAACCGCTGCATGGCTGGAAATAAGTATTGCACTACCGAAAGTACAAATCAGATCACGGCATACCGCGTCAGGAGAACCACTCAAAGCATGACAATCGGCGTCTGGACATGTTGTTCCAAATCCGTACCTGATTCCTGTCGCCTCGCGGGGAGCAGGTGAGGTCAGAAAAAGCTGGGTGTTTTATTTGGGCCTGTCAATCTTCAACGATGGCCGCACAGATCCCGAGTACCGTCTGAATCGTTGTACGGCTTCTACGAACCCAGCCTGAAACCCTGATACCCCGCCTGCGTCTTCTCCTCAACAATCTTGCGATATTTCGCAAAACCGCCGGCATACGGCATGAATACGCGCGGCTTGCCAGGTACGTTCGCGCCGAGATACCAGGAATGCGTGGCGCTAGGCAGCAAGGTGGCATTCGCAGCCTGATTCACTTCCAGCACCCAGTCGTCGGCTGCCTCGTCGTCTGCCTCGATACGCTGCACGCCTCGCGCGCGCATGTGCGCGATGCAATCGGTGATCCAATCCACATGATGCTCAATGGCCGGCGGCATATTGCACAGCACGGAAGGGCTGCCGGGGCCGGTCACGGTAAACATGTTCGGGAAGCCCGGCACCTGTAGGCCCAGATAATTGCGCGGGCCGGCATGCCAGGCATCTCTGAGCTTGAGTGCTTTTCGGCCTTCAATATCGATCTTTAGCAGCGAGCCAGTCATCGCATCGAAACCTGTCGCGAAAACTATGATATCGAGCGGGTAGTCCTTTTCTGTCGTTTTGATCCCGGTGGTCGTAATGCGCTCAATGGGATACTTGCGAATATTCACCAGATCGACATGCGGCAGGTTGTAAGTCTCGAAGTAGTGTGAATCCACCGGCGGGCGTTTCGCTGCAAACGGATGATCGATATCGGCCAGCAGCTCTGCTGTGGTCTCATCTTTCACGATAGCGCGGATCTTGCGCCGAATGAAATCAGCGACCAGTTTGTTCGCGCGTGCATTGAGCAAGGTGTCAGAAAACTCAGCGCGGAAGGCCAGCCCGCCTTTGGCCCAGGCCGCTTCAAAGATCTGCTCGCGCTCGTCATCACTGACGTCGAACACTGAGCGGCTCTTGATGTAGAAAGGGTGTGCATTGGTGTTCGAATTCATGATTACATGAATATCGTTCGCATGCTCTTTAGCGTAGCGCTTGAATTCTTCGGTGAGCGGCGCATTGCGGGCAGGGATGCTGTAGTTTGCCGTACGCTGAAATACCGTCAGGTACTTGGCTTGCGCAGCGATCACCGGTATCGCCTGTATACCCGTCGATCCGGTACCAACGACACCGACGTGCTTGCCATTGAAATCTACACCTTCGTGCGGCCATTGCCCGGTGTGATACCAGTCCCCGCCGAAATCATTGAGTCCATCAATATTCGGCACATTGGCCGACGACAAACATCCAACCGCGGTAATGAAGTAGGTGCAGCGGAGGGTCTCGCCCCCCTCGGTCGTCACCGTCCAGCGATTGGCAGCTTCGTCGTAACGCGCAGATTGAACGCGTGTGTTCAGCTGAATATCGCGGCGTAGATCAAACCGATCAGCAACATGATTCAGGTAGCGCAGAACCTCGGACTGCTCGGGATACCGTTCGGTCCAGTTCCACTCCGACAGCAACTCTTTGGAAAAGTAATAGGAATACGAATGACTCTCCGAATCGCAGCGCGCACCGGGATAGCGGTTCCAATACCAGGTGCCGCCGACACCATCGGCCGCTTCCAGTACCCGGGTCTTGAGTCCCAGTTTGTCGCGCAGAGAAAGAAGTTGATACATGCCGGAGAAACCAGCGCCGATGATTACCGCATCATAGTGAGTTGTCGCATTTGAGATCTTTTGCATCAGCGTCTTTTGATCATGTATTTTAGATTTTTCGATAACTGGCAATCAGATCTTTCTGCTGATCACAAAGAGAATTTGCAGCCCACCTGCCCCAGCTTGCCAAATTCGGCGTGCACTGCGTCGCCGGGCTGCACCTTGACTGGTACCCGGCAAGTGCCCGTCGTCACGAATTGACCGGCCTTCATTGTCACGCCTATTGATGACAGCTCGTTCACGATCCAGGTGAGTGCCACACGCGGATCGCCGAGCACGTTGCGGCCGTAGCCAGAATCGATCACTTCGTTATTTAGCGTCACGGTGATGGACTGATTCAGGTAATCAAAATCTTTCCAATCCGTGGCGGAAGGGCCCAGGATGAACAGACAGGCACAGGCATTGTCGGCGATCAGCTGCGCAGTGCCGACCTTCACGAAGTCTTCATAGCGCGAATCCGGCACTTCGATCGATGGATGCACAGAGGCGACCGCGGCTAACACGTCGTCCACCGTGTACTCGGCCGCGCGGGGCGGCAGATCCTGGGCGAAGCGGAACGCGAACTCGATCTCGGCAACGTGCATCAGATTGTCTTTCAGCGACACAGTTGCGCCAACCGGCAGGAGGCGGTCTTGGTAGATGCGGCCAGCGAGCGGCCCATCGACATTGATATGGCGCTGGCCATCAACGCTGGTAGCGGCGATCTTCCAGCCGGATACGGTTTGGCCATTGATCTGCTCGAACGCCTGCTGCACCGCATAGCCGTCGCGGCGAGTCGAGGGGCGGATATTTTCTGGCAGCGCAGCAAAGCGGCCTCTGCTGGTCCAGAGCCCGTGCAGGGTGCGCGCGGCTTCCAGTTGAGCTGAAGTCGGTTCAATCGGGGGATATGCGGAGGTGCTCATATTGCCTGGTCCTGTTTTTGTTTTAGTAATGGCTGGATCTTACCCGGCGCTGGGCGGCCAAGGGGCTTTGTAATACAAAAAGAGATCTTCACACAAATTCTCAAGCAGCGGCAAACCGGTTAAGCTGGCAGCGTAGGGAGCGCTGAGCCCTCTGCGCAGCTCCTGTAACAGCCACCCCCCAAGGAGACGAGCATGCCTTCCATCTTCACCCCAGAGCAGCAGATCGCCTACGAGCGTGACGGCTATGTGCTGGTACGGTCACTGTTTGACCAGGAAGAAATCGCAATACTGCGCGGCGCGATTGAGACAGACCCCCAGCTACAGGCCAGTCTGTATGACCGGCATGATGCATATGGTAAGTCCACGCGCATGGCCACCTGGAACCACCCGGGCGACAGCGTCTACGGACTGGCGGCCCGGTCGCATCGCGTGGTCGATACGATGGAATCGATGCTCGGGGGCGAGGTGTATCATTACCACTCGAAGCTGACCGCAAAAGAGCCTCTGGAAGGCGGCGCCTGGGAATGGCATCAGGACTATGGCTACTGGTATCACAACGGCTGCACTTTCCCCTACATGGCGAGCATGATGCTCGCGCTGGACAAGACCACTCGCGAGAATGGCTGTTTGCAGGTGATTCGTGGCTCGCATCATGCCGGGCGTGTCGATCATGGTGTGCTACCCGGTGAACAAGTGGGCGCCGACCCGCGGCGGGTTGAAGAGATGCTCAAAACCCTTGAACGGGTGTATTGCGAGATGGAACCCGGCGATGGCCTTTTCTTCCATGCGAACGTGATGCATCGGTCGGATCAGAATCGTTCGCCGAACCGTCGCTGGACGGTACTCTTCTGCTACAACGCGGCGCGTAACAATCCCTACCTAGAGCACCATCATCCGCAATACACGCCGCTTCATAAGGTCGATGACAACGCGATCAAGATGACTGGTGTGAAGTACTCGGAAAACTCACCAGATTATTTCCGCAAAAATTTTTCGAATCCACCCGAGCTGAAAAAAACGATGTCGACACGCTGAACACAAAGACAAAACCGAGGAGAATTTGCTGCCATGAGCAACGACGATAAAAAGAACAAACCTTTGCGCAGCACGGCCTGGTTTGGCAAGCCGGATAAAGATGGTTTTCTGCACCGCAGCTGGACCAAAGCGTCGGGCCATCCTCATGATCAATTTGATGGCCGTCCGGTGATAGGCATCTGCAACACCTTTTCTGATCTCACCTCATGCAACAGCCACTTCCGCACGTTGGCAGAATATGTCAAGCGCGGCGTTTACGAAGCCGGTGGTTTTCCGCTGGAATTCCCGGTGATGTCATTGGGTGAAGCGCAGTTGCGACCGACCGCGATGTTGTTTCGCAATCTGGCCAGCATGGACGTCGAAGAATCGATACGCGGCAATCCCATCGATGGCGTCGTGCTGCTGATGGGCTGCGACAAGACTACGCCGTCGCTGATGATGGGTGCAGCCAGCTGCAATCTGCCGACCATCGGCCTCTCGGGCGGCCCAATGTTGAATGGTAAATTCCGGGGAGAGGACATTGGCTCCGGCACCGGCGTTTGGATGATGTCGGAAATGGTGCGCGCGGGCCAAATGACGCAGGAGGAATTTATTGAAGCCGAATCCTGCATGAACCGCTCGCACGGCCATTGCATGACCATGGGTACGGCCTCGACGATGGCGAGCATGGTCGAGGCGCTGGGCATGGCCTTGCCGGAGAATGCGGCGATTCCTGCCGTCGATGGGCGTCGAAATCGTCTCGCGCAACTGACGGGCCGCCGCATCGTGCAAATGGTGAAGGACAATCTCACCATGGACAAGATCATGACCCGCGAGGCCTTCGAGAATGCGATCAAGGTGAATGCCGCGATCGGCGGATCGACGAATGCAGTAGTCCACCTGCTGGCCATGGCAGGACGCATGGGTGTACCGCTGACGCTGGAAGACTGGGACAAGCTGGCCAGTCAGTTACCCTGCCTGCTGAACTTGCAGCCTTCAGGCAAATATCTGATGGAAGATTTTTTTTATGCTGGCGGACTGCCGGCGCTGATGAGAGAAATTTCCAAGGAACTGCACCTCGACGCACTGACCGTGAATGGCAAGACCATTGGCGAGAACATCAAAGATGCGCCTTGCTACAACCGCGACGTGATCACGCCGGTCGACAAGCCGTTCAAGCCCGCCGCTGGCATTGCGGTATTGAAGGGCAATCTCGCTCCGGACGGCGCAGTGATCAAGCCTTCGGCCTCATCGCCGCACTTGCTCAAGCATCGCGGCCGCGCGGTGGTGTTCGAGAGCACTGAGCACTTCCGCGAGCGGATTGAAGACGATAATCTCGATATCGATGAAAACTGCGTCATGGTCTTGAAGAACTGCGGCCCGGTCGGTTATCCCGGGATGGCCGAAGTTGGCAACATGGCGCTACCCAAAAAAGTGCTGAAGAAAGGGATTACCGACATGGTGCGCATTTCCGATGCCCGCATGAGCGGCACGGCCTATGGCACGGTCGTGCTACATGTGTCGCCCGAGGCGAGTATCGGCGGGCCGCTGGCACTGGTGAGGGATGGCGATATAGTGGAGCTGGATGTGCCAGGTCGACGATTGCATCTGGATGTCAGCGACGAGGAGCTCGCGCGCCGCAAGGTGGTGTGGCAACCTCCAGAAAAACCTGCGCGCGGCTACGTAAAGCTCTATGTCGAGCATGTGCAGCAGGCGCATCTGGGCGCAGACCTGGATTTTCTGGTCGGTGGCAGCGGCGCGGAGGTGCCGCGCGAGTCACATTGAGGCAAGTGCCTCGGTACGGGGCTACCGCTACAATAGGGGCGTCTACCCGCGAGGGTGGCGCCTTTTTTGTTATTGAGACGATCCCTGTACAAAATAGAACAACAACATCATGTCGAACTCCATCGCTCCTTTCATACGCCTACATCCGCAGGATGATGTGCTGATCGCCCGTCAGCAGCTGGTCGGCGGGACTGCCGTTGAAAATATTACTGTCAAAGGCCTGATACCGGCAGGCCACAAGGTCGCGGTTCGCGATATCACGACGGGGCAACCAATACGCCGTTACAATCAGATCATCGGTTTCGCCAGCAAATCGATACAGGCGGGCGAGCATGTCCATGTGCACAACTGCACGATCGGCGACGAGAAAGGTGGCTTCGAGCGCGATTACGCTTTCTGCGCTGACGTGCAGCCTGAGAAACCGCGCAGGCACCGCGATTTTCTGGGCTACATGCGCAAGAATGGACAGGTCGCAACGCGCAACTACATCGGTGTGCTGTCTAGCGTGAACTGCTCAGCGACCGTCGCGCGAGGCATCGCCGATTTTTTTTCGCGGCGGATGAACCCGGGCGCGCTCAAAGATTTTCCGCAAATCGATGGTGTGGTCGCACTCACGCACGGCACTGGCTGCGGCATGGATACCACCGGTCCCGGCATGCAGCTGCTGCGCCGCACGCTGGCCGGTTATGCGACGCATGCGAACTTTGCCGGCGTGCTGGTCATCGGTTTGGGATGTGAGAGCAACCAGCTGGCGGCCTGGCTGGATCACAGTCACTTGGCGGAAGGCCCGCTGCTGCGGACCTTTAATATTCAGGATAGCGGCGGTACCGCAAGGACCATCGAGAAAGGCATCGCACTGATCAAAGACATGCTGCCGATCGCGAATGACTGTTCGCGTGTGTCGTGTGATGTGTCGCACCTGACCGTGGGACTGCAATGCGGTGGCTCGGATGGTTACTCGGGCATCAGCGCCAATCCTGCGCTAGGGGTGGCGGTCGATCTGCTGGTCGAGCATGGCGGTACTGCGATCTTGTCGGAGACACCGGAGATCTATGGCGCCGAACACCTGCTGACGCGCCGCGCGATCAGCAAAGAGGTCGGAGAAAAACTGGTGCATCGCATACGGTGGTGGGAACACTACACTGCGGTGAATGAAGGCGAGATGGATAACAACCCCTCACCGGGCAACAAAGCTGGGGGACTGACGACCATCCTCGAAAAATCGTTGGGCGCAGTCGCCAAGGGGGGCACCAGTGCACTGCGCGCCGTCTATGAGTATGCGGAACGGGTGACAGAGCATGGCTTCGTCTATATGGACACGCCGGGTTATGATCCGGTGAGTGCCACTGGTCAAGTGGCCGGCGGTGCCAAACTGATCTGCTTTACCACGGGTCGTGGCAGCGCCTATGGATGCGCGCCCTCACCCTCGCTCAAATTGTCGACCAACTCTGCACTCTGGCAGCGCCAGCAGGATGACATTGATATCAACTGCGGCGAGATCATCGATGGCAGCAGCAGCTTGCAGCAGATGGGCGAGCGTATCTTCGAGCTCATGATCCAGACCGCCTCAGGCCAGTCAAGCAAGAGCGAGCAGCATGGCTACGGACAGAACGAGTTCGTACCCTGGCAAGTCGGCGCAGTGATGTGAGGGAGGACTTCGCATGGAGGCGCTCACGACACTGATCGTCTGTCTGTCCGGTTGCGGGCCCGCGGTGTCCCGCGATGATGAATTGGGCAGATTGGCAGGAAGTTACACGCAACTGTGCGCGGAAATGCAGTACCTCAAGCAAAACCACTGCCCGGAGTTGCAAATACCTGTGATGCTGCAGTGCGTGAATGAGGTGGAAAGTGCCCTCAGCCTGAAGCGTGCCCGGGAATTTCGCGAGGGGCTGAAAGTACTAATGCAACGCTACCCCACCGACCTGCCGCCCCAAGTTCAGCAAAAGTACAACCGCGCGCTACCGGGCAATGAAAACGACGCGGCGAAATCTTGCCTGTGGCTGGCGCAGGAAAACAGCCGCCAACGTTTCCAGCAGCTGCAAACCATCCGCGGCCTGGAAAAGAGACGCGACTAGCACGGTTCAGGCCAAGCCTTTCTCTTCCCTCACCTGTGCGGCGATCGCCTCCACCTGCTCGTCGCTGATTCCCAGACGCTTCTTGAGTTCTTCGAGCTTGATACGCTCTTCATCGGTAACGATGCCATCGGCAAGCGCCTCGCGAATCTCCATCTCGTACATGACCGCGCGACGCTCGACCTGCGTGGTGTAGGCCGTCGCGACCACACCGGTGAGGATGGCCGCCAGTGCAATGCCGAGCACCTGAGTCAATACCACCAGCACGGTACCGAACAATGACTGTGGATCGGCATTACCCCAGCCCGAAATAATGGTGAGCAAATACCATTTCATCGTCGACGGGATGGAGGGAAAGACTTCAGGCTGCAGATGTCCTTCAGCGATGTAGATCAGCGAAGAGCACAACAGGCAAGAGATCATCAGCAGAAATAATGCCGAAGTAAAGGAATCTCGCTCGGCTTTGACTGCTTCAATCAGATCGGTGAGTGCGCTGTTGTACCTCGAGAGCTTGAAGATACGCATCAGCCTGAACAGTCGCAGGAAGCGCAGGTCAAGGCCGGGAAACAAAAGCTGCAGGTAGAAAGGTATAGTGCCGAAAAAATCGATGAATCCGTAGAAGCTGAAAATATACTCTTTGCGGCCGCGCCAGGCACCGCCCTCGTCGACGGAGTACTTCATTGCATAAGACCACACACGCAGCACATATTCGGCTGTAAAGATCATTACGCTCACCACATCGAAGATGTGGAAAAAGTCCGCATAAGCCTCATGTAGCTCTTGCACGGACTCGAGAATGATCGCGATCACATTCAGCACCACCACGGAGGCGATAAAAATCTCGCAGTAGCGTGCAGCTTTCTCCTCAACGGAGCCATCGAGGATCTTGTACAGACGTGTCTGGAAGGATTTCATCGATGTTGATTCAATGTACGCTGTTGGGCAGTTTCCGTGATCGGGGTGAACCCATGAAATACCCGTATGGTTATTTAATGTTTCGGCTCCGTATTATTCAATAAATTTCCCGGACCGTAACCGAAAAATGTGACCCATACCGAGATTATTACGAAACCAATAACAGTAAGCTCAGCTAGCGCCGAAAAAGCTGACGTGTTTCTGACGAATATCCCCTGGAGGGGTACTCTATGGGTTCAGCTATACAGCGCCAGCAGCCATTGGAAACTTCATTTCATTAAAGACAATCCCCTTGGCCAGAATTGAGGGAAATAAGTTTCAAAAACTCCGGGCTTTCAATAAAATTATGGAGGTGTGATGGACGCTTCTGCGCCCGGACTTGGTTTTTGACTCACTCATATACAGGGAATAGACATGGCAGTCGATAAAGACTACGGCAATCTGCTGGTCGGCAAAGGCGTGACGATCAATGGCGTCTTTCAGGTTCCTGGCGAGGCGTTCATCGACGGCAAGGCCGAGGGGGAGCTGACCGCCGATGCGATCAATGTGACCGCGAATGGTGTCGTGACCGGCAATGCCGTAGCCAGTCACGTGAAGGTAGCCGGACTGATGGAAAAATCAATCACTGCCAAGACATCGCTGCTGGTTGAATCTACCGGCTCGGTTCGTGGCTCCATCACCTACTCTGATCTCGAGATCCGCAAGGGCGGCGAGGTGGAAGGAAATATCGTCATTCTTGGCAGCGGCGGCAAATAAGGGCTGCGTCCTCCCAGATAGTCATGACCACCGTCTCTCTGCGCCTGCCGGGGTGGCGCGGCGCGATAGAGCGCTTCGTGATGCACCCGTGGATACAGCATCTGCTGGTGGTGCTGATCGTTCTGAACGCGCTGATTCTAGGGCTGGAGACGGATCCCCGGATCCACGAATCGATAGGCCATTATCTGATGGCTATCGACCATGGGATCCTGGTAATCTTTGCTGCGGAACTGGTGCTGTTGATCGCAGCACGCGGGCTGCGGTTCTTCACTGATCCGTGGTGCGTGTTCGATTTCATCGTGGTTGGCATTGCGCTGATACCCGCGACGGACAGCTTGTCAGTGCTTCGTGCGCTGAGGGTCTTGCGGGTACTTCGCTTGATCAACAAGGTGGAGAGCATGCGCAAAGTGGTCAGCGGCTTGCTGTCCTCCCTACCCAGCCTAGGTTCGGTGTTCAGCCTGATAGTCATCATCTTCTACGTATCGTCGGTCATCGCCACCAACACGTTCGGCGCAGCATTTCCCGAGCGGTTCGGCGACATGTTCTTGAGCGCTTTCACGCTGTTTCAGGTGATGACGCTGGAGGGCTGGTCGGAGGAGATAGCACGGCCGGTGATGCAGGTATTCCCTTACGCATGGATCTTTTTCCTGCTGTTCATCCTGATCGCGACTTTCGTGATCGTGAATCTGTTCATCGCAGTGATCGTTGATTCAATGAACTCTTCGTCCAAGTCGGCCCATCCGCCGGTCACAGAATCGGAACTTAAGGCGCTGCGCAAAGAAATTGCCGAGCTGCGCCAGCTACTGATTGAGCAGAGACGAGCTGAACATTAGGTAATACGAGCAAAAAAAATGCCGCAGCGAGCTGCGGCATTTTTTTTGCTCGTATTATCTTTTTTTCAAACGCTCGATGTTCTGCCGGTTGAAGTGATTGGCCATCATGAAACCGACGCCAACAACCCAGATGACCAACAGAATTTGCCAGATCTTCATGCGACTCTCCCGATGATTTTGTAGTGGATCGTTCCCGATTTACTGTAGCCAGTCCACGCTGAACCTTGATTCCGCCTGCCGACTCAACCCTGCGAACCAACCCGGGAACGTGGGCTCTCTATACGGCCCTCGTCCCCCTATTATTGCCCAAATCTCGCGATCGGGTATCGGCGTGGCTGACCGCCACCGGTGCTAGCACAGCTGCAGAGCGTCTTTCAGAATCAGCCCGACGCGTCGGATGATTGTGAAAATGTCCCTGACCTATCGTGAATCGGCATGCACTGAGTAGCCGAAGTCCGGGACCTTGGGTCCCGGACTTCGAAGGACGACTATTTTCGTCCCACTTCCTGCAAACTCAATGCCGCCACCTGTGGCGACTCGGACTGGATGCTCGATACCTGAGCAGCGCTGCCATTGAGGAACTTCTTGACCCAAGTGGTATTCAGGGTCAGGGCCAGATGCACCGAAAACGACGCGACTGCGACCGCTCCGATGACGATGGGAATACCCACCGACGGCTTAACAACGCACCACATTTTTCCATAGATCATGTCTAGTCTCCCCTTCCCTTAGTGAAGCCAGGGTGAATAGATATACGCGAGCAGATGAGCGAATGCTGCAATCATCCCGAAAAGCTGCGTACCTTGGATCAGATGACGGTGTATTTCTTCTGATTCGGCCTCCGTTAAACCGGTCGGCCAAACTTTGTCTTTGTCAGACATCGTGACACCTCCTAGAAAGACATCGCTTACGACTGGATCCATCTCGACGCATCAGCGAGGACACGCAGAATGGCGTTGACCAACTATCGGTGTAATCGGTGTAAGGTCTTTATTACACTTCTAATTGTCCATGAATATTGACAATTTTTGGGACACTAGTCAACTAACCGGTCAGAAAAAATACACCTAGAATGCAAAAATCCCCGGTATTCCGGGGATTTTGTTAGCAGATGCTTACTGTTTCATTTCGAAAAGGAAATCAGTCGGCTCTTCCGCAAAACGCCAGTATCTCGTCTGCGATCCGTTGCGGGGACTCTCGTTGAGGGAAATGCCCGAGCCCTTCCAACACCACACGCTTGTAAGGCCCGTTGAACCAACGCTCTTTGCCCGCCGAGCTGTGCACGGGGTTGACGCCATCCTCCACACCGTGCAGCACCAGCATCGGTGCGTCAAGTATAGGCAAGGGCTTGAGCGCGGCTTCGTCGGCATCATAGGCCGGGTCGCCCGCCACTAATCCCCAGCGATGACGGTAGGAAGTCAGCACGACGCTGACCCAGTCGGGATTGTCAAATGCTTTGGCGGTCGCCTCGAATTCTTCCTCGTCATACCAGCCCGGGGGCGCCCACGTGTCCCACATAATGCGGGCAAATCCGCGCCTGTCTTCCGCGAGTGATTTCGCGCCCAGTGGCGTATCCATGTACCAGTGGTACCAGTAGTTTTTTGCCTGCTGCAGAGAGATCGGCTGGCTGGGATCGTTGGTGCCATAACCCACAGACACCATCACAAGGTGCGAACCTATGCCGCGCACCAGAGCACCGGCGATCGCCACCGCTCTCGCACCCCAATCGTGCCCAACCAGCACGGGCCGGTCGAGCTTCAGCATCTGGACAAATTCAACGAGATCGCGCCCCAGCGCCGCCAGCTGACCGCTGCGCGGCGTATCGGCGGACAAAAATCGCGTGCCAGCATATCCGCGCACCGATGGCGCGATGACTCGATATCCAGCGCTCGCCAGCAATGGCGCGGTGGTGAACCAAGTGCGGACTGAGTCTGGCCAGCCATGGACCAGCACGGCCGTGCGTTGGCCTTCAGGATTCCACTCGAGATATTCGATCTCGAGACGCGAGGTGTTTACTGAGTGCGCCGTATATGTGCTCATGATGTCGCCGTAGCGCAGATGCGCTGAAAAAAAATGGACAAGGGGTGCGCGAGGTTTTCGTGCGCTGCTCGCGACTATAGCCTCAAGCAAAGCCGGCGGCTATTTGCGGATCGTGAACCAGAGTTTGCGAACACTACCTGAGTCGCTCAAAAGGTTTTAAATTTATTAATCGACGTCGGCTATTCGCCCTCATTTGCGTCTTTTGAGCGCATCCGGGTCGATTTCGCAGCTAAAAATTGCACACTTGTTTTGAATGATGAGTCGTTTGATGGCACAATTTCGAGCTTTGCTATTTATCTTCGAGAAGCGAGCGTTGTCGAACTTGCCACATCTTTCGACGCGCGGGCTCGGTCTTGTAAAGCCGGCTGTGGTGCGTGGATCAAGAACTCTATCCTGGATAAATACGACTTAAAAAATGCAAGGATTACATCTCACCGCCGATCTGGCTGGATGCCGACAAAACCTGTCGCTGATGACAGATGTCGACATGCTGCGCAGCACCTGCCTGAATCTCGTTGAGGCCTCTGGCCTCACCGTGGTGGGAGAACTGTTCCATGCCTTCCCCGGCCTCACCGAGGGCGAGAGCGGCGGTATCACTGGGACTGTGCTTCTGGCGGAATCGCATCTGGCTCTGCACACTTGGCCTGAACAACAAGCGGTAACGCTGGATGTCTACGTGTGTAACTTCTCTACGGATAACAGCAACAAGGCGACGCAATTGCTGGATTCGCTGATCGGTCTGTTCAATCCTGAAGATGCAAACCGACAAAGCCTGCTGCGAGGAGAGGTCGGTCGTGCGCACTCGGGCGCTGATGCGGCGATGGGCCATGAATACCTGAACAAAAATAGCTCCTACGCCTATCGGCTTGGACCGCTGCTACATCGTGAACAGTCTCAGTACCAGCTAATCGAGGTGCATGAATCGCCGCAATTCGGCAAGCTGTTCCGGCTGGATGGCGACTACATGACCTCCGAAGGTGAAGAATTCTTTTACCACGAGGCTCTGGTGCATCCTGCCGCGCTGTCGCATGGCAATGTTCGCACGGCCCTGATCCTTGGCGGCGGTGACGGCGGCTCCGCAGAAGAATTACTGAAGTATCCGAGCGTTGAGCGTATCGTACTGGCAGAGCTGGACGAGGCGGTCGTTCGTATTTCGCGCGAATTTTTCGGCAATATCCACAAAGGCGCGCTGGACGATGCGCGGGTCGATATCCGTATCGGTGACGGGCTGGCCTATGTGCGCAACAGCAGCGAGCGTTTCGATCTCGTCCTACTCGATCTGACTGATCCCGACACGCCAGCATCACAGCTCTACACAGCAGAGTTTTTTGCATCTGTTAAGCGCTTGCTGAATCCCGGCGGGGCGATGGTGCTTCACACCGGCACGCCAGTATTCGCGCCCGAGGTCGTCACAGCTATTTACAAGAGCCTCACCGCGCACTTCGGGGTGGTGTCGCCGTATGGGCTTTACATACCGCTGTACGGCGCCTACTGGTCAATGGCGGTCTGCGGTGAGCAGCTTGATCCCCGCCAGATTGCCGCGCCTGACATCGCGCAGCGTCTTCAGTCCTCCGGCCTTGGCAAGCTCGGCTACTACAACGAGGCGACTCATCAGGGATTGTTCGCCCTGCCCGGATATTTCAGGGACCTTCTGCTGTGAAGCGCGCAAGGGAAAGCAAGGCTGGTCTCCGCCGGCTCACCTTGATCACGATCAAAACCGTGTTGAGTCATGAGGAAAATCGAGTCCTAGAGCGTGGGCTCGGCTTGGCATCGCAGGAATAATTAACATAATATCAACTATGCCGGGCTATCTCTGGTTTTCCCCGGCACGACGGATCAAGTCGGCGACATCAGGTTCCGCCAGCGTTCACCAGGAAAACCAGTAGCAAACCAGATTCAACCCATGAGCAGCCTGAAAGAAAAGCTATACGACCACTTGGTCAACGAAGTGTATTGCAAACTGGGCGTGTCCGAGATTCACGGCATCGGCGTATTCGCACTACGAGAGATACCTGCTGGCACCGCTCCGCTGAAGAGCATGGTCACTAGCAGAGAAATCAAGTTTTCACGGACCGAGATGAAAAATGTCCCCAGCAGCGTGCGCAAGCATCTGGCGATGTTCTGCCTGGTCGAGAAAGGCCGGGTGTTCGCTCCGGAGATAGGCATGAATGCCGTCAACCTGTCTGTGTACCTTAACCACTCGAGGCAGCCAAACCTGAAATTCGACGACAAAGATGTTCTGCGCGCGATTAGGGCGATTCCGAAAGGCGAAGAGCTGACAATCGATTATGACGAGAGCTTCGACGACCAGCATGACTTCAGCGATGATGAGGATGAAGATTTCTCGGGATCGGATGTCGATCCGAAAATCGGCGTCCCGGGGCAGCGAGGAAAGACCGAATAAAAAATGCCCCGGAATTCCGGGGCATTTTTTATCCTGCTGCAGCGACCGACGCTCAGGCGGCGGCGTTCTTGAGTTCGACCGCTGGAGCGCCGTTGCGATAAATCTGATTGAGCTCCTCCGGCTTGAAATCGATCTTCAGCGGTGAGGTCGGATCCTGCGCCAGTGGATGCTCGGGTTCGACCAGAGCCAATGCGTAAATTGGCTCGTAATCGGTAACGAAAAGCGCTTTGTAACCGTAGTCATCTACCGGGCCCAGGTTGTAATAGCGCAAGCCATTGTCGCGAGCCCAGCGACAGGCCAGCAGACAGGCAAAAATGCCGGGTGACTTGTTCTTGAAGTCGCGGTTCCACTGGCAGAAGCTGCCATACAGCTGATTGTACTTCGGCAGAATCACCGAGACATCGGTCAGTACCAGCACGCCGTCAGGCGACACCACGCGGATAACCAGCACATCCAGCGTTCGGATGTAGTCGACAAAACCTGCGACCTCTTCATCGGCGATGTAGCATTTTTCAAAATGCTCACCACCCATCTCAAAGATGTCATCTGCGCTCAGGTCCTTGCCCGGAATACGATCCATGGTGATCGTGAAGTTCCGGTATTGCTTGTCATATTCCTTGAATTTACGCACCCGGCGCTCTTCGTTCCAGAAATCCTCGGACAAGCAATCGACCATGCCATATTTGTCGTTGATGGGAACACCAAACGAGCTGTCGGGCGGCAGCGCATACACCACGAAGGGGCGAGGGGCCATCGCCAGCATCTCTTCGCTGACGTCGATGTAGGGGCAAAGCGCGTCCCAGCGCGTGGTGTAGTAAAGGATCTCTTCGTGATAGCTCTCGACGCAGAGATTTCTGGCAGTCCAGCTCTGGCAGCCGACATGCATGACCTTCTGCGGAGCCCTCGCCTGCTTCACTTCGCGCAGCCTGTACAGAGAACCGTTCATTTTAGTTTTCCTTGGAAAAAGGTTGAAACGGAAGCTTTTTGAGATCGAAATAATCGGAGTCGATCGCGAAATTGTTCTTCAAAAATCCGCTGTCAGTCTTTTCCAGTCTGGCCAGTTCTTTCGAGCAGTCGGCCAGGTGCCTGGATGCTTCGCTGTCTGAATCCTTCAGCTGCCGAACATATTCGGGCATGAGCGGGCAGTCGGTATCGTAAGAAAACTCACGACGCTGCGGATTATAGGCGAGCGGGTAGAGCTTGCAACTGAACGGTTTGGTATCTCCGAGCGTGCAGCCGGAAGGCCCAAGGTGGCGGCAGTGGGTCTCGATGCAGACGCTGCCGAGAGACTGGCGCTCTTTGTTGGTGAGCGAAATCTCGAGGGGAGGATAGCCCTCCTCCACGAAGCAGCATCGTCGGCATTCGGCGCAATGATCAAAAGGCATGCGCGACCCTGTTTGAGTGACCGTGTATTGGCAGCATAGGCTCCAGACGGATTTACCCGGGCGTTCAGCACCTTGCGGGGACACTCACAAAATGGTCTTAACGCTCATCAGTCCTGAGGCATTGAGCCCAGCTGACGGCATTTTGTGAAGGCCTCCAAGCGACAAATTTTGCCCGGCATTGTCATTTCGGCGTAAAGATAACCCAATATTCGGCGAGATTCCAAACATATTTTTTAATTTTTTCCCTCATCGGCTCCATTTTTTGGTTCGAATACTTCGCTTCGAGATACCTCGCGCTTGCGCTGCTCTCGCCTCACATCACGTATCTGATGCAGTGCGAACAGGATCACGACAATAAAAATGCCTAGTTCGATCCACATGCCCATGGCTTCATCCTTATATAAATCTTTCAAAAAACAAGGCGATAGCCTCTGCTGCTGAGAATGATTCTACCCAACTATGCCCGATTCGTTTTCATGCACGCAAGTGGTGCCCGATGCCTCGCGCGATCGAATGAGAATTCTGCTTGGTGGAGTCTGTTTCAGGCTCTTACCCATCAAGACGGTTCAATTTTTATATCTCGTTCGGTGTCGCGCCAGTCGTCATAAAATGCAGTTCAGGATCGATCAATGCATCCTCGACGCAGCTTTTTCACCCCCCTTTATCCGAAACAGCAATGGACTCTCCCCTGAAAAGCGATGTGATGGTGCTCGGCGCGGGCATCGTGGGTGTGACGCTGGCGCTCAAGCTGCAGGACCAAGGACATCAGGTGACGATCGTCGATCGCAGTGAGCCAGGAGCCGCGACGAGCTTCGGCAACGCCGGTTTGATCGAGCGCTCATCGGTATTCCCATATGCGTTCCCGCGTGACCTGCGCACCCTGATCGCCTATGCATTGCAGCGCAAACCCGCCGCGCACTATCACTGGCGGACGCTGCCCTCGCTGTTGCCTTGGCTGGGATCCTATTGGCGCCATTCTTCACCCCGGCATTACCCTCACGCCATCGCTGGCGCGCTTCCGCTCATTGAGCACAGCTGGAGCGAGCACGAGCCGCTGATCCATGCAGCCGGTGCCGCCTCGCTGGTGAACCATCATGGATGGATCAAGGTCTGGCGCTCGGAGGAGAGCGAGTTTGCCAGTCTGCAGCAGGCGGAACAAAGTCGGGGCTATGGGCTGAATGTTCGGGTATTGTCACGCGCCGAGTTGCATGAAAAAGAACCTTCGCTTGCATCAGCGCTCAGAGGCGGCGTGATCTATCCGGACTCGCGCCAGATTCAAGATCCACAAGACCTCACCATGGCCTACGTGCGACTGTTCGGGCAACGAGGCGGCCGATTGCTGAGAGGCGATGCGCGCAGTCTCAAAGAGGACAAAGGCAGCTGGCACGTGCAAACGCAGACTGGCTCAGCGCGCGCGACGCACGTTGTGGTCGCGCTGGGTCCTTGGGGGGAAGAATTGGCGAAAAGCCTTGGCTACCGGTTGAAGATGGGCGTCAAGCGCGGCTATCACATGCACTTTGGCTGCCCGGCATCCCCACTGACGCATGTGATCGTCGATGTGGATCACGGCTATGCGCTGGCGCCAATGAAAAAAGGCATCCGTCTGACAACCGGCGCCGAGTTCACGCATCGCGATGCCCGGCCAACGCCGGTGCAGCTCAACACGCTCGAGCCCATTGCGCGTGAACTCCACCCTCTGGGCGACCGGCTGGATGCGGCGCCATGGATGGGGTCACGTCCGTGCACCGCTGACATGCTGCCTGTGATCGGGCCGGCGCCGGCGCACAAGGGGCTGTGGTTCTGTTTTGGTCATGCGCATCACGGGCTGACGCAGGCAGCCTCCAGTGGCCGTCTACTGGCCGAGATGATCAGCGGGCGCGAGACCTATGCAGACCCGGCGCCGTATCGGATTGATCGGTTCTGAGTACGGATTCCGATTGCTCTCAGTTTGCTTTCTCCATCGATTGGACAACGAACTGGCCATTCTTCTTTGCCGGCACGAACCTCACCTTGTCGCCCACACTGAAGGACGTCAGCAGCGATGGGTCTTCCACACGAAAGACCATGGTCATTGCGCCCATATTGAACTTCGTGAGCGCTTCATGCCTTAGAGTGATCTTGCCGTTGTCTACGTCGATCCTGCGGATCTCACCATGGACTTTCTCGGAGACTTGCGCATTCGCTGTGCCGCCCCCTCCCTCGTGGTGGTCAGCCCACGCTGGCAGCACTGCGCATAGCAGAGGGCAAGTAATCACTAACGCGGAGATTCCCCGCTGGCTGGCCGATCTGGATTTTTTTTGATGGTTCATTGTGCTCTCCTCTCTGATCGATGTCGTTCAACGATGTCCGTCATGGCCCTTGGGTTTGCGTGCCTTGAGCTCCATGGTGTCCTTGGGCTCGGCGGACATCGACTGCCCTCCTGCTGAGGTGTTACTTGGCGCTTCGGGCAGACTGCCGGTCCACTCCCATGCTTGCGTCCCCGGCGGGTGTGGGTACCAGCCAGGGTCGCTGTAATCACCCGGCTTCTGTTCTCGACGTACCTTTACCACGGTGAACATGCCACCCATTTCGACACTGCCGAATGGGCCTTCGCCGGTCATCATCGGCAGCGTGTTATCGGGTAGGGGCATGCTCATCTCTGCCATCTCCCCCATGCCATGCTCGCCCATGGCCATATAGTCGGGTATCAGCTGGCTGATCTTCTCGGCGATACCGCGCTGGTCAACACCGATCATCGTAGGTACCTGATGGCCCATCGCATTCATGGTGTGGTGCGACTTATGACAGTGCAGCGACCAATCACCCGGCTCGGTCGCGTCGAACTCCAGTGCGCGCATCTGCCCGACACCGATATCGACTGTCACTTCCGGCCAGCGTGACGCGGGTGGCGTCCAGCCACCATCGGTGCCTGTGACGACGACTTCATGACCATGCAGATGGACCGGATGGTTTGTCATCGTCAGATTGCCGATACGCAGACGTACTCGGTCACCCTGCCGCACGTGTATCGAATCAATACCCGGAAACACACGGCTGTTGAATCCCCACAGGTTGAAATCCAGCATGGTGTTCACCTTGGGTGTGGCGCTACCTGGCTCGATATCGAAATTGTTGAGCAGGAAAACAAAGTCTCTGTCCACGCGCATGAAGTCCGGGTTCCTCGGATGCGTGACCCAAAAGCCATACATGCCCATCGCCATCTGCACCATTTCATCTGCATGCGGGTGATACATAAAAGTCCCCGCACGCTGCGCGACGAACTCATAGACGAAGGTCTTGCCTGCGTCTATGGCAGGCTGGGTCAGACCCGAGACGCCATCCATGCCATTCGGCAGACGCTGCCCGTGCCAGTGGATACTGGTCTTCTCCCGCAGGCGATTGGTGACGAAGATGCGCACACGATCGCCCTCGACGACTTCAATCGTGGGTCCGGGTGATTGGCCGTTGTAGCCCCAGAGTCTGGCCTTCATGCCGGGGGCCAGCTCGCGCTCCACGGGCTCTGCCACCAGATGGAACTCTTTGACGCCCCGGTTCATCCGCCACGGCAGCGACCAGCCGTTGAGCGTGACCACGGGATGAAATGGCCGTCCTGTCGCGGGCAGTCTGGGCAGCTGCGTCGCAGTACCCGGCGCAACGACAGCCTCGGGCAGCGACGCGGCACCCGCTCGGCTGATGACAGCCGCCCCCAGCGCGAGCATGCCTGCGCCGGAGACAAATTCTCTTCTCGATACCATAATGATGTCCTCTCTCAGTGCGCGGCCGCAGGAACGGCGCTTGCGGGTACGCCACCTATAGCGGCCGGCGTGGGCAGCAGCAAACTGCCACCATGAATCACAAATTGCAGATCGGTGTCAGCAACCCAGAATTCGCGCTGGGCATCGATGGCGGCATTGACGCTGGCAATCTGCGACCGGGCATCGGCAAGCAGCTCAAATACGCTGCTGAGCATGCCGTTGTAACGCAGCAGGACTTCGTCTGACACTCGCTTTTTGGCAGGCACGATCTCATCCCTGTACTGGCGCGCGATCTGATGACTGCTTTGGTATGCGGAGTGAAGTTCGCGCACCTCCGATCGCGCCTGCACGGCAATGTCAGCCGTACGCTGCAGCGAGCGCAGGTAAATCGCCTCGGCGCGCCGCACCCGCGCCGTTCCCCAATCAAACAGCGGCAAGGACAGCTCGACCTCGTAGCCATCGGCGCGCGGTGATCCGTTCGTGCTCTTGTTCTGGTAGCCGGCCTCCAGCACATTCACAAAACGTGTGGCACGCGTCAGGCCGAGTGATTTCGCGGTGCTCTCGGTCTCAAACTTCGCCGCCTGCACATCGAGACGCTGCGCGAGCGCACGCGATTCAATACGGTCTGAAGATTCCAGGATGGCCGGAATATCGGGCAGACGATCCGGCAGCTTCAACAACGCATGTTCATCGGACAGACCGAGCAAGCGCACCAGTCTTTCGCGTGACACTCGCGCGGCATGACTGGCGCGTACCAACTGCGCAGCCACCTCCGCTCGGAATGCCTGCTCGCGGGCCTGCTCCAGCTTGCCCCAGTTGCCGACCGCCGCCATGCGTTGCGCCAACTCGGCGCTGGCCTGCGCTGCGAGATCGACCTGCTGCAAATAACGCAACGACTGCTGCGCGGCGACCGCCTGAAAGTAAGCGCGTCGCGCATCAGTAGCGGTACGTACCGCCTGTAACGCGGTCTGCAGCTGCACCTGACCGAAACGCCTTTCCTCGATCGCGCGTCGCATCGGCATGGTCAAGAGTCCCGTCAGGTCAAACAAAATGGCGCGCTCGAATTCGGTATCGCTGCTGCCCGACAGACGGCCAAATGAAAACCCCGGGTTCCGTAATCGTCCTGCCTGCACAAGGTCGGCCTCGGCAATGCCAAGATCAGCCAAAGCGACTTGCAATCGCTTGTTGTTCAGCAAAGCGATCTCGGTCGCGCTGTCCGGTGTCAGCGGCGAGGACAATAGCTGAGCCAGCCGCTCTTCGCGCGTGTCTGGTTTCACAAGCTGTACCGGGTGCCCGGTTCGCTGCTCACTGAGCGAAGACACCCGCCCGATGCCGCCGTCGGCAGAAAATCCTGCACAAGCAGACAGCATTAGAGCGATGCATGAATGAGCGGTCATGCCAGCCGCTCGGTAAAGTCGAGTCATGATGAAGCCTCCGAATTCGTACCTGCGCGCGCAATGCACGCGCGTGTGCCAACCCATAAAAGTCAGCCCGGTGGAGCGACAAGAATCAGAAGCAGCGAGGAGGTCGCTCGGGGCCGTCTGGAACAAAGCAAGACAGCTTGTCGGAGATGGAAGAAAAGAGCACGCTGGCTACAACCATCTGGGCCGTGTGCGGCCAGATCAGCGGGGGTGCGGCTGCGCCCGCAAGGCAGCATTTTGCGCAATTGTCGCAAGCATTTGCCGAGGAGGCGTGCGGTGCATGATGATTCGTGTTCTTGATCACCGGCTCGGTAGCTGATGAGGCAGGATTGGGAGCCGAGTGGTGGTGCTCAGCGTGTGATGCCTGTTCCTGTGAATCGTCGGCATGCTGAGCCTCGGTGACGACCGCCCTGTTAGTGTCAGTCTCCATGCCTTTCGCAACACCAGCGGGTCTGCAAGCAGCCATGCTGACCGCGCGTGCGTAGGCCAGCGACGCCTGCAGCGGCAGCGCCAAGCTTAACAACACAACGATGAGCATGCGCATGGAAGATGACATCGCTTGAACGTATCACAGGGCCAAACCCAGGAAAAGGTCACCAAATCAAAAAACTCAGAAATCCCGAATGGGTAGGGGGCTGAGAACTCAAGGGTATTACTCAAGTACTCAGGGCATCAGTCCAGATCAGCAGCAAATACCGACTCCAGCGTGTCGGCCGAAAGAACGGCTTCAATCCAGCCATCCAGCGTATTTTCATCGGCTCGCGCGAGGTATTCATGTGCCCAGGGAGGCAGCTCGCCAAATCGCAGCACCAAAAGCTTTGTGAGTGCTTGCCCCTTGCCAGCGGACAGCCCCTGCTGCATTCCCTTCTGAATTCCCTTCTGCATGCCCGCCTGCATACCCTCTTCTTTCGCCAGTTGCTCTATCGACGTGATGTAAACCATCTTCGATTCCTCCTCCAGTGTGTTCAGATCCTGCC